>WOYI010064206.1_pt3 | contig 46924 bp, 44 predicted proteins | sample 6423411 | NCBI WGS metagenome assembly WOYI01 (sample SAMN13441803, study PRJNA592873) | oil field metagenome | biome: oil field; feature: oil-well bore; material: oil-contaminated soil; isolation source: oil-contaminated soil from oil-well borehole | place: Germany: Wietze | collected 2016-10-18 ... | reverse complement strand
TCGTCCTTGTCGGCGTCGTCCTTGTCGGCGTCGTCCTTGTCGGCGTCGTCCTGATCGGGTGTGTCGTTCTCCGGCGCGGGCACGTCGTCGGCGGACGGCGCATCCGTGTCCTCGGGTGCCGTTTCGACGTCCGCTGCGGCCGGCGGGGCGCCGGGCTGCCGCTCATTGGGGTCAATCATCTACCGCGCCGTCCGGTTGGCCCGCACACCAACCGCATCGAGGATCTCCCGCCCCAGCAGGGTGACATCGCCGGCACCCATCGTCACCACCACGTCACCGGGTCCGGCCGATGCGGCCACCCGTTCGGCGACCTTGGAGAAGTCCGGTACATAGTGCACCGGCGCGCTCACATGCTCGACGATGCTGCGCCCGCTCACCCCGGCGATCGGCTGTTCCCGCGCCGCGTACACGTCGAGCACGAACACCTCGTCGGCCGCGCTGAGAGCGACGCCGAACTCCCGCGCGAAAGTCTTTGTGCGCGAATACAGATGCGGCTGGAACACGACGATCGCCCGTCCCCCAGACTCCTGGGCGAGCGTGCGCACCGCCGTCAGCGCGGCCGCGACCTTGGTCGGGTGATGGGCATAGTCATCGAAGACGCGGACATCGGCGGCCACGCCCACCAGTTCGAACCGCCGCCGCACACCCTCGAATTCGGCCAGGGCCTCCAGCACCACCTCCGGCCCGGCACCGGCCTGGATCGCCGCCAACAGCGCGGCCAGCGCGTTGAGCGCCATATGCCTGCCCGGCACCGACAACCGCATGGTCCGCGGTCTGCTCTCCCCCGCCAGCTGCACCTCCGCCACCGCAGTGGTTCCCCGCTGCTGCCAGTCCAGCAGCGCGCCGGCAAGATCAGGATCTGCGCCGCTGCCGTAGCGCAGCACCCGGATGCCCAGTGCCGCAGTGCGTTCGGCGAAGGCCGCCGCCCCTGGATCGTCGGCGCACACCACCACCACGCCGCCGGGTTGCAGGCGCTCCATGAAGGCGTCGAACACCGCGACGTAGGCCTCTTCGCTACCGAAGAAGTCCAGATGGTCGGCCTCGATATTGGTCACCACCGCGATATCCGGCCGGTACTGCACCAGCGAACCATCGCTCTCGTCGGCCTCGGCGACGAAGTAGGCGCCGCTGCCATGGTGCGCATTGGTCCCTGCCGCGCCGAGATCGCCGCCGACGGCGAACGACGGGTCGAATCCTGCGTGCTGCAACGCCACGATGAGCATCGATGTGGTGGTCGTCTTGCCGGCCGTCCCGGTGACCATCAGCGTGGTGTCACCGGCCATCAGTTTGGCCAGCACGACCGGGCGCAGGATCACGTCGATGCCGCGGCGGCGTGCTTCCACCAGTTCGGGGTTGGTCTTGGGGATGGCGGCGTGGGTGGTGACCACCGCGGTCGGGCCGCCGTCGAGCATGTCCAGTGCCGAGCCGTCGTGCCCGATCCGGATCTGGGCGCCGCGGGCGCGCAATGCCGCAACGCCGCGCGATTCCTTGGCGTCCGACCCCGAGACCTGACCGCCGCGATCGAGCAGGATGCGGGCGATGCCGGACATTCCGGCGCCGCCGATGCCCACCATGTGGACCCGCTGAAGCTCCGGTGGAAGCCCTTTCACCGCAGTCTCTTTCGGTCCGCACGACCCTGCCTTGCCACCTCGAGCACCACCTCGGCCACCCGGCGGGCGGCGTCACGGTGCCCGGCCAGCGCCGCGGCCGTGGCCATCCGCTGCAGCCGATCGGTGTCGGCGAGCACCGGCACCACGGTCTCGGCGATCAGCGACGGCGACAGGTCGGCGTCATCGATCAGCAGTCCGCCACCGGCATCGACGACCGGCAGCGCATTGAGCCGCTGTTCCCCGTTGCCGATCGGCAACGGCACATAGACCGCGGGCAGGCCGACCGCACTGACCTCGGCGACCGTCATCGCACCGGACCGACAGATCGCCAGATCGGCTGCGGCGTAAGCCAGGTCCATCCGGTCCAGGTAGGGCACCGCGAGATAGGGCGCACCTGATGGCTCGGGCAGTTCCAGGGTGTTCTTCGGGCCGTGCGCGTGTAGCACCGAAATACCCTTGGCAGCAAGCTCTTCCGCCACACCGGAGACGGCGCGGTTGATCGACTGGGCACCCTGGGATCCGCCGAAAACCAGCAGCACCCGGGCATCGTCAGCGAATCCGAATGCCGCACGGGCCTCCGCTCGCAACGCGGCCCGGTCCAGAGCGGTGATGCTGGCGCGCACTGGTACGCCGACCACCTCGACCTCACCGAGACCGGGGTCGGGTACCGCGGAGAGCACGCGCTGTGCGGTGCGACTACCGAGCCGGTTCGCCCAGCCTGAGCTGGCATTGGCCTCGTGGATCACCACTGGGACCCGCGGCCTGCGCAGTCCGCGCCGGGCGGCCAGATAGGCGGGCACCGCGACATAGCCGCCGAACCCGATGACCACGTCGACATCCACGGAGTCGAACACCGCCCTGGTCTGCCGGACCGCGGTGCGCACCCGAAACGGCAACCGCAGCAGATCCGCGGATGGTTTGCGTGGCAGCGGCACCGGGGTGATGAGCTGCAGGTCGTAGCCGCGCTCGGGGACCAGCCGGGTTTCCAGGCCCCGCGCGGTGCCCAGCGCCGTGATTCGTACCTGCGGGTCCAACTCGGTCAGTGCATCGGCCACAGCCATCGCGGGTTCTACGTGCCCCGCTGTGCCGCCCCCTGCCAGAACGACCGATATGGTGCTCACCCGTAACGCTGACCTTCCAATGACCGGGCTCGCCCCTGTTGACTGCGCCCCTGCTGCTCTGATGGCTGCCCCCGGCGCGCAGCCTTCACCGGCCGGCCGGAGCTTCGACCATCTCCATGATGCCCTGCGCGCCTTGCCGCCCTTTCGTCCGGATGGGCAGTTCGGCGCTGTTCACCAGCCGAGGACTTCCGGGCCTGCTTGGCTCTGCTTTTCTCGGCGGCCTTTACGGCCGCTTTTGCAGGTGCCCGCTTGATAGCCTTGGCGTCCTTGGTCCGCAGCCGGTCACGGGCCACCTCGAGTCGGCTGGGCACATAAGGCTGGGGCAGCGGTAGCCGCAGAATCTTGTTGACGCGGTCATCGCGGCCTGCCCGGAGCGCGGCCACCGCCTCGGGTTCGTGGCGGGCCGCGTTGGTGATCACACCGAGAATCAGCATGGTCGTCGCCGTGGACGTTCCGCCGGCGGATATCAGCGGCAACTGCAGCCCGGTGACCGGAAGCAGCCCGACCACGTAGCCGACGTTGATGAAGGCCTGCCCGATCACCCACAGCGTCACCGTCGCGGTCAGCAGACGCAGGAACGGGTCGGCCGAGCGGCGCGCGATGCGCATGCCGGTGTAAGCGAACAGGCCGAACAGGCCCAGCAGACCCGCCGCACCGATGTAGCCGAGTTCCTCGCCGATGATGGCGAAGATGAAGTCATTGTGGGCGTTGGGCAGGTAGTTGTACTTGGCGCTGCCCTGGCCGAGGCCGTCACCGAACACACCGCCGTTGGCCAGTGCGTAGCGCGCCTGTCGCGCCTGATAGCCGGCTCCGCCGGGATCGGCCATCGGGTTGAGCCAGGACTGCACCCGGTCGGAGCGATAACCCGCTGATACCGCGAGCACACCGGCGGCCACCGTCACCGCGGCGAGCGAACTGACGAACACCCGCAACGGAAGGCCTGCGTACCAGAGCAGGCCGAGCACGATGATGCTCAGCGAGACGGTCTGCCCGAGGTCGGGCTGCATGACGATGAGCGTCAGCGCCAGCCCGGCAGCGGGCACCAGCGGAATCAGCATCTCGCGAAGGTTCGCCTGTTCCATCCGGCGTGCCGCCAGCAGGTGTGCACCCCAGATGGCGAACGCGATCTTCGCCAGCTCCGAAGGCTGCATCGAGAATCCGCCGAACACGAACCACCCTCGGGAACCGTTGGCTATCTTGCCGATTCCCGGGACGAGCACGAGCACCAGCAGCACGACGCTGAACGCGAACCCGGGGAAGGCGAGCTTGCGCATCAGCGATATCGGCATGCGCAGCGCGATGTAGAACAGCACCAGGCCGACCAGGGTCCAGAGCACCTGCTTGGCGAACACCGTCCATGGCGAGCCGCCCTCGTCGTAGGAGTAGACCCCGGACGCGGACAGCACCATGATCAGTCCGAGCGTGACCAGAATGCCGGCCACCGCGATGATCAGGTGGAATGACGTCATCGGCCGGCTCAGCCAGACGCCGAACCGGGTGCGCGGCTGCGCCGAAGGGACGCTGGCGGCTTTTTTCGGAGTGTCGGCTCCGTCGGATGTGTCGGAGCGCCGCAACCGCGACCGCACCGTGGTCAGCAGATTCTTCACCCGCCACTCATCAGAGTCACAGGCGTCACGCCAGCCCCACTAGTCCCCTGCACCCCAGAATCCTCCCCCGTCCCGCGCCGCCCGGACCGGATATCGGGGGCGTGTCGCCCGACAGAAGATGCCAGCTATTCCGAGACACGCGAAATGGTCGTCGCGACCGCCATAGAAGCAGCCATTTCGGGTGTCTCGGCGAAGGCCGCGGCCTACGCGCCGACTACGGCCGACCGCGGCGCCTACGCGCCGACTACGGCCGACCGCGGCGCCTACGCGCCGACGATGCTCAGCCATTCGCCGTAGAACAACGCCACACCCAGACCGCACGCAATTGCGGTGAGAAGCCAGAACCGGATGATCACCGTCGTCTCCGCCCAGCCCACCAGCTCGAAGTGGTGGTGGAACGGCGCCATCCGGAACACCCGGCGCCCGGTCGTCCGGAAGGCCAGAATCTGCACCACCACCGAGGTCACCTCGGCCACGAACAGCGCGCCCAGCACGACCGCGAGGATCTCGGTCCGGCTGGTCACCGACAGACCGGCGATGATGCCGCCGAGGGCCAGGGATCCGGTATCGCCCATGAAGATCTTGGCGGGGGCGGCATTCCACCACAGGAAGCCGATGCAGGCGCCCGCGGTGGCCGCCGCGACCAGCGCCAGATCCAGCGGGTCCCGCACGTTGTAGCAACCCAGTCCGGGGCTGGTCGCACAGGCATTGCGGTACTGCCAGAACGTGATGAGCACATACGCGGCGCTGACCATTGCCATCGCACCTGCGGCCAGGCCGTCCAGGCCGTCGGTGAGGTTCACCGCATTCGACCAGGCGCTGACGAGCACCACCACGAACACCACGAACACCAGCGGCGCCAGGGTGACGGTGGCGATCTCGCGTACATAGGACAGCTGGGCGCTGCCCGGGGTGAGCCCCTCGGCGTTGCCGAACTGCAGCACCAGCACTCCAAACAGCACTGCGGCCGTCAGCTGCCCGACGGTCTTGGCGGTCTTGTTCAGGCCCAGGTTGCGGGACCGGCGGATCTTGATCGAGTCGTCGATGAACCCGACGATCGCCAGCGCGGTGGCCAGACCGAGCACCAGCATCCCCGACGCGGAGGGACCCTCACCGTCGAAAGCCAGCCCGACGAGGTGGGTGCCCAGGTAGCCGGCCCAGATGCCGGCGACGATCGCCACACCGCCCATCGAGGGGGTGCCGCGCTTCTTCTGATGGCTCGGCGGACCGTCCTCGCGGATCTCCTGGCCGAACCCCTGCTTGGTGAACAGCCGGATCAGCACGGGTGTCAGGATGATCGAGACCGCCAGCGCGATCGCGACCGCGAACAGGACCTGCTTCACCGCTACGAACCTCCCTGCTCAGCGAGCAGATCGGCCAGTGCGCCCAACCCGGCCGCGTTCGAGGCTTTCACCAGCACAACGTCTCCCTCGGCCAACTCGGCCTGCAGCAAAGCGAAGGCGGCATCGACGTCGGGCACCAGTACAGCCTCGCTGCCCCACGACCCTTCCATCACCGCCCCCTGCTGCATGGCGCTCATCGACCTCCCGGTTCCCACGACTATGAGTCGAGAGACATCTAAGCGCACCGCGAACCGGCCTATGCGATCGTGTTCGGTTATCGAGTCCTCGCCGAGTTCGGCCATCTCACCGAGGACGGCCCAGCTACGGCGTTTCCCATCGCTACCGGACCGCGCCATCCAGGCCAGCGCCTTCAATCCTGCCGCCATCGAGTCCGGGTTGGCGTTGTACGCGTCGTTGATCACCGTGACGCCATCGGAACGGGTGCTGACATGCATCCGCCGCGCCGAGACCGGGCCCGCGCCGGCCAGCGCCGCGGCCACCTGCTCCAGGCTCGCGCCGCATTCCAGTGCCACCGCCGCCGCGCACAGCGCATTGGACACCTGATGCTCGCCGTGCACGGCCAGCGCGACATCGACCGCCCCACCGGGGGCGTGCAGCGTGAAACGCGGGCGGGCCAATTCGTCGAGCGTCTCGTCGCCCGACCAGATGTCGGCGCCGGGGTTGCGCGACACCCGCACCACGCGCGCCGCCGTCTGCTCGGACATCGCGGCGACCGCCGCATCATCGGCGTTGAGAATCACCACAGCCGACTCCGGAACAGCTTGGGGTAGTTCAGATTTCGTAGCCGCAATGATCTCCCGCGAACCGAACTCACCGATATGGGCGGTGCCGACGTTGAGCACCACACCGATCGACGGTGTCGCTATGGCTGCCAGTGCCGCAATGTTCCCGGGATGGCGGGCAGACATCTCCAGGATCAGAAAGTCGGTGTCGGCGGTGGACCGCAGCACCGTCCACGGATGACCGAGCTCGTTGTTAAAGGACCCCGGCGGTGCCACCACCTCACCGAGCGGCGCCAGCACCGCTGCGAGCAGATCCTTGGTCGATGTCTTGCCCGACGAACCGGTGACACCGATGATCCGCAGTCCGCCGGCCACCAACTCGGTGGCCACCGCGCCCGCCAGCTTGGCCAGCGCGGCCAGCACCGCGGCACCGGACCCGACGGCGTCATCATGCTCGAGGGCGCCGGAGCCGGTGTCGCGATGTTCGACGGCAGGCGCGACGATTGCGGGCACCCCGACCGGGCGCGCGGCAAGCACTGCGACCGCGCCCGCGGCCACCGCATCGGCCGCAAAATCGTGACCGTCGGATCGCGCCCCGGGTAATGCCAGGAACAGCCCGCCCGGGGTGAGCGCCCGGGAGTCGAACTCGACGGTGCCGGTGATCCGCAGCGTGGCGGCCTCGGCCGGGGCGATACCGGAAAGCTCGCCGCCGACGATCTCGGCGACCTGTGCCAGTGTCAGCGCGATCATCGGCTCCGCCGCAGTGCCGCCAGCGCATCCGCCAGTTCCAGCCGGTCATCGAACGGGCGGGTGGCGCCGCGACTGGTCTGCCCCGACTCATGGCCCTTACCGGCGATCAGCACCACATCCCCGGTGCGGGCCCAGGCGACGGCGAAGTCGATGGCGGCGCGGCGATCCCCGATCTCGACGACTTCGGCGGCATGTCCGGCCGCACCGGCCAGCACGGCGGCCCGGATCGCAGCCGGGTCCTCGTCGCGCGGATTATCATCGGTGATGACCACCAGATCGGCCAGTTCGGCGGCGACCCGGCCCATCGGCTCGCGTTTACCGATATCACGGTTTCCGCCGGCACCGAACACCACCGCGATCCTGCGGTGTCGATTCCCCGGGTCGCTGCGCTCCGGCCCGCCGGTTCCGTGTTGCTGATCCCGCAGTGTCTGCAGCACCGCTTCCAACGCCCCCGGCTTGTGCGCGTAATCGACCAGCGCCAGGAAATCCTGGGCACCCTCGACGGCCTCCAGCCTGCCGGGCACGGCCGCCGCGCTCAGGCCGGGCGCGCTCTGCTCGGGCGACACCCCGACCACATCGAGTAACGCCACCGCCAGCAGCGCGTTGGCGATGTTGTAGTGCCCGGGCAGACCGATCCGCAGCGTGTGGTGCACACCGGCGGGGTCGACGGCGACGAACTCCTGACCGCCCCGACCCACCGCGCGCACCGCCTCGATCCGCCAGTCCACGTCCGCGCCGCTTGCGCTGACCCGCACCGCCGACCGGGATCGGGCCGCGATCTTGCGGCCCCAGTCATCGTCGACGCACACCACCGCATGTGCGGCGTGGGTCGGCGAGTCCGGTTCGAACAGCCGGGCCTTCGCGTCCAGATAGTCGTCCATCGTCGGATGAAAGTCGAGATGATCGCGGGACAGATTGGTGAAACCGCCGGCCTCGAAGACGGTCCCGTCCACCCGGCCCAGCGTCAGCGCGTGGCTGGAAACCTCCATCACGACGGTGTCCACACCGCGTTCCAGCATGACCGCGAGCAGCGCCTGCAGATCGGGCGCTTCCGGCGTGGTCAGCGCGCTGGGCTCATCGCGGCCGTCGATGCGGATCCCGACGGTCCCGATCAGACCCGCGATCCGTCCGGCGGCCCGCAGCCCCGCCTCGACGAGATAAGTGGTGGTGGTCTTGCCGGAAGTACCGGTGACACCGACGACCCGCAGCGACCGGGACGGGTTTCCGTAGACGTCGGCGGCCAGTACACCGAGCACCGCGCGCGGGTCCGGATACACCAGTATCGGCGCGCCGAGATCGGCTGGCAACTGTTCGGCACCGGCCGGATCGGTCAGCACGGCAACCGCACCGGCCGCGGCGGCCTCGGCGGCGAACCGGGCTCCGTGTGCGGATACGCCGGGCAGCGCGGCGAACAGATCCCCCGGCAGGACGTCCTGGCTGCGCAGCGTCACTCCGGTGACCCGGGTACCGGCGCTGCCGGATTGGACTCCGATCCGCTCGGCCAGCCGCCCGAGCAGCTCACCGGCGGGATGGGAGGGACGCAGTTTCATGGCCTTGCCACAGTACCGGGCAGCAGAATCGGATCCACGCGACACAGTGAACCTTCAGGCAGTGCCACTCACTCGGCCACCAGCGTCAGCGGTGGACCAGGATCCGCCGAGAGCGGCACGTTCTCACGCTGCAGCAGCCAGGCGGCGATGTTGTGGAACAGCGGGGCCATGGTGGTGCCCGGCTGACCTTCGGCCGTACGGTGTGGGTTGTCGCCCATGATGCCGATGACGTAGCGGGGATCGTCCGAGGGGGCCATACCGGCGAAGGTGATCCAGTAGTGGTCGTCGTAGTAGCAGCCGCAGTTCGGGTTGATCTGCTGGGCGGTGCCGGTCTTGCCCGCAATCTGGTAGCCCTCGACGGCGGCCTGCCAGCCGGTGCCCTGCTGTACGCCGCGCGGGTCGCGTTGCACGGTGGCGCGCAGCATGTTGCGCACCGTGACCGCGGTCTCCGGTGACACCACCCTGATGGGTTCGGGAGATTCTTCGGGGGTGCGGGTGCCGTCGGCGGCGACGGTGGTCTTGATGATTCGCGGCGGTATCCGCACACCGTCGTTGGCGACGGTCTGGAACATGCCCGTCATCTGCAGCAAGGTCATCGAAAGACCCTGTCCGATAGGCAGGTTGGCAAAGGAGCTGCCCGACCACTGATCGATGGGCGGCACCAGGCCCGCGCTCTCCCCCGGCAACCCGACGCCGGTGCGTTCGCCGAGACCGAACTTGGTGAGCATCTCGGCAAAACGTTCCGGTCCGATCCGCTGGGCCAGCATCAGGGTGCCGACATTGGACGACTTACCGAAGACACCGGTCGTCGTGTAGGCGGCGACGCCGTGGTTCCAGGCGTCCTTCACCGTCACACCGCCCATGTCGATCGAACCCGGAACGGCCAGCACCTCATCGGGATTGGTCAGCCGCATCTCGATGGCCGTTGCGGCGGTGACGATCTTGTTCACCGAACCCGGTTCGAACGGTGAGGCGACCGCGGGGTTACCCATCTGACGATTGGTCTGCCGACCGATGTCCTGTGAGGGGTCGAACGTGTTGTCGTTCGACATCGCCAGCACCTCACCGGTTTTGGCGTCCAACACCACCGCCGAGAGGTTGTCGGCACCGGAGGCATCCTTGGCCAGCTGCACCTGCTGCTGCACGTAGAACTGGATATCGTCGTCCAGGGTCAGTTGCACGGTCGAACCGTCGACCGCCTCGTGGCGGTTGCGCATGCTGCCCGGGATCATCACACCGTCGGAGCCGCGGTCATAGGTGACCGAACCGTCGGTGCCCGCCAGCCTGGAGTCCATCGAGTCTTCCAGACCGAGCAGACCGTGGCCATCCCAGTCGATACCGCCCACAATGTTGGCGGCCAATGAGCCACCCGGGTATTGGCGGATGTCCTGGCGCTCCGAACCGACCTCGGGAAACTTGGCCGTGATCGCCTCGGCGACGGCCGGGTCGACCGCGCGGGCCAGGTAGGCGAACGAGTCCCTGCTGGTGAGTTTGGCCAGGACGGTTTTCGCGTCGGGCCGGTTGTTGAGCCGGGTGGCGATCTCGGCCGCGATCTCGCGGAACAGGGTGTCCGGGTCGGGCTCGTCGGGATCCTTAGCCTTGGCCTCCTCCAGAAGCTTGCGAACCTTGACGGGCTGGAAGGTCAGCGCCCTGGCCTCGATGGTAAAGGCGAGTTTGTTGTCATTACGGTCGACGATGCTGCCGCGCACAGCTTTCTGCACATCGGTCACCTTGAGCTGACCCGCCGCCTCGGCGCGCAGACCGGCGGCATTCGAGACCTGCAGGTTGAACAGCTGCGCGGCGGCCACCACCAGCACCAGGAAGATGACGACGTTCCCGGCCCGGTGCCGGAACACGAAAGATGAACTACGCAAACCTGTCTGAGGTTCCGGCCGACGGATTCGCCGGTCGGTTGCGGCGTGTTCCTGCGATTCGCCGGCACGACTCATGCGGGCGGTCCGGGAATCTCAGGAACGACCGGCGGCGCGGGAGCTACGTATTCGAGGCCGCCGACCGGTCCGGGCTGCGCGGGTAGTGCGGGTGACGCCAGATGCGGAAGCCCATCCGAGGGTGCGGGCTGCGGGGGCAGCGGCGCGGGCAGCAGATCGATCGGCCCGGGGACGGCGGCCGGAGCGGGATCGACCGGGACGGCCAACGGTGCAACCGGGGCGACCGGGGCGACCGGGGCGGTCAACGGTGTCGCGGCAGCGGGCGGCAGCGCCCGCGGCGGCATCCGCACCACCACCTCACGGGGGTCGACGACCCGCGGCGCCGGTGGGCCGTTTGCCGCAGGACCCGCCGGGGCGGCTGCTCGCTCATCGGGCAGCGGCGAATTCAGCGGCGGCGGCGGTACACCCTCGGCCGGTTTCGGAGTGCCCACCACCATCCAGGCGCCGGTGGGGTCCTGCACCAGATGCGCGGTATCGCGTGATGGGATCATGCCCAGCTCACGCGCGGACTCGGCCAGCGCGGGCGGCGCCTGGGCCTCAAGCACATCGCGTTCGAGCGCCTCTTTCTGCTGCAGCAGAGCCTGATTCAGCTGGCGTGAGTTGCCGAGCTGGTAGGAGCGTTCGGCGGCATCGGTGGACAACCACAGCGTGACACCGAGCCCGAGACCGAGCGCACCGATGATCAGCACCACGAACGGCACTCGTGCGGCCAGCGTCCGCGGGTTGAACTCTATGGAAGCGAGCCGGGCGATCAGCCGTTCCCGCAGCGGAAGCCGGACAACCTTGGGGGCCTTGGCCTTACGTGCCTTGGCGCGAGCCTTGGCCTGGCTGGCGTTCTTGGGTCGCGCGGGCCCGTCGACCGGCCGCCGGATCGGGGTGGTCTTCGGAGCCGACCGCTGAGGCCGCCGTTCGGGTGCACTGCGGCGCTTGCGCGCCGGCGCATCGGTCCGGGCACGGGCACCCTGCTGCTTGCCGCGTCGATACTCATCGATGCCGCGCACCGGCGCAGATCGCTTCCCCTTCATGAGCCATCCCTTCCGGCAACCTTTTCCAATGCCCGCAATCGCACCGAAGCGCTACGCGGATTCCGTTCGATCTCCTCGGCGCCGGCCTGCTCGGCGCCGCGGGTCAGCGATACGAATTCGGCCTCATAGCCCGGCAATTCGACCGGCAGGCCGGGTGGCGTCCGCGATGCCGTCGCGGCAGCGAACAGCCCCTTGACGATCTTGTCTTCCAATGACTGATAGGCCATCACCACGACGCGCCCGCCACCGGACAGCGCGGCCAATGAGGCAGGTAATGCGTCCCGCAGGGAGTCGAGCTCGGCATTGACCGCAATCCGCAGCGCCTGGAAGGTGCGCTTGGCCGGATGTCCGCCGGTGCGCCGCGTCGCGGCGGGAATCGCCTCGTAGAGCAGCTCCACCAGTTCGGCGGTGCTCCTCAGCGGCTGCCGCGCCCGGCGCCGGACGATGCGGCCGGCGATGCGGCTGGCGAACCGCTCCTCGCCGTACTCGCGCAACACCCGAGTCAGCGCCCGCTCGTCATAGGTGTTCAGGATGTCGGCCGCAGTCAGCTCGGCGTCGGGATCCATCCGCATGTCCAGTGGGGCGTCGTGCGAATAGGAGAAGCCGCGGTCGACGAGATCCAGCTGCATCGATGACACACCCAGATCGAAAAGCGCCCCGTCGATGGTGATCTCATCCCGGTCGGCCCAATAGCCGTCATAACGGGTGCGCACCGATCGGAACCGGTCACCGAACGGCGCCAGTCGCTCGGTGGCGATGCGTAACGCGTTGGGATCGCGGTCCAGGCCGACGACGTGCAGTCCGGGCAGCTCGCCGAGAAACCGTTCGGTGTGTCCGCCGGCACCGAGAGTGGCGTCGACCAGAACGGCACCGGTGCCGTCGGAGTGGTGACGGGTCAGCGCCGGCCTCAGTAACTCGACACAGCGGTCGAGGAGGACGGGGACGTGGCCATGATCGTGAGGCACTGAGACTCCCCTGTGGTCAAGGGGCGCCCCTGCAACGGGGTCCCTGTCCGAGGATGCGGACCTGGCGTCGGGGAAGTACGCCAGGGCCGGTTCGGACAGAGGCCTCGTTGCACGGGCTTGGGGGTCAGATAATGTCGCGAAGAATGTCATCGCTGGCCGCGGAGAAGGTCTCTTCGTGGGTCTCCTGGTACTGCTGCCAAGCCTGCGCGTCCCAGATCTCCAGGTGACCGAGCGAACCGGTCACCACGCATTCCTTGGACAGGTTGGCGTAGCGGCGGTGTTCGACCGACAAGGTGATCCGACCCTGCGCGTCGGGATGCTGTTCATCGGCACCGGCCGCCAGGTTGCGCACATAAGCACGAGCCTGTGGGTCGCTGCGCGACGCCAGCATGGCCTTCTCTGCGAGCTTTTCGAACTCGGTCCGCGGGTACACAGCCAGGCTGTGATCTTGACTTTTGGTGACCATCAACCCTCCTGCCAGTGCGTCGCGGAACTTGGCGGGCAGCGTGAGCCGCCCTTTGTCGTCGAGCTTGGGCGTGTAGGTGCCGAGAAACATCCCGCCGCCTCCCACCACTCGGCTGGATCCCGAGTCGCTCCTACCCGCTGGACGGAGCTCCGGTTGCTCCGTTATCCGCCACTTTACCCCACATTCCCCCACTTAGCTCCATCCGCTGCCACCAAGTTGTCGACCCTGCCTACCCGGAGATGAAAAAGCACGACCGGCCCACATCGGCGCACAGCCCGCAGCGTCGGGTTGAGAACCTGAGATCGCAGCTAGACGGCCTGTATCAGGGCGCAGCGGCGCGGGTGGGGAGCGGTGCAGCAGTTGTGGGGGAACTGCCCTGCCCCATCCGACACGCCGGGGCACCTGGGCGACCGGAGGGCATAAAAAACGGGGCAGCTCGGCTGGGAGCTACCCCGTATCGACCCGCACTCTCCCCGGGTGGGGAGATGTGGGGATCTATTCGTCGAAGCGACGACGGAAGCGGTCCTCCATGCGACTGGTGAACGAACCGCCGGCGCTCTTTCCGCGCTTGGCGCGCGCCGAACCCGATGAGGGTGCCGACTTCTCGGCCGCACCGGAGACACGGGGACCGGTGATCGCGAAGACCACGCCACCGAACATGACGATGAAGCCGATGACCGAGAGGATGGGCAGGCCACCGATCCAGGTCGCGTTGATGGCGACACCGCCCACCAGCATCGCCAACCCGATCACGAAGAGTGCGACACCCTGTAACCGACGTCGGCCCGAAGGTGCCCGCAGATTCCCGCCACGAACGCTGGAGGCGAATTTGGGGTCCTCGGCATAGAGCGCGCTTTCGATCTGGTCGAGCATGCGCTGCTCATGATCGGAGAGTGGCATCCTTCCCTCCTTGTCCGCGCCCTGGTTCCGGTCTGCTCCGGAAACCGTGTCGTCAACGTGTGCTGCGCCCGCGTGCGCGAACGTCCGATCTCAATGATACGAGGTCAATCTGACCCATACCACCCACTTGGTACACGATTGTATGACGTTCGGCACCAAAGTCGATCATCACCTCACCCGCATGACGACTACCCCGAACTCGGGTCCGATAATGGGCGGTGACCAACCGCACGGACCGACACCGCGGAGGACACCCGTTGGGGACATATCTGTTGGACCTCTCGGCCGACCTCATGCGCCAGAGACTGGCTGATGCATTGTCGGTCTACGTCGAGGCCATGCGCTATCCGCGCGGTACCGAGGAGCAGCGCGCATCGATGTGGCTGGAGCACACCCGCAGGGTCGGCTGGAAGGCCGTCGCGGTCGTGAGCACGGCCGCCGACCAGGGCCCGGACTCCCCCGACGCGCTCGACGGCGCCGAACTGCTCGGTGTCGCGTACGGCTACAGCGGCGCCCCCGATCAGTGGTGGCAGCAGCAGGTCGTGCACGGTCTGCGCCGGACAGGCAGCGACCACGACCGGGTCGACAGGCTGCTCTCGGACTACTTCGAGCTCACCGAGCTGCACATTCACCCTCGCGCGCAGGGGCACGGACTGGGTGAGGCGCTGGCCCGCCGGCTGCTGGCCGGACGCAGTGAGGCGCACGTGCTGCTGTCCACACCCGAGATCAACGGCGAGGCAAACCGCGCTTGGCGGCTCTACCGCCGGCTCGGCTTCGGCGATGTGATCCGCGACTATCACTTCGCCGGCGACCCCCGTGCCTTCGCCATCCTTGGCCGGTCACTGCCCCTGGAATGACCGGGTCTGGCACGATGACCGGGTGTCCGCGCGCCCCAGCCGCCACCGGCTTCCTGCCCTGGTCCTGCTGCTGTTGATCCTCGTTCCGTTCGCCGTCGGATGCGTGCGGGTGCGCGCCTCGATCACCGTGTCCCCCGACGACCGGGTCTCCGGTCAGATCGTTGCCGCCGCCATGGCCCGCGACGGTGAGGACAAGGGGCCGCAGCTGCTCAACTCTCTGCCCTTCAGCAACAAGGTGGCCGTCTCCAGATATGAACGCGGCGACTACGTCGGCTCCCAGGCGGTGTTCTCCGACCTGACGTTCGCCGAACTGCCGCAACTGGCCAACATGAACCGCGATGCCGCCGGGGTGGACATCTCGCTGCGGCGGGCCGGTGACCTGGTGATCCTCGAGGGCCGGGTCGATCTGACGTCGCTCAGCGACCCCGAGGCCGATGTCTCGCTGAGTGTGTCGTTCCCCGGCGAGGTGACGTCCACCAACGGCGACCAGGTGTCGGCCGAAGTCGTCGAGTGGAAGCTCAAGCCCGGCGTGGTGACCTCGATGAATGCCCAGGCTCGCTACACGGACCCCAGCGCCCGGTCCTTCACGGGCGCGGCCATCGGGCTCGGCATCGGGTCGCTGGTGGTGGCGGGCATCATCGCCTCGGTGGCATGGGTCAGCCGAGACCGATCGCCTCGCGTCGGCGAAGCCGACAGAACAACCTGAGTGGCGAAGCCGACAGAACAGCCTGAGTGGCGAAGCCGACAGAACAGCCTGAGCGGCGAAGCCGACAGAACAGCCTGAGTGGCGAAGCCGACATGGAAGTCGCCGAGGCCACGGAACAACTCCGCCATCTCTCACGACAGCATGATTGCGGGGCGGTAAGCGCGCCTGGCTCCCATGAGCCACCGGGGACGCTCTACGCTCAACAGACTCGGGGGGAGCAAATCGGGATCAAGAAAGGGGCGACCGCTGAGCGTGGACACAGCGGCTCCGTCAGCCGTCGAGTTGGTGAACGCCGTGATCGAGCAGCTCCGGCAGTATCTGGCCGAACGCCGGCGCGATTCTGCCTACATCGGTGCCGAATACGCCGAGCTCACCGCGGCTCTTGAGGAATTTGTCCTGCGCGGCGGCAAACGGGTGCGACCCCTGTTCGCGTACTGGGGCTGGCGTGCCGTGGCCGGTGCGGACCGCCCGTCCGATGCCCACGCGCTGCGCTTGTTCTCTGCACTGGAACTGCTGCACGCCTGCGCCCTGGCTCATGACGACGTGATCGATGCCTCTGCCACCCGCCGCGGGCTGCCGACCGTGCACCGGCACTTCGCCGACCTGCACCGCGCCAACAACTGGCGCGGGGCCCCTGAACAGTTCGGGTTGTCCTCGGCGATCCTGCTCGGTGACCTGTCACTGGTGTGGGCCGATGACATCGTGGCCACCGCCGACCTGCCCGCCGACGCGCACCTGCGGGTGCACAAGGTGTGGGCCGATATCCGCACCGAAGTCCTGGGCGGGCAGTACCTCGACATCGTGGCCGAATCCAGCGGCGCGGACTCGGTGGCGTCGGCGATGACCGTCAACACCTACAAGACCGCCTCCTACACGGTGTCGCGGCCGCTGCAGCTGGGCGCGGCCGCGGCGGCCGACCGGCCGGACGTGCAGGCCATCTTCCACCGGATCGGCACCGACCTCGGAGTCGCGTTCCAGCTCCGTGACGATGTCCTCGGCGTGTTCGGTGACCCGCAGGTCACCGGCAAGCCGTCCGGCGACGACCTTCGATCCGGCAAGCGCACGGTGCTGCTGGCCGAAGCCGTCGAACTCGCCGAGCGCACCGATTCGGCGGCGGCCAAGCTGCTGCGTGAGTCGATCGGCACCGAACTGAGCGATGTGGCGGTCAAGGAAGTGTGCGTGGCCATCGAATCGGTCGGCGCGCTGGCCGCCGTGGAGAACCGCATCGACCTGCTGCACCACCGCGCTCTCGACGCCATCAACGAGGCACAGATCGACCCGCAGGCCAAAATCGGCCTCGCCGAGCTGGCCGCCCTGGCGTCGAACCGGTCCGCCTGAGGAGATGACCGCTCCGGTATCGGTCGAGCCCACGAAAAGTGGGTTCAGCAGGCAGATCTCCAAGCTGCTGGTGTTCGCGGCCTCGCCGGAGGCGCGGCCCGCACGACTGGGATTCCTCGGCGCGGTACTGATCACCGCCGGCGGCCTCGGCGCAGGCAGCACCCGGCTGCACGATCCGCTGCTGGAATCCCTGCACATGTCGTGGCTGCGATTCGGGCACGGTCTGGTGCTGTCGTCGCTGCTGCTATGGGGCGGGGTGGCGCTGATGCTGATGGCGTGGCTGTGGCTGGGCCGGCGTGTGGTCGACCGCTCGGCGACCCCGCACACGATGCTGGCGACGACCGGATTCTGGTTGGCGCCGCTGCTGTTGAGCGCACCGGTGTTCAGCCGAGACACCTATTCCTATCTGGCCCAGGGTGCGCTGCTGCGCGACGGATTCGACCCGTATGTGGTCGGCCCGATCGAGAACCCGAACTCCCTGCTCGATGATGTCAGCCCGATCTGGACGACCACCACCGCCCCGTATGGCCCGGCTTTCATCCTGATCGCCAAATTCGTCACGATGATCGTCGGCAACAACGTCGTCCAGGGCACCATGCTGCTGCGGCTGTGCATGCTGCCCGGGCTGGCACTGCTGATCTGGGCCACGCCCCGGATCGCACAGCACATCGGGGCGAACATCGCTGCCGCACTGTGGATCTGCGTGCTGAATCCACTGGTGATCATCCATCTCATGGGTGGTGTGCACAACGAGATGCTGATGGTCGGGCTGATGATGGCCGCCATCGCGCTGACATTTGGCGGCAGGCCGATACTCGGGGTGGGTTTCATCGCCACGGCCGTGGCGGTCAAGGCCACCGCCGGCATCGCCCTGCCGTTCATGGTGTGGGTGTGGATGCGGCGCCTGCGCGACACCCGCGGGTACCAGCCGGTGGCGGCCTTCGCTGTCGCCACCGCGGCATCGGCGGTGATCTTCGGTGCGGTGTTCGCGGTGCTGTCGTGGCTGGCCGGCGTCGGCCTGGGCTGGCTGACCGCACTGGCCGGATCGGTGAAGATCATCAACTGGCTGACGCTGCCCACTGCCGCGGCCAACATGATCAACGCCATCGGAGGGCTGTTCCTGCCGGTCAACTTCTATGCGGTACTGGAAGTCACCCGCATCATCGGGATCGCCATCATCGTCATCTCACTTCCGTTGCTGTGGTGGCGCTTTCGGCACACCGACCGCGACGCCCTGACGGGGATCACGCTGGCGCTCGGAGTGGTGGTGCTGTTCGTGCCCGCCGCGCTGCCCTGGTACTACACCTGGCCGCTCGCCGTGCTGTCGACGCTGTGGCAGAGTCGCGCCGCCATCGCGCTCATCGCAGGGTTCTCGACGTGGATCATGGTGATCTTCAAACCCGACGGCTCGCACGGCATGTATTCGTGGATTCACGTGGCGTTGGCGGCCGCATGCGCCGTGGCGGCCTGGTATTCGCTGTCCCGTGCCCCGGAGGAACCAGCAGTCGCTGCGGTCGGTGGGCCCCGACCGGTGCCACGTCAGTAGGCCATGGCTTGGGCGCGACGCAGCACCTCGCGGGCCTGATGTGAACGCAACGCGTCCACCGGCCTGGCGTTCTCCTGACGTTCGGTGCTGCCGTCCCTGCTGAGCGTCAACGACGAATCCGGGGTGAACAGCCAGCGCATCGACTCGGTGACGTCGAAGCCGCCGTCCCGCAGGACCACCAGCAGCCCGGGAAGGGGCTTGACCACATTGCCCTTGTCGTCGAAGAACACCTTGGGGACGACGATGGAACCCTTGCGGCGCACGGCCATGAGGTGCCCGTCGCGCAGGCGCTGGTGCACCTTGGCGACCGACACGCCGAGAAGCTTCGACACCTCGGACAGTTCGAGCACGATTTCGTCAGGGTCGAGGATGTCTTGGGCCGCCGGAATGCTCACCGCTCAGATTGTAAGGGTCTGCGCCGAACACCTGTAGGCCGAAGACCGCCGACATCCTGGCCGGAGGACGACAGCGAGATCCGTACCATGACGGCGGTGGAGACCACCCCGCGATCGGACCCGCTCGTCGGCATTGCGCTGGAGGGGCGCTACCGCGTCGACGCCGTGATCGCCACCGGCGGGATGTCGACGGTGTACCGCGGGCTGGACACCCGGCTGGACCGGCCGGTCGCGCTGAAGGTGATGGACGCGCGGTACTCCGGCGACAGGCAATTCCTGACCCGGTTCGAGCGTGAGGCCAAGGCGGTGGCCCGACTCAAGGGCGACGGCCTGGTCACGGTCTACGACCAGGGGGTCGACGGACAACACCCGTTCCTGGTGATGGAGTTGATCGACGGCGGCACGCTGCGCGAGCTGCTGCGCGAACGCGGGCCCATGCCCCCGCACGCGGTGGCCGCGGTACTGGCGCCGATCTGCCGAGGCCTGGCCGCCGCGCATGCCGCGGGGCTGGTGCACCGCGATGTGAAACCGGAGAACGTGCTGATCTCCGATGACGGTGAGGTCAAGATCGCCGACTTCGGCCTGGTGCGGGCCGTTGCGGAGGCCGGTATCACCTCGACCAGCGTCATCCTCGGCACCGCCGCGTACCTGTCCCCCGAACAGGTCGGCTCCGGTGCGGCCGGTCCGCGCAGCGATGTGTATGCCGTCGGCATCCTGGCCTACGAATTGCTCACCGGGCGTACCCCTTTCACCGGAGACACGGCGCTTTCGGTCGCCTACCAACGGATGGACAACGATGTGCCCCCGCCGAGTTCGGCGATCGCCGGGGTGCCTGCGCAATTCGATGAACTCATCGGCAGGGCGACCGATCGTGACCCGGCGGGCCGGTTCGCCGATGCCGCCGAGTTGGGCGAGGGACTCGCCAAGGTGATCGACGAACTCGGGCTGCCGTCGTTCCGGGTGCCGGCACCCCAACAATCGGCGCAGCATCGCGCCGCCACGGAGTTCCACAGCCGAGTCATGCAGCATGCCGGCACCGATGGCGTGCGTCCCCCGGAACCGCGCCGTGACACCCGGGTCCTCACCCCCGCCGAATTGCCACTCCCGCCGAAATCGTTTGACGATCCCGAATACCATTCCGTCACATTCGCCGGTATCGATATCGAGCAGTTCCGCTGGGCCCGGCGGCGCGATGAACGGGTGCTGCTGGGCTGGGTGGCCATCGTGGTCATCCTGGCCGGGCTGCTCGCGGTGGGCGCCTGGACGCTGGGCACGAACCTGCCGAACCTCCTCTAAGCGTCAGTCGCGGAGCATCTCCGCCACCAGGAACGCCAGCTCAAGTGACTGCTGCGTGTTCAGCCGCGGATCGCAGGCCGTCTCGTAGCGGCCGGCCAGATCGGAATCCGAGATGTCCTGTGCGCCGCCGAGACATTCGGTGACGTTCTCCCCGGTGATCTCGACGTGGATACCGCCCGGATGCGTGCCCAGCGCGCGGTGTACCTCGAAGAAGCCCTGAACCTCGTCGACGATGCGGTCGAAATGCCGCGTCTTGTAGCCGGTGGAGGACTCGTGGGTGTTGCCGTGCATGGGGTCGCACTGCCAGATCACCTGATGACCGGAGGCCTGCACCTTCTCGATGATGCCGGGCAGCACCTCGCGGACCTTCTGGTTGCCCATCCGGCTGATCAGGGTCAGCCGGCCCGGCTCGTTGCGCGGGTCCAGTCGTTCGACGTACTCGACGGCCAGTTCCGGCGATGTGGTCGGGCCAATCTTGATACCGATCGGGTTCGCGATCACCTCGGCCAGCGCGATATGGGCGCCGTCGATCTGGCGGGTGCGCTCACCGATCCAGAGGTAGTGCGCAGACAGGTCGTACAGTTTCTGTTTGCTGAGGGCGTCGGCGACATCGGCCAGATCGACCGGCGAAGCCCCGGAATCCATCCGCAGCATCGCGCGTTCGTAATCGAGCACCAGCGCCTCGTGGCTGGCGTAGATCTCCGCGGTGTCCAGATTGCGATCGTTGACCCCGCAGGCGGTCATGAAGCTCATCCCGCGGTCGATCTCGCCGGCGAGCGCCTCATAGCGGGCCCCGGCCGGCGAGGTGCGCACGAACTCGCGGTTCCAGGCGTGCACCTGGTGCAGCGAAGCCAGCCCCGACGATGTGAGCGCCCGGACCAGGTTCATCGCCGCGCTGGCATTTGCGTACGCCCGTACCAGTCGGGACGCGTCGTGCCGACGGAGGGCGTCATCGGGGGCGAACCCGTTGATCATGTCGCCGCGATAGGACTTCAGTCCCAGCGCATCGGTGTCCGAGGACCGCGGTTTGGCGTACTGGCCCGCGATCCGGGCCACCTTGACCACCGGCATGCTGGAGCCGTAGGTCAGCACCACGGCCATCTGCAGCAGGGTCCGGATATTGGCCCGGATATGCGGCTCGGTGTTGTCCACGAACGTCTCGGCGCAGTCGCCGCCCTGCAGCAGGAACGCCTCACCGCGGGCGACGGCGGCCAGTTGGGTCTTGAGCTTCTCGACCTCTGACGCCACCGTGACCGGCGGGACGCTCTCCAGCACCGTGCGCATGGCCTTGGCCTGATCCGGATCCCAGCTGGGCTGCTGCAACGCCGGCTTGGCCAACGCGGCGTCCAGGCGCCGGCGCAGGTCCTCGGGCAGCGGCGGGAGCGCGGGCAGCTGGTCGATGGGCACGTCGACGGTCCAGTTCACCGCTCCATGGTAACCGCGCGACCGCTGCCGATTTACGGCCATACCCGCAGCTCAGCTGGCAATACTCCCCAGTCGCTTCGCTCCTACCCCTCGGAACGTACCGCCCAGTCCCCCCGGTCCGACATCAGTTCGAAGCGGCGCAGGTTGTGCCGTGCATCCACGAGCGCGTCATGAGCGTCACGCGGCCGCGGTGGCATCCGCGGTGAACCGCGTTCCTCCCAGTACTGGCGCAGTTCGCGGGTGAACCGGGGTATCGCGGGCGGCAGATCGGTCATCGGCCCCCAGAGCTGGCACAGCACCACGTGGTCGTAGGCGCCGACCCAGGCCCACAGCTCGATCGGCTCGCCACCGTCGATATCGAAGAAGTCCTCCAGCTCACTGCGGATCTGGCGTCGCGAGCGCCACAGTTTGGAAGCCGGCGACGGCAGCTTGGGCAGCACATTCTTGCGCACCCAGGCACCGGCTCGCTCCGGGTCGAATTCCGTTGAGATCGCGTAATATTCGCGACCGTCCTCGGCAGCCACCCCGATCGAGATGAGCTCGATGGTGCAACCATTGTCGATGAACTCGGTGTCGTAGAAAAAGCGCATGTCAGGCGGCTCCCTGGGTGTCGGCGGGAGCTGGGGCGGCGTGGATCTCGCGATCCAGTTCCTCGTTGACCTTGGCATCGTCGGGGAAATGCGGTTCGCCGGCGACGATGTGCTGAACCCACAACTTCGCCTGAACCACCGGCCTGCGCAACCGGCGTTCCCGTTCCAGCGCCTTGTGCATCTTGTGCGGCCGCGATGTGTAGCGCCAGCGGGCCCATGGCGCATGGGGTCGCGACAGCCGGATGGCGCCGATGAACAGCAGCGGGGTGATGAACATGCCCACCAGGCCGGTCCACACCTTGCCCTTGAGCAGCACCACCACCGCGAGCAGCAGCGTCAGCACCGCGAGCGCGATGACCAGCGTCCTGGCGGTCAGCGTGTCATCGGATCGCCAGATGTTGATATCGAAGAAGGACAGCGGGTTGAACCCGAGGATGAGCAATCCCGCGACGGCGATGGCGACGAACACCGCATCCACCGAAGTGCGACCGTCCTCTGCCCAGTATACGTCCTGCAGGTGCAGAATGAGCGCGAACTCGTCGAGCACCAGGGCCGCACCGATACCGAAAAGTATTGCGGTGACCGTGAACTCCGCTATCCCCCCGTTGACGGCGAGGGTCACCATGCTCACCCCGGACACCATCACCAGGACCACGCCGATCACCACGTGGTGCAGGTGCACCCCACCGCCCACCGACATGTTGCGCGGCTGCCACCACCTGCGCGGCCCGCCGGTGCTCGGGTGGCTTCGGATGTAACGCACGATAAGGCGTGTCACGAAGAACGTCAGGATGAACGCGATCAGGCAGCACAGTAGTGGCAGGCGGTCGCCGGTGATGAAGTCCAGCTGGACGTTCAGATGCACGGTCGCAAAAGATACGCCGGTCAACCCCGTGTTCGCGCCATCGGCCGCCGTCTGCCGTCCTCCGCGTCGCCCGCCCCCGATAGGCTGGTCGGCGAAATGAAGATTCGGTTGACGCCCGTCGGGGCCGGTGGGCGGTCGACCTTGCTCTGGCGACTCTTCCAGCTGGCGACCCTGGCGATGCTCGCCGGGGCGGCCTGGCAACTGCTCGGCCATGCGATCTATCGCATCGATATCGACGTGTACCGGATGGGCGGGCGAGCCTGGCTGGACGGCACGGAGCTGTACAACGACGCCACCGTCTTCCAGACCCAGGCGGGCCTGGATCTGCCGTTCACCTATCCGCCGCTGGCAGCCGCCACGTTCGCCCCATTCGCCTGGCTGTCGCTGCCCGCCGCCAGCGCTGCGATCACGCTGACCACCCTGGTGTTGTTGATCGTCTCGACGCATATCGTGCTGACCCGGCTGCAGGTCTGGGAGCACTCGTCACTGCGCGCGCCGGCCTGGGCACGCCGCGGCTGGCTGGCCGCCGCGCTGGTTGCGCCGGCCGCGATCTTCGTGGAGCCGATCCGGGCCAACTTCGAGTTCGGCCAGATCAACGTGGTGCTGATGACGCTGGTGATCGCCGACTGCGTCCCGCGCCGCACGCCGTGGCCGCGCGGGCTGCTGCTCGGACTCGCCATCGCCGTGAAACTGACTCCCGCGGTGTTCCTGCTCTACTTCCTGCTGCGCCGCGATGTGCGGGCCCTGCTGGTGACCACGGCCTCGGCGGTGGCGGCCACCCTGCTCGGATTCGCACTCGCCTGGCGGGACTCGTGGGTGTACTGGACGGAGACGCTGCTCGACACCGACCGCATCGGTTCCGCGACATTGAACACCAACCAGAACATCTCCGGCATGCTGGCCCGGCTCGGTGCCGGTGAGGACGCGCGTTTCGTGATGTGGATCGCGCTGTGCTTCGCCGTGCTGGGCCTGACGGTCTGGGCGGTGCTGCGGTTACTGCGCGATCGGCCCGAGGGTGACGAAGCGGTGCTGGCCTTGATCTGCGTCGCGATGTTCGGGCTGGTGGTATCGCCGGTGTCGTGGTCGCATCACTGGGTGTGGGTGGTGCCCACGGTGGTGGTGACCATCGTGGTGGGAACTCGTCGCCGCTCCGTGGCGCTGGCGCTGATCGGGCTGGCGAGCCTGGCACTGACGATCTGGACGCCGATCACCCTGATGCCCGAACACCAGGAGATCGGGGCATCGCTGTGGCGACGGCTGGCAGGCGGCTCATATCTGTGGTGGGCACTGGCGGTGATCATCGCGGCAGGCACGCTGCCCGCGGCCACCAGCAAGGCCGACGGCGCCGAACCCGCTGATGCGCTACCCGCGCCGAACTAACCGGCCTTGGCCGCCGAGATTCCGGCAGGCACTTCGGCGGGAGCTGGATCCTGGCCCGCCTTCTCCTTGAGATCGGCGGCGTACAGGTCGACGTACTCCTGCCCGGACAGCTGCATCAGCTCGTACATCACCTCGTCGATGACGGCCCGCTCGATGAACCGGTTGCCGGCCAGGCCTTCGAACCGGCCGAAGTCCATCGGCTTGCCGAACCGGACCTCGACGCGGCCGAAGTGCCACATCTTGCTGCCGGGCGGGTTGACGACGTCGGTTCCGATCATCGCGACCGGAATCACCGGGACGCCGCTCTCCAGGGCGACGCGGGCCAGCCCGGTCTTGCCCTTGTACAGCCGACCGTCGGGCGAACGGGTGCCCTCCGGGTACATGCCCAGCAGCTTGCCCTCACCGAGGATTCGCTGTGCCGCCGTCAGCGCAGCGCGCGCGGAGTCGGCATCGGTCCGGTCGATCGGTACCTGGCCGGTCGAGGAATAGAAGAACTTGGTGAGCTTGCCCTTGAGGCCAGTGCCGGTGAAGTACTCGGCCTTAGCCAGGAAGGTGATGCGACGTTTGACCGCAAGTGTCAGGTAGAAGCTGTCCGCAACCGCCAGGTGATTGCTGGCCAGGATCACCGCACCGGAGTCCGGAAGGTATTCCAGTCCTTGCACTTTCGGCCGGCCCAATAGGGACAGCAAAGGGCCCATCAAGATGTGTTTGTAGAACCACAAGAACATGGACCCTCCTGCGACGGCGCCGGGCACCGAGACCGGGCCGGACGGGATCAACTCTACCCAGCCGTAGTGAGTGCGACCACACTGCGGCGTCCGCTTCAGTCGTCCAGCGCCACCGGGATCTGCTCATAGCGGCTGAATCCACTCGGCGGCCGATCGCCGTCGACGGGCGGGGGTGGCGGAGGTGGCGGCGGCTCCGGCTCGCCGACCAGCGCCCGGATCACCGTCAGCAGCGCCACGCTGTGCTCGGCGATCACCGTCAGCAACGGGTGCTGCTCGCCGTTGACCAGCGCGGCCAGCGCGCAGACCGGGCACCACAGCTGCTGGCACGCACCGGGTCCGGAGCCCTCCGCCGACGCGCGGGCCGCCGCCATACGCAGCGCCGGATCGAGCTTGTCCAGAATCGCCTGTGCCAGCTGCCGCAGCTCCGGTGGCACGTCCGAATGCGGGCCGGTCATTTGGGCCACACCTGCGGGTTCGGTCTGAAACGTACCGTCAACTCCCCGCCTCGAAACTGTGCATCGATCACGATGCACCGTCGCAGTACGGACGCCAGGCGAACCCGTCGCCGCATAGCGCCGGAGCCGATGATCAGGTCATCGTCGACCCGGCCGAGCGTCAACGTACCGGGGTCGACCTGCGGCAACTCCAGGCGCATTCGGTACACCGCTTCGAGGCCGGTTCCGGATTCGAGATCCACCACCGGTCGCAGCGGTCCCGGCGGCGGGGAACCGTCCCGCAGCCTGGCGGCGTCGAGCAGTTCACCCAGCGCCTTGGGTCCGATCGGCTCCCCCGCCAGGTGCGGCACGAGTACCAGCTTGACGTCACCGATGGCCGCGTCGAGTTCGTCGAGCACCGTCTGTTGTTCGGCGATCCGCTCGGAGTACCAGTCGAACGCGGGATGCGCGGGAAGGTTGCGGTACTCGAATGAATCATCTTGCACCAGAATCTGATTGACCAACAGCTCGACCACCTGCACACCCATCAAAGCCAGCGAACCCAGTGTTCGGGCGGCTTCGGCGGCCACCACACGTTCGGCGGTGAGCACCAGGTGGGCGCTGACCCGCGACGCGTCGGCGAGCAGCGTGGAGAGCTTGTCGGTGCCGTCGGCGACGCGCTCCAGCAGAGCCACCGCCGCGGCCGAGGCCAGGTCGGCGGGTGGTTGCGCGAGGCGGCGGTGCCGCGGCCAAGCCCGCTCCAGGTACAGCCCGAACGTCCCTGGCAGGGTCAGCATCCGCAGGGCGTCCGCGGTCGAGGCGCAGTCGACCACCACGTGATCCCAATTGCCCGAATCGGCGAGCTCGCCGACCTCGTGCAGTCCGAGCACCTCCTGGATGCCGGGAAACGCCGAAAGTTCTTCGGGAGCAACTGTTCCCAGGTCGGACCGGGGGAACTTCTCCAAAAGGATTCCGGCGACTTCACGCCAGCGGGCCTCCAGCAGTGCCCGGGTGTCCAACGCCAGTGCGTCGAGGAAGCCGCCTCCGCCGTCGCCGGTATGCAGATCGGCGAACACCCGGGTCGGCTTACGCTGCCCGGTCGGCACGATGGTGACGCCGAGCACATCGCCGGTGGAATGCGCCTGGTCGGTGGAGACGACGATTACCCGCAGGCCACTACGCGCATCACGCACAGCGGTGGCGGTGGCCAACGTGGACTTGCCTACCCCACCCTTGCCGACGAAAAGGCTGATCCGGGCGGGCGCGGGTGATCGCTCCGCATTCAGCTCACTGCACCTCGACTCGCTTCTTGAGGTCCTTCAGCGCGGTATCGGTGAGGCGCCGCTCCGCCTTGCGCTTGAGCAGACCGATCATCGGAATGACCAGGTCCACCGAGAGTTCGTAGGTGACATCGGTGCCAGAACCTTTGGGAGACAACCAATATGCACCTTGCATCGCCCGCAACAGCGAACTGGAGACCAGCGTCCAGGTGACGGACTTACGGTCCGCGGGCCAGTCGTAGGCCAGCACCATGGTGTCCTTGAGCACCGCCGCATCCAGCACCAACCGGGCGGTCTTCGGGTTACCGGCGCCGTCGTCCTCCAACACCTCGGCCTCCTTGTATTCGGCCACCCACTCCGGGTAAGAGCCGATATCGGCAATCACGTCCATCACCGTCGAGGGGCTGGCCTCGATGTAAATTGTCTGCGCCGTCTTCTCCGCCACGCCCAGAAATCTACCCTCCCCCTGCAGGGCCCGGCTCGCTTCACGCCAGCCGTGACACCCCCACCGGGCGCTGGGCCTCCAACCGCGTCTTGACCTCGAAGGCCATTCGCTTGCCCGCCACCCGCCGGCGGTGGTTGAGCTTGGCCAGGTCGAGACGGGCCAGATCCTTGGCCGATGCGCCTGCGGGCTCGGCGTGCAGGAAGTAGTGCAGGATGACACCGTCCATCATCGTCTCCAGCCAGACCTCCATTGTCCCGGTCAGCGCCCCGGCCACGGTCCAGCGGTGACCCGCCGGACCGCGATCCTCGACCACCGTCAGGCGCAGATCCGGCCACCAACGCCGCCAGCCTGCGGGATCGGCGATCGCCCGCCCGACATCGGCCGGGTCGGCGCACACGAAGGTCTCATCGGCGATCTGGACGCTGTTCATGGCCCAATAGCTTCACACATGTGTTCCAGGTGCTCTGACCTAACCGGCTAGGCTGTCGCCGGAGAAGATCCGCAACCAGGACCTAGGGGCCAAGATCGTGCGTGAGTTCACCGTTCCGGCGTCGTTTGAGATCGCCGAGTATGACACCGTCGTCAGCTCGGTCTATTCGCATGAACGCGACGATCCCGACCATGTGATCTTCCAGCGGCTGGTCGACGGATCCTGGATCGATGTCACCTGCGCGCAGGCAGCCGCCCAGATCCGTTCGGCGGCTTTGGGTTTGATCGCCCAGGGCGTGCAGCCCGGGGACCGGGTCGCGATCCTCTCGGCGACCCGTTACGAGTGGCCGATCATCGACTTCGCCATCCTGACCATCGGTGCCGTCACCGTGCCGATCTATGAGACCTCGGCTCCCGAGCAGATCCGGTACGTGCTCAACGATTCGGGCGCGGTACTGGTGTTCGCCGAGACCGATGACCATGCCGCTCGCGTCGAGCAACTGACCGACCAGCTGCCCGATGTGCGCGCGGTGCTGCGCATCGAGAGCACGACGACCGAGGCAGCGCTGGACGTGCTCGACCAGGCCGGGCAGTCCGTGGAGGCCGGCCAGCTCGACGCCCGGTTGTCGGCCGTCAAATCCTCCGACCTGGCGACGCTGATCTACACCTCGGGCACCACCGGTCTGCCCAGGGGTTGCCAGCTGACGCATTCCAACCTGCTCTACGAGATTCGCGGCAACAAGGCGGCATTCCCGTCGCTGTTGCGCGAGGGCGAGCGGCTGCTGATGTTCCTGCCGCTGGCGCACGTGCTGGCCCGGGCCATCACCATCAGCGCCTTCGCCAACAAGGTCGCCCTGGGCTTCACCAGCGATATCAAGAACCTGGTGCCCACCCTCGGGGTGTTCAAGCCGACACTCGTGGTCTCGGTGCCGCGGGTGTTCGAGAAGGTGTACAACACAGCCGAGCAGAACGCCCGCAACGACGGCAAGGGCCGCATCTTCGAGATCGCCGCCAACACCGCCATCGAGTTCAGCCAGGCGCAGGATGGAAACGGGCCGGGGCTGGCGCTCACGCTCAAGCACGCGCTCTTCGACAAGCTGGTCTACGGAAAGCTGCGGGCCGCGCTCGGCGGCAACTGCCGGGCCGCGATCTCCGGCGGCGCGCCACTAGGGGCCCGGCTCGGGCACTTCTACCGAGGCGTCGGCCTGACCATCTACGAAGGTTACGGACTGACCGAGAGCAGCGCCGCGGTCACCGTCAACCAGATCGGTGCCATCAAGATCGGATCGGTCGGAAAGTTGTTGCGCGGCAACAGCATGCGATTGACCGATGACGACGAGCTGCTGTTGCGCGGCGGCGTGGTGTTCAGCGGCTACTGGCGCAACGACGAGGCCACCAAGGACGCCTTCACCGACGGCTGGTTCCATACCGGTGACCTCGGCGCGATCGATGCGGACGGCTTCCTGACGATCATCGGACGCAAGAAGGAGATCATCATCACCGCCGGTGGTAAGAACGTCGCGCCCGCGTTGCTGGAGGACAGGCTGCGGGCGCACCCGCTGATCAGCCAGGCGATGGCGGTCGGCGACGCGCAGCCGTTCATCGCCGCGCTGATCACCATCGACCCGGAGGCGTTCGTCGGCTGGAAACAGCGCAACGGCAAGGACGAGAAGGCCGATGTCGCCTCCTTGACCGAGGACCCAGACCTGCTGGCCGAGGTCGAATCGGCGGTCAAGGAGGCCAATCAGGCCGTGTCCAAGGCCGAGTCGATCCGCACCTTCCGCATCCTGCCGGTCGACTTCACCGAGGACACCGGGGAGCTCACCCCGACGCTCAAGGTCAAGCGTGAGGTGGTGGCGGAGAAGTTCGCCGACCAGATCGCGGCCATCTACGCCTGATCCCCTGGTTTCAGGGCGTCAGCAGACGCTGCAGCCGTGCCCCCTGGGTGCGCCACTGCCAGTTCTGCACGACCCACTCCCGGCCCGCGGCTCCCATCCGGGCCGCGGTGTCCGGGTCGGCGAGCAGATCACCGACCGCCGCGGCGATGGCGTCCACGTCGGTGCCGTCGACCACCCGGCCGGTCTCACCGTCGCGCACCGTCTCCGGGGCGCCGCCGGAACGGCCGGCCACCACCGGCACACCGCACGCCGAGGCCTCCAGGTACACGATGCCGAGGCCCTCGACATCCAGGCCGGCGCCGCGGGTGCGGCACGGCATCGCGAAGACGTCGGCCATCGCGTGGTGCGCGGGTAGCTCCTGTGCAGGGACGCCCCCGGTGAACAGCACGTCGTCGGCGACCCCGGACCGCTGCGCCAGCTTCTGCAGGTCCTCGCGGTAGGGCCCGCCACCCACGATCACCAGCGCCGCGCCGGGTACCCGTGCCCGGATACGGCCGAATGCGCGGATCAACATGTCCTGCCCCTTGCGCGGCACCAGCCGCGACACGCACAGCACCACCGGCCTGTCCCCCAGCCCGTACCGGGCGCGCAGCTCCGAGCGGGCGGCGGCATCCGGGATGAAGCGGTCGACGTCCACTCCGGGTGACAGCCGTTCCAGACAGGCCTGCGGGCCGAACGCCGCGGCGAACCTGCCCCGGGTGTAGCCGCTGACGTAGGTGGCGACGTCGGTGTCATCACCGATGCGGCGCAATGCCGTTCGGGCCAGCGGCAGCATCGACCAGCCGACCTCGTGGCCGTGCGTGCTGGCCACCACCCGCGTGGCCCCGGCTCGGCGGGCCAGCGGTGACAACAGCGCCAGCGGTGCGGCCGCGCCGAACCACACCGTCTCGATATCGTGCTCGGCGATCAGTGCGCGCATCCGGGTGGCGACGGTCGGCTCCGGCACCATCAACGTTGTCGGGTGCCGCACCACCCGGTAGCCGGCCTGCTCGTCGTAGTCCCGCGCGCCCTTCCATTTCGGCGCGTACACCGTCAGCTCGTGGGTGCCGGCCGCCATCAGCTCGCCGACGAGGGCCTCCAGATAAGACTGGATGCCGCCGCGGCGCGGGGGAAAGTCGTTGGTCACCAACAGCACCCGTGTCATCGGGTCAACGCTATCCGGTCATCAACCGGCGCCACTGCGTCAGCACCGTATCGATGTCCTCGTGCAGCGTCTCGCGGACCGCGGTGGCCGGGTCGGGATGCCCGGGCCCGCAGGCACGCAGGTATAGCGCACGCAGTGTCGCCGGGCCGTACCGATCGGCGACGTAGCTGCTGAACCACCAGGCCCGGTCGTAGGCCAGCGAGCGCGTCGCGCCCTCGGTCTGCAGGTCGGTGTCGGTGGGCAGCCGGGCGAGCAGGTCCGCCTGCTCGGGGCCGGGCGGGCCGGTGGGCGGTCGGCTGACGTAATCGGCGACGCCCTCGGTGAGCCACAGCGGCGCGTCGACCACCGTCTGCGGCCGGGCCGCGTAGTGGAACAGCTCGTGGCGCAGCACGATTCGTAACGCGGAATCGCTCATCGCAGACGCACCCGGCGCAAACACCATGCCGTCGGCGGTGGTGGCCGCTGCGATATCGGCGCTGCCGTGGGCCAGCACACGGAACTGTTCGTCGGATTCGGTCACCACGACCACGATCTCGGGTGGCCAGTCGGGGCCCCAGAAGTCGGTGACCGCGATCGCGGCGCCGGGCAGTTCGGCACCGATCCGCCGGATCATCCGCTCGCTGCGCGTCCCGCCGAGGCCCCGTAGTTGCGCGGTGCGGCCGTCGGGCAGCCAAATCGTGGTGGTTGCGGCGGTACTCGAAGCGGTGCTGGATGTCGGCGCGACCGGTGCCGGTTCGGCGTCACACCCCGACAGCAGAACCGCGGCGATCAGCGCGCCGATGCAGAGTGTTCTCAGCGCCTCAGTACCGACGGACGTTGTGGATCGGCGCGTTGTTGACCGGAGCGACCACGACCGGCTTCCCGAAGGTCGACGCGTGCACCATCATGCCGCCACCGAGATAGATGCCGACGTGGGATGCATCGGAGTAATAGGAGACGACGTCACCGGGCTGCATCTGATCGGTCGACACCGCCTGTCCACCGGCGGCCTGGGCGTAGCTGGAGTGCGGCAGCGCGATACCGGCCTGCTGGAAGGCCCACTTCACCAGGCCGGAGCAGTCGAATGCGCCAGGGCCTTCGGCGCCCCACGAGTACGGCGAGCCAACCCGGGTCAGCGCCGCCTGTATGGCCACCGCTGCGCCACCGGAACCGGGTGCGGCCGGCACGGCCTCCGGCGGGGCGACGTCCCCGGGCGGGATGCCCTCGGGCGGAGCGGCCAGCACACCGGGATCGTTGTTCGGCAACGCTTCGGGGGCCAGCGCCGGGATCGCGGCGGGCAGCGGCGGGATGGCCGCCAATGCCTCACGCTGGGCCGGGGTCAGCACCTCGTACTGCGACTTGACGACAGCGATCTCGACCTGCAGCTTGCTTTGCTTGGATTGCAGGTCGGCGCGCACCGCGGCGGCCTGCTCGGCGGTGGTCTTGGCGTTGGCAGCGGACTGCGCCGAAGCCGACTCGGCCTGCGCGGCCCGCACGTTGGTGTTTCGGAAGTTGTGCATCTGCACCGACATCTCGGTCGCCATCACGCGCTGCACGGCCAGCTGGTCGATCAGCACTTGCGGCGAACTCGCGGTCAGCATCGAATTCAGACCGTCGGTCCGGCCGCCCATGTACTGCGCGGCCGCGATCTTGTCGACGGAAGTCTGAAACTTTGCCAGGTCGGCCTTCGCTGCGGCCACCGCAGCGGCGTCGGCCGCGTGCTTGGCTTCAGCGGCACGCTGTGCGACCAGCTTAGTATCAAGATCCAGCTGAGCGGCGTGCATGTTCTCGGTGGCGATCTCAGCCTGGTGCGACAGCTCATTGAGCTTTGCCAGAGCGTCTTCGGCCGGGTCGGCCTGCACGCTGGTCGCAAGCATCCCGCCCAATACGGTCAGGGCCGCTAACGCACCGACTAGGGGCCGCTGGACGCCACTCTTACGCCGGTGTGTGCGATCAGGCCTCAAGATATTGCGTCCTTACAACTGCTCTTCAGCCGCGATTAACTGCAATCAGGTCTCGAATAGGTTACGAAACGGCATCGGGCTTGTCCAACGGGAGATGTGAATTTAACAGGCACCCGGGATTAAAATCGTGCTTCCCGCGGTCTCTCCTCGTCACGCGCGTGTCTTCACGCCACACCAATTCTACCATCCGGACGCTCGTTCCGATGGATCGGAACGAGCCGCAACCGGGGCGCCAGCCCAACGTCGGCGAGCACTTCCAGCGCCTGCCGCTCATCGTCCAGCAAAGTCTCCGGCACACCAAGCAGAACACTGACCACGCAATCCTGGCAACCCCGACCACGCACTGCGCAGTCGTCGCAATCGATCACCACGGAGCCGGTATCCAGCGGCCCGTCGGCCCCCACACTGGGATCTGCCATCGTTTCGTCCTCTCGTTTCTGCTGTTGTCAAGCAATTCCTCCGCACCGTAACGACGGGTACCGACACGCCCACCGACGAACGGCACGCGGCCCCGGTTGTCGGGGTGCGGGCCTACCGTCATCCCTGTGCCGCAGCTGAGCTTCGCCGACGTGGATCCATCTCTCGGCTTCGCCGAGGGTGATCCGCCGGCCGATCTGCTGCTGGCCGACACCACCTTCGTGGTGGTGGACCTGGAAACCACCGGCGGCCGGGCCACCGCAAGCACACCCGCCGGCAGTGACCACGACGCGATCACCGAGATCGGGGCGGTCAAGATCCGCGGCGGCGCGGTCATCGGCGAACTCGCGACGCTGGTCGACCCTGGCCGCAGCATCCCGCCGCAGATCGTTCAGCTGACCGGCATCACCTCGGCGATGGTCCATGACGCACCGCGCATGGAGACCGTGCTGCCGGCCTTCCTCGAGTTCTCCAGGGGCGCGGTGCTGGTCGCGCACAACGCCGGATTCGACATCGGCTTCCTGCGGGCTGCCGCGCAGCGCTGCGGTCTGGTCTGGCCGCGCCCGCCGGTGCTGTGCACCGTCAGGCTGGCGCGGCGCGTGCTGACCCGCGACGAGGCGCCCAGCGTGAAGCTCTCCGCACTGGCCCGGCTGTTCGGCGCCACCACCACGCCCACCCACCGGGCCCTCGACGACGCACGGGCCACCGTCGACGTGCTGCACGGGCTCATCGAGCGGGTCGGAAACCAGGGCGTGCGCACCTATCCCGAGTTGCGGGCGTATCTGCCCGACGCCACCGCACCGCAGCGCCGTAAGCGCCACCTGGCCAACGGCGTTCCGGCCCGGCCGGGGGTGTATCTGTTCCGTGGGCCCGGCGATGAGGTGCTCTACATCGGCACCGCGGTGGACCTGCGCCGCCGGGTGGGTCATTACTTCACCGGTGCGGACCCGCGCGTCCGGATGAAGGAGATGGTGGCGCTGGCCACCCGGGTCGATCATGTCGAGTGCGCCCATGAACTCGAGGCCGGGGTCCGGGAGCTCCGACTGCTGGCCGCGCATGCCCCGCCCTACAACCGCCGCTCCAGATTCCCCCGGCGATGGTGGTGGATCACGCTGACCGACGAGGCGTTCCCCCGCTTCTCGGTGGTGCGTGCACCACGCAGTGCGCGGGCCATCGGACCGTTTACCTCACGCGCCGACGCGGTCACCACCATCGACGTGCTGGCCCGCGGCACCGGGGTGCGGACCTGCACGGCGCGGCTGTCGCGCAGCGCCCGCCACACCTGCGAGGAACGGCAACTCTCGCCCTGCCCGGCGCCGCGCGATGTCGACATGTCGCAGTACGCCGGTGCGCCGCAACGGGCGGCCGATCTGATCGACGGCATCGACAGCACCGCCTTCGCGAATGTGCTGAGCCAGATCGGGGAGCTGGCCGGCCTGCACCGCTATGAGACCGCGGCCCGGCTGCGCGATCACACCGCGGCGGCGGTGGAGACGATGTGGCGGGGTCAGCGGTTGCAGGCGCTGGCCGCGGTGGACGAACTGGTCGCGGCACGGCCCGACGGACGGGGCGGCTGGGAGCTGGCCGTGATCCGGTACGGGCAGCTGGCGGCGGCGGGGTGCGCACGCCGCGGTGTGCCCCCGATGCCGGTGGTCGACGCGATAGGTGCTGCGGCACAGGCGATTCTGCCGCAGTCCGCCCCGTTGGGCGGTGCGTTGGTCGAGGAGACGGCGTTGATCACACGGTGGCTGGCCGGTCCCGGGGTACGCGTCGTCCGGGCTGGCGGGCCGGAGCGCAGCGGCCCGGGGAATGATTCAGCGCCGGGCTATGCCAGCCCCGTCGGCGCGGCAGCCCGCTGGGCAGAATGGGCCGCGACCGCACGCTCGGCCCGCCTGGCCGCCGACCAGCCCGACATCCACGCCGACAATCTCGACGACCGGTACGGCGTGCGCAAACCCCGACGGACCCGCGCCCGAGCGGTCTGAGTCAGCGTGTGGCCTCCTGGGTGAACCGTACCCAGTTCGCCAGAAGTCGTTCTGCTGCACCGGAATCGATTGCTGCGGTGGCGCGGGCCAGCCCAGCCTCCCAGGCAGGAGCCCACTGCGCACCGCCGGCCAGCCCGGCATGGGCGACCAGCGCGCCTGCCGCGTTGAGCACCACGGCGTCACGCACCGGCCCCTTGGCGCCGCCGAGCACCGCGCGCACCGAGGCGGCGTTCGCCTCGGCGTCCCCGCCGACCAGTTCGCTCAGATCGGCGCGACGGAACCCGAAAGCCGCCGGATCCAGGGTCAGGCGATCGACCGTGCCGGCCTGTACCCGCCAAATAGTGCTGGTGGTCGTGGTGGTGAGTTCGTCGAGGCCGTCATCGCCATGTACCACCAGGGCGCTGGCTCCGCGGGCGGCGAACACCCCGGCCATCACCTCGGCAAGATCGCCCCAGGCACACCCGTAGAGGCCGGCCCGGGGTGCGGCCGGATTGGTGAGCGGCCCGAGCAGATTGAAGACGGTCGGCACGCCGATCTCGCGGCGGACCACCGATGCATGCCGGTATGAGGGATGGAACTGCGGCGCGAACGCGAAGGCGATGCCGACCTCGGCGGCGCTGCGGGCCACCTCTTCGGGCCCCAGGTCGATCCGGACACCGAGCGCCTCCAGGGTGTCGGCACCGCCGGACGACGAGGACGCCGCCCGGTTGCCGTGCTTGATCACCGGCACGCCGGCCGCTGCGGTGACGATCGACGCCATGGTCGACAGGTTCACCGTGTTGGAACCGTCACCGCCGGTGCCGACGATGTCGACCGCGTCGGCGCCGATGGCGCCCGCCGGGAACTGGCGGGCGTGCTTGAGCATGGTGTCGGCGAGTTCGGTCACCTCGGCGGAGGTGGGCCTTTTCATCCGCATGGCCACCGCGAATCCCGAGATCTGCGCCGGAGTGGCCGACCCGGTCATGATCTGGTCCATGGCCCACGCCGACTGACCACGCCCCAACTCCTGATGAGTGGTGAGGCGGCCGAGGATCTGCGGCCAGGTGATCGGACTATCGGACGCGCTCTGAGCGGATGACACGCCGTGATGCTATCCCCAGGGCGGGCCGTGTCCTGAGCCTGTCACGACTGCATACGCGGACACGTTTCACGTCAATTGCGTACCCGGGTGGAGTTAATCAACTACAAAGCGTCATACTTGCTTCTGTGACGAGCGCTGTTGGGACCTCGGGTACCGCGATCACTTCCCGCGTACATTCGCTGAACCGACCGAATATGGTCAGTGTCGGCACCATTGTGTGGCTTTCCAGTGAGCTGATGTTCTTTGCTGGACTGTTCGCAATGTACTTCACCGCGCGGGCTCAGGCGCACGGCGTCTGGCCGCCCGAGCCCACCGAGCTGAACTTGTGGCTCGCCGTGCCGGTGACCGCGGTGCTGATCGCCTCTTCCTTCACCTGTCAGATGGGCGTGTTCGCCGCCGAGCGCGGCGACGTGTTCGGGCTGCGCCGGTGGTACGTGCTCACGTTCTTCATGGGACTGTTCTTCGTGCTCGGCCAGGCCTACGAGTACGTCCACCTCGTCGAGCACGGCACCACCATCCCGGGCAGCACTTACGGTTCGGTCTTCTATCTGGCCACCGGCTTCCACGGCCTGCACGTCATCGGCGGTCTGATCGCGTTCATCTTCCTGCTCATCCGCACCAGATTGTCGAAATTCACTCCTGCACAGGCGACCGCGGCGATCGTGGTGTCGTACTACTGGCACTTCGTCGACATCGTGTGGATCGCGCTGTTCGCCGTCATCTACTTCGTGCGATGACCGCCAGTCCGTCGATGAGAAGGGGTTCGATGATCAGCAAGTCCCGCACAGCCGGGAAACCTGCGAGGATCAAGCAACGTCGGTTGCGTCGGCGCGTGTCCGCGGCCGTGCTGCTGCTGATCGGGCTGTCCGCTGCCGGCGCCGTCGCCGCCACCTTGACGCCCACACCTCAGGTCGCGGTCGCCGATGAGTCCCAGTCCGCACTTCTGCGCACCGGTAAGCAGTTGTTCGAGACTTCCTGCATCAGCTGCCACGGCGCCAACCTGCAGGGCGTGCCCGACCGCGGTCCCAGCCTCATCGGCACCGGCGAGGCCGCCGTGTACTTCCAGGTCTCCACCGGCCGCATGCCCGCGATGCGCGGCGAGGCCCAGCCTCCCCGCAAGGCCCCGGTGTTCGACGAGCACCAAATCGACGCGCTCGGCGCCTTCGTGCAGGCCAACGGCGGCGGCCCCGTCGTTCCCCGGGAGGCCAACGGCCACATCGCCGACGGGTCCCTGTTGCAGGGCAACGTGGCCCGCGGTGGCGACCTGTTCCGGCTGAACTGCGCCTCCTGCCACAACTTCACCGGCAAGGGCGGCGCGCTGTCCTCCGGTAAGTACGCACCGGACCTCGGCGAGGCCTCCAAGGTGCCCGCGCAGGTCTTCACCGCGATGCTCACCGGCCCGCAGAACATGCCGAAGTTCTCCGATCGTCAGCTCTCCCCCGAGGAGAAGGCCGACATCGTCACCTATGTGAGGCAGGCGGCGGGCACTCCGGATCCGGGCGGCTACGGCCTCGGCGGATTCGGCCCCACCACCGAGGGCATGGCCATCTGGATCATCGGGATCGTGGCCGCCGTCGGCATGACGTTGTGGATCGGAGCACGCGCATGACGTCCAACAGCCCGGACACTCCCACCGACGCACAGTTGGCGGAGATGTCACGCGAGGAACTGCTCGCGCTCGGCGGCAAGCTCGACGGAGTCGACGTCGTCTTCAAGGAACCCCGGTGGCCGGTCGAGGGCACCAAGGCCGAGAAGCGTGCGTCGCGCACTGTTTCCTACTGGCTGCTCTTCGGCGGTTTCTCGGGACTGGCGCTGCTGCTGATCTTCCTGTTCTGGCCCTGGGAGTACGTCCCCTACGGTGGCGAGGGCGAGCGGATCTACACGCTGGCCACCCCGCTGTACGGCCTGACCTTCGGCCTGTCGATCCTGTCGATCGGCGTCGGCGCGGTGCTCTTCCAGAAGAAGTTCATCCCCGAAGAGATCACCATCCAGGATCGTCACGACGGCGCATCCGCTGAGATCCATCGCAAGACCATCGTCGCCAATCTGACTGACGCCCTTGAGGGTTCGACCATCAAGCGGCGCAAGCTGATCGGGCTGTCGATGGGCATCGGCCTCGGCGCATTCGGCCTGGGCACCCTGGTGGCCTTCGCCGGCGGGTTGATCAAGAACCCGTGGAAGCCCGTCGTGCAGACCGCAGAAGGCAAGAAGGCCGTGCTGTGGACGTCGGGGTGGACCCCGCGCTTCCACGGCGAGACCATCTTCCTGGCCCGCGCAACCGGTATCCCCGGCGAATCGCCGTTCGTCAAGATGCGTCCCGAGGACATCGACGCCGGCGGTATGGAGACGGTGTTCCCGTGGCGTGAGGCCGACGGCGACGGCACGACGGTGGAGTCCAGCCATCACCTGTTCGAGGTCGCCATGGGCGTCCGCAACCCGGTGATGCTCATCCGCATCAAGACCCAGGACATGAGGAAGGTCGTCAAGCGGCAGGGCCAGGAGAGCTTCAACTTCGGCGAGCTGTTCGCGTACACGAAGGTCTGCTCGCACCTGGGCTGCCCGTCCTCGCTCTACGAGCAGCAGACCTACCGCATTCTGTGCCCGTGCCATCAGTCGCAGTTCGACGCGTTGCACTTCGCCCGGCCGATCTTCGGTCCGGCCGCGCGTGCGCTGGCACAGTTGCCCATCACCATTGACAAGGACGGCTACCTGGTCGCCAACGGCGACTTCATCGAACCTGTCGGACCGGCATTCTGGGAGCGCAAATCATGAGTCCCAAGCTCGGAGATATCGCAGCCGCTCAAGGCGACGCGATCGACTCCCGTTACCACCCCTCGGAGGCCGTCCGTCGCGGCATCCTGAACAAGGTCTTCCCCACCCACTGGTCATTCCTGCTGGGTGAGATCGCCTTGTACAGCTTCATCGTGCTGCTGATCACCGGCGTGTGGTTGACGCTGTTCTTCGACCCGTCGATGGCGCACGTGACCTACGAGGGTGTGTATCAGCCTCTTCGCGGTGTGCAGATGTCGCGGGCCTATGAATCGGCCCTTGACATCAGCTTCGAAGTGCGCGGCGGTCTGTTCGTCCGTCAGATCCACCACTGGGCCGCACTGCTTTTCGCGGCGTCGATCATGGTGCACCTGGCGCGCATCTTCTTCACCGGCGCGTTCCGGCGCCCCCGCGAGGCCAACTGGGTCATCGGCTCACTGCTGCTGATCCTGGCGATGTTCGAGGGCTACTTCGGGTACTCGCTGCCCGACGATCTGCTCTCGGGCACCGGCCTGCGCGCCGCGTTCTCCTCGATCACGCTGGGCATGCCGGTCATCGGCACCTGGTTGCACTGGGCGCTTTTCGGCGGCGACTTCCCCGGCGAGATCATCATCCCGCGGCTGTACGCCCTGCACATCCTGCTGATCCCGGGGATCATGCTGGCGCTCATCGGTGCTCACATGGCGCTGGTGTGGTTCCAGAAGCACACCCAGTTCCCCGGCCCCGGCCGGACCGAGAAGAACGTCGTCGGCGTGCGCGTCATGCCGGTCTTCGCGGTCAAGTCGGGTGCGTTCTTCGCGATGATCACCGGCCTACTTGGCCTGATGGGCGGTCTGCTACAGATCAACCCGATCTGGTTGCTCGGCCCGTACAAGCCCTCGCAGATCTCGGCGGGTAGCCAGCCCGACTTCTACATGATGTGGACCGACGGCCTGGCGCGTACCTGGCCGGCCTGGGAGTTCTACATCGGCAACTACACCATCCCGCAGTCGGTCTGGGTGGCCGTAGGCATGATCCTGGTGTTCATACTGCTGTCGATCTACCCGTTCGTGGAGCGCAAGCTCACCGGCGACAACGCACACCACAACCTGTTGCAGCGTCCGCGTGACGCACCGACGCGTACCGCTGTGGGCGCCGCGGCGACCTCGTTCTACCTCCTGCTGACGTTCATGTGCATGAACGACATCATCGCGCTGAAGTTCCACATCTCGCTGAACGCGACAACGTGGATCGGCCGCATCGGCATGGTGGTACTGCCGATGATCGTCTACTACATCACCTACCGGTGGGCGATCAGCCTGCAGCGCAGCGACCGTGCGGTGCTTGAGCACGGTATCGAGACCGGCATCATCACGCGGCTCCCGCACGGTGCCTACATCGAGCTGCACCAGCCGCTCGGCCCGGTCGACGACCATGGCCACCCGATTCCGCTGGAGTACCAGGGCGCAGCACTGCCCAAGCGGATGAACAAGCTGGGCTCCGGTGGAGCACCGGGTAGCGGCAGCTTCCTGTTCGCCGACCCGGTCGAAGAACACGACGCACTGACCGAGGCGGCTCATGCCTCCGAGCACAAGGCCTTGGCCGTGCTCGCAGAGCATCAGGGCAGCAACGGGTCCAACGGGCACCCCCAGCCTCCCCATACGGTCTAGCCCTGACCGCATGGACGCTCGCAGTCGGCGCCGAGATGCGCGTTATGGTCGCGAAACCTGCAGCAAGAGCCGCCATTTCGCGTACTTCGCGGGAGAACGGAGTTAAGCGGCGGGTGCGTCCAGACCGAGCACTGCGCGCAGTTCACGTAGATAGAACCAGGGCAGCACCGGCATCGCCACGGTGATGATGCCGGCGACGATGTAGAAGGCGACGGCGGCGCTGGAGCTGCCGCCTGCCATCAGATAGGTGGCCACACCGACCGCGAGGGTGCCCGCACCCACCGTGCAGCCGATCGACAACGCGCACCGGACGTAGACCTGGTCGACGACGGCCGGCAGCGCGGCACTGCGGGTATCGGTCTTCAGTGCGACCTCGGTATCGCGGCGCCGGGCCTCGGGCGTCGGCAACGCGGCGATATGGTCGGCCACCGATCCCCCGGACGGGGTGTGGTCGCGGATCGGCCGATGGGTGCTCTGCTGACGGGCCCGCACCAACAGCGGGATCGCCACTGCGATCACCACCGCGGACACGCCGATCACCGTGTACAGCACCCACGGGGTGTCCGAGCCAGATGCCTCCGACAATTCGGCACGGACGGTGCCGCGCCCGCCTGCCAAATCCACCAGGGTCACGGTGGCGGCCACCGCGGCCGCGAGGGCGCCCAGCCAGATGATGGCGCACGCCCCCAGCAGGATGCGCTCCAGGTTGCCTGGACCGGACAGGGTGCGTCGCGGAGCGTGCGCGAATTCGGTGTCTGTGAGCATCAGCAGCGTGTCTGGGCGGCATTCCCGGTGTTGGACGACAGCACGGTGCCATCACTGGTGGTGATCGAGCAGTTCAGCCGGCTGACCAGGAACAGACTGAATGCCTGCACCGAACCCACTTCGGACTGCGAGATCGGGGTGACGGTCAACGACCACGGGATGTAGACGTTGCGCTGGGTGCGGCTGCGCCCGGACGCGTCGACATAGGTGACGGTGATGATGTCACCGGGTGCCTTCGTGCCGGTGACCGAGTAGGTCACCTGCCGGGGTCCTGGCGGCCGCGTCGTCGTCGTCGTCGGTGGCGGTAGTGCCTCCGTGGTGGCCGGCTCCTCGCTGGGCGGGGGCGGCGCTGGCTCCTGCGTCACCGTGACGGTCTCCGGCGGCGGGGGCGGCGGCTCCTCCGTCGGCGGTGGTGGTGGTGGTGGTGGTGGCTCGCTGCTGGGCGGCGGCGGTGTCGTGGTGATCGCGTCCTGCACGGGCGGGGTCGTCGTGGTGGAGGTTTCGGGGTTGGCGAGCCCGGTGTTATCGGTTCGGGTGACCAGCAGCGCCACCGACGCCACCAGTGCGACCGCGGCGACAATGGCGGCCACGCCGACGACCCATGGCCAGCGCGGCGGGACGCCCTGGTCCGGTTCGGTCTGCGCGTAGGTGTCCGCGTAGGTGTCCGCGTAGGTGTCGTAGTCGTACAACGCCGGGTCCGGCGGTACGTACGGTGCACTGGTGAACTGCTCGGATTCCGGGGCGGAGTACGCCCGCGACTGCATGTCGGTCTCGTCGGTGCGGGATTTCCGATCCTTTTCCCCGCCCGAAGACTCCGGTCCTGACGGCCCGCTCATCTGCAACTAAACCTCGGCCTATCCTTCTCGACTGCTGCCTGGGCAACACTACCCAACCAGGCGACGGCGGGGACCACGCCAGGGTGCCACGTCAACGAACTGACGCACGGTTGTGACCTGGTGGAAGAACCTCAGTGCTTCTCGGGTCCGATGTAGTACTCGAAGACCAGCCCGGCCACCGAGGCCAGGACGAAGCAGAGACCGGCGACGATCAGCCAGGGCAGCCACATCGCTGCGCCGACGGCCGCGGTGGAGAAGGACAGTGCGATCAGGATGGGCCACCAGCTGTGCGGGCTGTAGAAGCCCAGCTCGCCGGCGCCGTCGCTGATCTCGGCATCTTCGTAATCCTCGGGCCGGGTGTCCAGCCGACGCGCGACGAAGCGGAAGAAGGTGCCGGTGATCAGGGTCAGGCCGGTGGTCAGCACCAGAGCGGTGGTACCCGCCCACTCGATGCCGGCGGGGGCGAACATCGCGGTGAGCACGCCGTACCCGATCGCGGCCAACAGGAAGAATGCGGTCAGGATCTCGAACAGCCTGGCTTCGATATGCATGCGTCGTCCTTACTTGCTCGCCTGCGGTGGAACACCGACCTGCTCACCACGTCGGGTGTCGAACGGAGCCGTGGTAGTGGCCAGCGGAGCCTGTTTGATGGCTTTCAGTGCCTGAGCGTTGGTCAGGCCGTCGGCCCGGGCATCCAGGTAGGCCTTGAAGTCGTTGGGCTCCACGACGCGCACCTCGAAGTTCATCATCGAGTGGTACGTGCCGCACATCTCCGTGCAGCGGCCGACGAACGCGCCGGCCTGCTCGATCTCACTGACCTGGAAGGTGTTGTCGGAGTTGTTCGCCTTGGGATTGGGCAGCACGTCCCGCTTGAACAGGAACTCCGGCACCCAGAAACCATGGACCACGTCGGCGGAAGCGACCTGGAATTCGATGCGCTTGCCCTTGGGTAACACCAGGATCGGGATCTCGGTGCTGGTGCCGATCGTCTCGATCTTGTCGAAGTTCAGGTAGGTGCGATCCTCGGAGTTCTTGCCCGCGATCGGGCCGACCTGCTCGATACCGTGGGCGTCCACACCCTCGGGAGCAGAGGCCATCGCCTCCTTGCGCTCGTTGTCGACGCCGTCGTAAGACAGTGTGCCGTCACCGAACTCGATCTTCTGGTACCCGAACTTCCAGTTCCACTGGAAGGCGGTGACGTCGATGACGACCTCGGGATTGGGATCCTTGTGCAGCATCCGCTCCTGCACGACAACGGTGAAGTAGAAGAGCCCCGAGATGATCAGGAATGGCACCACGGTGAGCACCAGTTCCAGCGGCATGTTGTAGCCGAACTGACGCGGAAATTCGGTGTCGGTCTTCTTCTTGCGGTGGAACGCGCTGGTCCAGAAGATCAGCGCCCACACGATGCCGCCGACGACGAATGACGCGATGACCGACCAGACCCACAGGTCACGGTTCAGCCGGGCTTCCGGGGTGATGCCCTCGGGCCAGCCCAGGCCGAAGATCTCCTGGTAGCCACAACCGCTGAGCAGGATGGTCATGCCACCCAGTACCACTGACAACGCCACCAAACGGTACCCGCGAGCGGTCACGTTGGCGCCTCCTAAATGAAGTCGTTGAACCGCAGGGCGGTCGGTGAAACTTGGCGAATACTACGCAGCGTAGACCACACCGGGCGGGTCGAGCGAAGCGACCGGGCGATTCGGCATACTGACTCGGTGTGCGGACTGCTGGCGTATCTGACCGACCCGCCCGTCGAGACCTCCCCCGCGCTGGTCGATGCGGTATCGGGGGCCTCGCACCTGATGCGTCATCGTGGTCCTGACGAACCCGGGACCTGGTCCGATGCCGATATCGTGCTCGGCTTCAACCGACTTTCGATCATCGATATCGCGCACAGCCATCAGCCGTTGCGCTGGGGTCCACCGGACACGCCGGACCGGTACGCGCTGGTGTTCAACGGCGAGATCTACAACTATCTGGAACTTCGCGAAACACTGCGATCTCAGCATGGAGCGGTGTTCCACACCGACGGTGACGGTGAGGCGATCGTTGCGGCATATCACTTCTGGGGCACCGACGCGCTGACCCGGCTGCGCGGCATGTTCGCCTTCGCCCTGTGGGACCCCCAGACCCGCGAACTGTTGTGCGCGCGGGACCCGTTCGGGATCAAGCCGCTCTACCTGGCCACCGGCCCGGGCGGCACGGTGCTCGGCAGCGAGAAGAAATGCCTCCTCGACCTGGCCGCGACGGCCGGGCTGGATCTGAACATCGACGAGCGCGCCGTGCAGCACTACACGGTGCTGCAGTACGTGCCCGAGCCCGAAACCCTGCAGCGCGGGGTGCGTCGGCTGGAATCGGGCAGCTACGCACGGATCCGTCCGGGCGAGGCGCCGGTGGTGACGCGGTACTTCCAGCCGAAGTTCGCGGCGGTTCCGTTCGTGGCCGGACAAGAGCAGACCCGCTACGACGAGATCACCGCGGTACTCGAGGATTCGGTCGCCAAGCACATGCGGGCCGATGTGACCGTGGGCGCCTTCCTCTCCGGTGGCATCGATTCGACGGCCATCGCCGCGCTGGCGATGCGGCACAACCCGCGGCTCATCACGTTCACGACGGGCTTCGAGCGCGAAGGCTTCTCCGAGGTCGACGTCGCCGTGGAGTCGGCGAAGGCGATCGGCGCGCGCCATGTCACCAAGGTGGTCAGCCAAACCGAGTTCGTCGCCGCACTACCCGAGATCGTTTGGTATCTCGACGAACCGGTCGCCGACCCCGCGTTGGTGCCGCTGTTCTTCATCGCGCGCGAGGCCCGCAAACACGTCAAGGTGGTGCTCTCCGGCGAGGGCGCCGACGAACTGTTCGGCGGCTACACCATCTATCGGGAACCGTTGTCGCTGAAGCCTTTCGACTACCTGCCCCGCAGCCTGCGCAAATCCGTCGGCAAGATGGCCGTCCCGCTGCCCGACGGGATGCGCGGTAAGAGCCTGCTGCACCGTGGGTCGCTGGCGCTGCAGGAGCGTTACTACGGCAATGCCCGCAGCTTCTCCGATGCCCAGCTGCGCTCGGTGCTGCCCGGGTTCCGCCCGGAGTGGACGCACACCGACGTCACCGCTCCGCTGTACGCCGCATCCGAGGGCTGGGATCCGGTGGCCCGCATGCAGCATGTCGATCTGTTCACCTGGCTGCGCGGGGACATCCTGGTCAAGGCCGACAAGATGACGATGGCCAACTCACTGGAACTTCGGGTGCCGTTCCTGGATCCCGAAGTCTTCGCGGTGGCCTCCCGGTTGCCCTACGACCAGAAGATCACCCGCACCACCACCAAATACGCGCTGCGCCGGGCGCTGGAATCGATCGTGCCCGAGCATGTGCTCAACCGGCCCAAGCTCGGATTCCCGGTGCCCATCCGGCACTGGCTGAAATCCGGTGAGCTGCTGGACTGGGCGCACGCCACGGTGGCCGCATCGGCGGCCGGTGACCTCATCGACCTGAACGCCGTGCGCACGATGCTCGACGAGCACCGGGCCGGGGAGAGCGATCACAGCCGCCGGTTGTGGACGGTGTTGATCTTCATGGTGTGGCACGCCATCTTCATCGAAGGCAGTGTCACACCGCAGATCAGCGAACCGACCTACCCGGTACAGCTTTAGCTCTGGAGCGCCTTGGCGATCACGGCGCCGGCCTCTTCGCCGTAGGCGGCGGTCAGCCGGGTGATCGCGGCGTCACGATCCCAGGTCCACTCCTGCGGCCCCGGGGCCTCCAGCACCAGCGTCGCGACCATCGAGGCCAGCTGCGCCGAACGCTCCAGACTGAGCCCGGCGGCGCGGCCGGTGAGGAAGCCGGCGCGGAAGGCATCGCCGATGCCGGTCGGGTCGTCCTGATGGGTCTCCGGGACGACGCCGACGTGCACGAACGTCCCGTCACTGCCGAGGATGTCGACGCCCTTCTCGCCCAGCGTGGTGATGCGCAGCCTGATCCGGCTCATCACCTGCGCCTCGGACAGCCCGGACTTGTGCAGCAGCAGATCCCACTCGTAGTCGTTGGTGAACAGGTAGGTGGCACCGTCGATGAGGCGGCGGATCTCCTCGCCGGAGAGCCGGGCCAGCTGCTGGGACGGGTCGGCGGCGAACGCCAGGCCAAGGGACCGGCAGTCCTCGGTGTGCCGGAACATCGCGTCCGGGTCGTTGGCCCCGACGATCACCAGTTCCGGTGCGCCACTGCGCTTCACGAGCTCGGCAAGATCGATGTTGCGAGCCTCGGACATGGCGCCGGGGTAGAAGGAAGCGATCTGGGCCATCGCCTCGTCGGTGGTGCAGACGAACCGCGCGGTGTAGGCGGTCTCGGAGATCAGCACGTTGTCGCAGTTGACGCCGTGGTCGGTGAGCCAGCTCCGGTAGTCGTCGAAGTCCTTGCCGACCGCACCGACCAGTGCGGCATCGCCACCGAGCACACCGATGGCGAAGGCCATGTTGCCGGCCACACCACCGCGATGAATGACGAGGTCATCGACCAGGAAGCTCAGCGAGACCTTCTGCAGGTGCCCGGGCAGCAGTTGCTCGGCGAACTTGCCGGGAAACTTCATCAGATGGTCGGTCGCAATGGAGCCGGTCACGGCAATGGTCACGGAATGTCGCCCTTCGATTTATCGCCCTGCAAGAACGCCCTGCAAGAACGCCCTGCAAGAACGCCCT
>WOYI010258484.1_pt2 | contig 47104 bp, 47 predicted proteins | sample 6423411 | NCBI WGS metagenome assembly WOYI01 (sample SAMN13441803, study PRJNA592873) | oil field metagenome | biome: oil field; feature: oil-well bore; material: oil-contaminated soil; isolation source: oil-contaminated soil from oil-well borehole | place: Germany: Wietze | collected 2016-10-18 ... | reverse complement strand
TATGACACCGGATTAACGGATGATGATTTTACTGTCCGGAAATTAATTCAATAAGTTCATTAACAAAAATGACACAACCTGTTTCCCTGATATTATCCAGTGGGGGTTCAAAGGGTCTTGCACAAATTGGTGTTATTAACACTCTCGAAAAAAACGATTTCAAAATATCCTCTATTGCAGGTTCTTCTATAGGGTCTGTCATTGGCGGACTTTATGCAATGGGCAAATTGCCGGAATTTACAGCCTGGACGAAAACATTAGACAGAAGAGCAATCTGGGGACTTATGGACTTTACCATTTCAACCCATGGGTTATTAAAAGCTGTGAAAGCATTGGATAAGTTGAAAACATTTATTCCTGACATTAATATCGAAGAAATGAATATCCCTTTTGCGGCAATTGCAACCGATATAATAAATGAGAGGGAAATTGTTTTTAACTCAGGTAGCTTTTATGATGCAATCCGTGCATCAATAGCTATTCCAACAATTATAACTCCTGTTAAATACAGAGATACAATCCTGGTTGATGGGGGGGTATTAAATCCAATTCCAATTATGCATGTGGCTCGAAGTAACAATGATATTCTTGTCGTTGTGAATTTGTATGGGGAAAAGCCAGACGAGAAAGACAAGCCGGGTACAGTAATTCCTGACCAGAATGCTACCATAGTTCAAAGCGTATTGAAAAATATTTCTAAGCTGATCGCTGTTGGAGACAAGAGAAGTTTTGGGTACTATTCACTATTAAAAGCCACTACATCTGCAATGGTTCATAAAATCGCCAAACAAAATATCGAATTATCCAAACCTGATATTTTGATTAATATCCCATATGATGCTTCGGACATCTTTGACTTTCATAAAGCTGAGGAATTGATAAAGATAGGAGAGACTGCTGCAAACGAGGCAATTTCAAATTATTTTAAAAAATCATGAATTATGAAATCCACGGCAGTTATATGTGCCTTTAACGAAGAAAAGACAATCAGAGATGTGCTGTTTTCTGTATCTGATTGCAGGATTTTTGATGAAATTATTGTTATCAATGATGGTTCTACCGATAAAACAAAAGTAATCATTTCTGATTGTAAGAAAGAATTGGATATTATTGATTTCCATCTACCTGAAAATGAAGGAAAAGGCTTTGCAATGGCAACAGGTATCGAACAGGCAAGTAATGAATTAATTGTTTTTTGCGATGCCGATTTATCGAATTTAAAAAAAGAGCATTTACTTCAACTTACAAAACCAATTATTACGTATGAGGCAGAAATGGTTCTTGGTCAACCAACAGACACCTTAATTAATTACCACATTAATCCTTTCAAGGCGTTCACAGGTCAAAGAGCAGTATTAAGACGGGATATACTCCCTATCGTTGAAGATATGAAAAAGTCAAAATTTGGTGTTGAGACTCTTATCAATCTTTACTATGAGTCGCAAAACAAAAAAGTGAAACACGTCAAGCTTAAAGGATTAAAACACCCCACAAAATTTAATAAAACAAATCAATCAAGGGCAGTACGAGAATATATGTTCGAGGGAATTCAAATTGCCTTTATAGTTTTCAATAATATAAATTTAATTACAAAAATTATTACTAACAGAATCAATAACTTATAACATATGAAACTATTATCATTTATTTCGGTGATGATGATGCTTTTGGCGAACTCTTATATTGTCAGAGCACAAGAAAGTAGTGTAACATCGCAAGAACAAGATGAAAGCAGACTGAAAATCTCCGGTGAATTACTAATGGATGAACGATTCCTGCTCAATGATAAAAAAGATTGGGCATGGAATGAGAATCGTCTTACCATGAGGTTAGAAAAAAAAATCACCAACAGTTCAAAATTCTATAGTGAGGTCTGGTTACGTAATATAGGTTTACCAAATATTACTTCATCGGGTGATTTATACAACAAGGGAATTGTTGACCCATATAATCTGGAAATCCGGGAAGCATATGTTCAATTGTATGGATTCCTAACCGGGAATTTGGATGTAAAAATTGGTCGCCAGCGAATTACATGGGGTACTGCTGATAAGCTAAATCCGACTGATAACCTTAATCCATATGACCTTGAAGATGTATTGGATTTCGGTCGTCATCGTGGTTCAGATGCTATAAGCTTTAATTATTATTTTAGCAGTGACTTCTCTTTACAGGGTGTATATATTCCTGTTTTCCAGCCGGCAAATATGCCAGTTGGTGTTTTTGCAAATGTGCTGACACCTGATTTGGAATTACCTCAAGGCATGGTTTTAAATGAATTTTCAGATACTCTGCTTATGCCGGGATATAAAATAGGTGCAAGTTCAACCGCAGGGTTAAAATTTAAAGGTTTTGCAAAAGGAGTTGATTTTTCCCTGAGCTATGTTTGGGGATATGACGGATTACCTTTCGCCACAAGAAATACCTTCATCCCCATCGATGCAATGGGAGGAACCAATATAAACTCACAACTTTCATTTTCACGAACCCACATTTTTGGAGTCGATATGGCAACAAGCATAGCCGGAATTGGATTTTGGGCAGAAGTTGCTGCATTTTTTCCTGAAAAGGACGTAATTATGACAAATGATTTATCAGCTTTTTATCCAATGTCGCCTGTTGCGGTGACTATGGATTCATTGCTTTTAGATTCTTCAAAGCCATATATAAAATTTGTAATTGGTGGCGATTACAATTTCGCAGATGGTTCATATATTAACTTTCAATTCTTGCATGGATTTATTAATGAAAGAGGAAATGAAAACCTGAATGACTATTTCTTTTTAAGATACGAAAAGAAGTTTTTCAATGAAAAGCTAAAAATCGCTCCAATCGGTGGAGGTTTAATTGTAGCTGACTGGAACAAAATAAAAGACAATTATGCTATTGTTTACATACCGGAAATTGCATATAAAGCTACTGACAATGTCGAAATAGCTTTATCTGCCGCAATTTTTAACGGAAAAGGAGATAATTTGTTTGGGAAACTGAATAACTATGATATGTTTATGTTTAAAATGAAATATAGCTTTTAGTACTTCTCCTAAATGAAAAAGCTATAATTCTCCTCTCTATAACAGAACTCATAGTTATGCGACTTTTTTTATGAAAAGCCAGGAAAACGTGAGTATACTTTCAGCCACGCATTAATAATACTTCGATTTTCCCACTCAAAGACACTGAATGGGACACTATCCTGCTAACAAATACCCCCTGATTTTCAGGGGGTATTTGTAGCCCCACCAGGAATCGAACCTGGATTTCAGGTTTAGGAAACCCGCGTTCTATCCATTGAACTATAGGGCCGCTCCATTGCAGCCGCAAATGTAAATTATTTTTCGGTTATCGCAAAAAATCAGCAGCCGCCTGACGGCTTCTTCTTTGCCTTGGCGCTCACGGGCGGCTTCACGGCTTTCACTGCCGGCACATCCGGCTCCGTGCTGACCACGCCGCCGCCACCCAGTGCCGCAGCGGCACTCTTGCGGAAGTCGTATTGCGCAAACTCCTCATTGGGACTGGTCTGCGAGGGCTCTTCCGGGGAGAGTATGTTACCAAACCAGTAGTTCAGTCCCCCTTCGAGAACAAAATTGTTCTCATAGCCCAGCTGCCTGGTAATCATCCATGCCTGGTTGGCATAGACCGAACCGTTGGAATAAAATACATTCACATAGGCATCCTGGTTGATTATGTCAGTATACTCATCGGCCAGCAGGTTGCTCAGGGGCACGTTTATAGCACCCGGCATACTGTAGTCGTCAAACTCTTCCGGAGTGCGTACGTCAATGAGGCGCAGCGACGGGTCCTTCTGAACGAGCATGTCAGCCACCACATCGGGTGAGATGAACTGCACGCCGGCACCAGCTTCCTGCAGAAGCTCGTCGGCCGTTAACTGAAAGTGCCTGACCCTATCTGCCGGCACTGCGGCAATGATTATCCCCAGCGGGATAATAATGAGTGCAAGAAATTTTAATGATTTCATATCTGTCTCTTTTGTTTGTTATTGATTCTTTTATCACTTCAATTTAACATCTGCCATCAAAAAAGGTTTATCCTGCAGAAGGGGCCTGTTTTACCATCATTCATAAAAGTAAAATCCGCGTAACGGCATGTTTAATTATTATGCGATACTGGTTTCTCAGTACTCCTCCCTTGGGAATTTCTTCTCAGCCCATTCAGCTACAACAAACATGCCAAGGGCCACAATGATGAGCAGCAGCCCGAAAAGTCCGTCCTTCATCCCCAGTGCCTCGCTCACCTTCGGTTCCCCGAGATAATTTGCGTAGTAGAGTTTCTCCCACCATCCGTAGGTAAAGGCGAAGCCATAGACGCCGATAAATAGTCCGACTACGAATACCATGCCGTCTATCTTCCCTATGGCAGCACCGCAGAAGCTGGTGCCGGGGCAGAAACCGCCCATGATAAAACCAGCTCCCATGATCACTCCGCCGATGATGGCAGAGGTGAGATATGTCGGATTGACATATACCAGGTCGAGGTCGATCCATCCGAAGAGGCTCATGAAGAGCAGCCCCAGCATACATGTGATGGCTCCGGTGAAGAAAACCTTTAGTACCACGGCGTCATAACCGTAGAAGATGCCGGCCAGCTTGCGGCTCGACGAGAAGCCGGAGCTCTCGAGTACCCAGCCGAAGGCTATGCCGATGAAGAATGCAAGGAGAAAGTTGGTGTTCTCCGATATTATTTCGTTTGGTGCTAGCGGTCCCATTGTTCTCTCCTTTCGTTAGATCCAGTTTCTCCTGAAGAAATATGCCAGCGCGAAGCCAGTGCCAAAGATGGCCATCATGGTTATGAAGCCTCCCATTGAGAGTACTGCCATGCCGCTCAGGGCAGAGCCGCTGGTGCAGCCACGGCCCAACTGTGAGCCGAAGCCGAAGAGCACCCCTCCCATCAGTGCGAATACCAGCCTGCGCCGGGAGGTTATTTTTGGCGAATGCTCAACTTTAAGCTTGAGGCGGCCGGCTATGGCGCCGGACAGGAATCCGCCAACAATCACACCGAGCATTTCAAAGACCAGCCATGACTTCATCGGGCTGCCGCTGTGTGACTGGGCATAGTCGGCCATAAATGGCATTGTGTTTACGGCATCCTTATCAACCATCTCAATTGATGTGGCCACCACGCTCTTTATTGCTCCGCTGGCCCCCAGTCCCCGTCCCGAGATGAAGTTGGCGGCAAGTAGTACGAGACCAAGAAGGACACCTCCCACATAGGGGTTGAGGTACCGTCTGCCTCTCTCTTCTGTTTTATTGTTGCTCATATTGTTGTTTGTTTTATTGTTTTATCAGTAGAGCCAGCGGCTTACCTGGCCGGCAAAGACAAATACAAAGCGGAATGCGAAGCTGCCCATAAGTACAAGCACTCCGGGAATAAGGGCGGGTATATGCCTACCTCCCAGCTCCATCAGGTCAAGCACTCCCGGAATAATTATCCCGAGTATCACCACAAATATCCAGAACACCATTGTGTAGGGTCCTCCCAGGAAGAGCTGTGCTGCTTCTATCTGCACCTGGGTGCTGGCGAGGAAGCCCATGAACATGTGTATTATAAGAAACAACTCCGTACCCAGGATTATGAGGTCTATCTTTGTGAAGAGTAGTCTCTCCTCCCTGTTCTTTGAGGAGAGCACTATCGCTGCAGCCCCCGCCGAGAGTCCTGATGCCAGAAAGAGCGGCCCGAGCACCGAGGTGTTCCACAGCGGCCTGGCATTGAATGCTGACAGCAGAATGCCCGTATAAACCCCTGTGATGATGGCAAAGATCAGCATCACCCATGCCAGTGGCTTCTTGTACCTGTTGAAGAATGACTCCAGATCTTTGAGCCACCTGTATTTCCAGTCCCATTTCGGAAAAAACTCCCTGATATGCAGTGCACACCAGATGAAGGAGGCGATGGTGATGACCAGCAGAGTCCAGGCTCCCCATGACATGGGCGACTCAAGCCTGATAGTCGTATAGAGCTGCCAGAAGAAGGCCTTGTGGTTCAGGTCATAAAAGAGTGCCGCCAGTCCTAACACCAGTGCTATCGGTGCAATGAAGGGCACCCTGCGCACTGCTGTGCGGTACTGCTCCTCCTTGCCCATCAGATAGTACAGTGCGGCAAAGAAGAGTACGCCTGCCGCCAGTCCGCCCAGAAACAGGTATAGAGGTATCGGCCAGTGCCAGATATGCAGTTGCGGGTCAACCATCAGGTTCTCTCTTCCGCTGATAATCAGTTCTTCGTTCATCGTCTGCTCAGATCAGAAAATACAATTGCGGTTTGGTCCCGGCTTCGGGTATCAGTGTCTTGTACTTGCGTTTTTTCAGCACCACGCTCACGTCACTGTTGGGATCTTCAAGATCACCGAAGTACATACATTTGGTGGGGCACACAGCGACGCATGCCGGTTTCATCCCCTCCCTTACGCGGTGGATGCAGAAGGTGCATTTGTCAACATATCCCTTCGGATGGGGGAAGCGTGCGTCATAGGGGCATGAGGCTATGCAGGCGCCGCAGCCTATGCACTTGTTGGGTTTTACCAGCACCACGCCGCCCTCGACGATATGACTTGCGCCTGTAGGGCAGCATCTTACACAGGGGGCATTGTCGCAGTGGTTGCACCTCTCTGACCTCAGCTCTATCTCAAGCTGAGGGTAGGTGCCGTCGATCACCTCCACCACCCAGTCGCGGCAGAAGCCTATCGGAACATTATTTTCCGTCTGGCATGCAACGACACAGTCGCTGCAGCCGACACACTTCCTTGTATCAACCGCCATTGCGTATCTCATGATGCCACCTCCTCTGCGTTAAGGTCAGTAATGAAGGTCACGAAGTTGCCCCGCATGCCCGTGCCGCCCATGATCGGGTCAACAAGCACCTTAGTTATCAGGTTGGTGTCGCTGGCTCCCTTACCGTAACATCGTCGCAGTTTCTTCTGGTCGTGGCCGAAGCCGTGGACCATATATACTGAATCCCAGCGTATTCGCTCCGTCACCCTAACCTTTATCGGGAACTCCGACCGTTTGCCGTCCTGGTTCATCAGATGGACATACTGTCCGGTGCTGAGTCCCCACTCTTTTGCCACGCGCGGGTTGACCCACACGCTGTTCTCCTCCATCAGGTCGGTAAGGTTGGGGTTGTTGGAGGTACGGCTGAAGGTGTGCATCGGGGCCCTACCGTAGTTAAGGCGGTAGTATCCTTCCGGCGGCTCCTCGTGCCTGGTGTATTTCGGCAGCGGGTCATAGCCTGCCTCCTCCAGTGCCAGCGAGTAGAGCTCTATCTTGCCTGTTCCGGTATAGAACTCAACATCCTCATCGGGAGCAAAATAGAGGTCATCATAGGGACGGTCGAAAGTCTTAACCCCTATCTTCTTCATCTCCTCAAGGCTGCTCCCCACCTGTTTCAGCTGCCAGTCGAGCTGTTCTTCCATTGTCTCAAACGGGAAGTATTCAATCACACCCAGTCTCTTTGCCAGCTCCCTGGCCATCCAGAATGCCGGTTTGGTGTTGTACATCGGCTCTGCCGCCGGGGCCCTGAGGGCTATCTGCGGTTTGCGGTGCGGCCCCACACGCAGGTCATCGTATCTCTCCAGGTAGGTGCATTCGGGCAGGACCACGTCAGCCCAGCCCGTTATCTCCATGGGCATGGTGTCAATGACCACCAGCAGCTGCAGCGCCTGTATGGCAGCAATGGTGTTGGCCTGGTTGGGCAGTGTCTCTATCAGGTTGGTGCCGTTGACGATCCAGCCCTGGAACTGGCAGTGACGGCTGGGATCGGGAATGGTGGCATCGCACAGGCCGTTTGCCAGAACGGCGTCAGCCATTTTATAGAGGTCGGGAAACTCCGTACGCCATGATCTCGTCGGTGTCGGGTAAGCAGGATGAGGGGGCTCGGGCAGTTCGAAAACCTCCGGGCGGAAGAAGCCTCCCCTGCGGCCCCACGAGCCAAGCAGGGCATTCAGGATGGCTACAGCACGAATCCGTTGTGTGTCATCACCGTACCATGTCACGTGGCGTCCTGGGTGAACGATCACTGCCGGGGCGGCGTTGGCCATCTCACGTGCTGTCTCGCGAATGACTGTAGGATCAATGGTGGTGATGCCGTAGGCCCATTCGGGAGTCATGTTTCTGACATGCTCCTTCAGGTATTCAAACCCATAGGTATATTTCTCAACATATGGTTTATCATAAAGCTCCTCGGTGATGATGACGTTGATCCATGCCAGCAGCAGCGCCAGGTCAGTGGCAGGTTTTATCGGCAGCCAGTATTTTGACTTGCCGGCGGCTGTCGAGTAGCGTGGGTCTACGGTGATGATTGTAGCCCCCTTGTCTATCGCATCCGACATCTCCTGCACCTGGCCGTTGTGCATGTTCTCACCTATGTGGCTGCCTATAAGCACCAGGCAGCGGGTGTCGCGTATGTCGGTTCTCTCAGGGCTTTCGATGGTCTCTCCGAAGGTAGCCTGGAAGGCCACCTCGCGTGGTCCGCGGCACTGTGCGTAGGAGGGTGCTGCCACGTGCGGTGAGCCCAGAGCGTGCAGCAGCGTCGAAAAGTATTTGCCGCCTGATCCGTGAGTAAAGAGTGCCAGGCATTCAGGACCGTATTCAGCGGATATGACCTTGATCTTTTCGGCTATATAATCAAAAGCCTCCTCCCATGTAGCCTCGCGAAAACTCTGCTTGCCACGCTCCTCGGTGCGTATCAGGGGTGTGCGGAGACGGTCCTCATCGTGGTACATGCCCACTCCGCCGGTGCCGCGGGGACACAAGCGGCCGTTGCAGTTCAGGTCTTCGCTGTTGCCGATAATCTTCTGTATTGTCCCTTTTTCATCCTTGTAGACCCACCCTGCACACTTCCAGAAGCAGACCTCGCAGTATGTGGGTGTACGGCCGGTGAGGGCAGCCACGGTGGCCTTCTGTCCGTCAGTGAGAGCTGAACCAAAGAGCCTGATACCCGCCGCACCCGCAGCTACCGCGCCTGCACCCATTGCCGAGATCCTGATGAATTGCCTGCGTGTTGCCATCTGTTATCCTGTTTTTAATTAGATTTCCTCCCGGTATGGGATGGTATATCCTTGTCACAGTGTGACAATCAGCGAAAATACTGTTTTTAGATTAACAGATCCAATAAAATGATTTATATAATAGTCCCGGATAATCTAAAAAATCAGGAAAGCCTCTTGTATCTGAACCTTACCGGTCCGGTACCGGCAGTCCGTTTCCGGTAGTTTTCATCATACTCCGAAAAACTGCCTTCGAACCATACTACCCTTGCTTCACCCTCAAAGGCAATAATATGTGTTGCCACGCGGTCGAGGAACCAGCGATCATGCGAGATGATCACCGCGCATCCGGCGAAGTTCTCCAATCCCTCCTCCAGTGCACGCAGGGTATTGACATCGATATCGTTGGTCGGCTCGTCGAGAAGAAGCACGTTGGCACCGCTTTTCAGTGTCAGGGCCAGGTGCAGCCTGTTGCGCTCGCCGCCGGAGAGCACACCGCATTTTTTCTCCTGGTCGGCGCCGGTGAAGTTGAATCTTGCGGCATATGCCCGTGCGTTCACCGGCCTGTTGCCCACCATTACCTCATCAACTCCTCCTGAGATAACCTCGTACACGCTTTTGAAGGGGTCGATATCGGCGTGCGACTGATCGACATATCCCAGGGTCACTGTCTCTCCCACCTCAAAGGTACCGCTGTCGACACTCTCCTGCTTCATGATCATCCGGAAGAGAGTAGTCTTGCCGGCCCCGTTGGGGCCTATGACGCCCACGATGCCGTTGGGCGGAAGGTTGAATTCCAGATTCTCAAAAAGAACCTTGTCTCCGAAAGCCTTGGAAACACCCCTGGCTCTTATCACCTTGTCGCCCAGCCTTGGCCCGTTGGGGATGAAGATCTCAAGCTTCTCCTCCTTCTGTCTCACATCCTGGTTGAGGAGGTTCTCGTAGGCGCTGAGCCTGGCTTTGGATTTGGCATGGCGTGCCCCGGGCGACATGCGCACCCATTCCAGCTCACGCTCGAGGGTCTTGCGGTGCTTGACACTGCCCTTTTCTTCAAGAGCAAGTCTTCCGGCCTTCTGTTCAAGCCATGAGCTGTAGTTACCTTTCCAGGGTATCCCCTCACCGCGGTCGAGTTCCAGTATCCATCCTGCCACATTGTCAAGGAAATACCTGTCGTGGGTGATGCATATCACTGTGCCGGCATACTGTTTCAGGTGTGTCTCGAGCCACTGTACGCTCTCGGCATCGAGGTGGTTGGTGGGCTCGTCAAGGAGCAGGACGTCGGGCTCCAGTAGCAGCAGCCTGCACAGCGCCACGCGGCGTCGCTCGCCACCGGAGAGTATGTTCACGGGTGTAGCGGGGTCAGGACAGTTGAGAGCGTCCATTGCACGCTCAAGACGATGTTCAAGGTTCCACCCGTCGAGCGCCTCTATCTGTTCCTGCAGCTCGGCCTGCCGGGCGATGAGCCTGTCCATCGCTGCCGGATTCTCATAGACCTTCGGATCTTCAAAACGGCTGTTTATCTCCTCGTACTCCTTCAGTACCGCCACTGTGCCGGCAGCACCCTCTTCGACGATCTCGCGCACGGTACGGCTCTCATCCATCAGCGGCTCCTGTGACAGGTGTCCTACACTGTACCCGGAGGAGAAGACCACCTCGCCCTGATACTCCTTTTCAATGCCGGCGATGATCCTGAGGAGCGTCGACTTGCCGGAGCCGTTGAGGCCTATGATGCCGATCCTGGCACCCAGGAAAAAGGAGAGGGATATATCTTTAAGTACCTGTTTATGGGGAGGGTAGCTCTTGCTCACCCTGTACATCGAAAAAATGATCTTCCTGTCGTCAGCCATATTATTGATGGTTATCAACGACAAAAATAATCATTTTGAGAGCAGCACTGACGGGCTTTTATTTATTGAATAAGGAGAAAACTTTCCGCTTCCATGATGACCGACCAATAACTGAACAGAGGTTTATTACCGTGAAAGTGAAGGGCTTGCAGTTATTGTATGCAGGGATACTTCCGATGATCCTGACAGGCTTATGGAGAATCTGTCAGTGAGGGTCTGCAGGAGTCCTGCCGGGCTTCCGGTTATCTTGTCACCGGCGACACCGGGCAGTCCGGAAGAGCCTTCACTATTGCGTCACCGGGGACTTCGGGAAGTCTGGAAGAGCCTTCGCCTATTGCGCCACCGGGGACTTCGGGAAGTCTGGAAGAGCCTTCGCCTATTGCGTCACCGGCGACTTCGGGCAGCCCTTGTCGAAGAGTGAGACCGTCTCGGTCTGCACCAGCGCCCAGATGATATATACTCCCTTAAGTGTCCCGATAGGAATGTTAAGAAGTCCCAGCGCAGCCATCACAAGAGTAAGGATTCTCGCCCAGGGCTTGCATGAGAGCAACCCTATACCCCCGGCTATCATTGCACCTCCGATAAGAAGGAACAGGACAATAAGGGGGGTGCCTACGATACCAAGGATCTTTATGGCCTCAGGATCGTCAACAAACTGATCAGCGAAGCCAAAGGCAAAGGCAATGACCAGGGCAGCGATTACATCAAGTGATCCGAATACTATCTGGAGTATGGCAGCTACACTGACATGTTTCTTCATCCGGTTCTCTTCTACTGTTACCTGCGGCTGTGAGACGGTGTTCTCTTCCATGATAATAATGTTTAATGTTTGATTGTCATTCAGAATAATGACACTAATTTATGAAAAATGCTGCACAGGGCATGTGACACTTTTTGTTTAATTTTGCCGTTATATGATGAAGATACCAAACTTGCATGAGCATGAACCCGTAAATGGAATTTATGATTAAATTGCATACGAGTTCTTTCGGCCGATGAAAAAAAAGTTATGATCGAATGAAAAGAAAGATTGCATATATCGCCTCCCTCCTTCTTACGGCAAGTCTGTTTACATCATGTGAGATGCTTGGTGACAACTGCCAGATATGCCACCAGGTAACATATGACAACGGTAATCCGGTCAACTACGGTGATGAAACAGAACTTTGCGGAGACGAACTCTTCGCCGTGAAGGCCAACCCGGAAACTACTGTCGGCTCTGTCACCCTGAAATGGGTATGCTACTAGGAGGGCCCTGCGATTCATTATCTGAATGTTAACACCCTACTCATTTTTTGTTTAAAAGTTGTTGTTAATAAGTTGTTCCTAAAGTTGACATTTGGAGCAAAATTGTTTAATCTTGTTAGCCGCCGCCGGATATTTTTGTGATGAGTTCGGAACATTAACCCCGGGTTCAATTATAGAAGATGCTTGATATTACTGGCAAACGGATTGCGATCGTTGAGGACGATGCCGCATCACTGAAGTATTATGAAACACTGTTAAAGGATTCCGGCGCTCTCCTCTCCGTTTACCGTAACGGGAGGGAGTTTGTCGATGCCGTGACTTCCGGCAGGGAAAATTTTGATCTTGTATTCATGGATTTTCTCGTTCCATTGGTCAACGGCATAGAATGCACCAGGGCCTTCCGGCAGGTAAACAAGTCGGCACCCGTTATCCTCATCACTGCATATTACTCAGAGCAGACCAGGAACGAGGCTTACATCGCCGGATGCACGGAGTACAATCTCAAGCCGGTCTTCCCCGATAAGATCCACATGATACTGGAGAAGTATCTCTCCCCGCGGCCGGCATATCAGTCATACGACTGATATCCAGTCCACAGTCTTCAATCCGCAGTCTTCAGTCGTTTAAAAATACCGGTTGGCTGACTGCCTACTGCTTTTAGGCACCGTAGCCCTGGCGGAGGTGGCCTACTGCTTTTAGCCACCGTAGCCCTGGCGGAGGTGGCCTACTGCTTTTAGCCACCGTAGCCCTGGCGGAGGTGGCAGATTGCTTTTAGCCACCGTAGCCCTGGCGGAGGTGGCTGACTGCTTTTAGCCACCGTAGCCCTGGCGAAGGTGGCAGACTGGTTATTGCCTCATGGCCATATATCTGGCATATAGCTCATTGAGCTCTGCGTTAAGCTCCTCGGCGAGCTCTGTCTCACCATAGTCATAGCAGATCTGTATCAGCGGTGTCACCATCTGAAGTGCGTCGGCTATCTCCTGTTCAGCATAGAGTGCAACGGACGGCGCCTGGTTTATCAGGTAGCCCGCACGACTGAAATTATAGTCTGCCATGCCGCGGGCCAGCTCAGTAGCCTGATCTCTCTTCCCGGCAGCAAAGCAGACGGATATTATCTCCGGGAAATAGAAATCATACCCCAGCTTCTCCGTCGGGAACTGCTCAAGGCATCTGTCTATTACAGCCGTAGCCCTGACGGTGTCGCCCTCCTCAACCAGGGCTCTTGCCAGCTTTGCATGGTTGAGCCGTGCTCTCACCACCGTGAGAGTGCGCGAGTGATAGTAGTCAATATTGACATCGGGGTCTGCTGTACCGTCCCAGGCAAACTTGTTCATCATGTTCTCGTACAGGATGTCTGTGTTTATGCGGCCGTAATCGAACCATCCCCTGTTGACTCCCTTCACCGGCACCAGCCTGTAGGCAATGCCTTCCAGCTGGAAATACTCCTCCAGTCCCATGGCATCGTCATGCTGTCCGGCCACAAAATATATCGGTCGGTCCCAGTCGTTATTGGCAAGTATGTCAAGAACAATCAGCTGGCTCTTCATCAGCCACTGGCCCTTGAGGTTGATATCTATGTATGGCACTATTCTGTCTGCATCCTCGGGCCTGACGGTGCCGTTGGCCACCACTTTGGCCGAATCAACCGGAATGCGTATGGTACGTGTCGGGATATAATAAATCTCCTCCCCGTACATTTTGAGTTTTGACACTTCGCTGCCGCTGTTGATGAACCTCATCACCTCCTTTGCCGTTGCCGGCTCTCTGACGCGTTCGAATACCGCCACCTGGTTGTTTACCCCGTCATAGTACAGTTTCTTGGGCAGGCTTATGGGCAGCGGTTCGGAGCTGTATGCCTTCATCTTCATCTGGTCAATATACCAGTCGGTGTTGAGCAGCATCAGGTTGCACACCCGCACATCGGTACGCATGCCTTCCACCTCCTGGGCATACCACAGCGGGAAGGTGTCGTTGTCGCCGCCGGTGAATATCACTGCCTGCGGGGCGCATGAGTGGAGGTAATTAAATGCCACATCCCGGGCAAGGTACCTCCCCGACCTGTCATGGTCATCCCAGTTCTCGGCAGCCATCAGTGCCGGGACGGCGGCAAGGGCAATCACCGTGGCGGCGATGGCTGCGGGCTTCTCAGTCAATGCCTTTTGCAACAGCTCATAAAGTGCCAGTACGCCCATGCCTATCCAGATGGTAAAGGCATAGAACGAAGCAGCATATGCATAATCGCGCTCGCGCGGCTGGTTTGGAGACTGGTTGAGATATACCACAATGGCTATTCCGGTCATGACGAAGAGCAACAGTACTATCCACCAGTTACGCACATCACGGTTGAAGTGCCACAGGAAGCCGGCCAGGCCCAGCAGCAGCGGCAGCAGGAAATATGTGTTGCGCGAAGGATGGTTCTTCATGTCATCAGGCATATCCTTCAGGGAACCGATCCTGGGGGCGTCAATGAAGTTTATTCCGGTGATCCAGTTGCCGTTCACCGGTCCGCCGTTGTGTTGTATGTCATTCTGCCTGCCGCTGAAATTCCACATGAAGTACCTGAAGTACATAACCCCGAACTGGTACCGGAACATGAATTTCAGGTTCTGCCCGAAGGTGGGCACACGCAGTGTTGTCGGTTCTCCCGTCTGCGGGTCGGTGACACTTACCGCCTTGCCCCCGGTGCCGGTATACTCCTCATATACCCTCCTGTGATCGGGTGCGTCACTCCACATCCTGGGCAGGAAGGTGACGAACCTTTCATCATATTCGCGCACGGTAGCACGGTTGGTGATAACATATTTGCCGTCAACGGGATTATATGTGGGCTTCCCCTTTGTATAGTCCGTTACAGGGGCATTGTAATAGGGACCGGTGAAGAGGGGCCTCTGGCCGTACTGCTCGCGGTTGAGGTAATAGAGCAGAGCAAAGGGGTTTGACGGATTGTTCTCATTCATGGGTGTATTTGCCGTTGACCTGATGACGATGGTGGCAAACGACGAATACCCTATCACGATGACGGTAATCGCCGTCAGTATGGTGTTCAGCGCCACACGCTGGCGTGTTGATAGGTACCATGCACCGTAGATGAGCAGGGCAAGGAAGAGGAGGTTGGCCGCCAGTGAGTCTGTCAGCAGCCATATGCCCGACAGAAGAAGCGTCGCCGATGCCAGCATGAACCCTCTTCTGCCGTCACTGTGGGTAAAGGAATACCATACCGAGAGAATCAGTGCAGTGATGAAAAGGAGCAGGTGAATGACCATGCCGCTGTTGAAAGGCATGCCCAGAGTGTTGACAAAGAAGAGCTCAAACTGTGCGGTGACCCTGAAGATCCCGGGTATTATGCCGTACATTATAAGTACGAGCAGCAGCACTGATACGCCGGCAGATGCTGCCAGTCCCTTCCATGAAAACTGATACTTGCGGAAATACCAAACAAACACTATTGCAGGTATTGCAAGCAGGTTGAGCAGGTGAACCCCTATTGAGAGACCCATCATAAAGGCAATGAGGATAATCCACCTGTCGGCGTGTGGCTCATCGGCCACATCCTCCCATTTGAGAATAGCCCAGAAGACCAGTGCCGTGAAAAGTGATGAGGTGGCATAGACCTCTCCCTCAACGGCTGAGAACCAGAATGTGTCTGAGAAGGCATACGCCATGGCGCCGGTCAGTCCGGCACCCAGGACGGCGATGATCCTGCCTGCGGTATAATCGGACTCCTGCTTCAGGAAGATCCTGCGTGCAAGATGGGTGACAGTCCAGAATAGAAACAGAATCGTCAGCGCACTGGCCAGTCCTGACACGGCATTGATCATCATTGCCACCCTGGAGACATCACCACCGGCGAAGTTGGCAAAGAACCGTCCGAGGATCATGAAAAACGGTGCTCCGGGCGGGTGTCCGACCTCCAGCTTAAAGGCAGAAGCGATGAACTCTCCGCAGTCCCACAGACTGGTTGTCGGCTCCAGTGTCAGCAGGTATGTGACCGCTGCAACGGCAAATACCGTCCAGCCGAGTATATTATCCCAAAGCCTGAATTTCTTTATCATAACTCTCTCTTTTTTCCATTTGCTGATAATCCCGCACGAAAATAATAAGATTTTGGAGTGACACGGTGGATATCAGCCATTTTTGGTATTTTTGGGGAAACGGGCCTGCATGAGGAAATTCATTATTCTGCTCTTAGTCAGCACTATGACTGTCACGGGTGCTGTGGCGCAGTATTATGATACGGGGCAGGATCCGGCCTCGCTGCGATGGCGTCAGATACGCACGCCTCATTTCCGCGTTATCTTTCCCGAGGATTTTGCCGACAGTGCCGCAGAATATTCAAGGTTGCTTGAGGATTCATACAGCAGGCTCTCCCTTCTTTACCCTGGTGTCAACGTCTCTGTTCCGGTCATCATACACAGCCACTCCATGCTATCGAACGGCTATGTGAGCTGGGCTCCCCGCAGGATGGAGCTCTATCCTCTCCCGGGCCAGGATAACCTGCCGATGTCACCTGCCCGGCAGCTTGCTGTACATGAGACGGCTCATGTTCTCCAGCTGGGATCGCTGAACAGAAGCGGACTGGGCAGGGCAGTCCGGTACCTGCTGGGAGAGCAGGCTGTGGGACTGAGTGCCGTGGAGATACCCATGTGGGCCTTTGAAGGTGACGCCGTCTATGCCGAAACGGTCACAGGAGCATCAGGCAGGGGGCGCAGTAACGCCTTCATACAGGAGGCCCGGGCCCTGGCAAACAGTCCCGGCGGCATATACGGTTATGACAAGATGCTTGCGGGGTCATACAGGCACTTCACCCCCGACTATTATGTTTTCGGGTACCTGATGATGAATCACCTTCGCAACACCGACAGCAGCGCATGGATCAGCGCCGTCAGGAAGGTGTCGTCAGGCTATCCCTTCAATCCCGTCAACAGGGTCCTGAGGCAGGAGACGGGGCTGACGAAAAAGAGACTTTATGATTCAGCTTTCGCGGCGCTGGAGAGACGATGGCGGGAGGCAGAGAGCCACGGATACACTGCCTACCCTCCACTGAATGCAGCTGCCAGGAGAGACCACGTGAACCACTATATTCCTCACCGCACAGGTGACGGCTCAATTATCTCACTCAAGAGATCCCTGTCAGCCCCGTCAAAATTTGTGATCACCGATGAAAGTGGCGGAAGGGAACATGTTATAACCACCACCGGATACGTATATCCTTACATTTTTTCATATTCTGACAGTACCATAGTATGGTCTGAACTGCACCGTGACATACGGTGGGACAACCGCGACTATTCTGTCATCAAGAAGATGAGTCTTGCCGGAGGCGGGATTAAGCAGCTCACATGGCGAAGCCGTTATGTCGCTCCCGATCTTTCGCCCGACGGCAGGACTATAGTGGCGGTATCAACCACTCCTGAGCTGCGATGCTCCCTGGTCTTCCTTGATGCCTTCACTGGCGAAGTGCTGATGGATCTGGTGCCGCCGGAAAACCTCTTCCTGCAGCGTCCTGCATGGTCATCAGACGGCAGTGCCGTGACAGTGGTGACACTCAATGACCGTGGAGAAGGCATCCGTACATACCGGCCTACAGGCAAGCGCTGGAAGGTGAACATGGCAGAGAGTCACACTGATATCATCCAGGCGGAGATTTACAATGATACCCTCTATTTCCTGGCCCAGGGTGACGGTGCTGATAACATATACCGCATCACTGATGATACCGTGGTGACCCCGGTCACACGCTCGCGCTACGGTATATCAGGCTTTTCAATATCCGACGGTGAGATTCTCTTCTCGGATTACACTGCAGCCGGCTTTGTAATTGCCTCGGAAAAGAGCTCTGCCGATGCAGGAGAGCCGTCGGGCAGCATGTACGGCGTCATCCCTGATCCGGCACCGTTTCCGTCAGCCGGTGTTGGAGAACCGGGATGGTCCGGCCGTGGTGTCACCACTGAGGAGGTTGCCTCTGCAGCTGATACGGCATGTAAACAGCACGGCGTCATCCCCGATGCGGCTTCGTCGGCCCCTGATGACAAAACGGAGGGGCCTGGGCTTTCAATACCTGCTTCAGAGCCTTACAGTAAGCTTGCCCATCTCTTCAACTTTCATAGCTGGTTTCCCTTTTATGGCGACATAGACCTTATGAGGACAGACCCGACGAGCATCAGGCCCGGCGTTACGCTGATGTCACAGAACCACCTGAGCACCCTGATAACCACGGTGGGATATGAATACAGCAATGAGACCCACCGTCTTCATACAGGCATCAAATGGAGCGGGTGGCACCCCGTTATGGAGGCTGACATAGCTTTCGGGGGTGACCGGATAATCAGGAAAGACACCGCCCTACGCCCTGACCCTGTAGATCTGCGGGGCGATCTGATCATCAATGCCAGCATCTATGACCAGCTCTGGTTTGCCTACGGTAAGTTCAGACAGCTTCTTATGCCGGCACTGTATATCAGTTACCGAAATGCATATACCTACATCAGTGAAGAGCAGGATTACGACAGGGGGTTTGCATTCGTCACCGGCAGGCTCTACTTTTCAAACACCTTCCGGGTGGCATACCGCGACATCAACCCCAGGTGGGGGCAGGTGGCAGATATCAGGCTGACGTCGGCGCCCTTGGACAGGCAGCTCTACGGCACCAGGAAATATGCCAGGGGGACACTCTATCTCCCCGGCCTCTTCAGGAACCACAGCCTGGTGCTCAGGGCCGGGTACGAAGACCAGGCGCCCTTCGGCAAGATGCTCTACAGCAATGCCCTTTCCTATCCGAGGGGATATAATGAGTCCATTGTCTCTGAAAAGCTGTTCTCCCTCTCTGCGGACTACACCATGCCTATCCTCTATCCTGATCTTGCTGCCGGAAGCCTTCTGTACCTGAAGAGGATCAGGGGTTCAGCTTTTTTTGACGGTTCTACCGGTTGGAATATCTATAATTACAACACGAGGAGGCTTGATGAAGGGTCAACCGATTTTGGCTCTTTCGGGGCGGAGCTTCTTGCCGATTTTTACGTGCTGCGGTTTCCGTTCGAGATCAGTGCAGGAGCCACTGCCGGTTATATCCCCGCACAGGAGCGTTTTTTCATCAACGGCACTGTCTCAGTGAATATCTACGGCACCGTGCTGGGCAGAGAGCGCTGAGGCCATCTCTCTTATCAGCCCCCAGGCATCTGTCACATGTTTCTCCGTCACGACGGTCTGGGCCGTCACCATGCGAAGCACATATCTTCCGTCAAGGATAGTATGGGTGAGGTATATCCTGCCGCTGTCATTGAGTGCATGATTGAGCTTCTCATTGAGCCTGTCGGCCTCCTCCGGGTCCATCCCTGCAGGTTCATACCGGAAACAGACAGTATTCAGCGGTACCGGTGCCATGAGCCTGAAGTTCTCTTCTGCCTCTATGAGGCCGGCGAGCATCTTTGCCAGGCGGATGTGCTCCCTGATCATCGACTGCAGCTTCTCAACCCCGTATGTGCGTATCACGGCCCACAGCTTCAGGGCCCTGAAACGTCTTCCCAGCGGTATGCCCCAGTCGCGGTAGTCGTTCACCGCTCCCCGTGTCCGTGTCTTCAGGTACTCCGGCAGTATCTCGAAAGTGCGTATCAGTGCCGCGGCATCGCGGACAAAGTATGCCGAGCAGTCGAAGTTGGTGAACATCCATTTGTGCGGGTTGAAGACGAAGGAGTCGACATACTCCATGCCATCTGACATCCATCTCATCTCCGGCAGCATCAGGGCGGTGCCTCCCAGGGCAGCATCAACGTGAAGCCAGATATCCTTTTCACGGCATATCTCACCCACGGCTCGCAGCGGATCAATGGCCGTGGAGCCGGTAGTGCCCATGGCAACCACGACACAGCATGGTATGTATCCCTTCCTGATATCCCAATCTATTGCCTTCCTGAGGGCATCGGGGTCCATGGAGTAGTCGCTCCTGACGGGTATCCTCACAAGATTGTCGCGTCCGAAACCTGCCACTCCGGCTCCCTTTTCCACCGATGAGTGTGCCTGCGTGGAGGCATAAACACGCAGTCGACCCGCGGTTGACATCCCCTTACGGTTGGAATTATATCCCGTTACCCGTTCGCGTGCCGTTATCAGTGCTGCCAGCGTGGCCGATGAGGCACTGTCTTGTATCACTCCCTCGAACTGTTCAGGCAGCCCCGTCATTATGCGAAGCCACTCCATCACTCTCTCTTCCAGTTCTGTAGCCGCGGGGGAAGTCTCCCAGATCATACACTGGGCACCAAGGGCGGCGGTGAGCATCTCTGCCAGAACAGAGGGAGGGCTGCTGTTTGCAGGGAAGTAGGCAAAGAAATTGGGACTCTGCCAGTGTGTTATGCCCGGCATGATTATCTCATCAAAATCCTTCAGAAAAAGGTCAAACGATTCACTGCCTGTGGGAGGTATCTCAGGCAGGGAGGCTTTGATTGCGCCGGGCTTCACTCCCGACTTTACGGGATACTGTTCTACCGTCTCGTAGTAACGGGCTATCCATTCAACTATCTGATGGCCGTACCGGCGAAACTCATCACTGTCCATCAGTCTCAGTTTTGCCTGACACCGTCGGCGAGAAGGATGATCCTGTTCCTCTTCACCTCAATGAGGCCGCCGGTGATCTCAAAGTGATGCACGCTCCCCTGTTCGTCAGCCACGGTCACGGTGCCGGCGTCAAGGGTGGAGATGATGGGCGCATGGTCTTTCAGTACCTGGAAAGATCCCTTCCGTCCGGGTACAGTTACTGACCGGATCTCTCCTGACCATACATTGCTGTCGGGTGTTATGATTTCGATCTTCACTTCCCTGTCAGTTTGTCATTGCCCGCTTTCAGCAAGCAGCTTTTCACCCTTCTCTATGGCATCTTCAATCTTCCCGACAAGCATGAATGCTGCCTCCGGGTACTGGTCCACCTCACCGTCGATGATCATGTTGAATCCGCGTATGGTGTCTTCAATGGAGACCAGCGTACCGGGTATGTTGGTGAACTGTTCGGCCACGTGGAAGGGCTGCGAAAGGAACCGTTGCACCCTGCGTGCACGGTGTACCACCAGTTTATCTTCCTCGGAGAGTTCGTCCATCCCCAGGATGGCGATGATATCCTGCAGCTCATTGTATCTCTGGAGTATCTCCTTGACCCTCTGTGCGCATTTATAGTGTTCCTCGCCGACAACCTCGGGGCTAAGGATCCTGGAGGTTGAGTCAAGAGGGTCCACTGCAGGATAGATACCGAGCTCCGATATCTTACGGCTGAGAACCGTGGTGGCATCGAGGTGGGCAAAGGTGGTTGCCGGTGCCGGGTCGGTAAGGTCATCGGCAGGCACGTATACAGCCTGCACAGAGGTGATGGACCCATGGCGTGTGGAGGTGATTCTCTCCTGCATGACACCCATCTCCGTTGCCAGTGTGGGTTGGTATCCTACTGCGGAGGGCATTCGACCCAGCAGGGCTGACACCTCTGAGCCTGCCTGCGTGAAGCGGAAGACGTTGTCCATAAAGAAAAGTATGTCGCGGCCTGTGCCGTCACCCTCACCATCACGGAAATACTCCGCCACAGATAGTCCTGACAGGGCCACGCGTGCACGTGCGCCGGGAGGCTCGTTCATCTGGCCGAACACCAGTGCCAGCTTTGAGTCCAGCAGTGCCTCATGGTCCACCAGGTCAAGGTTCCATCCGCCCTTCTCCATATCTTCCATGAACTCCTTGCCGTAGTTTATGACGTTGGCTTCAAGCATCTCGCGCAGCAGGTCGTTGCCCTCTCTGGTGCGTTCACCAACGCCGGCGAAGACAGAGAGCCCTGAATAGGCTTTGGCAATGTTATTTATAAGTTCCAGAATCACCACGGTCTTGCCTACGCCTGCACCGCCGAAGAGGCCTATCTTACCTCCCTTGGAGTAAGGCTCTATCAGGTCGATGACCTTTATGCCTGTATAGAGTACCTCCTTCTCTGTAGAGAGGTCTTCATATTTCGGCGGTTTGCGGTGTATGGGATAACCGCCCTTCTTGTCAAGGTCACCGATACCGTCAATGGGCATGCCGGTGACATTCATCAGTCGTCCCCTGATCTGGTCACCGACGGGCATCACAATCGGCAGTCCCGTGGCCACCACCTCCATGCCGCGCTGTAGGCCGTCAGTAGAATCCATGGCTATGGTTCTGACGGTTTTCTCCCCTATATGCTGCTGACATTCGACCACAAGCACTGACCCGTCATGCCGTGTTATCTCCAGCGCATCAAGGATATTGGGCATTTCAGTCCCTTCCGCCTCAAAGGTTACGTCAACCACAGGTCCTATGACCTGACTTATCACTCCTGTTAATTTTGCCATCTCTCTGCCTTAAAAAATATTCTACTTTACTCTCTTCCAATTTGGTCGCCGCCTTCACGGCACACTCTTATTTGATCCTGCCTATAAGGTTTACTGCCAGCTGTTTAAGCTCATTCTTGCGCTCGTCATTCACAGACACCTGATCCAGTGCCCGGAAGGCTCTGTTGAAATAGTCATAGGCCAGGTTCTCTGCCTCCAGCCTTATCTCCAGATCATCAAAGATGCTCCTGACGGCTGTGATCTTTTCTTCCGGGGTGTCGTCGGTGGTTTTCATCAGCTTCCTCAACTGGCGAAGCTTCTCTCCTCCTGCCGTCTCAAGGGCCCGCACCAGCAGGTATGTCTTTTTATTTGAGACGATATCATTGCCTGTCTTCTTGCCGAATTTCTTTGTGTCGCCGTAGGTATCGAGAACATCATCCTGTATCTGGAATGCCATTCCCAGTGACCGTCCGAACTCATAGAGCAGCTCCTGGTCTTTTTCGGATGCATAACTGATAATTGCGCCCATCCTGAGGGATGCTGCCACAAGCACTGCCGTCTTAAGTTCTATCATGCGGAGGTACTCGCCGGTTGTGACGACGCCCTTCTTCTCATAGTCCATATCGAGCTGCTGTCCGATGCACACCTCAATGGCTGTGCGGTTAAAGAGCTTCAGTGCCCTCGGCAGCACCTTTTCCGGTGCATGCCCTATACACTCGGTGGCCAGGAAGACCATCACGTCACCTGAGAGTATAGCCTGATCGGAACCCCATTTTGTATGTACGGTGGGGGAGCCTCTCCGGATATCGGCCCTGTCCATTATGTCGTCATGAACAAGGGTAAAGTTATGAAACACCTCTATACCTGCTGCCGGCATCACGGCGTCGTCAATCTTGTCGCTGAAGAGGTTGCATGCCATGAGGCACATCACCGGCCTGAGCCTCTTACCGCCAATGGAGAGTATATACCTCACCGGTACGAAGAGCCTGTCAGCTTCGGATGAAGCTCCCAGGCCGGTAATAGCCTTGTCAGTCAGTTCTCTCAGGTAGTCGCCGGTGAACATATCTCTCTCCCCTATCCGTTAAGTGCTTCCGCCCCGCTGACCACCTCAAGGAGCTGGTTTGTGATGGCGGCCTGTCGTGCCTTGTTATATTGCAGTGTGAGGTCACTGATAAGCTCCGTGGCATTGTCAGTAGCCTGGTGCATGGCGGTCATGCGTGCACCGTGTTCAGCAGCAAACGAGTCGAGCAGTGCCTTGTAAAACTGTACCCGCAGACTCTTGGGTATAAGCTCTCCAACGATGCTTATCTGGTCTGGCTCGTAGATATAGTCAGTTGGGGCGGCATTATCTGCTCCCTTGTCGGCAATGGTGACGGGAAGGAACTGCTCGGTAGTGAGCCTCTGCACTGCAGCATTCTTGAACTGGTTATATACTATCTCTACGGTATCATACTCTTTTGACAGATAGAGACCGATCAGGCTGTCAGCAATCACGGCGGCGTTTTCAAAGGTCAGGGATGACCAGAGCTCGCTGTGTTCTTCAAGAATGTTGCACTTCAGTCTTTTGAGAAGGTCATTGCCCTTTTTGCCCACAGTGATGAACCAGAGGTCTCCCCTCCTGGCGTGTTCAGCGTATTTCTCTGCCATGAGGCGTCTTGCCTCCCTGACGACGTTGGCATTGAAGGCGCCGCAGAGTCCCTTGTTGGAGGTCATCACCACTATCAGCACCTTGCCGGAGGTTTGCTTTCTGGCGGCGTAGATGTTTTCCGTCTCGGCATCGCGCAGGGCACTGTTAAGTCCTGTCAGTATCTCATCAAGCTTGGCCGCAAAGGGTCTTAGCTGAACAATAGCATCCTGTGACTTGCGCAGCTTGGCCGCCGCAACCATCTTCATCGCTGAAGTAATCTGGCGCGTTGATTTTACCGAGCTCAGTCTGACCCTTATTGCCTTGAGGTTAGCCATTTTTTTCTACCGTATGGTTTTAATGCTGTGAGTATCGCTGGGCGACATCCGCGGCGGCTTTTTCAATCACTCCGGTCACTTCCTCATTGATAACGCCTTTGGCGATGGTCTCAAGCACATCGCTGTGATGGTCGCGCATGAAGGCCAGAAAATCGTTTTCGAATAGCTTTACCTTGTGCACTGGAATTTCTTTAAGCAGTCCCTTTGTGCCGCAATAGATGATCGCCACCTGCTCTTCCACCTTCATGGGAGCAAACTGGTTCTGCTTCAGTATCTCAACGTTCCTGGCACCCTTGTTGAGTACCGCCAGCGTGGAAGGATCAAGGTCGGAACCGAACTTGGAAAAAGCCTCCAGCTCACGGTACTGTGCCTGGTCGACCTTCAGTGTGCCTGCGATCTTCTTCATCGATTTTATCTGGGCGTTACCCCCTACCCTGGATACGGAGATACCTACGTTGATGGCGGGCCTGATACCGGCGTTGAAGAGGCTGGTCTCAAGAAATATCTGTCCGTCAGTAATGGAGATCACGTTTGTAGGTATGTATGCCGACACGTCTCCTGCCTGTGTCTCGATGATGGGCAGTGCTGTAAGTGATCCTCCCCCCTTAATCATGTGTTTTATTGAATCGGGGATGTCATTCATGCGCTGTGCCACCTCGTCAGATTCGATGATCTTGGCGGCTCTCTCCAGCAGTCTTGAGTGAAGATAGAAGACGTCGCCCGGATAGGCTTCGCGTCCGGGCGGACGGCGAAGCAGGAGTGAAACCTCACGGTATGAAACCGCCTGTTTTGAGAGGTCGTCATAGATGATCAGGGCATCGCGTCCGGTATCACGGAAGAACTCGCCGATGGCAGCGCCGGCAAAGGGTGCATAGAACTGTGCGGCGGCGGAATCGGCCGCAGTGGCGCAGACGATGACAGTATAGTCCGTGGCACCGTAGCTCTCAAGGGTAGATGCTATGTTGGCTACCGTCGATCCCTTCTGACCTACCGCAACATATATGCAATAGACAGGTTTCCCCTTTTCAAATTCGCTCTTCTGGTTGATGATGGTGTCAATGGCAATGGCTGTCTTGCCGGTCTGGCGGTCGCCGATGATCAACTCACGCTGTCCCCTGCCGATGGGTACCATGGCATCGATAGCCTTAAGGCCTGTCTGCACAGGCTGCTTGACAGGCTGCCTGAAGATAACACCCGGAGCCTTTCTCTCGAAAGGCATCTCGTAAAGCTCTCCGGTGATCGGGCCCCTGCCGTCGATGGGGGCACCTGTGGTGGTAATAACCCTGCCGAGAAGCCCCTCACCAACCATAATAGATGAGATCCTTCCTGTGCGACGTGCAATGTCACCTTCCTTTATCTTCTCGGAGGCGCCCAGGATCACGGCACCGACGTTGTCTTCCTCGAGGTTGAGGACAATGCCCTTGATACCTGACTCCACAAACTCGATGAGCTCATTGGAACCGACATTCCTGAGACCGTAGATGCGCGCAATGCCGTCGCCGACCTGTAGTACGGTCCCCACTTCCTCAACATCAATGGCCGTCTTTACTCCTTCAAGCTGCTGCCTCAGGATCTGTGATACCTCTGAAGGTTTGATATTAGTCATCTCTCTTTAATCTTATAATCTATTCTTCGGCATAACCTGCCAGTGAAAATTCCTTTCTGAATCTGTTGAGCCTGTTTCTTACGCTTGCGTCGATATATGCATCATCAACCCTGAGAATGAATCCTCCGATGACCGATTTGTCAATCTTCTCAATGAATTCGATCTCACCTGCCTCCTTCTCTTCCATCAGGAGGGCCATCTTCTTCCTGATGCTTTCGCCGACTGGCACTGCGGTAGTGAGGGTGACCTCGCGTATGCCCCTGTGGCGGCGTGTAAGGTCAATGACATTACGCGCTGCCGCCCCGAGGAAGTCGCCCCTGCCCTGGTCAAACATCAGACTGATGAACCTGACGGTAAATGCATCAGCATCATCACCTGTAAGGGCAATCATTATCTCCTTCCTCTTCAGCAGCGGTATGACCGGATTGCCGATCATATCCTTCACCTCCTCCATGGAAGAGATCCGGCTTATGACCTTCATGTCGCGGTACACCCTTTCCAGCGCATTCTTTTCGAGTGCGAGGCTGAAGAGAGCGGTGGCATACCGTACTGCTATCTTGCTTGCGTTCATGAAATTCAGTTGCGGTTCGTCTCTATCTCCTTAAGATATCTCTCTATCAGCTTCTGCTGCTCGGCGTCGCTCTTCAGTGTCTCTCCGACAACCTTTGAGGCCACCTCTATTGCCAGACTGGCTACCTCGCGCTTAACCTCTGCAATGGCGCTCACCTTTTCGCGTTCAATGAGCTCCCTTGCTCTCCGGACCATGGCATCTGACTCCGACCGGCTCTTCTCCCTCGCCTCGGACATCATGCGTTCGTATGCCACACGTGCGTCACGGAGTATCTTATCTCTCTCCTCACGGGCCTTGCGAAGGATGATCTCATTGTCAGCCTGCAGGACCTTCATCTCCTCGCGTGCCTTTTCGGCAGCATCAAGGGCATTGTGTATCATGTCCTCGCGTGAACTGACAGCCTTCATGATCGGACCCCAGGCAAACTTCCAGAGCAGGAACAGCAGCATGAGAAAGATCAGTGTCGTCCAGAAAACGGTCCCGATGGCGGGACTGGCAAGACTGCTTTGTAGTAACATATTGTATCTTTTTTTGTTGATTCGGTTGATAGCCTGCAACCAACCGTTGCAGGCTATGTTTCCTTGCTTACTTGATCATTGCCACAACCACGGCGAAGAGTGCAACCCCTTCGATGAGTGCGGCGGAGATGATCATGGCAAGCTGGATCTTCGAGTAGGCTTCAGGCTGACGTGCTATGGCGTCCATGGCCGAGCCGCCGATGCGGCCGATGCCGATGCCGGCACCTATTACCGCGAGCCCTGCTCCTACTGCTGCTAATGACATTACTGCTTGTGCTTCTTCCATAATTCTGAATTTTAAACTACAAATTGATATAATGATCCTAATGATGTTCCGGTTCAGCTGTCGCCATGCCGATAAAGAGGGCTGACAGCAGGGTGAATACGTATGCCTGCAGGAAGGCCACCAGCAACTCTATGCAGTCCATGAAGAGGACAAAGAAGATGGAGACCGGGGCTACAACCACCGACTCAAAGATAAAGATGAGTGCCACCAGGCTGAGGACAATGATATGGCCTGCAGTGATGTTGGCAAAGAGACGGATCATGAGGGCAAAGGGTTTAGAGAAGAGCCCGATGATCTCAATGGGTATCATTATGGGCAACAGCCAGAGCGGGACCCCGGGAGCGGCAAATACATCCCTCCAGTACGACCTGTTGCCGCTGAACTGAGTGATGAGAAAGGTGCTGACTGCGAGCACGAAGGTCACGTTGACGTTTCCGGTTACGTTTGCTCCGAACGGAAAGAACGGTATCATCCCCAGCAGGTTGTTGATCAGTATGAAGAAGAAGACCGTAAGAAGGTAGGGCATGTAACGTGAATATTTGCTCTCCCCGATGTTCGGGATGGCAATGTCATCCCTGACAAAGAGAATGACAGGCTCAAGGAAACCCTGGAAACCCTTCGGTGCACTGATGCCGCTTCTTTTATACGACCTTGCCAGTCCAAGCATAAGCAACAGAAGTATGACCGATGCCACCATCATACCGAAGACAGCTTTGGTGATTGAAAGATCAAGCGGCGGTTTGGAGCCGTCATGATGGCCATCAGCATTCACTCTGACAATTTTCCCGGCATACTTGCCTTCATGGGCGATGGAATAACCCTTATAGCTGTGGCCGTGGGCAAGCTTTTCCGATGAGAAGATGTGAAGTCCCGAGTTTTTGTCGTAGATAATTACCGGAAGGTATATGGCAACATTAGTACCGTCTTTTTTGGTCAGGATATGCCATTCATGCGAATCAGACACATGATCCATAATGTAGGTATTGGCATCAAATTTACCCTCCTTTTCATTTGATTCCGTTTCACCCTTCCCGGTGTCCGGTGATGCTGACCCAGCTGCTCCGACAGTTAAGCCGAGCATAAAAATAATTAAATATAAATGTCTGGTTTTCAACCTAATCAAAATTAAACTGACCTCTTTTTCAGGACACTGAGAAATGTAAGAATAACATAAAAAGTGAATGCCAAATATAGGATAAAAAACAATAACAGTGAACCGGTGTCCCTGTTTTTAAGCACAAGGAAAAACAACAGGGCAAGCACTAAAGAAAGGAGCAGCTTGATTCCCAGTGCAATTAGTGTAGCAAAAACACTTGCCTCCGGATTTTTCCCTGCGCCCCGAAAAAAAACGATCAGGGAAGCAAGGGTTGCCAGGGCAAATCCCCCGGTGAGCAGCAGTTCCCCCCTGCCCGGTAGTATTGAGGGCCGGACGGCACTGATTATTAAGATAAGTATGGCAAGGATGGCTGACAGCAGCAGGAGTGACAGCAGATTCTTGACTGGAACTGGCGAAGTCATTGTGGTTGTCTCATTTGGCATTCCCGGTTACCGGAATGGGCAGTGGCAGGTTGGTTGTCTTAATAGTATTCACGGGTTGCCGGTTCTGGCAAAAGTATTCTATTTGTTTCTGACGGCTTCTCTTATCACAAGCCAGATGGCTGCTGCCACCCCCAGCAGTGAGAGGATCACGGTGAACAGTGGTTTGGTGCCGATAGCTTTATCAAGTTTGACTCCGCCTATGGATGTCAGGATAATTATTACCGCCATCTCGATGGCGATGGCGCTGTATCGGGAGTAGGCCTGAAGGCCGCCCTCACCTCTATTTTTCTCCCTCTTTGGATTTGGCTGTTGTTCCTCCATTCTCACCGTCTTTCATGGAGCAGTTACCTGTAAACAGAGCCCCGGGCTCAATGGAGAGCTTGTCTGTTACAATGGTGCCGTTGATCTTTGATGAGGCCTTAAGTATCAGCAACTGTGTGACAGTTATCTTGCCTTCTATGAGGCCTGACACTTCAGAGTTCTTGCACTCCACTTCGCCCTTGACGCGACCGGTTGGGCCAATCACTACCTTGCCCCTGGTTACCATATTACCGTTCAGCACTCCGTCAATGCGTACATCACCGGTCGATTTGATGTCGCCGGTAATCTCCGTACCCTGACTTATCAGGTTGACTGCCGTTCCGTTGTCTGTCTCTGTCATTTTTGCCATAATGAAACTTGGATTTAATCTCTTACCACTGAGTTATCTTAACCCACAAATATAAAAAGTATTGTGACCTGTGAAAAAAAAGAGGGGTAAATCATCCCTCATCTTAAGATTCTTATTCTGCAGGGGCAGGGTCATACGCCCATTTAAGCCATATGCTGCCCCATGTAAAACCGCCTCCGAAGGATGCAAGTACAAGGTTATCACCCTTACTGAGCTTCTTCTCGAACTCCCAGAGAACAAGAGGTATTGTGGCGGCAGTGGTGTTGCCGTAGTTCTGTATGTTGATCATCACCTTTTCCGGCGGCAGTCCCATTCTCCGGCCAGTGGCATCAATGATGCGGAGGTTTGCCTGGTGCGGTACCAGCCAGGTGATATCTTCGGGACGGAGGTTATTGCGGTTCATTATCTCCACTGCGATGTCTGCCATGTTGGATACGGCAAACCTGAAGACAGCCTGTCCCTCCTGGTATACGTAATGTTCGCGTCCGCCCACTGTCTCATGCGATGCCGGTCTGAGTGACCCTCCGGCTTTCATGTGAAGATATTTCCTTCCTGACCCGTCGCTTTTGAATATATAATCCATAACTCCGTATTCCTCCGTCGTGGGCTCAAGGAGGACGGCTCCGGCAGCATCACCAAAGAGGGTACAGGTGGTACGGTCAGTGTAGTCAGTTATTGATGACATCTTGTCAGCGCCAACCACTATTACCTTTTTGTATCTTCCCGATTCTACGTATGATGCTGCAGTCTGGAGCGCAAAGAGGAACCCTGAGCAGGCGGCTCCGATATCAAAGCTGAAGGCATTTTTTATTCCTGCCTTGTCGCTGATGATGTTTGCCGTTGCAGGAAACATCATGTCAGGGGTTATGGTTGCACAGATGAGCAGGTCTACCTCATCGGGGGAGGTGCCGGTCTTCTCAAGCAGGCCTCTGACGGCAGGAGCACCCATGTCGGATGTGCCGAGCCCTTCACCCTTCAGTATCCTTCTCTCCTTGATACCCACTCGTTGCATGATCCACTCGTCACTGGTCTCCACCATTGTCGAGAGCTCCTGGTTGGTAAGCCGGTATTCCGGCACCCATGCATTTATTCCGGTAACTGCAGCTCTGATCTTTGTCATGCTCCAAGCGCCTCCCTGATCTTCCCGGCAAGGTCGGCATGAACAACTTCGCATGTCTGAATCAGCATGTTCATTATAGCCTTGCGGTTTGATATCCCGTGTCCTACCACGACATTCTCATTGATGCCAAGCACGGGTGTGCCCCCGACAACCTCAAAGTTAAGCCTGTCAAAAAAGGCATCACTTATCCCTTTTGATTTCAGCACCACATAGAATTTCTCCGCCATCTTCAGGACTACGTTGCCCACGAATCCGTCGCAGACGATAACATCAGTCATATCATCGGTAAAGAGATCATGTCCCTCTATGTTGCCCCTGAAATTGATATCGCTGCTTTCGCGCAGCAGTTCGAAGGCGCTTTTCACCGCGGCCGAGCCCTTTGTCTCCTCGGCGCCTATGTTCAGGAGTCCAACGGATGGATTGTCAATGCCAAGCACATATTTGGCATAGACTGTTCCCAGCAGCCCGTACTGAAGAAGCACATCAGGCTTGCTGTCAGGGTTTATACCCACGTCGAGCATTACGGATGAGTTGCCGTTTATGTTGGGAATGAGGGCGGCAAGGGCAGGCCTGAAGACACCCGGGATGACGTTGACGGTATAGCTTGCCCCGACGAGCATCGCACCGGTGTTGCCTGCACTGGCAAAACCGTCGATGAGACCGCTCTTGAGCATGTTGTATCCTACTGTGATGGAGGAATCCCTCTTCTGCGAGAATGCCTTTGCAGGATGGTCTGACATCTCAATCACCTCCGTTGTGGGAACAATATCGAAACGCTCAGGGTCAGTATGCAGCAGCGTAAGCTTCTCCCTGATCACCGGACCGTCACCCACGAGTACGATCCTGTCTCCTGACGGCAGTTGTCCCAGGGCATCCACGGCCCCTTCAAGAACGGCATCGGGAGCAAAGTCGCCCCCCATGACATCAAGACCTATTTTCATCGTTCAGCTTTTTTGAACGGTTGAAGAGTCAGGCGGTCGTCTTCTTCTCGACGGCCAGCTTACCTCTGTAGTATCCGCATTCAGGACATACCCTGTGATACAGATGGGCGGAACCGCAGTTGGGGCATGCAGCCACAGTCGGGGCAACAGCCTTGTAATGGGTTCTCCTCTTGTCTCTCCTGGTGCTGGAGTGTCTGTGTTTTGGATTTGGCATCGCAGTAATTAGTTTTGTTAGTTGTTCGTTGTCAGTCTCTCAAGCTCATCCCACCGGGGATCATGTTTTTTCTCCCCCTGCACGAGATGCTCTTCAAGTTTCCTGATCATTTCCGGGTCGCAGGTTGTGTGACCCTTACTGTCATCAGGATGTATCCGTTTAATGGGCAACGCAAGGTGAATGTATTCGTAGAAAAACTGGCTCAGATCCAGCTCGTGCTCATCCGGAGATATTGTGACAATGTCAGGGTCACTGTCACCCCACTCCCTGCCCTGCCTGACAAACAGCCTGTGGGCAGCGGAGACCGGCATGAAAAACTCCTCCAGACATCTGTCACAGATCACCCTGACCTGACCGCTAATGATTATGTCAAACTCAAAATGAGCAGAACATTTCTGAAGCACTACCTCCGCCATAAGCTCTCCCCTCTTTATCTCCGACCCCTCAAAAGCCTCAAAAAAATCCTCACCCAGTGAAAAGTCGTAGGTGTACCTGGCTTCCTTCAGTCCGGCCAGCGGTATGGAATACAATCCGGGCATCTTCCCATTTTTCGGTCTGCAAAATTATAAATCCTGTACCAATAAAAAAAATTATGAACAAAAAAGTAACAATCCCCCTCCTTTCCACCGTTTACCCCCCTTTATCCGCAGCCTGCCGGAAATCTGTGGCAGCGCGATGGTGAGTGGTGTTATTTTTGATGCGAAAATAAATTCGACCGATATGAAAGAGAGACATCACAATCCGTTTGCAGGCATAGCACGTTTCCTGATATCACTGGGACTGGTGATGATAGCAGCGAAGACCGACCTGCTCAGTCTGGGTGACATCTCAGAGTACTACAGGTGGGAGATGCTTCTGATATTCTTCGGGCTATGGTCTCTCCTGAGCCTTGAGCTCATATCAGCCGTGGTTCTGTTCGCACTGGGATTCTGGTTCCTGATGCCCGACATGACCGTACAGCTATCGCCTCTCTACAGGCAGATATTCTGGCCGGCAGTGCTTGTGCTGGCCGGGGTGGCATTCATGATCAGACCGCTTACAAAAAGAAAAAAATGACAGAAAACCTCCATGTGTTAGCACACACAAACACAAGTAATTAATAATATGATACCTTGAGGTTCTCCCGATAAACCGGGACAAGCTATCATGCAAATAAAACAGAATATTATATGATGAACCCAATAATTGACTAGTGATGGAAAACGAAACAAACAAACAACTGAAAAATCCCGAAACCTCAAGCAGGTTTATTATCGGTGTACTACTCATCGTTGCAGGACTGTTGCTTATTCTCAAAAAGACGACCGTGCTGCCCGGGCCTTTCGACGACTTCATTGATGACGTCATCTTCAGCTGGCAGATGCTGCTGATAGTCATCGGCATCATAACGATGGTAGGCTCTGACAACAAAACCCCCGGCATCGTCCTGATATCTGTCGGAGGTTTCTTTCTGATACCGGAGCTGTTCACCGATTTCTTCAGGTCTTTCAATTTCTTCTGGCCTGCACTGTTCATTGTAGTGGGCATAGTGCTGCTGATGAACTCCAAAAGACTGGCAAAAGCCGCGAGTTACAACAGAAGCGCGAACAAGGCAGATGTGATAGACATTGTCAGCATCTTCAGCGGTGCGGAGCGACAGCTTATCTCTGATAATTTCCAGGGTGGAAAAATAACTTCCATCTTCGGTGGTGGAGAGGTTGACCTTACGAGATCGTCGCTGGCCCCGGGTGACAACGTGATAGAAATTACCTGTATCTTTGGGGGTACTACTGTAATCGTACCTGACAACTGGAACGTTATAGTAGATGTGACCCCAATACTGGGAGGCTTTTCAGACAGCAGAAAACTACGTGGTGATGAGATGAGAGACAACACCAGAAGCCTTACTTTGAGAGGCACCGTGATATTCGGCGGGGGTGAAATAAAAAGTTACAAATAGCATATGAAGCATCCGGTACTGGAGAACAGGACAAGGTTACTGACATGGTGGCTGTTATGGCTGATTCTTGCAGCCTGCCAGTCACTTCTCATTCATTTTGTCTACGGCAGTACCATGAGTACAGCCCTGCTCGACGGCGCCATATCGATGCTTCTCTACGGCTTCCTGGGTCTGGCAATATGGTTCCCGGTAAGATACATACTGATGGATGACAGTGAAGCCTACAGTGCAATCTTCAACATCGTCCTGACCGGCACGGCCGCCATCTTTGCATGGCTCTTCATCACAAGGTTCCTGGTAAGGTCGCTGGTGGCCGAGAAGATAGATTACATGATCTTCTGGCATTCGGTACTGGTATTCAGAATTACGGCCGGTATACTCATCTTTTTTGTGATCATTCTTGTCTACTACCTCTTTCTCAGCGCAGGCAGACTGGCGGAAAAGGCGACACGGCAGGTACAGCTGGAGGCGCAGGTGCGCAACGGGGAGCTCATGATGCTCCGATCACAGATTAACCCGCACTTTCTCTTCAACAGCCTCAACTCCGTCAGTTCGCTCACCATTACCGACCCCCTCAAGGCCAGGGATATGATAGTCAAACTTTCTGATTTCATGCGATACTCCCTCTCCTCCAGGAATGATCAGCCGGTGACGCTGCAGAATGAGCTGGAGAGCCTGAGGCTCTACCTGCAGATAGAAAAGGTGAGGTTTGGTGAAAGACTGGTGATAGAGGAGGATATAAGCCCCGAATGCCTCACGGCACTCCTGCCGGGGATGCTGCTTCAGCCCCTCTATGAAAACGCAATCAAGCACGGAGTGTATGAGTCTACTGAAGAGATCATCATTAAGACCACCGCACACATGAAGGATGATATTGTAGTAATTGCAATAACAAACAATATCGACAAGGAATCCGTTGTGACACGCAGGGGGGCAGGAATAGGACTGAAGAATGTCAGCAGCAGGCTGGAACTCTTTTTCGGAGAGAAGGCAGGGCTGACGGTCAACCGTTCTGACGACAGGTTTACTGCAGAGGTGAGGTTTCATTGTCGGAAAATGTGAAAATACAGTTTCAATATGAAACTTGCATGAGCAGGAACTCACACACGATTTGATTATAAAATTCATGCAAGTTCCATTCGACCAAATGAAATAAAAGTCAAATAATCGAATGAAAAAGATAAGAGCGCTTATCATTGAAGATGAAGCACCTGCACGTGAGATGATCAAATATATGCTCAAAGATCATCCAGCCATAGAAATTGCTTGCGAGTGCGGCGACGGCTTCTGCGGGGCCAGGGAGATAAGGGAGAAACACCCCGACCTGATTTTTCTCGACATACAGATGCCCAAGCTGACAGGGTTCGAGCTGCTGGAAGTTATAGATGAAAAGCCCGAGGTAATCTTCACCACTGCCTTCGATCAGTACGCCATCAGGGCGTTCGAGCTGAATGCGGTAGATTATCTGCTCAAACCATTTACGAAGGAGCGCTTTGATGATGCGCTGGAAAAGGCCGTCAGCCGGATAAACAATCAGGAGAGGGAGCCGGAGAAGATGGAGAAACTTGTAACCACAGTCTCCGAGAGTGAGGGTTACCTGACAAGGATAGTATTCAGAAAGGGTGAAGGTATAAAGATTATACCCCTCAACAATGTCTCCCACCTTGCTGCTGAAGATGATTACGTAATGATATATCATACTGAAGGCAAGGCGCTGAAACCAAAGACCATGAAGTATTACGAGGAGCATCTTCCGCCGGCTCTGTTCATAAGGGTTCACCGTTCGTTCATGGTCAATGTGGAGTACATAACACGACTCGAACCCTACAACAAGGATAACTACGTGGCCATACTCAAATCGGGAGAAAAGATCCCGGTGAGCCGTGCCGGGTATAAGATGCTCAGGGAGAAACTCAGTTTCTAATCTCTTTCCATCAGCCTGTGGCAGCGGGGTGCCCTCCGCATGATACCTTTACCCGTCCGGTACCGTTTAAAGATAAAGCGTGGTACAGGATCATATCCGTGTGTACCGCCGGGCCTGCACCGCAGTATGCGGTCAGCAGCAAGAACCGTTCCTGCCAGCGGACCGTGCAGGGTGAGGGCATCAATGGCAAACTGCGAACAGGTGGGCACGTGACGGCATGCAGAGGCAGTCCATGGAGAGATGAACCACCTGTAGACCCATACCGGTATCAGCAGCAAAAAAGAGAATATCTTTGCAGGTGTCTTTAACATCACCGTCAAAGATAATCTGAATCGTCATGACAAAATGACCTATTTTCAGAACTTATCGGGAATGGCAAATGTTTTGATAAAAAATGACAAATTAACTGAAGGATATATGAGCGAGACAATGTTTTTGCACAACGGGACCTACTGGATCATCTTTATAGTCTTCATGCTCCTGAGCTGGGTGGTCAGCAACAGGCTGAAGTCGAAGTTCAGGAAGTATTCGAAGATGCCGATAGGCAGCGGCCTGACAGGGCGCGACGTAGCTGAAAGGATGCTGCGCGACAGCGGTGTTACCGACGTCACCATACACAGCGTTCAGGGGGAGCTCTCTGACCATTACAATCCGCTTAAGAAGACCATCAACCTGAGCCGTGAGGTCTATTCCAATGCCAGCATAGCAGCAGCTGCAGTGGCAGCGCACGAGACCGGCCATGCACTGCAGCATGCACAGTCATATGCCTGGCTGAATATGAGATCGAAGCTTGCTCCCGTGGTAAGTTTTGCCTCGAACTGGATACAATGGATACTTATTGCAGGACTGGTGCTTATCAACACCAGGCCTGAGATACTGCTGGTGGGTATCGTACTGTTCGCCCTCACGACCATCTTCAGCATCATCACCCTGCCAGTGGAGATCAACGCCTCAAAGCGTGCACTGGCGTGGCTGTCAAACGCAGGTATCACCAGCCGTGAGACACATGACAAGGCTGAGGATGCCCTGAGATGGGCAGCATATACATACGTAATCGCAGCCCTGGGGTCACTGGCCACGCTTATTTATTATATAATGATATTCTTGGGAGTACGCGACAGGTAGAACCCTTCCGGACTATCGCCCGTCAACCTGCAGAAACCTGGTACGCTTGACCAGGTATCTTACAACAGCCCAGAAGATGCCGGCTGCAACCAGCAGCGTAACGTACAGCGGTTCCATGTAAACCCGCCCGGTGACTGCAATGTTGCGGACCAGGTCCAGTATGGCAAAGACGATGAAGAGATTGACAACGCTTTTGTACTCGCGCCTGAGAACATTTCTGAAGGAGAATGGAAGGGCAGGTTTTGTGTAATGTCTGAAAGAAGGTATTACCGCTTTCACCCTGAATGCCCATATATCATATGTCTCTCCGAACTTGCGGCGCAGATACTGCTCCTCGGCAAATATTATCCGTTCATAGTAGAGCCAGAAGGCGAGGATGAAAACGATCAGACACCATACTGACCTCAGGAACATGACAGGTCCGAGCCATATCAGGAAGTTGCCGAGATAGAGAGGATTGCGCACTATGGAATAGATGCCCGTTGTATTCAGCTCATCGGCAAGCTGATCGATGACCTGGCGCCCGGAGGTGTTGAGGGGAAGGTATCCTACTGTATAGGAGCGCAGCAGTTCACCTGCCACTGATACCAGAATGCATACTATCTCCCAGGTGTAGTTGAAATAGATGACACTGCGGTTTGCGATGAAGAGCCAGATGACTGCCGGAACAAGAATCACCACCGGCAGCCAGCTTCTGTGTCTGAATAACCAGTTCCCGGATTTTTCAAGTTCATGGACAAGTGACATACTTTAGGAGTTAACTCTGTAAAAGTATGAAAATTTCAGAAACTATACCTGATCCTTAGGAAGCCAGGGTTGAGCTTCGTCTCCGCCGTGGCAAGACGCATGTCAAAATGCTGCCAGTTCATCACCTCCACGAAAAACCAGGCAACTCCTTCCCGTGGGATAGACTTGCAGGCATCTACTCCCGGAGTATGAGCAGTGACCAGAGAGATTATCCTCCAATGTTGAATCTGGGGCAAAACCCGGCGTCAGCATACAAGATACCAGACGGATATGCGAGGATCAATACCCTGAGCCGGGAGGCATACAATGAAAGCACTGATTTGAAGAAGCAGGTAGAAGACTACAAGCGGCTTAACGGGTATTATCCTAAAGTGGTAATCACAGACAAGATATACGGTGATCGAAAAGACAGAAATAAAGGCATGAAAGGAATAGACTTATTCACCAGACCCTAATTATTGATTTATCGGTCTGTCTTTCTGATGAATAACTTTCTGAACAAAGTCCTCTCCTGGGAAAGTAAGACTAATTATCACGCAAGTTAATCAATGTCTGAAAGTTAAAGTAGCCCGGCAGTTAGCCCTTTGCACTTTCATGCAATGAAAAAAATCCGGGAGAGAAGACCCCTCCCGGAATAGTTGATTATAGACGTACTGGCTGACAATTTTTTCGTACTATTCTATTTCAGTGCAAAACTGATTGGAACAGAATAGTATATGTTAACCGGTTTGCCGTTCATTTTGCCCGGTATCCATTTGGGGCAGAGGCGCATTACCCTCACCGCTTCATTATCGAGCAGGGGATCGACGCCCCTGACCACGCTGACATCCTCAACATTACCTTCAGAGGTAACAATAAACCTGAGGATTATCTTACCCTGTATGCCTTTGTCTTTAGCTTCCGCCGGATATTTGATTGTTTCATATAACCATTTGAAGAGTGCTGCGTCACCTCCCGGAAATTCAGGCATCTCATCAACCATGATATAAACGACTCCGTTGCTTATTTTGTCCGGCAGTTGAAATCTGATCAGTATCTCTGAGTTAAAAGGTTCGTTGGCATCTTTGTTTTCCGGGCTTTTCCAGCGGGGCGAAGATTCCATGACCCTGGTCAGTTCTGCAGCAAAAAGCGGATCAGTGTCGGGGGACGGATTTATCTGCGAGACAGAGCCGTTTGTCTCAACCGTATAGCCCATTCTTGCCCAACCGCTTAAGCCTTTAGCGGCAGCCTCGGTCGGGTATTTGGCATGCTCTGCCACCCAATCGGCAAATGCCAGGTAGCTTTCACCTTTGAATGTTGGAAAGTCTCCTTCATCCTTTCTTGGGTAGGGCAGTATAACGCCCGATTCTTTTGCCTTGCTTCTTGAAGTAACCTCGAAGGCTCCCCTGGCTCCCTTCTCGCCATATTTTTCCTTTGCCGCCTCAGGCATTAAGTAGGTAAACCTGCCATAATCCTTCCCAAGCTTTTTTGTAGCCTCTTCCAGAGACAGATCTGTCACCGTACCGTCAATAACAACAATTTCGGCTCCTTCGGCAGGTACACGTCTTGCAAAACGCGGGTTGGCCTTCATTGTCACTGTTGCTCCGCGGGCAGATTCGGCAGTAAGAGAAACGGGTTCGTAGCCGCTGGCAGTGAACATAATGGCAACATAGGCGGGTAAGTCACTGAAGTAAAACCTGCCCGACTCATCGGTGGTAACGCTCAGAGAGGTCCCTGAAACATTGACGGTTACTCCAGGGAATGGGGTGCCATCCTCTTTGATTACCGTCCCCTGAATATCCTTTATCATGCTTTCCGAATCCGTGATTTCTTTCCCGTCATTATAGGTATAAACAGGATCAGCGAACGCATACAGCATAACAGCCACAAGTGGCAGTACAAGAAGCAGTTTAAGCTTCCTGAATGGAGAATAAGTTTTCTTTTTCATCATTTCAAACCTGTTTGTGTTAAACGAAAAATTGAATGAATTGGAGAGGCTTATCAGCCTTGCGCTGAAGACCTGGTTGAGAAGAGTCGCCCTGTATCCTGCCGGGTCAGATGTCTGCTGCAGCGCCACCTCATCGGCAAGGTGCTCATGATTCTGCCTGACAAGCGCCGAACAGATCCATGCAAAGGGATTCATCCATTGCACCAGGCTCATCACTTCAACAAGCAGGAGATCAAACCAGTGTCTCTGTCTGAGGTGCACCATCTCATGGTTCAGTATCTCCCTGACCTCACGCCCGCTCAGTGAAGGATTGATAAAAACGTAATTGAAAAATGAAAAGGCGGAGGTATATTTTTCTGTTCTTACAAGCAAGGCATCTCCTTCCCTGTTAACCGGCCCGCTTCTTACCGCGCGGTAAACCGAGAAGAGATACCGGAGCGTCCGGCCCAGCAGGAAGACTAATCCTGCAGCATAGAATATCATGAACCATTTCAGCGGATCTGTTTCTTCAACAATCTCTGCCGCCGCTGCCGGTGATGAAGGCAAAACCGGGGTCATCCCCTGCGTCTCCTGCATCAGCGGGGCAGGAAGCTCAACCCTGTAATGCAGCGTTACCAGAGGAAGGAGCAGTGAGAGAGCCACTCCTGCCAGAAGGTAGATCCGCTTAAGCATGAAAAACCTCTCCTTCCGCAGAAAAAGAAGGTATACCAGCGTAAATCCTGCCAGCCATGCTGCCGATTTCAGTAGGTAGAATGCAATCTGTTCCATTTTTTATTCCTGTTGGTCATCATTAAGCTCTTCCCGGGCCTCCTCGAGTATCCTGTCGAGGTCCTTCACCGAAAGATTCTTCTCCCGGGCAAAGAACGATGTCATTGCCGGGAAAGAATTGTTGAAGTACCCTTCGAGCAGCCCGAACAGCTGGTGTTTTGAATACTCGCGTTTCGAAACCAGGGGAAAATAGAGAAATACATTTGCATATGCCCTGTGATCCACATAACCCTTCTTTTCAAGGACCTTCAGCACTGTTGAGATGGTGTTGCGCGCCGGCTTCGGATCATCAAATTTTTCCCTGATATCCTTTACCACTCCCTCTTCCAGATCCCATAAAATCTGCATTATCTGCTCTTCAGCCTTAGTCAGTTGCATAAAATCTTTTTTAATTAATACCACAACAATGCCTGTTTCCGTACACTTCTTTTCAATCAATCCTTCAACACAAATATACGACTATATTTATAGACGTGCAAGTTTCTATGAATTTTTTCGTCTATTTTTATAGTCATATAATCTAGTTAATTATATTATAATGAGTTAATGATCTTTGAAGATTGGGATTTCGACAGGATTTACATTTCACTGTCTGCACCCTGGCATCTTGTCAGAATGACTCCAGCATATTCACCAGCTTCTCGCGCCCGGTGCTGCCCTGGGCTGTTCTGAGAAGGTCATTGAGCCAGTTGCCGTACATGGGGTTGGGAAGCACAATGTATTTTGTGCCGAAGAGGCGGCGGTTTGCGTCAACTGCCGAAAAGCCGTGGTCAGGACCCCGTTTCTCGTAGACGTCGCTGTGGTCAGCGAGATTGTCTCCTACCAGGAGCAGAATCTCATAATTCTTTTCAATTAAAGCCCGTCTCTCCACCTTTGAGGAAGTTGTCTTCTTAAACAGCATGTGTGTACTGTCGGCATTGACAAATCCCCAGGCCGCCATGTTTTCAATCGTGGGACCCATCTCCTGCACGGTTCTGTTTGACACATAGAAGACCTCTACTCCCAGTGAATCAGCATACCTGGTGAACTCCACCGCGCCAGGGAGAGGCCTGGCGCGGGCAAGCTCCACCCACCGGAACCAGTCGTCGTTGTTGAATGACTTCTTCTCAAGCACCTGCCATCCCTGGAAGGGGGAGTTGTCAAGAAGGGTCTCGTCAATATCAAGAACTACGGCTGCGGGTTTATCCGGCCCTGTCTGCTGAAGGTTGCCGGAAGAGGCTCTTTCTGTATCACCTGAAAACTCCGCGTTAACCGCCCCGGTCTCCGGCAGGATAACCTCAGCATTTATTCCCGTGCGGCCTTGCATCTCAAGGTTCGTCTTCAGTGCGGTCTCAGCATTCCGGAAGCACTGGTAGAAAAGCGCCCGCATCTCGGCTGATTTCTGAAACCAGAGGGTTGCCAGTATCAGGTGGTCCTGATCCTCTTCGGCTGCCAGTGCAGGGTGGCTTCTGTCCTGCACTGATGACGAGTCCTCAGCACTCACGGCCTTTGCCTCACTGCCGGGCTTGCCGGACCGGCCTTCCGGAGGCAATACTGCATGGCTCCTTGCAGCCCGGGCTGATCGCTTCTCCGCGGGCTGGGTTGTTTGTTTCACCGTGGCACAGGATGCCACCATTATCAGAAGGGTAACAATAATGAGCTTTTTCATCCGTTTTTATTCTGTTGAAAATAAACTATTTGTCGCAACTGATCCGATTTTGTTTGTTATTGCCTAATTAACAAATAATTGGCTGATGCGACTATAATGTTTGAAAGATATTTAACTTTATCCGAACTATAACAAAAAGCAACCTGCAATGTCAACCTTAAAGCTGATGCTGGGGATGATCCCCTCAACCTCCAAAATCGAACAGGAAGAGAAGGCTCTGATTGCCGAGTATGAAAAGATGATCGCCTTTGCCGGCTCGGAAGCGCTGGCACGATACAACGTATTGCACGAGAGTGTCAACTCGGCCGGCTTCATGCAGAAAAAGAAGGAGATAGAATCGCTTGCCTACAAGGGCTCGGAGGAGCACGCCAGGGAGACTGAATTCCTGGGCCTGCAGAAGGCAAAAGACATTGTATCATATTTCAGGACAGAGGGCAGCGCCCTGCTGAAGAATTTCCAGTCGCTTGACGGATCAGCCAGGATAAAGGAGATCGAGGACCTTCAGCTCTTCGTGCAGTCGCCTGAATTCAGGCAAAAGGAGAAGATGAAGCCGGTGACATTCAAGGATACGGAGGAGTATGGCAAGTGGCTGGAATTCAAAAAACTGAAGAGAGACAAGGAGGTTAAGAAGAATCTTAATCCCGAAAAGGTGAAGCGGTTCTCCGAGTTGCAGTCCCTGGTGACCTCATCGGCCTTCCTGCTGAAGAAAAACATGAAGCCCGTCACATTCAGGGATACTCCCGAATATCAGAAACTGCAGGAACTCAAGACCAAAAAGAGTGCTTCGGATATTGTTTCCTACTACAAGTTTCGCAATTCAAAGGAATATCACAACTACACCGGTGTAAAGGATTCCGCCCGCCTGAAGAGGTACCATGAACTCCAGGAGTATCTCAGGACTAAGGAGTTTACGGAGAGGAAAGAGTACCTGCTCGACAAGCGTCGGTTTGAAAAGACTGAAATGTTCAAGGAGCTGAAGGAGTACGAGACCCTGAAGAATTCACCGGACATCAAATGGTACTTCAGTGTTAAGGATTCGAACAAGTTTGATATCATCAAAAACCGCAAACTCACTTTCAGCGATGAGTTCGACGGTACTGCCCCGGACAGCAGCAAATGGATCAACAAATACTACTGGGGAGATAAGCTGCTACACGACAGCTACAGTATTGCCACCGATCTTCACTGTTACACACCTTCGGACAATTTCGAGATGCGTCACAGTGTGCTTCGCATCATCACCAAACCTCAGAAGATAAACGGCAAGGTATGGGATCCGTCAAAGGGTTTCTACACCAAGGATTTCAACTTTACCTCCGGCATTATCAACACCGGCGCTTCTTTCAGGCAGAAGTACGGCACCTTCTCCGCCAAGATCAAGCTTGCCGACCACAATGTCCGCAACGCCTTCTGGCTGATAGGTGACCGCATAACACCTCATGTTGACGTCTGCAGGTCGGGCGGCGGAAAGGTCTGGTTTGATCTCTTCACCTCGCCGGGCAGCCATTATAAGAAAAGCATCGGATCACGATATCTCTCTGATTTCTACATATACACCCTCGAGTGGACGCCCCAGAGCCTCATCTGGAAGATCAACGGTGTGGAGGTGATGCGCCAGACAACGGGCGTGCCGCAGGAGGAGATGTACATCAACCTCGCAGGAGGCGTTGACAAGCCCATAGGAGGGATCTCATCAATGGAGATCGACTGGGTCAGGGTTTACCAGGAGAAATAAGAAAAACTCATATCACTGAAGAGGCCGCCCGGGGAAGCAGTCGAAAACTGCACACCGGCAGTCTTTTTTATTTCTTCAGGGTCGCCAGGTAAGCACTGGTTTTGTGAGCTCCGGCGGTCTTTTTTCCATTCCGTCGGACCGGAAAGCCTCCGGTTTCATTGCTGAAGCAGGCAAATTCTTACTGTTTTCCTGATAGCTTAAACATTTTCTGATTTCTCACCGGGCTTTGCAATTTCTCTCATATTTTTACCTGAGAGCTGTAACATTTGCCACCTTACGGCCGTCTTTATGATGTCAGTACATTGACCTGGATGACCGTAAAAGAATACAATAACGCCGTCAGGGAGTTCGGTGACCATGTTTACCGGTTCATCTTCCGCAGTATAAAGGACAGACACAGGGCTGACGATATCGTACAGGACAGCTACGAGAAGCTGTGGCGGTACGTTACTGAAATAGAGTACGGTGCCGTGAAATCATGGCTCTTCTCAACGGCATACAACAGGATGATTGATGTTATCAGGAAAGACTCCAGGCTGGTAGGCGTGGAATACTATGATGACAGCTCACTATATGCGGAGGAGAACGGCAGCGACCTTAACGAGGTGCTGCACAGGGCTCTGGAGACCCTTCCGCCGGCCCAGCGATCGGTAATTCTCCTGCGCGATTACGAAGGGTACAGCTATAAGGAGATAGCTGACATCACCGCACTCTCTGAGGCACAGGTCAAGACCTACATCTTCAGGGGACGCGTGGCTCTCAGGAACTATCTGGAAAAGACATCGATATGGCAATGACAGAAGATACGGACCTCCCCCGCCTTACACCTCTGGACGACAGGCTGCAGGGCAAAGGAAGGCTGTTTCGCCGGCCGGAGGAGCTTACTGATGAGCAGTTTGATCTCCTCGCTGCCGCGTGGGCCGATGATGCTCTCAGCGGCGACAGTCTCGCCGAGACAGAGGAGGCACTGACCTCCAGTCCGGAAAGAAGGATGCGCGCTGAAAGCTTCCGGCAGATCAGGCTCTATCCTCTGATTGACAGGTGGGAGGGCAGGAACCGAATGCTGAAAGCTGCTCCGGGTACCTACGCCATCAGGCGCATATTGATTGTCACACTGACTGTCGCCGCGGCACTGGGAGCCCTGGTAATCCCGGGCCCGTTAAAAACGAAACCCGACAATAAATCAGCGGGGCCGGCTGTTGCTGAGGCACAAAAAATTGGTGAGGCCATAACAATAGCTGAAGCACAGACAACGGGTGAGGCCCTCATTCCCGAGGCATCACCGGTCATCAAGACCCAGCCGGCAGCAGGTGTGACTTCTGCAACTCAAAATATGAATCAAACTGCTGGTGCGGCTAACCCATCCATTGACAAAACAAGCAGTACCCGGTTGGCCGGTGTCATCTCCGGATCTGCTGCTGACATAACGAGTAAGCCGCGGCCAGTCGGGATGATCCCGGAATCACTTAGGCCAGAAAGAATAGTGCCGCAACAGAATGATATTACCGCCTCAGTTACCAACTCATCCATCCACGCTAATGGTGAGCCGCGAACCACCGCGGAAATTGCTGAATACCGTGATCTGGCAGAGTCTATTGCCTTGATGCATGATTTTTCGGGTGCAGTGCCCCTGCTGGCTGTCGGACCGGAAGCTTTCAGGCCCGCCCCGTTAGAACTGAAGAACATCATTCGCCTGCCTGTTCCGGAAAGAGAGGAGAACTGGATAGTGAGAGGTCTCTCACTGCTGGCAGAGGCCATAACAAAAGAACCGACAAGTGTTGACGGATACTTCATTGCCGATGCCTGCATCAAGGGAGTAAACAGAGTGCTGGGCTGGGAAATGGAGCTGGAACAGGAGAAAAATAATGAAGGAGAGCAGCTTGCAACGAATTTCAGCTCCTCACTGCTAACATTCTCTGCCCCGGCGAAAAAAAATCACCACTGAGTGTAACTTTCCGCCTACCCTGATCGTCTCTCCAATAAACAACAGAAACCTGCATGAGCAGCAACTCACAGCAGTAAATGACTACTACATTCATGCAGGTTCATTCGATCAGTGAAACTTGCATGAGCAGGAACTCGCAACAGGTTTTGATTGTCAAATTCATGTAAGTTCCATTCGACCAATAAAATAATAATTAAATAACCGAATGAAATAATAATTAAATAAACGCCATGAAAAGAACATTGTTTACAATCGCTGTGATAATTGCGCTGATTCTTCCGGTGCAGGCACAGGAGAAGGAAGAAAAACTGAAGAAGCTGGAGAGACTTGAAGAGGAGGCGGGTAAGGTCACACCGCCGGATACCCTGAAAGCGAAAACGGTCATCATCGCTGCTGAGGCAGACACCCTGGGGCAGGAGGCAGAACCGCTCCCGGCGGATGAGGGCAACCTCCCGGCAGATGAGGGCAACCTCCCGGCGGATGAGGGCAACCTCCCGGCGGATGATGGCAACCTCCCGGCAGATGATGCGGAGGAGATAATGATTGATGAGGAAGAAAACATGGATATTCCCGGTGAGGGTGAAGATACCACGCGCATTACCATAGGTGAAATAGTCACCGTGGAGGACACGGGTGACGAGACAGTGATAAGGATCGGGAAGAAGGCTGTCAGGATTCTGACAGACGGTGACAACGCGGAGATCCGGATGGAAGATGAGGAAGAAGATGCAGATGAAGAGTTTTCCACTCCGGGCAGACGCTTGTTTGAGGGCCACCTCGGAGGGATTGAACTGGGCTTCAACAGCTATTCCACCGGACAGTGGGGCCGAAATCCGGAAATGGCCGATGACTATCTCGACCTGAACACGGCAAAATCTTCCAGTTTCAATATCATCTCACCGCCAGTGAGCCTGGGACTGTCGCGCCACATCGGTATCGTGTCGGCCCTGGGTGTCAGCTTCAACAACTACCGATTTGACAACAACAATTCGGTCATCCCGGGAGACGGCGGTATCCTGGAACCATTTTATCCTGCGGACGGAATAAATTATGAAAAGAGCAAGCTTGCTACCGTCTACGGAGTGCTGCCCGTGATACTGGAGGCACAGATACCCGTGACATACAGTAGCACCCTGAACATCGGGGCGGGTATCATCGGGGCGGTGAAGCTGGGCTCACATACCAAGGTGGTATATTACAGTGACGGAAAGCAGAAGGATAAGAACCATGACGATTTCAGTCTTAACGTTCTCAGATACGGTGTCACGGCACGGGCAGGGTACGAGATGGTACAGGTCTACGGCACCTGCTACCTGTCACAGATGTTCGAAAAGGGCAAAGGACCGGAACTCTATCCCTTTGAGGTCGGCATAGCCCTGACCATCAACGACTGACAGCAGCGTCGGGGTCTCAGATCCGGGTATGATAATGGGAGGATGTTTCACTGAAATACCCTCTCTTTTTTTATGTATCTTTGGCGCAACAGAGCGGACAGAAGTGCGTTGTACATTTGACG
>WOYI010910825.1_pt1 | contig 47189 bp, 48 predicted proteins | sample 6423411 | NCBI WGS metagenome assembly WOYI01 (sample SAMN13441803, study PRJNA592873) | oil field metagenome | biome: oil field; feature: oil-well bore; material: oil-contaminated soil; isolation source: oil-contaminated soil from oil-well borehole | place: Germany: Wietze | collected 2016-10-18 ... | reverse complement strand
CTACCAGGGTATCTAATCCTGTTTGCTCCCCACGCTTTCGCACCTCAGCGTCAGTTGCGTTCCAGAGAGCCGCCTTCGCCACGGGTGTTCTTCCCGATATCTACGGATTTCACCCCTACACCGGGAATTCCGCTCTCCTCTCCCGCACTCAAGAAAGGCAGTATCGAAAGCAATTCCTTGGTTGAGCCAAGGGCTTTCACCACCGACTTACCTTCCCGCCTACGTGCGCTTTACGCCCAGTAATTCCGAGCAACGCTTGCACCCTCCGTTTTACCGCGGCTGCTGGCACGGAGTTAGCCGGTGCTTCCTTTGAGGGTACCGTCAGCTTACGGGGTATTCGCCCGTAAGGTTTCTTCCCCTCCGACAGGGCTTTACGACCCGAAGGCCTTCATCGCCCACGCGGCGTCGCTGCGTCAGGCTTTCGCCCATTGCGCAAGATTCCCCACTGCTGCCCCCCGTAGGAGTCTGGGCCGTGTTTCAGTCCCAGTGTGGCTGGTCGTCCTCTCAGACCAGCTACCCGTCATAGCCTTGGTAGGCCGTTACCCTACCAACTAGCTGATGGGCCGCGGGCCCTTCTTAAGGCGAAAGCAGTTTCCTGCCTCCTTTCTTTCCTCTGCCCGGAGACAATGGAAAGATATGCGGTATTAGCTCCCCTTTCGAAGAGTTATTCCCCACCCCAAGGGAGGTTACCCACGTGTTACGCACCCGTGCGCCGCTCTACTCAGGGCCGAAGCCCCTTTCGCGCTCGACTTGCATGTGTTAAGCGCGCCGCCAGCGTTCGCTCTGAGCCAGGATCAAACCCTCCACTTAAATGGAAGATCTGATAAAAAACTACTCGGAACAGACAGAAGCGTCTGGCTGTGCTGCTATTTAGTTTTCAAAGAGCGAAGTAGCTTTTTAATGATATCCCGATTTTTCTCTTTGTCAAGACATCCTTGCTTGATGTCTTCTCTAAGAATTAACGGGTATTTAGTAGCTTATCTGATTCTTTTGTGCGTGTCAAGGGGTCTTTAAAAATTCCCTAATTAAACCCCTCGCTCTCATTGCCCAACCTAAATGCCTCCCTATGGGCCAAATATTTTTCGACCCAAGTAGACCATAGGCCGTATTTCTAAGTAATCTAAAAGACGGAATAGTGATCTTACCCTGCTCCCCCTTTGTTGTCAAGCCCAGAAGAAGCGTCTTGAAGCCGAACCTTCGCGATCTTTCTTCCAAGCTCTAACAAGAAAGAAGTGAGTCGAAGAGTCAAGCGCGAGGTAGGGTCGGTCAGCTTTTCTCCTTCCACCCGTACCGCTCCTTCTTGCACCTTCCGCAGGAATTCCGAAGAGCTCTTAACAAACCCAATCTGCTTGAACAGCTCTCCTATCCAGATGTCTTCGGCATCGATCTTAACGACGCGCTCTGGCAAATCGCCAGGAATCTGCTTTTTTTGGAAACGTTCTTCAAAGAAACGCGCGCTTCGGCTTGCCGCCACTTGCCCGTGCAGCCAGGAAACCATGGCTTCGGCAAACGCCTTCTTAGCGTTCATCGGGTTGTAAGAGGGATCTTCAAGCCGACCCAAAGCCGCTTGCACCTCGGACAAGGGCCTTGGGTCGAGCAAACGGATATACTTGGGCAACAAGGTATCGCCGAGCGCCATAATCTTGCCGAACATCTCGTTGGGAGTCTCATCCAAGGCAATGACGTTCCCGAACGATTTGCTCATCTTGAGGCGTCCATCCAGCCCCTCGAGCAAAGGAAGCGTAAGGACAACCTGAGGAGGCTGCCCCAAGGATCTTTGTAGATCCCGCCCAAGGAGGAGGTTGAAGATCTGATCTTGCCCCCCTACTTCGACATCGGCCTCCAGAACGACCGAATCGTAGGCTTGGCACAAGGGGTAAAGGAGCTCGTGGAACCATAGAGGCTCCTCACTTTCCAGCCGCTCATGAAAATCTTGCCTCGAGAGGAGCCTGGCCACGCTCACACAGGAAGCAAGCTGAAGAAGCTTCTCTAGGGGAAGCGTAGAGAACCAAGCGCTGTTGCAAACGACATGCGTTTTGGAAGGGTCGAGAATTCGAAGTAGCTGCTCTTTGTAGGTGCGTGCGTTCGCCTCCACATCCTCTTCCGAAAGCCTTGGGCGGGTTTTTTTCTTCCCCGAAGGATCGCCTATCCGAGCAGTGAAGTCTCCTATGACGGCATAGACATGGGCTCCCAATTCCTGGAAGGCTCGAAGCCTTCTCAATGCCACAAGATGGCCGAAGTGGAGGTCCGGAGAGGTGGGATCAAACCCCATCTTTACGCGCAAGGGCCTCCCTTGGCGTCTAGAGCGTTCTTGGGCTTCTAATAGCTCGCTTTCGGTAATGAGTTCGACCACATCCACCAACACAGGGTTAGTACCGTTCGGATATGTTTCCATCGTTCAACCGCACCCCCTATTCTTCAAGCCGTACTGTAAAAATCCGATTCGCTCGCCCGCCTTGTCCGATATCGATCACAACGGCACAAAAAATGCCCGGCCCGTTGGCGGGCTCAAACTTCGCAGGCATGCCGGTCAAAAATTTCTCGATCACCCGATCGGCGCGCATGCCGATGACGGATTCTTTTGGCCCTGTCATCCCTGAATCCGTAATGAACGCCGCCCCTTTGGGGAGAACGGTTGCATCGGCCGTTTGCACGTGCGTATGCGTCCCGACCAGGGCGGATACCCGCCCGTCCAGGTAGCATGCCATCGCCTGCTTTTCAGAGGTCGCTTCGGCATGAAAATCGACAACTACAGGTACGCCTTCCGGAAGGTCTTTTAGAATTTCATCGGCGCGTGCAAACGGGCAGTCTCCGTTAGGGGGCATATAGACTCTCCCTTGCAGGTTGATGACAGCAACCATGCCTTCCCCCTCGTTGACGGCGAAGCATCCGTGTCCCCTCCCTGGAGTACGCACAGAAAAATTGGCTGGCCTAAGAAGCCTGGGTTCTTCCTCCAGAAACGGTAAAATTTCCTTTTGATCAAACACATGGTTCCCCGTGGTCAGGACATCAACCCCAATAGAGAAGAAATGTTTCGCGATTTCTGGGGTAACTCCCCGGCCTCCGGCCGCATTCTCGGCGTTTGCCACGATAAAATCGATACCGTGCTCTTGTCTTACGTCGTCTAGGAATCTCTCCAAGAGGCGCCTTCCTGTAGAGGCAAACACATCGCCGACAAACAGAACCTTCAAGCCTTTACTTGGCATGCTCAATCGCCCGAACCTCCCGGATAACCGTAACCTTGATCTTGCCTGGATACGTCAGCTCTGATTCAATCTTTTTGGCGATCTCCCTGGCAAGCATGGCCGTTTTGGCGTCGTTGACCATTACCGAATGAACGACCACCCGAAGCTCGCGGCCGGCCTGGAGTGCATACGCCTTTTCAATCCCATCGAACCCGAGTGCGACCTTTTCTAGGGTCTCAAGCCGCTTAATGTAATGTTCGTACGTTTCCTTTCTTGCGCCCGGGCGCGCCCCCGATATCGCATCCGCCGCCTGCACGAGAATCGGCCAGATGCTTTGGATCGGCACTTCCTCGTGGTGGCCTTCGATCCCGTGCACAATCTCGGCAGACTCGCCGTAACGCCTGGCCAGGTCGGCTCCGATGAGCGCATGCTGACCTTCCACCTCATGGCTTACGGCCTTGCCGATGTCATGAAGAACGGCCGCCCTTTTGGCTATTTTGACGTCCAACCCGAGTTCCGCGGCCATGATCGAGCAAATGTAGGCCGCCTCGACCGAATGGGAAAGCACGTTCTGAGCGTAGGAGGTCCGATATTTGAGCATGCCCAAGTACCGGACAAGCTCAGGGTGTATGCTTTGAATGCCGAGCTCAAAAAGGGCGTTCTGGCCGGCATCGAGGATCATCTTTTCCATCTCTTCTTCGGTCTTTTTGACGACCTCTTCGATCCTCGCCGGATGGATCCTTCCGTCCGCCACGAGCTTTTCCAGCGACAGACGCGCGATCTCCCGGCGGATCGGGTTGTGCGAAGAGAGAATGACGGCATCGGGAGTATCGTCCACAATAACATCCACGGCCGTCGCGGCCTCGATCGCCCGGATGTTCCTGCCCTCCCTGCCGATGATTCGGCCCTTCATGTCGTTGGATGGCAAATCGACGACAGAAACCGTCCTTTCTTGCGTATACTCTCCGGCATATCGCTGAATGGCAAGACCGATGATCATCTTGGCCTTCTTCGTGGCATCGGCCTGAGCCTCGTCCAAAATCTCCTTGGCAACCTTGCTCGCCTCCATCCGCGCCTCTTCGGTTACGGCTTCGAGGACCCTTTGCTTGGCCTCCTCCCGAGTCATTCCGCCAACCTCTTCGAGCCGATCCATAATAGACTTTTTAAGCTCTGCTAGTTCTTCTTCTTTGGTTTCAAGCGATCTTCCCCTGCTTCTGAGCTCTCTTTCTTGCTTGAGGATGTCGTACTCCCTCTTTTCGATCTGCTCTACCTTGCGCTCCAAGTGCTCCTGGCGTTGCAAGAGCTTTTTCTCTAGGCTGACAAGCTCTTGGTGTCTTTGGGAGATTTCCTTTTCAAAGTCCTCCTTGGCCTTGATTAGGAGGCTTTTCTCCGTGATTTTGGCTTCTTTGAGTATCTGGTCTGCCCGATGCCTGGCTTCTTGAAGAAACACCTCGGCCTGCTCCCGCAAGCCCTTTTCCTTGGCCTTCCAAACCTTCGGGAAGAGCCAAAACCCCAACAGGACCCCTAGGCCTAAGGCAATCGTTGCAACCACTAGCACTTCCAACATGCTGTTAAACTCCTTTTGGCTGAAGTTGATGGCGGTAAGCCGTACACAGCAAAACCTGCTCTTCGGTAACCACAATATCCACAGGTTGATCCCATGTGTCGACAGGGAGCGACAGGCAAAGGCTGGTCTCGAAACAGACACCAATCTTGATAACGAACGGGGGAAGCGTGGCAAGAAACCGATCGAAGTAACCATTGCCATAACCAAGCCTGTATCCCCGAAGGTCGAACGCCAACCCTGGGACGAACAAGACGTCCCCGGGAAGCGGATCCAATACCTTCCCTCCGATGGGCTCTGGCATGCCGTAGCGACCGGTCGTCAGCTTAGCAAGAGGGTCAATGGCTAGATAAACGAGGGTTTCGTTGAAAATTTTGGGTAAGAAAGGTTGTCGCTGCTCAGCAAAAACCCATTCGAAGGCCCTTTGTGGCCTCGGTTCTCCAGGAAGCGGAGCATACAACCCTATCTGGAAAGCCTTCTTGAGGGCTCCTAGCCCGAGCGTTCGCTCCCAGAGTGCATGGCTTGCCTTAAGAAGGCTTTCCAGATTCAAGCTCCCGCGTGGCTTCAGCGTCCTCCTGAGCTCCGCTTTCGAGCTTGCAATACAGAATTCTTGCATTGTCCTCTCCGCCCGTACGGCCAAGCGGAAAGGAGGGCTTTTGCTTCGTCCTCGTCGGGATTTCTTTAAGACCCAAAGAGCCTTGCGGTGTGCCGTTCCTTTAGTGGATTCCAGACTGCTTCAAGCGCATCAACTTGCCGTTGTGCCCGAAAACCCGCCCGCCATATTGCATACGCCATCCACTTCGCTCCTGTACGCCCCTTTTTCAAGCCTCTCAAGGCAACCCTGGTCTTAAAAATTACGAGTTCCTAGGCGTTTGAACAGCCTTCCTTTGCCGTTTAGCCAGCTTTCTTCTTGTTCTCGACCGCTGGATGTGTAGATTACCCATTTTCCTTTACCTTATAGGTTAGCACGGATACAGATCAGGGGACAACCTGAAGAGCTCAAAAAGACCTAGAAAGCAGGGCTTCAGCGTAAGAAGAAGGGTCAAACAAAAGCAGGTCCTCAAGATCTTCCCCGACGCCTAGAAAATATACCGGCAATCCTAGTTCCATCGCGATCGCCAAGACGATCCCGCCCTTTGCCGTTCCGTCCATTTTGGTCAGAATAACCCCTTGGGCTCCGACCGCTTGAACGAATTGGCGCGCCTGCTCGAGCGCATTCTGACCCTGGGTAGCATCGAGGACAAGAAGAACGCGGACAGGAAACCCTGAAGACTCCGCGACCCGTCTCATCTTTTTTAACTCCTCGATCAACGGCGCCTTTGTGTGCAATCTACCAGCCGTATCCACAAGAAGCGTATCCATCCCCTGCGCTTCGAACACGCGAATGGCGTCGTACAGGACGGCAGACGGGCTCTGTTTGGGTTCCCCCTTGACGACCGGAACGGCTGCGCGTCCGGCAAGAATCTCGAGCTGAGAAACGGCCCCGGCACGGAACGTATCGCAGGCTGCCAACAGCACCTTTTTGCCTTTGCCCTGGATATGCCTGGCAAGCTTGACAAGTGTCGTAGTCTTACCCGATCCGTTGACGCCTATGATCAGACAAGCTTGCCTTTCGTCCCAAAGCCCTTCGGTATTCGCCGGGGAAGCTTTGAGGATCGCGACGATTTGCTGCATAAGCATGGCCTGAACCTCTTCAAACCCGGCAGATTGGGCGAGCTGCCGCCCAAGAGAGGCCAGGATTTCATGGGTTGCCCGGTACCCAACATCGGCACTCAAGAGCGCCTCTTCAAGCTTCTCCTTCCAGTCTAGGGGAAGCTGCCCCTTTCCCGTCCAAAGAGGCCTTAGGCGTTTCCACAAGTTAGGCTTCGGGGCAAACGAAGGCCTACGACGCCTTTTTCTTGCCCACACGAAAACGCCGATCAGGCATAAGGCGATCAGCATAGCGAGAAGAAGCGAAGAAACAACCCACTCTTGGCGAATATCCATACATCACCCTCATCCCAAAGGCTGGCCAACAACGGCCGAAATTGTGTAAACTTCCAGACGTTATCGTAAACAACTCACGCCGGGAAGGAAAACCCCACCATGCCGAAACCGTTTTCCAAGCCTTGCCTGCTGGCCTGGCTCGCGCTGATGCTCGTTGTAGTCCTGCCTGCTTTCAGCTTTGCCGCCCCTTCGGCCTTCGAAGAGGGGGTTCGCATTGGCCAGAGCACAAAATCCCTGCTAAAACAGGCCTCGGAGCGCGCAACCCAGGGCAAGGATGACGAAACAATGCAAAGGGGCCTTGCGATGGCTCAAACCCATTTGAGAACCCTCCAGGAAAACTGGCCTGAACAGCTCGAACGCCTTAGGGGTATTGCACAAGGAAGTGGCGTTGGGCTCGATGAGCTTGGGCTCGTATCGATGTTTTTGACCAAGTTTAACTGCGCCCAGTCGGCAAGCGCCCCTCCTGCAACCAAAGACAACGCTGTTTATCTATCCTGGAACCTGGACCTGGTCAATATCGCCAAGCCGTTGTTTGCCCTGCCCTTGCTTAGCGTGACCAGCCCTGAGAATGGGTACAAAACCCTGGTCCTTGGAATTCCTTACCTGTTGGGTATCGGCTTGATGAATGAAAAAGGGCTTTCTTTGGCCGGCGCCTCGATTACGGTGTCCGACTCGGGCGAGGGGCTTACACCGTTTGAATTAAGCCTACTCATCATGGAGCGTTGCAGGAGCGTAAAGGAGGCGGTCAACCTGCTCGAGAACGTCCCTCGCTTCTCCACGGACGACTACTTCTGGGGGAACTTCACCAACTGGAGCTTTAGCATTGCCGATGCCACAGGAGGGATCGGGACCGTCGAATTCACGTCGCATTTCATCGCAAGCGCGTTTGGCGACAACGGAATCCTGGCAAGGGCAAACTGCTACGACTACCTACCTCAGGAACTCACTACCTGCTCACCCGAGAACCCTATGTACGGAGGGGCATCCGACGCCTACGCCGCTTTCGGCTCGATGGCCAGGGAGGCAAGGATGTACGAGCTTCTGCGCTTGCACTACGGAAACATCACGCTCCAAGACATTCAGTCTTTCACGGCCGACACGAACGGGGGCAAGCCTTTCTTTGGCAGAGAATCGGGAAGCTGGTGGACAATCGAACGCCATACCCATACGCTCCAAGAAGAAATCAATCAGCCTATGGGGCTACCCTACGTCCCACTTTTAGACGACCTGCTTCAGGTCTCGACCACCGTGGGGTTCGTCATGGAGCCAAAACGCCGGACTCTGTGGGTTTCTTTGGGGCATCCAGGCCAGGTGCCGTACTTGCCCGTTGATCTAGGAAGGCTAATCGACCCGAACGCCCATGATCTGGCAGAAACCAAAGAACCCTCACAAAACGCCGCCCGGCTCGTCAACGCTTGGGTTACATTCTTGACCGAAGCGTTCAGAAACACTCGAAGCTTCGGCGGAATGTACTCCGCAATTGGCCAGGAGCTCGAAAACCTCGGGTTGCCTCGATTGACAGGCCAGCTGCTCATTGATAGTATAAACGTGCTTGACCTCTATGACGTGTTAAACCCATCACCTAATCATCCGGCGGAGGAAGGGGAATGAGAAAATACCCCGTATATTCGGGACTTTTTGTGCTTTTGATCGCAACACTGCTTCTTGGATTTCCCGCCCGCAACAAGGCCCGCGAGAATTTGGCTTCGTGCAAAGAAAGGGTCATATCGCTAGACGAGCTTCAGAAGCTCCGCCAAGAGAAGGGGAGCGAGCTTGTCGTTGTGGATGCAAGGACCCAAGAGGGATTCAAGCTGGGCCATATCCCGGGCGCTTTAAACGTCCCCGCCGACAAGATCAAGCAGCCAGCCTTCCGCAGCCTTCTGCCAAAAGACCAAAAAACGCTGATCATTTTCTATTGCGCAGGGCCCCAGTGCTCCGCGGCCTGTAAGGCGGCAATTCAAGCCAAGGGTTTGGGCTATGAAGAATTTAGGATCTACGAGGGAGGATACCCCGAATGGAGCCAAAAAGGCTTGCCCATCGAGCGTTAACCGAAGGCTCCAGCCTAAAGCCTTCGAGGCGAAAAGGCTTGACGGCTTGGTATCTTCCGCTGGCCTGTATCGTCGTCTTCCTTGGGCTACAGCCAAGGCTTGGGGCCACGGAAGAGCTTTCCGCCAAAGAAATCGTCCGGCGTATGACATCGATCTCGGACAGGGCGAAGGATGGCACCTCACGCGCGCGCATGGTGCTGATCGATTCAAAAGGCGCCAAAATAGATCGCACGATGGTCACCTACAGGCTAACGCTTGAAAACGGGAGCAAATCCCTGATCGTTTTCAGCGCCCCCGCGGACGTGAAAGGTACGGCCCTGCTTGTCTGGTCGTACGAGGACAAAGACGACGAGCAATGGCTGTACCTGCCCGCTTACGAGAGGGTCCGCCGGATCACCTCTTCGGGGAAAGGTGAGGGCTTCGTGGGGTCGGATCTCTCTTTCAGCGACCTTGAGGAAAGAGGCTTGGAAGAGTTCCGTTATTCCAAAGGGCCGGACGTGAATGAAGGCGGGTTCGACTGCTACGCCATCGAGGCAGTCCCGAACGACAAGGGGTACCCTTACGCCAAGATTCGTTACGCAATCGACAAGAAAACCTTCCTTCCCGTCAAGATCGAGCTTTTTGACTGGGATAACGCTTCAAAGGCCTTCAAGATTGCGACGTGCCGGGATTTTCGAGAGGTCGACGGCATCCCCACAATCTTTTTTATGGAAATGCACAACATCAAAACCAACCATAAGACACAGCTAATCCTCGAAGAAGCCCGTTACAATACGGGGCTAAAGGAAGACCTGTTTACCCAGCGCTACCTAAGGCGCGGGGGGCCTTGACCTCTTAAAGCGCGCGTTCTTCCTCCTTTGAGCTCGCTGAGCGCGCCCGGTTCCGTTTGCGCTTGCGGGCGCGGGCTAGGGCATACAGGGCAAGGCCGAAGATGCAGCCGGCAATGAGAAATGCCTGGAACCTTTCAAGGTACGCTCGAACGAGCACATCGTTGTCCCCGACAAGGTACCCAAGGAGCGCCAACACGCTCACCCATAACCCAGCCCCAAGAGCCGTGTAAAGACTGAAGGGGGCGAGGCCCATCGCAGCGAGCCCGGCGGGTAGCGAGATCAGCTGACGAATTACGGGCAAAAGCCTGCCGATGAACGTAGTAAACGGCCCGTAGCGGGTAAAAAAACGGCACGCCCGCTCGAAATCTTCCCTGGAAACGAACAAGTACTTGCCGTACTTTTCAAAGAAAGGTCTGCCAAGCCCGTAGGCGAGCGCATAGTTGACGTAAGCGCCAACCAGGCTTCCAAGGGTGCCAACCAGGATGGCGAGATAAAGGTTGAGCTCGCCTTTTTGGGCAAGGTAACCCGCGGGGATCATAACGACCTCGCTAGGGAAAGGGACAAGCGAGCTTTCGATCGTCATCAAAAAGAAGATCCCGAAGTAGCCCATCTGGCCGACAAGCCCTACAAGGAGGTGCACGAAGCTATCCAGAATACCCAAACGACACCTCCAGCTCGATCGTTTGGCCTGAAACAATCCCGGATTCCTCCGAGATCAGAAACTTCACCACCTCCGCCACGTCCATAGGGTGCGAAAAGCTCCTTGCAATCAAAGGGAGCGTGGACTCCTTCAGGCGTTTCTCCTCCGCCTTTTTGATTGAAAGGGTGTAGCGAGGGGCAACCGCGTTGATCCTCACGCCCATAGGGGCGAGCTCAAAGGCAAGCGCACGGACCATGCCTGTCACGCCAGCCTTGCTTGCGGCGTAAAAGCTTTGGGATGGGGCTTCGAGCTCACGGCCTGACGAGCCGAACAAAACGACCGACCCGCCGTCCTGGTTGGCCCTAAGCGCGGGAAGAAACGCCTTGACGAGGTACAACGGACCAAGCAGGTTCACTCGAAAGACGTGCTCCATCTCTTCAGCCGTAGCGCGCTCTAGCGGAGCCCTCACCCAAACACCGGTTGCGTTGACGAGCGCATCCACCCCTTGAAGCGTCTCAAGCGTCGCATCTCGGGCTTCCTCTGCCGCCTTTGAATCGCCCACATCCAAGAAAAGAGGCTTAGGAAGCGCCAGATCCCTGGCTAGAGCCTCCGCCCTCTCTTTTCCTGTGCAATAACTGAAATAAACCCTGGCCCCTTTCCGACTCAAGGCCCGAAGCAAGGCCTCGCCGATTTTCCCGGTGCCGCCTGCCACAAAGACCCGCTTCCCCTTAAGGCTCATGAGGGCTACTGCGCCTTAGCTTCTCTTCATGACCGCTTGTCCCGGAACGCCTTTCGAGCTCCTCCCAGACCAGTTTGGCTGGGATTCCGGAATGGGAAAGGAGTACGAGCGTATGGAACAGCACATCGGCCGCCTCATGGATCGTGTGCTGGTCGTCGCCTTCGCGTGCCGCTTCGAAGAGCTCTTCTATTTCCTCTTGAACCTTGGCCTCGATCGCCGCAGGGCCTTTTGCGAAAAGCGAGGCTACGTAGCTCTCCTCGGGTGTAGAAGCCTTCCTGCTTTCGATCACGGAAAACAGCTTGTCGAGAGCATGAGGACTGGCAGCTCTTTTGCCGTACACCTCTTTGGGGTCGAACTTACGCTCGAGTTCGATTCTTGGAATCCCCGCATGTTCTGCCGGGCCCGCGTCAACCTTCCTAAAAAAACAGCTGGGATAGCCTTCGTGGCAGCAGGCCCCTTTTTGCTCGACTTCCACAAGAATGGCGTCCGCATCGCAATCGACCCAGAGGCTCTCTAGCCTTTGAGTATGGCCGGAAACCTCCCCCTTCTTCCATATTTTGCCCCGCGAGCGGGAATAGTAGTGTACGTAACCCGTCTTGAGCGTCAACGCTAGGCTTTCTTCGTTCATGTAGGCAAGCATCAACACGGCTTTCGTATCCTTGCAGACCGCGATCGCGGGGATCAGCCCGGAGGCGTCGAAACGAACAGAAGGCATGGTCATAGGCGTACGCAAACCCCTCTTTCTTGAAGGTAACGCTTGACTTCAGCAATCGAGTGCTCTCCAAAATGGAAGATGCTGGCCGCAAGCGCCGCATCCGAAAGACCCAAAGTGAACGCCTGAAGGATATGCTCTGGGCTCCCCACGCCGCCGGAGGCAATCACGGGGATCGAAAGGGAAAGGCCAAGCATCCTTGTCAGCTCGAGATCGTATCCCTGCCTTGTCCCGTCCCTGTCAATGCTGGTAAGCAAAATCTCGCCGGCGCCCAGCTCCTCTACTTGCCTTGCCCATTCGAGCGCGTCGAGCGAAGTTTCCTTTCGGGCGCCGTACGTATAGACGAAGTATCCGTTGGAGGCCTTGTTGTGCTTGGCGTCTATGGCGACGACGATGCACTGGCTTCCGAACGCCTTGGCCGCTTCCCGAACAAACGTCGGATGCAACACGGCATGCGTGTTTATCGAAACCTTGTCGGCCCCCGCCCTAAGGAGAGTCTCGATATCACGAAGCGTCTTGATGCCCCCGCCCACACCGAGCGGGATGAACACATTCTTGGCCGTTCGTTCGACAACATCCGCCATCGTCTCGCGATTCTCGAAGGAGGCGTCGATGTCCAAAAAAAACAGCTCGTCCGCCCCCTGCTGGGCGTAAAAGTAACCCGCTTCGACGGGATCCCCGGCGTCTTGAATGTCCCGGAACTTCACTCCCTTGACGACGCGCCCCTTGGCCACGTCCAAGCAAGGAATGATGCGCTTGGCCAGCATCAGGAAGCTTCCAGAATCGCCTGGGAAAGTGCAAAGCGCCCCTCGAGTAGTGCCTTGCCTACGATTACGCCCTCGATTTGGGAAAGCCCCGCCCTTTTTACGGCCGCGATATGCTCGAGAGTCCCGATACCTCCGGAGAGGATTACCCGATGCGCCCCGAGGAGCACGGCCTGACGAACGAGCTCGATATCCGGGCCCTCGAGCGTACCGTCGCGCTCCACCTGCGTGACAATGTAAGGCCCCAAAGCTTTGGTGGATTGAAAACGCCCTAGTGCCTCTTGAAGTCCGCACGGGGCATCCTGAACCCATCCGTTGGCCTGCAGCCTTCCCCCCTTGCAATCGAGCGCGATACACACCCTTCCTTGGTTTGCAACGGCTAGGTCGAGCACCTCGTCTGGGCTTCGGAAGGCAAGCGTTCCGACAACAACCCTTGATGCGCCCGCTTTTAGGAAGCGCTCCAGGATTCCAGCCTCCCTCACTCCACCTCCGATTTGGAGCCTTCCGGGGAACCGCTCGATAAGGGAAAGAATGAGCGCTTCGTTATGGGAAGGTTCTCCAAACGCCCTATCGAGGTCAACCACGTGCAGCATGCTCGCCCCTTCCAGGAAGTAGCGTTCGGCCAGAGCGAAAGGGTCTTGAGGGTAGAGCGTTTTCTTGGCAGGGTCCCCATGCTTGAGGCGGATGACTTTGCCGTCCTTTATGTCAACGGCGGGCAGAATTTCCATAAAACCCTTATCTCCTAATGAAGTGCAAAGCTCCGGACAAACCACGCAAGAAAATCCAGGCCCGCCTGGCCGCTCCTTTCTGGGTGGAACTGGCAAGCAAGGACGTTCTCCTTTTTGACGAGCGAAGCGAACTCTCCGAAGTAGTCGGTAGCCCCAAGGAGGGAATCATCATCACTCGGCCTGCAAACGAACGAATGGGTAAAGTAGAAGAACGGGTCCTTTCCCTCCCATGGGGGCTCAAACTTATGCCGGCGTTCACACCGAAGGCTCACCTGGTTCCATCCGACGTGAGGAACCTTCATTGCCGGGTCCTCTCTCTGCAACTGGACAACGTCCCCTTCGAGGACGCCAAGGCCTTTATGGCTGCCAAACTCCTCGCTTCGCTCGAACAAGACCTGCATCCCCACGCAAATCCCAAGGTAGGGCATGCCTTTACGGATCGCCCGGACGAGCCCTTCCTCAAACCCTTCGTTCCGCAAAAATTCCATGAGCGCCCCAAACGACCCCACGCCCGGAAAGATGACCCCTTGCGCGCGCTCGATCTCACTTGGGGCCTTCGCAATAAAATACGCGGCTCCGATGCGCTCAAGAGCGTTCATTAGGCTTTTGATGTTGCCCCTGCCCGAATGAATCAGGGCGAAGGAACGCTCTGAGGCCATCACAGCACTCCCTTGGTCGAGGGAATGCCGGAACCTTCGTCCTGTAGGGCTTGCTTCATGGCAAGCGCAAGGGCCTTGAAAACGGCCTCGATCATGTGGTGGGGGTTTTGGGCATAGGGAATGTTTACGTGCAGGCAAGCCTTTGCCGAGAAAACGAAGGCTCTTAGGAGCTCTTCAAACAAATCGGCCTCCATCTGTCCAACGCGGGCGTTGCGAAGCGGGACGTTATAGATAAAATAGGGCCTTCCGCTGACATCGAGGGCAACGGAGGCAAGCGCGTCATCCATCGGGACCATAGCCCAGCCAAAGCGCCGGATCCCCGTTTTGTCGCCCAACGCCTCGCGAAATGCCTCGCCAAGGACGATGCCGACATCTTCCATCAGATGGTGTGGGTCGACATCGGTATCCCCGCTTGCTTCGAGCACGATGCCTATTCGGCCATGCTTGGAAAGCTGGGAGAGCATGTGGTTCAAGAACGGCAGGGGGCTTTCAAGTCTCGTGCTCCCATCTCCGTTCAGGTCCAGTTCGATGGCAACCTTCGTTTCGAGCGTCTCCCGATACACGCGGGCCCGTCTTTCACTCATCTCTTTGAAACCTCTGCTTGATCGAGGCGGCATGCAGGCCAAACCCTTCCAGCGCCCCAAGCTGTATAGAGGGAACGGCGGGCAAAGCAAACCCCTCTTTCGTCACAAACGCGGCCGTTCTTCTCCTTAAGAATTCGGCCACGCTAAGGCCAGACCAAAACCTGGCCGAGCCGCCCGTCGGCAAGACGTGGTTGGTTCCTAGCGCATAATCTCCCAGGGCTACGGGCGTGTAGTGGCCTAGGAACACGGCCCCGGCATGGCGGACGTACGAAAGCAGCGCTTGGGGGTTTTCCACCTGTAGGCTTAGATGCTCCGGGGCCAGGCCGTTGGCGATTTGGAAGGCGAGCGCTTTGTCTTGGCAAGGCACAAGGAGCACATCCTCCTTGAGCGCCGCGGCCCGGCCTGCAAGCTCAGGATCATCGAGGAAGTCTTCCGGGTTCAGGCTGCAAAACGCATCTTCGAAGCGCTCCGATAGGGCTACCACAACGGCAAGCTCGTCACCAGAGCCGTGCTCGAGCTGGGCGAGTGCATCCAACCAGACCCACAGAGGGTTGGCGCTTTGATCCGCAAGAATGACGACCTCGGAGGGGCCGGCCAGCATATCGATCGCCACGCGTCCGAACAGGCACTGCTTCATGGCCGTTACGTACCGATTCCCGGGCCCGAACAGCTTGTCAACCCTCCTGACTCTCCACGTACCTATCGCCGCAGCGGCCAACCCGTGCGGACCGCCTACCCTAAGAACCTCCGTCATCTCTGTAAGCATCAGCGCATAGGCAAGGGCAGGATGGATCTTTCCCTTTAGGCATGGCGTAATCACGAGCCGTTCTTTGACGCCCGCAATCCTTGCCGGAATGCCGAGCATTAACACGCTAGATGGGTAAGACGCAAGGCCGCCCGGCACGTACAGGCCTACCCGCTCGTAGGGGTGCGAATCGAGCTCGAGAAACCCTCCCCCCTCGATTTCGAGCTTCACTGCCGGATAGCGTTCCTTCGAAAAAAAGCGCTCGATACGATCCGCGGCCGCTTCGATCGCCAGCCTAGCCTCGACGTCAAGCAAGGCCGCTTGAGTTTCGATTTCGCCTCGGGGGACAAAGAAGTACTCTGGCTCGATTTCGACGCCGTCTACCTCTTTCGCAAGCGCCGCAAGCGCCCCATCACCGTCGGATTGAACCCTGGCAAGGATATCCCTGGCCGTACCGAGCGCGCCCTCCCACGCCCTTTGGTGCTTATTCGAAACCTTAAAAAGAAACGCGCGCACTCCATCCTTGGTCTCGATAGGCTCAAGCCTTTGCATTCAAAGACTCCTTCGCCCCTCGAAGTGCAAGGTATAGGCGTTCAATCTCCGTTTTTTTCATGCGGAATGCAGCTTTGTTCGCAACAAGCCTAGCAGAGCATTCCATGATGTCGATCACGGGCACAAGCCCGTGCTGCTTGAGCGTCATGCCCGTCGAAACCAAATCCACGATCCTGGGCGCAAGCCCAACGATCGGAGCAAGCTCTACAGATCCGTTCAGCGTGACAGTTTCCACCTCAACCCCCCTTTCCCGAAAGAAACGTTGCGTAATCCTCGGGTACTTCGTCGCCACGCAAACCCTCGTCCAGATGGACGGGTCGTCCGTTTCGGCAAGCTCTTGAGGCTCAGCTAACTTGAGCGAACACGCTCCAACCTGGAGGTCCATCAACTCGTAAAGATCCGGAGACTGCTCCATGAGAACGTCCGAGCCAACAACCCCGAGATCACAACCCCCGCCGGCGATGTAGGTAGGCACGTCCCGGTCGCGGACGATCAAAAAACGGAGGTCAAAGCTTCTGGCCGACAAAACCAAGTCTCTTTCCAGGTTCAACAACCCTTGGGCCTCCTTCACGCCGCCTTCGACCAAAAGAGCGACGAGGGGCTCCAGAATTCGCCCCTTGGGGATGGCGAACGTAAGCATCCTAGGTCTTCCCCCCCTTTACGCCTCGATGCGCTCGACCCTCGCCCCTACGGAGCGGAGCTTTTCTTCCATCCGTTCATAACCCCTGTCTAGGTGATGGAGACCCTCAATCAACGTCTCCCCACTTGCCACGAGCCCGGCAAGCACAAGACACGCCGAGGCGCGAAGGTCGGTAGCAAGCACGCGTGTACCTTGAAGCCTGCATGGCCCTAGCACCTTGGCAAGCGGGCCCTCGACCTCGATTGCCGCACCCATCCTTCGAAGCTCCTCGGCATGCATAAGCCGGTTCTCAAAGATGTTCTCCTCGATGAGGGACGCTCCGTTAGCCCTTGTAAGCAGCACCATAAGCTGCGCCTGAACATCCGTAGGAAACCCTGGATAGGGGGCCGTCCGAACCCTGCACGGTTTGAGAGCTCCGCCCGTGAAGGTCCTGGCGCGATCGCCTTCGGCCTCAATCGACACGCCAGCCTCTCCAAGAACTTCCACGACAGCGCTCATGTGCTCTAAGGGCGCCCCTTCTAGCACGACCTCCTCGCCCGCCAGGGCCGAAGCAATCAGGTATGTCGCGGCTTCGATCCGATCTCGACATACCCGGTGAACAAACCCTCCAAGTCTTTTCTTTCCGTATACCGTAATCCTGGAAGTACCCTCCCCTTCGATATCGACGCCCATTTTTTGGAGCGCGGTACACAGCTCGGCCACCTCAGGCTCAAGGGCGGCATTCTCGATTGTCGTTGCCCCCTTGGCAAGGCTTGCCGCCATCAAAAGGTTCTCCGTGCCCGTCACGGTAGGCACGGCAAAACGCACCCCATGGCCTGTAAGCCCTGACGTTTGCAGGCGGACATGGCCGTTTTGGAGCGCAACTTTGGCTCCGAGTGCCTCGAACCCCTTGAGGTGCTGGTCTATTGGCCGCTGTCCAATGGCGCAGCCTCCTGGCAGCGAAACCTCTACGACCCCTAGCCGGGCCAAAAGAGAGCCCATCGTAAGCACGCTGGCCCGCATCCGCTTGACGACCTCTTCGGGCGGCGTCTGGGAGGAAACGTTCTTTGCCTCGATGCGAACCCTCTCGTATGCAGGGTCGTAAGATACGCGCCCGCCCAAGTGCTCGATCAAGGCAAGGAACATCCTAACATCTTGAACATCCGGAATGCCTTCAAGAACACAGGCCTCTTCTGTCAAGAGCGATGCCGCCAAGAGCGGAAGCGTTGCGTTCTTGGAGCCCGAAACTCTTAACGTACCCTTAAGCGGGTGCCCCCCCTCGATCCAGAGCACCTCTTTCACAAATTCATCTCCTTTCCAAACCTCGCAAGAATCCCGCGAGGCCTGCCAGCGTAATCCTCCACGGTACAAACATCCTCCCCGCCGCTTGCGCTTGCCCATTCGGCCAAGAAACTCACTTGGGCCGAAGCACACTCGAGCGCCAGAAGGCCGCCAGGCACAAGGAGGCTTGCCGCTTGCCCGATCAAACCCGGGTACAACGTCAGCCCCCGATCCCCCCCGTCCAGCGCCAGCCTAGGTTCGAAGCCAAGGATATCCTTGGGCAAGCTGGAGAGCTCTTCTGCTGGAATATAGGGGGGGTTGGATACAACCACGTCAAACCTTCTCGGCAAAAACGGCACGGGCCCTCTAATATCCGCGCGTACAAAAAGCGCCCTCGAAAGGAGGCCCATTGTCCGGGCGTTCGACAAGGCGAAGGCGAGCGCCCGGACTGACACATCCACTCCGACCCCAAACGCCTCTTGAAGCTCCGAGAGCAGGGAAAGGAGCATGGCCCCGGAGCCGGTACAAAGGTCAAGAACCGCCAGGGCTCTTCGCTTTCGAGGCCCTAGCCTCGAAAGAATGGCCTCGATCAAGCACTCCGTATCGGGCCTGGGAATGAAGACGCCAGGGCCAACCTGAAGCTCCAGCGTCCAAAAGGCTTTTTTACCCAAGATATAGGCAATTGGCTCCCCTTTGCTGCGCCGTTCGACGTACGCCATAAAGCACTTTTCTACGGCTTCAGCAAGGCATGCCTCCGGATGTCCGATCAAGTAGGCACGATCTACGCCAAGCGCGTGGCCAAGCAAGAGCTGCGCCTCAAGCATGACGTTCTCGGGCTGCACTTTTTTGCTTTTTAGTACGGCGGTGGCATTTGTGCAGGCCTCGAGAACACGCATTGTTACAAAGCGGCCGCCTTTTGTGCTCCTTCCATCAGCGCCATGGCTTGAAAGTGGGCACGAAGGGCCTCGATGATGAAGTTTAAGTTTCCCTCGAGGACCTCGGTTAAGCTATAAAGCGTCAGGTTGATCCTGTGGTCCGTCACCCTACCCTGCGGAAAATTGTATGTCCGGATGCGCTCGCTTCGCTCTGCAGTTCCCACCTGCTTTCTCCGAACATCCGATATTTCTTGATGCTGCTGACGAAGCGCCATGTCTTTTAGGCGAGAGCGTAAAATCTTCATAGCCTTGGCTTTGTTTTTAATCTGGCTCTTTTCGTCTTGGCAGGAAACGACAATCCCCGTGGGCAGGTGGGTGATTCGGACGGCGCTGTCGGTCGTGTTCACAGACTGCCCGCCGGGGCCAGAAGACCGAAACACGTCGATTCGAAGCTCGTCTTGGCTAATCTGTACCTCCACTTCTTCCGCCTCGGGCAAAACCGCCACTGTAGCGGTCGAGGTATGGATTCGGCCCGAGGCCTCCGTTGTGGGCACACGCTGGACACGATGGACGCCGCTTTCGTGCTTCAAGTACGCATAGGCCTCTACCCCCTGGATGCCTAAAACAAGCTCCTTGTAACCTCCCGTCCCGGTCTCCGAGCTGCTCAGTACTTCTGTTTTCCAGCCTTTGACTTCGGCGAATCTTAGATACATCCGCGCCAGGTCCGCCGCAAACAGCGCCGCCTCGTCGCCCCCCGTACCGGCGCGAATCTCAAGGATCACGCCTCGCTCATCGTTCGGGTCGCGCGGCAAGAGCATAAGCTGAAGTTCCGATTCGAGCGCGCTGGCCTCTTTTTCCAGCTTCTCGAGCTCTTCCTTGGCAAGCCGCCTGAGTTCATCGTCAGACTCTTTAAGGATTGTCCGGCTTTCTTCGGCCTCTGCAAGGCAACGTCTGTAGCGCCTGTGCGCCTCAACGATCCCCTCGAGGCGCTTGGACTCCTTAGTGAGTTCGGTAAGCCTTTGAGAATCGGAAAAGACCCCCGGGTCGCTTAAGAGCTCAACGACCTCTCGGTAGCGTGCCTCGATCTCGTTGAGCTGCTCCATCCAATCCATGCCACACTTCTTTTACTTTTTGGCTTGCTCCATACGGGCGTTGTAGCGCTGGTAGCGCTTTTTAAAACTCTCGACGCGCCCTTCCGTATCGAGGATCCGCTGCTGCTGCCCCGTGTAGAAGGGGTGGCAAAACGAGCAGACGTTAACTTTGATGCTGGCCTTTGTCGAGCGCAGATGCATCACGTTCCCGCAAGAGCAGGTGACCACGCATTCTTTGTATTCGGGATGGATTCCTTCGCGCATTCTTCCAACCTCCTGGTGTTTTCAGCAAAGATCACTTGTGCAAAGTTTAAATTAGCATTAATTTAGAGTTTGGTAAACCAAGCAAAGGGCCTGAAGGATGGGAGTTGAAGCCCATGGAAAGGCATCGACAAAGCTGGTGCGTTTCGGCATAATTAGCCTTTCGGACTCAAGAACTCTTCAAGAGGATTTTAGCGGAGATAAGGCCCAAAAGATGCTCACCGAAGGGGGTCACCCCGTCGTTTCGCGAACCCTTATCCCGGACGAGCCTTCCCAACTTGCCTGGGCGCTCAGGGCGCTCGTAGGCCATGCCGATGCGGCGCTTCTCATCGGGGGAACGGGCATATCCCCCAGGGATAGCACCTACGACACGCTCCGGGGCTTATATGCCAAGGAGCTCTTTGGGTTTGGGGAGCTCTTCAGACAGTTGAGTTTCAACCAAATCGGCCAGGCCGCCATCCTTTCGCGCGCTTCGGCAGGCGTATTTATGGGTATGCTGGTCGTGTCGCTTCCAGGGTCGATCAAGGCGATCGAGCTGGCACTTGCGGACATTCTCCTTCCAGAGGTCGGCCATATGCTGTATGAGATGAGAAAAGTCGGCCCCCTAGGATGAACAAGATCCAGGCGCTAAGCAAGGATGAGGCCAAGGATCGGATCGATGCGCTCACTCAAGAGCTCAACCGGCACAGCTATCTCTACTACGCCCTTGACCGGCCGGAAATTCCCGACGAAGCGTACGACACCATGCTTCGAGAGCTTCAAGTGCTCGAGGAGGCTTTCCCCGACCTAAAGAGGCCGGACTCCCCCACGTTGAGGGTCGGCGCTCCCCCCACAAAGGCGTTCAAGAAGGTTGCCCATAGATCCCCGATGCTTTCGCTGGACAACGTTTTCACGAAGGCAGAGCTCGAGGAGTTTGACGCGCGCATCCAAAGGTTTCTTAACGCCCGGTCTCCTGTCGAGTATTGTACGGAGCCCAAGGTAGACGGCATCGCGGTCGAGCTGGTGTACGAAAACGGCCTGTTTGTCCAAGGATCGACCCGCGGGGACGGCTATACGGGAGAGGATGTGACGGCCAACCTCAAAACCATCCAGCAAATCCCCCTCCGGCTTCTTGCACCGCCCAACTCTCAAGGCTTGCCTTCGCTGCTTGAAGTACGCGGGGAGGTCTACATGACCAAAAAGGAGTTTCTAAGGCTCAACGAGGAGAGGGAGGCAAACTTGAAGCCCATGTTTGCCAACCCAAGGAACGCAGCCGCGGGCTCGCTAAGACAGCTCGACCCCAAAATTACCGCAAGAAGAAGGCTGCGTTTCTTCGCGCACGGCGTCGGCATGATGGAAGGGGAGAGCTTTCGGCTGTACTCCGAGATGATGGAAGCCTTCGAGCGCTACGGAATCCCCACAGCCCCCGAAAGGAGAGTGTGCAAAGGGCTTCAAGAGGCCTGCTCGGCGCTGGAAACGCTCGAGTCTTTTAGGGCCCAAGCCCCGTTCGGGACGGATGGGGCCGTGGTAAAGGTAAATGACTTAGAGCTCGTCCGCCGGCTCGGAGACAAGACACGCTCGCCTAGGTGGGCCGTGGCCTACAAATTCTCGGCGATTGTGGGTAAGACAAAGGTGTTGGACATCCGGGTGTTCGTAGGCCGAACTGGAGTCTTGACCCCCGTTGCCATCCTGGCGCCTGTCAACGTCGGTGGCGTAACGGTATCCAGGGCAAGCCTGCACACCTACGACGAGCTCGCCAAGAAGGACGTGCGAATAGGGGATGCGGTCCTTGTAACACGCGCAGGTGACGTTATTCCAGAGGTGTACGCCGTCCTCAAGGAAGAACGTACAGGAAAAGAGGCCGCCTTTCGCATGCCGGAACGCTGCGTGGCATGCGGGGGTAACATCATCAAAGAAGGAGCCTATTACCGCTGCGTTCGAGGGCTTGCCTGCAAGGCCCAGCTCAAGCAAACGCTCTACCATTTCTGCTCAAAAGGTGCGTTCAATGTCCTCGGCCTTGGCAAAAAATGGCTCGAAAAACTCCTGGATAAGGGGGTTATTCAGGACGTGGCCGACGTATTCTTGCTCCACGAGAAAAAAGAAGACCTTCTTGCACTAGAAGGCATGGGGCAAAAGCTCCTACAAAACCTGCTCTCATCCATCGAACGCTCCAAAAGAATCCCACTCGCACGCTTCCTCTACGCCCTTGGAATCCGCCACGTGGGCGAGTACGTCGCCAAGCAGCTTGCCGAGCACTTGAGATCCCTAGAAGCAATCGAGCGGGCTTCCAAAGAGGAGCTCCAAGAGATCCCAGGGGTCGGACCCGAGATTGCAGAATCCGTGGCGTCCTTCTTCCAAGAACCAGGGAACCTGAGGGTTATCGAAAAATTGCGTTCTCTTGGCGTTGCTCTCCTTAACCCAACGGAACAACAACGCAATAGCAGCCCGCTTCGGGGGAAAACTTTCCTGTTTACCGGAGAACTAGAGCGCTTCAGCCGGGAGGAGGCAAAGCGTCTCGTCGAGGCGCTTGGCGCGCGCGCGGTATCTATGCCGTCTGCCAAGGTCGATTACGTTATTGCCGGCAAAAACCCAGGCTCAAAAGAGCAAAAGAGCCGGGAGTTGGGACTGACCATCGTCGATGAACCGACATTTTGCAAAATTGTAGGAACGAATCATGCAGCCTAACATCAACGGGGAAACATGCCACAAAGGATGCCTCGCGCCCACGCTGAGCTTTCTTGTGGGGGGGGTATTGGGTGCAGGGTTCATCCTGCTATTGCTGCCAAAAACCAAGGCGTTCCGTTTAAGCCGTATTCAAGAAGGCCCGGAAGGAGTCGCGTTTGAAGACAGCCTCGAGTACGAGCTGATCGGCAGGATCGCCGAGGCCGTTAACAGCATCGAAAGAAACGCGCTGAAGCTAAGCGACGGCCCTCAAACACTTTCCACAGAGGAGCAAAAACGGCTATTGGATGCGATCGAAGCGGCCAAGCGCTTCTTGAGGACCTCGCTCGATAAGCTCAAGCAAATTTCGAAGCGGCCGCCTCACATCTTGTAGTCGTCCGGGTTTACGCCCACGCGGGCCATAATCCTGTAGAACTCCGCCCTGGCCTTGTTGGCTAGGCTTGCGGCTTTCGAGACGTTGCCGTTGGCCAACTTTAAGGCCTGGACAACGTAGGCCCGCTCGAAGCTCTGGCGCGCGTCGTTGTACGTGGGAAACGGTGCGGCCTCTTCTTCGGCTTGCAACGGAAAGAGGTCCTCGATATCGACCTTCGTTTTTCGCGTCATCGTAACGGCATACTCGATGATATTTTTGAGCTCCCTGACGTTTCCGGGCCACTCGTATAGCATGAGCCGATGGAGCGCGTCCGGGGTGATGCCCTCCACCCTCTTTTCCTGTTTTTGAGCCACCGCCTTGATAAAATTCTCCACGAGCAACGGAATGTCTTCCTTGCGCTCCCTCAAGGGGAGGATATGAATGGGGATCACATGAACCCTGTAGAAGAGGTCCTCACGAAATGTTCCTTTTTCCACCTCGGCCTTGAGGTCTTTGTTGGTCGCCGTAATCAGCCGGAAATCCACCTTTTTCACGGTCGTTGAGCCCACAGGGTAATATTCTCCCTCCTGAAGAACTCTTAGCAGCTTGGGCTGCAAATCGAGCGGAAGCTCCGCGATTTCGTCAAGAAAGAGCGTCCCTTTGTTTGCCTTCCCCAAAAACCCTTCCTTGTTCTCGTTCGCGCCCGTAAACGCACCCTTAACGTGGCCAAAAAGCTCGTTTTCGAGCAACCCTTCGGGAAATGCCCCGCAATTAACGACAACAAAAGGTCCATCGACGCGCCTCGAGTTGAGATGGACGATCTTGGCGATCAGCTCCTTGCCCACCCCGCTCTCCCCGTAGATGGCAACGCTCGCGTCTGTCGCGGCCGCCTGAAGGGCCTTGTCGAGAACACGCTTCATCTTGTCCGAGCGGGTAAGCAGCGAGCCCGTCCCGTAGTGGTCCCTTAAAAGATCCTGGAGATGCTCAACCCTGGCCTCGAGGCGCCTAGTTTCGATCGCCCGCTCAATCTTTAAGACGAGTTCTTTTGGGTCGTAGGGTTTGGCGAGGTAATCGTACGCCCCCTGCCGCGTGGCCTCGACGGCCGTTTCGATCGAACCATAGGCGGTCAGCACGATAACGGCGCTTTGAGGGCTCAACTCCTTAATCGCCTTCAAAAGCGAAATGCCGTCCATAGGGGCCATCTTGAGGTCCGTTACGACGACATCGAACGCCTCCCGCTCGAACAGCGAAAGCGCCTTGTTCGGGCTTTCTACGGCCTCAACGGCGTAGCCTTGGGATGCGAGGCGTACCTTGAGAACTTTCAAAACGTTCTTGTCGTCATCGACCAAAAGCAGGCGGCCCTTTTCTTGCGCGTCCGTCTTCATGGGCCGGACTCCCTTAATGAGCGCTGTTTTTCATCCAGACGCCTGAGCGCTTCGAGCTCGCTTTGGAGCCTGCGTATCCTCCCCTTGCATTTGGATAGCCCCTCCAAGGCCTTGGCTTCCCGCATGCCGGCCTTATCCAGCTTCTTGTTGAGCTCAACCAGGAGAATTTCCTGCCGACTTAAGGCCTGCAAGCGACCAAGGAGCACTTCGGCGATCCCTCCTATCACGCCAGGGTCGCTCTGCGCGATCCTTATGTACGCGTAGGCCTTGTCCATGTCGCCCAAAGGGTTCTGCTCGTCCATGTAGCTTAACCCTCGAAGAAGCCACACGTCGGCCAGCTTGGAGCTCGATGGCTCCTTCTCTTTGAACAACGCGGCTTCTTTGGCATCAAGAAAGGCCTGCAGGCCATGGAAATCTTTGTTTCGCAAGAGTTTCATTCCTTGTGCAAACACAGGTGACGCCCGGCGGGTTTCTTGCGGAACACGCGGCAGCTCCTTGCCGCTCATGCCGGGAAATCGAGAACAGCCAACCCCCAAAACGGCCAAAAAGAGGGCTGTGGCATGCCGAATCTTCATCACGCAACCTCCCGACCAGGCGTCCTTCCCCGTTCGAACAGCAATGTGAACACGGAACCTTCCCCCGCACCGGAAGAAAGCTCGATCCGTCCCCCGTGCGCCTCGACTATGTGCTTTACGATGCTCAAGCCAAGGCCCGTGCCCCTGTACGTCCCGGGCTCTTCGACCTGAAAAAACTTGCTGAACACCGCCTCGTGGTATTGAGGAGGGATTCCTGCTCCTGTGTCCCGGAACGCGATCGCAAGCCTGCCGACCGGGTCTTCGCTTAAGCAGACCTCCACCTTCCCCCCCGCCGGCGTAAACTTCAGGGCGTTGGCCAAAAGGTTGTCAAAGGCCTGCTCCATGCGAAAGTGATCGAACATGAACGGAGAAGAAGGGTGATCCAGCCGAAAATCGAGCTGGATTCCGTTCTTCTCGGCAACGACCCTGGCCTTACGCACACTACTTTGAAGGACTCCCTCGATCCTGCCCTCGTGGAACTGGTAGCGCGTCATGCCAGCCTCCATTTTGGAGAGGTCCAGAAGGTCGTTGACGAGCCTTAGCAACCTGTGACCATCCTGTTCGATAATTTCCAGAAGCTCTTCTTGCTCCTTCGTAAGAGGGCCGACGACCCCTTCCCTAAGAAGGCTGGTAGCCTCCTTCACCGACGTCAGCGGCGTTTTGATCTCATGAGTAACGTTGGCGACAAAGCTCTCCTTGAGCTTTTCCAGCTCCCCCAAGCGTTCGACCATCCTGTTGAACGACTGGGATAGCGCCCTGATCTCCTGAGGGCCTTCCTCGGGGATCTGCGTGGTGAATAGGCCCTTGGCCACATGCTCGGTCGCATCGATCATCCGCCGTATTTGGCCCTTCAAATCCATGACCACCCACAGCCCCACTGCGAGCGAAAGGGCCAGCGAGAAGCCGAAAACCCCGAACAGCACCCGAACGGCGCGGCGGCTCTCCAAGCTCGAATTCAGCACCATCGTGTAGATTTTTGCGTCCGTATTGGCAATTTCGGCATCGAGAAGGCTCAGGAATTCGTTGAGCGTCGTATCGTCTGGGTCTGTGAGCTTGCCGGTTTCAATTTTTGGCAGCACGCCCTTGATCACTGTTTCCTCGATCATGACTGCAAAACGTTTCTCCTCGGGACTGACCGATAACCTTTTGAGCTTGGTTAGCCCGGATACAAGCAGCTCAAGGGTCCGTCCGAACTCAGTCTTGTACTCCGGGTCTTTGTACACATCCATTTTAACGCGAAGCTCCATGGCCGCGTTGACATCCTGCCGCACCTGACGGACAACGTTGGTTCGTTCCGTATGGAGAGTCAGTTCAAGCATCGAGTGGTTGAGCCCATTAAGCCGGCTGAGCGCAAGCACGATAACGAATGAGCCCGAACCCACGAGCAGGATATACCCAGCGATCACTCTTGCATACAACGAGGTAGGGCGCCCTCTCAACATACTCCAAGCCACCGGACTTCCCTTGGGTTACCCCCGGGCATTCAAGGCGGGACCGGTCGGTAAGAATACGTCGATCCGATGCTCAAGGGCCGCTTTGAGCGTCTTAGCATCTAAAAAACTGATCTGGGACCCGTAAGGAACGCCCATGGCCATGCGAGAAAGGGTGACCGACGCGCCTCCTTGGAGCATCTCCATAACATAGTGAACCGTGAACTCGCCCTCCGTCGTCGGCGGCAGGGCAAGGATCACTTCGTTCACGGCCCCTCGGGCTACGCGCTCGCCGAGCGCTTGTAGCCTCAGCTCTTTTGGGCCGATCCCGCGGATAGGGTTCACGAGACCACCCAGAAGGTGGTAGACCCCCTGAAACCCGCCTGCCGTCTCCAAGGCTAGAAGGTCTTCAAGGCCCTCGACAACACAAACAACGCTCTTGTCGCGATTTGGGTCGGCACACACCTCACAGAGGTCCCCCGTCGCGAAATTGCCGCACAAAGCGCATTCGTGAACGCTCGACGCCACATCGAGCAGGGCTTTCGCAAGATGCCTCGCTTCGTTTTGTTTTCCTCTGACGATCGCCTGGACGTACTTAAGCGCGGTCTTGTCCCCCACTTGAGGGAGCGTCTTGAACGCACGGATTAGGCTCTTGACGGGGTCGGTTTCCTTCATACTCCTTGCAAGCCTTTCGACGTCGTTAGAGGAACGGCGGCTTGAACCCGCCGGTAACCTTGGACAATTCTTCTTCCATCATCTCGCGGGAGCGTCTTAGGCCTTCGTTGATGGCCGCCACGATCAGGTCTTCGAGCATCTCCTTGTCTCCTTGCTCGAGCGCCTCCGGCTCGATTGCAAGCGAGATGAGCTCTTGCTTCCCGGAAACCACAGCCTTCACCATACCCCCGCCGGATTGCGCCTCGAGGGTCTTGGTGGCAAGCTCTTCCTGAACTCTAGAGAGCTGCTCTTGCATCTTTTTGGCCTGCTTGAGCATCTGTTGCATGTTGTTCATCCATAGCTCCTTTCATGCTGTTTCTTAGAGCTCCTCGAGAGACTCCTCCTGTTTGTCTTCGTCCTCCAGAATTTCGGCCTTGAACACCTCCGCGGCCAAACGCACGGCCTCATCAAACCCGAGCGGCTGCTCCTCTGGGACCTGCCTTGGTTCCGCGTGGGCATTGACCTCTTCGGCCGGAGCCTGGAGCAGCCTGAAGGCCAAGCTTTTGCCGAAGTAGGCCTTGAGCGCCTCTTCGACCTCCCGCATGGCTTTGGGCTGACGCAGTCGCTCGTAAAGAAAACCATCCTGCGCGGGCTGGAAGATCACCGTCGACCCTTCGGCTTTAAAGGTTCCCAACGTCTGAAGCGTATGCGCAAGGATGGGGTTGGTTTGCTCAAGACCCTCAAGGAAGCCCTCCGTCGTCTTGCGCTCAGGGGGAGGAGCTTGCTCTGGCTCTTTTGAGGCTCGTCCTTTGTACGCCTCGTCAACCCCGATATGCGGGGCGGTATCGCCTCCATTATTTACGGCCGGACGATCTTCCTTTGACATGTCTAGCACTTCGAGCATTTTGGAAAGCAACGCCACGTTGGGTACAAAGCTTGCGCGAACAATCAAGGTTTCGAGGACAAGCCTTGGATTCCTCGATCGAAGCAGCGTCTGTTCTGCCTCGAGGAACATGTGGAGCAGCTCTACCAGCTGCTCAGGCTCGAACGTGCCAGAAAGCCGCTCGAGCGCTTCCGGGCTCGGCCCGCCCACCAGCGCGTGGGCATCGCCCGTCAAGGCATAAGCAAGCATGTTCCGAAGCATAAACGCAAGGCTTTCGTAGAACCCTCCAGGATCTACCCCCTTCGTCATCAGCGCATCGATCTCCTTCATGGCCCCGGCGGCATCATGGCAAGCGATCCGCTCCATCATGGCGACGACGACAGCCTCAGTCCCAAAGCCCAAGAGCGCCTCGATCTCCTCTATAGACCCCCCAGCTGCTTTGAGGCCCAAAACCTCCTCGAGCAAGATCAACCCATCCCGGAGCGAACCTTGCGCCCTCAAGGCGATACGGCCAAGCACCTCGGCGGACAACGAAACGCCTTCCTCTTCTTGAGCCACGCGAGCTAAGTGCTCAGCGGCGAGCGCCTGAGGTATGGGGGCCAAATGGAAACGCTGGCACCTCGATACGATCGTTTTTGGAAGCTTGTCCGCTTCCGTAGTCGCCAAGACGAAATACGCGTTTGGGGGGGGCTCTTCGAGGCTTTTCAGCAGGGCGTTGAACGCCTCCTGGGTGAGCATGTGAACCTCATCCAGGATGACGACCCGGGACCTCGCTTGGTAAGGGGCGTAGCGTAAAAGCTCTTTGAGCGTACGAACATCCTCGATGCTCCGATTGGAGGCGGCGTCAATTTCCAAGACATCGGCGCACGTCCCCTTATCGATCCTGACACAGGTATCGCACTCGTTGCAGGGCTCGGGCGTAATCCCTGCAGCGCAATTCAGGCACTTTGCCAGGATCCTCGCGAGCGTAGTCTTTCCGATCCCCCTTGGGCCGGCAAACAGGATCGCGTGGGCAAGGCGTTTGCGTGCCACCGACTCCCGAAGGACCTTGACGACGGCCTCTTGGCCTACGATTTCCGCGAACGCCTTGGGTCTTCGACTTCTGGCCAGGGTGATGTAGGCATTGCCGGGCTGTTTCATGGGTTCACCGAACGTTCGGACTGGCGGTATCCTTTGCGGTAGCCGGATAGGCCCGGGCTAGGGAGGGAGCGGCTACCGCTGCTTCCTCCCGGACCTGACGGGGTTCACCGCATTCCCCCTACCCGAGAATCCGGCTACCGCAAAGGATACCCTTGGCGGAGAGAGTGGGATTCGAACCCACGGTACCCCTTTTGAGGGCACACACGATTTCCAGTCGTGCCCCTTCGGCCGCTCGGGCATCTCTCCGTAAGGCTTGGTTTCGTAAAGACGTATAATGGCGGAGAGGGTGGGATTCGAACCCACGTGAGGGCTCGTCGCCCTCAAGTCGATTTCGAGTCGACCCCGGTACGGCCACTTCGGTACCTCTCCACCGCCCTTGTTCCCATCCGAGTGATTATCATAGCACAAACTCGTGCCGGGCTTGAAAGTCTAAACAAGCATTGAGTTCAGATCGCCGTCTGTGCTAACCTTTTCTTTCACGTGGGGCCGTAGCTCAGCTGGGAGAGCGCTTGAATGGCATTCAAGAGGTCGGCGGTTCGATCCCGCTCGGCTCCACCAATGCGATATTTGAACCGCTTGCCTTACCATATGAGCCATATGAGCGTCTCAACCTTGAAGTGGGCTTTATCGCTCATAAATCCTCAAACTGCCACGAGGTAGCGTCCATGGATGACGAGGGACAAGGAGTCGTAGGCATCGACATTGCAGAACTAGATGCCCAGCTTGCGGAAATGGAACGGCTCGTCATCTGCTTAGAAGAGCTGGCCGAGTCAAGCAGCCAGCTTTCCCTCGTCACTGATCAAGAAACGCTCGTCAAAGAGGCCGCACGGCACATCATCGACCTTTTCAATCCTTGCGCGTTCGGCATCTATGCCGAGGCCTTCGAAGACAAGCGGATGCGGCTGTTTGTGTTCAACCCGAGTGTTTTTGCCCAGGACAATCTTGAAGAACATGTCCGTGAAACGTTGGGCCGGACGTTGGAGAAGGTTCCGCCTTTTGACGGGATTGAAGTATTAAAAGATTTTCTTTGGGAAACAGAGCCGCGCACGGAGAAGGAGCCAGCCGGCCCCATCATGGCATGGAACGTCTGCCCCATCCATCTTAGAGGAGTCCAATCGGGCCTTGCATTCATCGTCTCTTCGTTCGTTCAGGAATACTCCAAGGACTACGCCAACCTGTTCCAGCTGTTCGCATCCACGCTGGGGTCGTACCTGGAGAACCTAAGGCTTCTAAGCGAGACCCAAAAGCTGACGCTCGATTTGGATCAGCAGCTCGAAGAGCGGGAACGTTTGATCATTACGCTTGAGATCGCCCAGGAAGCCTCGCAGCGGATCAGCCAAATCATCGAGATCGAAGACCTTACCAAAGAGTTCGCCTCCAGCATCCGGGAAATTTTTAACCCCCAGGCATGGGGTTACCTCGAGCTTGGGGATGCCTCGTTCTCAAACGGAGCGCCTTTCCGGTGCATTCTCTACCCCTTCCATTCTGCGATGGAGGCAAATACCGGAAAGATCGCAAATCACCTTTTAAAAGAAATCAACAGGATCTCCAAATCACGCTTCCTGCTTGAGAGCGACCTTTCAATCGAGGTTCGGAAAGATTTTTTGTCCAAGGAGGCGGGCGAAACCCAGGAAGGGCCGTTCGACACTTTCATTGCCCACCCGATGACGGCCCAGGATAGACGCCTAGGGATAGGGTTTATGTATTCGGACCGTATGGAAGTCCTCTCGCAGGACTTTCTGAACCTTTTTTACGTTTTGACCCGACAGTTCAGCGCCACGTTCGAGAACATCCGGTTGTTCAAGAAAACGGAGTGGTACGCGACGTACGACACGCTGACCAACCTCTACAACCGACGGACGTTCGAAGAGCTGCTCCAGAAGCAGCTTGCGAGGTCCAAGCGCACGCAGGCCCCCTTCGCCCTAGCCATCGTCGACATCGACCACTTCAAGAAGTTCAACGACACCTACGGGCATGAGGTAGGCGACGTGGTTCTCAGGCAGGTGGCGGGTAGCCTAAAAGACAGCCTTCGAATCAACGACGTCGTTGCCCGGTACGGGGGGGAAGAGTTCGTAGTGATCTTTACCGATACCAAAGACGACGGGGCGAGGATCGTGGCCGACAGGCTTCGCCAAAGGGTCGAGGGCATGGAATTGAGGGCTGGGTTTCAAACGCTCCATGTGACCATCAGCGTTGGCGTGGCAGTATTCCCTGAGCATGGGACCACGCGCGATGTCCTCATCGAGCATGCCGACGAGGCGCTTTACCGCGCAAAGAACGGCGGAAGAAACAAGGTTACGTTCTACGAATAAAAAAAGGGGGAAGCCATGCCTCCCCCTTTTTTTAGGAACGATGTGAAAAAGGATGCCTAGCCTCCGAGCACCTGGCCAAGCTTCATGGCAAGCCCCATGTTGCCGGCAATTTTGAGCTTGCCTTGCATGAAGGCCATTTGCGCGCTGAGTTTTCCCGAAACGATGTCAACGAAATCCTGGCTTCCAACCGTGATCGTGCAGTCAGCCGGGGCATCCCCTTCGGATACGCCGGGGTTGTCTTTAAGGTTGATCACCCAGGTGCCCCCGTTGTCGCCGGTCACGTTGAACTTGTAAACGGCGCCGATCGATTTGGACTTCTCTGGATCCCCGGAAATACGCTCCTTGATCTTCCCTTCAAAAATTTCCTTGGGCGTTGCCATACAGACCTCCTTCTGGAAAAATGTTTATGATGCGGGCGGCCTCAAGGAATGATCGATCATTCATTGAGCGCCAATATAGCTTTTAACACACGTCAAAAAGGCATGTCAAGCGTTTTTTAGAAATTACGTTCTGGGGGAATTCTCCCTTTTAGGGTGAAGGAGGTGCGTTGCGATGGTCGTGATCGGCCTTACGGGGGGCGTGGCTACGGGAAAGAGCACCGTTGCCAAAGGCTTTGAAGCGCTTGGCGTGCCCGTGCTCGATGCGGATGGCTTGGCTCACCTGGCCATTGAGCCTTCCCAGGGGGCATACGACAGGCTGGTCGAGGCGTTCGGAAGCGGCATTCTTACGGATTCCAGCTGCATCGATCGCCGAAAACTCCGGGAACTGCTCGTTAGCGATCCACAGGCCAAAAAGCAGATCGAGGCCATCGTTCACCCTGAGGTTCTGCGGCTAGGCCTTAAGAAGATGGAAAAATTTGAGCGGAAAGGGGCAAGGTGGCTCCTGTTTGAAGTCCCCTTGCTGTTTGAAACAGGGCTCGAGAAAGTGCTTTCTCCCGTGATTGTTGTATATTGTCCTCGTTCGGTTCAGGTGGAGCGGCTAATCATGAGGGATAAAATGGCCTTGGAAGACGCGCTTGGACTGCTTGAGGCGCAAAAAGACATCGAAGAGAAGCGCAGGCTGGCAGATTTTGTTCTCGATAATACGGGGCCTTTTCATGCGCTCCAGCCTCAAATCGAAACGCTTTACGAGACCCTCAAAGGGCGGTATGGAGACCCTTGGCCCCGCTAAATATCCCCTCCATCTCCTTGGCCACCCTGCGGGCAAGGGCTTCGGAGTTTCTTCCGGGTAGAATGGGTAGATAGGACTTACATAGGCGATGGCAACCCCCCCATGGATGAATCGGCCACGCGCCCCTTGGGCATCCTAGTTCCAATTCCCTAGATCTCGGCCGGCACAATAGGCTTAAGGGGCCTCATGCCTTTGGCATGAGGCCCCTACTCCAGGGCTTGAAACAGTACCGCCCCAAGCTCGTTTCCGTTCGGCACTTTCCCAAGAAGCTTCCTTAGCTCTCCTTCAAGCGCGACCACACGGCGGACAATCGCCTTTTTGTCCTCCAATTCGAGGTCTTCTTCGTCTTTTAGGTCATCGACAAGCTGAAAGGCCAGGCCGAAACTTTCCCCCGTTTGCGCGAGGAGGGTCCGCGTTTCCGGCGGGTACCCAAGCACAATGCTGGCCCCTTCAAGGCAGGCACGAAACAACAGCCCTGTCTTGAGCGTCGCTATCCGCTCTCGCGTTCCCATCTTCCATGGCTTTGAGGCGTTCAAATCGAGGTACTGGCCCAGCACCAGCCCGGTAGGCCCGAGCGTCTCGGCCAAAAGGAGCGATAGCGCCGACAAGGCTCCAGGTTCGTCCCGGTAATGCTCGCAAAGCGTCCGAAACGCCAAGGGGAGGAGGCCGTCGCCCGCAAGAATCGCGCTCGATTCCGAAAACCTCTTGTGCAACGCCGGCTTTCCCCGCCTCGTGTCGGCATTGTCCAACGCGGGGAGGTCGTCGTGGATGAGCGTGTAGGTGTGCAAGAGCTCGATCGCCAGGGCAAACCCAAGCCCTCGCTCCAAGGCCCCTCCAAGGTCTGTATAGACAAGTATCATGAGCGGCCTCAAGCGCTTCCCTCCTGGAAACAGCGCGTAGGCCATCGCCTCCTTGAGGGACTCTTCGGGGATCCCCTCTATCTCCATAGAAAGCCCGTCTTCGATTGCCCGCAGGTAGCAGGCCCTCTGCCTTAACGCTCCCATCCCCTCCAAACCTCTTGAAATTCATCCAGGAAAAGCCCTTGCACCTCTGCAATGCCGGGTACAGGCCCATGGTCGGACAGCTGGCCTATGGGAAGCCCCGGCATTCCGCATGGAACGATCCATTGAAACCCCTCGAGCGTCGCGGGCCCGATATTCAGGCTCACGCCGTGCAAAGAAACGCCGTGATGGACTCCAACCCCGACAAAGCCGACTTTGGCCTCTTTGAGAAACACCCCGGGCCTACCTTTCGATCGATCCCCTCTAGCCCCAAGACGCAGCAAAAGCGCGATCATAGCCTCTTCAAGCGTATGGATGTATTCAGGGATAGAGACGTTCCAGGTTCTTAAGTCCGCAAGAATATAGGCAATAAGCTGGCCTGGCCCGTGGTAGGTAGCCCCTCCGCCGCGGACCAGCCGGAAAACTTCAATCGAGCCCGCTTCTTGGCGGGCCCGATCAAGCGCGAGAACTTCGGCTTCGGGCGTATGGCGTCCAAGCGTCACGCATGGGTCGTGCTCGGGAAACAGGATGTGAACGTCTCTTGTGCCCCCGATCCGGCCCGCAATCTCGACCTGGTAGGCCTGACACTGTAGAGGATTAACGGAAACCTGCTCGGCAAAAACCCTCAAGCCGTCCCGCCCCCGAATAAGTCGTCGTCATTACTAAGTTCTTGCTTGAATTTTTTTAGAATGCCGGACTCGAGCTGACGGACGCGTTCCCTAGTGATGCCGAGCTCTTGACCTAACTCTTGCAGCGTTGCGGGCTCTAATGCAAACAAACGTTTTTCATAAATAGTACGCTCTTTTGGGTTTAATGCCGTCTTGAACCGCTCCTTCACCTCCTCGAGCTTCGCTAGCCTTTTGCTCTTGAGCTCATCATCGGAAACCCGTTCGGCGATATTGTCTTCAACGCCGATCCTATCGGCCAAGGTCTGGCTCGATTCTTCGCCGTATACGTAATCTAGCGACAAATCGGGCGCCATAAGCCTTTTGGCCATCTCCTGGACGTCTTCTTCTTTGACATCAAGCCTCTGCGCAAGAACCTTCGCCCCTGGGTTGAACCCCTCTTTCATGAGACGCTCGTGCTCCTTGTTTAGCCTGAAAAAAAGCTTCCTTTGGGTCTCCGTCGTTCCGATTTTGACCATTTTGGCGTTGTTTATCAAGTACCTAAGGATATAGGCCCGAATCCACCAGACGGCGTACGAAGAGAGCTTGGCCCCCCTGTAGGGGTCAAACTGCTTTACCGCCTGCATGAGCCCGATGTTGCCCTCCTGGATCAAATCCAAAATATTGTGGATCGTTCCGTAGAATTTGAGCGCAATCGCCACGACAAGCCTCAGGTTCGACGTGATCAGCTTGTAGGCGGCATCCATGTCGCCTTGTTCCTTGTAGCACACGGCAAGCTGGTGCTCCTCTTGCCTGGAAAGCACGGGAAAGCCCCGAATTTCTTGAAGGTAGGCACGGAAGGCGTCGTAACGAACAAGCCCTTCGGCCGCCTTCGGAACTCCGGCAACCTTTTCGGGCAACATTCTTTCAGGCGGTTTCCTTGCTTGTTTGGCGTTCTTTTCCTTCTCTTCCTTCAAACCTTGCCCTCCTTTAACCTTTCAGAACGAGGAGCGGGCGCAAGCGGACGACCTTCATCGCGAGGCCGGCAATCTCCAGGGCCTCCACGACATCCTCGACATCCTTGTAGGCCTCGCTCATCTCCTCTGCGATGGTCCGAGCGTCCCTGGCCATCACCAAGATACCCTTCTGCTTGAGCTCTTGTACGATACTGCGTCCCTTGGCCTTCTTGAGAGCGCTATGCCTGGACAACAGCCTGCCTGCCCCGTGCGCGCTCGAGCCGAACGTTTCCGTAAGGGCCAGCTCCGTCCCAACGAGCACGTAAGAATACCGGCCCATATCCCCAGGAACGATGACAGGCTGCCCTATGTGCGCGTAGGCCTCCGGAACGAGCGGATGTCCTTTGGGGAAACTCCGGGTCGCACCCTTCCTGTGCACGCAAACACGCTTCTTTTGTCCGTTGAACGTATGCTCCTCAACCCTGGCAATGTTGTGGGAGACGTCGTAAACCAGCCGGATACCGAGCGCTTCTTGAGACACCCCAAACGCGCGTGCAAACGCCTTACGGGAAAGCGCGAGCATGACCTGCCTGTTGGCCCAGGCGAAATTGGCCGCCGCAGCCATGGCCCCTAAGTAATGCTGCCCCTCCTCCGAGAGAATCGGGGCGCAGCAAAGCTGCCTATCTGGCAGCGAAATGCCGTATTTTTTGGAGGAGGTATCCATCACCTTGATGAAATCCTCGCACACCTGGTGGCCGAACCCTCTCGAGCCGGAATGGATGAGCAGATACACCTGGTTTTGCTCGATACCAAACGCTTTTGCGAGTCCAGGCTGAAAGGGCGCCTCTACAACCCCCACCTCCAGGAAATGGTTTCCGGACCCTAGCGTTCCAACCTGGCTCGCACCCCGCTCGTAAGCCCTTTGAGAGACGCATTCCGGGTCTGCCCCCCTAAGCGCGCCGCCTTCCTCGCAAAACGTAAGATCCTCGGCCTCGCCGAACCCTTCCTCGATCGCAAACCTAGCCCCCTTGCAGACCAGCTCCTTGAGCCTCGGGCCGCTCAATTTTTCGATCGCCTTTGAAGAGCCCAAGCCGGCAGGAATGGCGGAGAACAGCTCTCCGGCAAGCACCTCGAGCCTGGGAACGAGCTCGTCCTGCGTGAGGCGTGCGACGCTTAACCTGACGCCGCAGTTGATGTCATAGCCAACCCCTCCGGGCGAGATCACGCCATGTTGCACGTCCATTGCGGCCACGCCGCCTATAGGAAACCCATACCCCCAATGAATGTCCGGCATGGCAATAGAGAAGCCCATGATACCCGGAAGCGTGGCGACGTTGACCACCTGCTGGATACAAGGGTCGCCTTGAATGGCCGACAGGAGCCGCTGGCTTGCAAAGATTTTTCCAGGAACGCGCATACCCCCCTGTTTAGGGATTTCGTACACGCCTTCTCGCACCTTCTTGGGCTCATAAACCATGGCCACAATCGCCTCGTGTCGAACTCTTCCAAAGCCAAGAAAATCGCCCTTTTTGCCGTTTGGAACACTTCTTCGTTAGGGAAACATACCGGCAGAACCCGACAATCGCCGGGAAAAATCCTAGAAAGGCGACTTGGAAAAAAACCTCTTAAGCGTTTATTATACCAAAATGTCGACCCATTGCTCACTTTTCACGAAAAAACCATGGCTCTAGCTGGAAGCGCAAACATGAAAGAACCCTTAGAGGCAGGCCTTGTTTTGATGAACTTCTCGTTTGTCTCCGCAAGCCTAGCTAGCGTCTCCATCCATGAGCGCGCGCTGGAGTTTGGCGATAGCCTCTACGAGGTTCTCAAGGTCCGCTCCGGGATGCCGCTGTTCCTCGAGGGCCATCTCGAAAGGCTAAAGAATGGCATGCGCTTCTTGGCCTTTCCGGGGCTGCCGATAGAGAGGCTCAAGGCATCCCTTTTGGAGCTCGTCCTAAAGAACGCGCTTACAGACGGCCTTCTTTACCTTCAAGTCTCTAGAGGGTGCAACCCAAGAGAGCATGTACCGCCACAAAACCTCACGCCAACCTTTTGGGCCTACACCATGAAGGCCGACTTCGATGGCCCCAAGGAGCGGCGAGGTGGTGTCCGTGTCATCAGCAGGCCTGACCCGCGCTGGATGTTTCCTTCCATCAAAACGACCAACCTTTTGCCCAACACGCTTGCAAAGGCCGAAGCCAAGGGGTTGGGGGCCGATGAGGCGCTCTTTGTCGGCCCCAAGGGCGAAATACGCGAGGCCAGCAGCGCAAACGTTTTTTTTGTGAAGAAAAAAGCTGTTTTTACCCCAAAGCTCACCCCTCAGATCCTGCCCGGGATCACCAGGATGGCCCTCCTCGAGCTTCTCGGCGCGCACGGCATCGAGGCCCACGAAGCCGACCTAACGCTTCAAGAGGCCCTAGGGATGGACGAATCGTTCCTTACGGCCACATCCTACGACATTCGGCCAATCGAGGCACTTGACGGGAATCTTTACGCCTCCTGCGGGCCGGATGCCTTCACCGCCGCCATCATGGAGCTTTTCGAAGCCCATATCCAAGAAGTTGTCGACAAGGGTTCCCTAGGCCATGCCCGTGAGGTACAATAAAGAATCTTCCAATGTTGTATAAGCATTTTATCGGAGAGCACCATGAAAAAAGCGTTGTTGTTTTTCGTTCCGCTTGCTGCGGTCGCCCTCTGCGTCCTCGCTTTCAGCTTCCAGACGGGGAATTCGCAGGACAAGGGATCAAAGGTACCAGACACCTCCTTCAAGGCGATCAACAAGGACGGGGCTATCAACCTCTCCAGCCTAAGGGGCAAGGTGGTGTTCGTAAACTTCTTCACGACATGGTGCCCTAGCTGCAAACAGGAAATTCCCCATTTGGAAGGGCTTTACAGGAAGTTCAAGCCAAAAGGCGTGGAGGTGGTAGGCGTATCCTTGGACGACAAGCCGGCCGAAAAGGTCCGCGAGTTTGTGCAAAAGATGGGCATTTCCTACCCAGTGGGCATGCCTGGAAAAGACTCCTTGACGGGGTTCGGTATGGTCACGATGATTCCGACAACGTTCGTTCTCGACGCTTCAGGGTCCATTCGCGAGCGTCTAGTCGGCCCCTACACTCAAGAGGCGCTCGAGGCGCTCGCGACCCGCTTTCTGGGAGGGCAGGCGGCGAAGACGAGCTAGTGTAGTGAGGGCGATTTAAAGAGCAAAAACGGCAAAGCTTTCCAGCCCGGGCATGCTAGGTATTGAAAAGGCGGGACAAGTTTGTCCCGCCGAGCGTTTGTTCGGGGCGAATGTCCAGCATATCGGGGGTAAGGTGGGTTCGGTAATTCCTAGAAGTTCTGCCCAAAAAGCCCTAAAACGCACCCAAACCCCACAAACCACGCAAGCGTCCTGAGGCTCGCCAGATCAAGGACGTAAAGGATCGTGTGGAGCACCCTCGCCCCGATAAACACCGTTGCAAGCATCCCGGTCGTTTTGGGGTCCGCCTGCAGGAGGTGGCTGATGAGTACGGCCGCGATGAAGCCGGGCAGCGCCTCGAAGGCGTTCGTTTCCGCCCAAGCCGCCCTTTGGGCCCAAGGGGGCAAGCGTTCGAAATCCCTAGGCCTTCGGTTATCGAAGCCCACCTGAAGCCTGCCGGCAAGCTTTATGGCATGCGGAAACAAGGGCAGCAGGCTCGCGACAAACACACACCAGAATGAAAGCGTCATTGAGCACCCCTTCGTTGTTGCGCAGTGGTTTCAGCATCGTTCTCGTCAGTTTAGAATACAAACGATGATCTGTGAATATTCTGAAGGATGCCTAGGCTTGCCAACGTCATAATCATGGAAGTACCCCCGTAGCTCATCAGCGGGAGAGGAATGCCCACCACGGGCATCAGCCCCATGACCATCCCTACGTTGATAAGAACCTGAAAGAAAAGCCCCAGGATGATCCCGACGGCAAGGAGACTGGAAAACGAGCTTTTGGTTGACCGTGCAATCGAAAGGCCGTAGTACAGTAGCATTCCGTAAGCAACAAGAAGGACAATCGCGCCAAGAAAGCCCCATTCCTCCGCAAACACGCTGAAAATGAAATCGGTGTGTTTTTCGGGAAGGAATTGAAGCTTGGACTGGGTGCCTTGAAAATACCCCTTGCCAACCCATCCGCCCGACCCTACGGCAATCTTCGATTGCAGGATGTGGTACCCAGACCCCAAAGGGTCCCTTGCCGGATCAATGAACGTCAAAATACGGCTTCGCTGGTAATCCTTCAACGCGAGCCAGCCGATAGGCATGAGGCCAAGGCCGAGCGCAATCAAAGTCACGAGCAGTTTTTTGCGAACCCCGAAGAACAGCACCATGCTCCCGGAGATAAAAAGGATCGAAACAGCCGTTCCTAAATCTGGCTCTAGCATAACCAAGGCTACTGGGGCGAGGGCCAAGGCCAAAGGCACAAGAAGCCCTCGGACGCCGAGCCGCTCCTCGGGATCGCGCAGCTCCAGGCATTTGGCGAGCGCAAGAACCACAAAAAGCTTCATCACCTCGGAGGGCTGAAAATTAAAGAAGCCAAGCTCGATCCACCGCCTGGAGCCTTTAGTGACATCCCCGAGGACAAGCACCACGACCAAGAGGGCTACGCCCAAGCCGTACAGCAGGTAGGAGGTATCCTCAAACGTTCTAAGCGGGACGAGCGCGCATATTCCGTAAGCCAAGAACCCGGTCAAGACCCAAAAGAGCTGTTTGAGAAGCAGCGGAGAAACGGTGAACTCCTTCGAACTTACCGTTGCCGAACTTAGGGCCAACAGCCCCAAAAAAACGACGAGCAAGGTGGCCCAAATAAAACTCGTATGAACCTTTCTAAATGACCCACTGTCCTCGACCCACATAGTACTTAAAAGCCCCCTTGAAGTTATGCTACACTTCCTCTTGAATAGGATATGCTAAACGCCCAGACATCTTACATAGTTTAATCTTTATTATCGATGACCCCTTTTCCAGGGACAAGTGTTCAATTCACAACGTTCCGCATGCAGGGGTAAGATCAAAGAGGGATAGCGAGCTTGCTGAAAACTTTGGTGGGGCTTATTTCAAAAGACATCGCGATCGACTTGGGGACGGCCAACACGCTTGTTTACGTGAAGGGCCATGGAATTGTGTGCAACGAACCCTCGATCGTCGCCGTAAGGCGGCACGGGGGGAGCAACAAGGCGATCGCCGTCGGAAGAGAGGCCAAGCTTATGCTTGGAAGGACGCCGAGCGACGTAACGGCGATACGCCCTCTTAGGGAGGGCGTCATTGCGGATTTTGAAGTTGCCGAGGCGATGATCCGGTATTTCATTCAAAAAGCGCACAACCGCAAGGCGCTCCTTAGGCCAAGGATCATCGTCGGGATTCCGTTTTGCATTACGGAGGTAGAGAAACGCGCCGTCCGGGAGTCTGCCGAATCCGCGGGAGGGAGGGAGGTCTATCTGATCGAAGAGCCGATGGCCGCGGCGATCGGCGCAGGGCTTCCCGTGACCGAGCCCGTGGGTTCGATGGTGGTGGATATCGGAGGGGGGACAACGGAAGTTGCCGTCATTTCAATCTCCGGAGTGGTCGTCTCCGAGTCCATCCGGGTGGGCGGGGACAAGATGGACGAAGCCATCGTCGCCCACTTGAAGCGCAAACATAACCTTCTTGTGGGCGACAGGACGGCTGAACAGATCAAGTTCGCCGTCGGAACGGCCGGCCTGGATCCAAACTCCGCCGAAAAAAAACGGATGGAAGTCCGCGGAAGGGATCTTTTGACGGGCCTGCCCAAAACGATGACCATTGACGAAGACGAAGTCCGCGAGGCGCTTCAAGAGACCGTTTACCAGATTGTCTCTGCCATAAAGTTGGCGCTCGAGCGGACACCCCCGGAGCTTTCGGCAGACATCATGGACAGAGGCATTCTTCTGACGGGAGGAGGGGCGCTTCTTTCCAACCTAGACAAGGTGATTTTTGAAGAAACGCAGCTTCCCGTCGTAATCGCACAGAACGCGTTGACGACCGTCGTCTTGGGTGCAGGAAAGGCACTCGATAACATCGAATTGTTCCGGAAGGTGCTGGCTTCCTAACGAGCCCTTTCAGCCTCTGGACCGCTTTAGCGAAAAGGACCCGTTGGTGCCTTGATGCGGAAGGTTCTCCTTCTTGCTTTGGTGTTCTTGCTTATCTGGATAGGCGGAGCCTACATCCTTCCCCGGTCGCAGCTCTCCAAGGGATTCCTTCGGGAGGCCCCCGAGGCGCTAAAGGATAGCATGCGGAACCTTCTTGACCCTGCTGCCAGGATGCTGGCCGAGGTTCGCTTTCGGCTCGATCGGGGGTTCAAGACGTACGTCTTTTTGGCCAGCGCACAGAAAGAGAACCGTGAGCTTAGGCGGTCTTCGGCCATCATGCAGTTTCAGCTGCGCCATCTCATGGTTCTTGAGGAGGAAAACGAACGCTTACGGAACCTCTTCGGCTTTCAGCAGGCCTCTCCCTTGCGCCTCATTCCCTGCCAAATCACAGGAATCGAGGTCGAGCTTTGGCGCAGGGCGTTTTGGATTTCCAAGGGAACCAAGGATGGGGTAAACGAAGGTGCGGCCGTGGTTACGCCCAAAGGGATTGCGGGGCGAATTGTCCACGCGAGCCCTTCTACGGCCTGCTTCCTCCCGATTACGAACGAAAAAATCACACTCGACGGAGCGCTGGCCAAAAACGGCGTCCAAGGCCTCGTCCAGGGAAACGGGTTCGACCTGATCAACTTCTTGTACATTCCGAAAGAAAGCGGGATAGTTCCCGGCGATGCGGTCGTCTCGACGGGGCTGGAGGGGGTCTTCCCGCAGGGGTTGCCCATCGGTACCGTCACGGAAGTCCGAACAGAGAAAAGCGGGCTTTTCTTCAGGGCGGCTATCAAGCCCTCCTCTCCTCCCTTTGGCCTCAGAGAAGCGTTCGTCGTGTCTCTTGGGCAATGAGCTTCAAACAGGCCCTTCTATTGGCAGCAATAACTTTCGCGGCCGCCTCCGGAAGGTTCTTCATGTACTTTCTCCTACCACTTCCCCTCCCCGTTCCCCTGTTCGGTTTTCTTACAGCCTTGTGGCTCACCTGTTACCCGTCCATAGCGACCCTTGCAGGCGTAGTGGCTATAGGGCTCGTAGAGGACGGGCTTGCTTTGTCCCCTATGGGAATTTCTTCGGTAAGCCTGCTCATCGCCTACGTTTACGCCCGCTGGCACCGCCGGATGTTTGCGATTGAAGGCCATATCGGCCGCTTTTTCCTCTGCTTAAACGCCGTAGCCCTCGGCTATGTGGCCAAGGGCCTTCTGCTCTTCGGTCAAGGAGGCTTCCCCAACAAAGACGCGCTCGTTTTCGTTCTTCGGGTGCATCTTGCCTGGAGCTTGCTGCTAGCGCTTCTGGGGGCCTGGCTCCTTTCCAGCCTGGAAGAGGTGCGGGAAACGGAGGCTTCAAAGCTGGTACGCCGATGATTGAACCCCAAGGCCTTCCCCCTGAAACATGGATTTCCAAGCCGCCGCCCGACCGCTGGAAGGGGCGCTTCCGGCTCCTTATGCTCATTGTTCTGCTTGTGCTGGGCCTTTTAGGGTTTCGCCTGTTTGAGCTCCAGGTACTCCAAGGCGGCTACTTTCGGGAGATGTCCGAGAACAACAGGATCAAGGTCCGAATTTTACCCGCGATCCGGGGCCAGATTCTTGACCGGAACGGCTTTTCCATCGCGAACACAAGGCCTGCATTCAGGCTGCTGCTCATCCCGGAGGATATCCGCGACAAAGCGGACGTGCTCCAAAAGCTGGCGACCATCCTGAAGAAAGACCCCAAAGAGCTTGAAGAACGCTTCGAGCGCTACGAGCACCAACCTCCCTTTCTTCCTCGAATCATCGAGCGGGACCTTTCGTGGGAAACGTTCGTGAAAACCAAGGCTCACTTGAACGAAATGCCGGGCGTCGAACTCGAGATTGCCACGGTACGTCACTACCCCTACGGGGAGCTCTTTGGCCACATCACGGGCTATATCAGCGAAATTTCGAAGAAACAGCTCGAAAAAGATTCTAAGAAAATCTACCGAATGGGCGATATGACCGGCAAGACGGGACTTGAGGCGTTCTACGAGGCCGAACTCAGGGGCAGGAACGGCCAAAGGCTCTTGGAGGTGGACGCCCTTGGCAAGCCCAAATCGCTTTTGGGCGAGGAAAACCCTGTCGTCGGGAACACGCTCGCAACCTCCCTCGACATCCCCACACAGATGGCGGGCTACCTTGCATTCGGCCCCCACAAGGGGGCGGCCGTGGCGATCGACCCGGACACCGGAGAAGTGCTTGCGCTCATCTCCAAGCCTTCCTACGATCCGAACCTTTTTGCGGTCGGCATCGACCGCGCCACCTGGGCATCGCTGGCGAACGGCCCCGGAAAGCCGCTCATCAACAAGGCCATTACCGGGGTGTACCCTCCCGGCTCCACGTTCAAGCCGGCCGTCGCGCTGGCAGGGTTGGAAAGCGGCAAAATCGGCCCAAACAACCGTATTTCTTGCGGAGGCTCGTTTTGGTTCGGGGGTAGGGCATTCCGGTGTTGGAGAAAGAGGGGCCATGGGGGGCTGAACGTCGTCCAGGCACTCGAGCAATCCTGCGACGTGTTCTTTTACTCCGTCGGCAACTGGGTGGGGATCGACAGGATCGCCACGTACGCAAAAATGCTCGGGTTAGGCATGGCTACGGGGATCGACCTGCCGGGCGAACGGACCGGAACAATCCCGAGCACGGCCTGGAAAAAGCGCGTGCTCAAGGTGAAGTGGTACCCGGGAGAAACGATCTCCTGCGCTATCGGCCAAGGATACGTTACGGTCACCCCGCTACAGCTTGCCTTGTTTACCTCAGGGCTGGCCCACGGCCAACGAATCATCGCGCCGCGAATCGGAAAGGCCGTTCGCAATCCGGATACCGGAGCGCAAGTTCAAACCGGCGACCGCCCCGTAAGGGAGCTTACGCTCAGCCCAAAAAACCTCTCGCTCGTCCAGGAAGGACTGTTGGCCGTCATAGAAGGCTCAAGGGGAACGGGCAAGCGCGCAAACATCCCTAACCTTCGTGTCGCGGGAAAGACGGGCACAGCCCAGGTGGTCAAACTCTCCACCTTCAAGGGCTACAGCCCAAGCGCCCTTCCCGAGCGCTACCGGGACCATGCCTGGTTCATCGCCTTCGCCCCGTACGAACACCCAAAAATTGCCGTCGCCGTGCTTGTCGAGCACGGCGAGCATGGAGCCACGACGGCCGCTCCCGTAGCAAAAGCAATGATCGAGGCCTACTTGCGCCTCGTTCCAAACCCACTTTCAGGAGGCATGCATGGCACTGCTAGGTCAAATCCGTAAACGGGCCTCGGGGATTGGCATCAAGGTTATCTTCGGGCTGATTGCGCTCACCTTCGTCATCGGCTTCGGGATCCTCCCGAACATCGGCGGGCCGAACAAAGAAGCGACGACGGCCGTCATCGAGGCCGGCAAAACCAAGATCGACCTTTCGGAATTCTTGGTCGCGTACAATCAAACGCTCGAAGGGTTCGAAAGGGCCTACGGCGGCCAGATCCCCAAGGCCATGCTCGAAGATTTTGGGTTGAAACAGCGCCTCGTGGAGGCGCTGAAGACCAAAGCCGTCTTGCTCGAACAGGCCAGGCTTTGGGGGCTAGAGATTCCGGACGCGGTGCTCGGTCAAGAAATACAAAAGGCCAAGGCCTTCCAAACAGACGGCCGATTCGACCCTGCCAGGTACAGGGCCACCCTCCGGAGTGCAGGAATGACCCCCGAGCGCTTCGAAGAGGCCTTTAGGCGAGACCTCGTTACAGGCTGGGTCGAACAGCTCATAGACGGGCTTGCCATCCTTCCGGAACCCGCGTTGCAGGCTGTTTTCGAGGCACTCCATCACAAAAGGGTCTTCTATGCAATCGAGCTTCAAGAGCCTGGCATTCCCCCGGAACAGCTCGACGAAACCCGCCTGAAGGCGTATTTTTTGAAGAACAAGGAAGCCTTCAGGGTGCCAAAGCGCGTGCGTGCAGAGATTTTGGCCTTCGAGCCGATCCTGCTCCTTCCTAAGATCCATCCCGACCCGAAGTCGGTGGAAGCCTATTACCGAGCCCATATCGAAGAATTCAAAGAGCCAAAACGTTGGCGCATCGCCCAGATTCTCGTCAAGGATGAGGCCAAGGCCAAGGAGGTCTGGCGTAAGATCACCAAGGGGGAGCGTTTCGAAGACCTTGCGAAGGCGTTCAGCGAAGACGAGGCCTCCGCCAAAAAAGGCGGGGACGTGGGGGAAGTCCGGGCTGCGGCCTTGAACCCGTCCATAAGAAGGGCGTTGTTCCGACTCAAGGAGGGCGAGACATCGGAGCCTATCCGCGTAGGCGAGCAGTTTATCCTAATCAAGGTGCTCAAAATCCTTCCCGAACGCACGCCGAAGCTTCAAGAAGTGCAAGGCCTGATTGCGGAGATCCTAAAGCGCCACGAAGCCGATAAACTCGCGAAATCCATGTCCGATAAAGCCTATACGGCGCTCAAGGCCACGAAAAGCCCAGACCTAAGGGCGTACGGGGGCCAGCACGGTATCGGCGTTTTTGAGGCCGAGCTTACCAAGCAAGAGCAACCGATCAAAGGGTTGGGCTACTACCCGGACCTTAACAAACGGCTGCTTATGCTCGAACAAGAGGAGCTTACGAGCCCGATCGCAACGAGCAGGGGGTACTGCATCGCCTACGGAAAAGAGGTGGAGCCTTCCTTGATTCCCCCCTTCGAAGCGGTCCGCGACGAGGTACGAAACCGCCTGCACAAGGAGCTCGCGCAAAAAGGGCGAAGCGCCCTCATCGAGAGGCTTTCTAGGGCGCTTGCGTCGTCTAAAGACCCAGAGGGCCTGCTTCGTCAAGAAGGGATGGCTTACCGCGCACTCAACCCAATAGGCTCGGGCGATGCCAGGCTCGAGCCGCTTGGAGAGCTACCGCCCGGGCTTGGCCCCAAATTGTTCGCGCTTTCAAGGAAGACCCCCGTTCTTGAAGAGCCCGTAACTTTTGGTGGAAAAAACTTCCTCCTGGTGCTCAAGGACACCCTAAAGCCACCGAAAGAAGCCTACCAAAAAGAAAGAGAGCACGTGTTGAACCAAACACAGCAAGAGCTCCGTGCGAGCTTTCTTGCGAGGTTCGTCCGGGCCTTCGAAAAAGTGCACAAGGTGAAGGTAAACGAGCGTGCGCTAGAGCGGATTTGACCCGGTGCCCAAGCAAAGGCCTAGCTAGCAAGGCAACGCAAGAAGACTCGACTGGCGGCCGCTTGGGTACTCTGTCAAGGGGCCTTGGAGGGCTGAGGAAGGGAGTGGCTTGACCCCATAGAAGAAAACGGGGAAGCCTCCAGGTAGGCTCTAAGCTTTCCCAAGGCCAGCTCTATCTCCTGAATCCTGGCCTCGATCGCCCCTTCTAGGAGCCCATGGCAGGCGGACACCGGAATGGCGACGACAAGGCCAAAGTACGTCGTAATCATCGCCTCGGCAATGCCGCCCGCCAACACAGAAGGGTCCACGGGACCCCCGTGGCCCTGAATCACGAAGAACGCCTTGATCAGCCCCGAGACCGTCCCCAAGAGCCCTAGCGTCGTCGAAAGGTTGGCGATGTTTGGGAGCGCGCGCAAGTGCCGCTCTAACACCTGGGCTGCCCGGGACGCCTCGATTTCGGCCGATTCTAGCGCGTTAGCTTCCCCATCACGGTAATGGGCGAGGTACGTCCAGAGTACTCTCGGCAAAAGCCCCTTGGAAAGCTCGAGGAATGAAAGCGCCCTGGGAAAGTCGCCCCCCTCCAAGAACGCCTCCAGCCTTCCCCACACGAGCCGCTCCGGCGCCTTGGTTCGCGCAAGCACGTACAGCCGCTCGAGCACAAAGGCCAGTGCGAGGATGCTAAGCCCCAGGATGGGGTACATGAACACCCCACCTAGCTTGTAGTACTCAACAATGCCGACACTTTGCATGTTCAAGATAAGGCAGCTCCTTCTTTACTCATAAAAACGATGGAACCATTTGCCGTTCCTTAATTAAATTATTGTACCCGAAGACCAACCCACCCAGATGCTACTTAGGTCCGCTCATGCGGCCTGTGGGGGTACAAGACAGACGCGATCGTAGTGGCCGCCAAGATCCCCCCGATAACTCCAAGCGTCCATAGGATGGGGATCTCGTAGAAATGGCCTGCAATCATCTTGA
>WOYI010507313.1_pt1 | contig 47253 bp, 36 predicted proteins | sample 6423411 | NCBI WGS metagenome assembly WOYI01 (sample SAMN13441803, study PRJNA592873) | oil field metagenome | biome: oil field; feature: oil-well bore; material: oil-contaminated soil; isolation source: oil-contaminated soil from oil-well borehole | place: Germany: Wietze | collected 2016-10-18 ... | reverse complement strand
AAAATAACTTTCTGAACCCGATTACGTCTTTTACCTCCTGCAAAGTTTTGACAGCCGATTCGCGGGCTTTTTCAGCACCCATCCTGGCTACTTTTGCCAGGTAAGCATCGTCTTCCAGAATTTTGATAATACGTTCGCGGATGGGTGCGGTGTAAGCGATAATATCTTCAGCCAGTTGTTTTTTCAAATCGCCGTAACGAATCTCACATTTGTTGTACAACTCATTGAAATATGCCACTGTATCGGGCGTAGAAACAATCTCAAGCAGGGTGAACAGGTTTTGAACAGGCTCTGGTTTTTCCTGGTTCATTTTGGTTGGGCCAGCGTCGGTAACCGCACGCATCACTTTCTTGCGGATCGATTTCGGATCTTCGTATAAATTGATGGCGTTTCCTTCCGATTTACCCATTTTCCCGCTTCCATCCAGACCCGGGACCTTGATCATATCTTTTCCGTCAAACGTAAACGGACGCGGAATTGGGAATACTTCACTTTTGTACATGTGGTTAAAGCGTTTGGCAAATTTACGCGCCATTTCCAGGTTTTGTTCCTGGTCTTTTCCCACTGGAACAAAATGTGCCTTGTGAATAATAATGTCGGCAGCCATTAAAACCGGGTATGTCAGCAAACCGGCATTTACATTATCGGGCTGCTGGCGGGCTTTGTCTTTAAACGAAGTAGTACGTTCCAGCTCGCCGAGGTAGGCATTCATATTCAGAAAAGCATACAATTCAGACACTTCCGGAACGTCGCTTTGAATAAAAATTGTAGCCTTCTCTGGGTCGATACCACAAGCCAGGTATTCGGCCAGCACCTGTTTCACTCCTGACTGCAGGTTTTCAGGTGTTGGATGTGTGGTGAGCGAGTGAATATCCGCAATAAAAAAGAAGCAGTTAAAATCGTCCTGCATCCTGATAAAATTCCGCACTGCACCAAAATAATTTCCTAGGTGTAAATACCCTGTGGGCCTGATACCGCTTACTACTGTTGGTTTATTCATAACCTTATGAATCTGGTTTTAAAGTAGCTGCAAAAATAGGCAAAGCTATTAAACCGCAAAAGTAAATCAGTGCGCATTCTGATTTCAGCTCATCATTTAACAAACCAAAATCATACATAAGTTCTGATTTTTAACCAGTGCAGCGTATTTGATAAAAGAAAAATATCATTAGTTTTACGGTTCTGTAAACAAAAAATATGTACAAAACGCCTTTATACGGGAAAGAATGGGCCTGGCGCAACGTGAAAATGGAAGCGCAGGAGCTTACTATGATTTCGCGGATTTAAGGCCGGGAAAGGGATTTGTTGCGTACGCAGCAAATCCCTTTTTATTGAAATGCTGGCAAGAATTAATAAAGATTCCTCGCGTTGCTCGGAATAACAGAAATAATTTAGATTATGACGGATCAATCAGGTGGCTGTAGGCCACCTGATTGATCCGCCCCGTACCTAGAGCCGTCTGTCATTCCGAACGTAGTGAGGAATCTCAAGCAATAGGATTAAAACAAATATTTAAATCAATAAAAATAAAAATCATGACCAGACAAAAAAAGATCTTCCTTGAAGAATCGGAATTCCCAAAACAATGGTACAACCTGAGTCCCGACCTGCCAACACCCCTAAATCCACCACTTGGCCCCGACGGGAAACCGGTTACTCCTGAAATGCTTGCTCCGGTATTTCCAATGAACCTGATAGAACAGGAAGTTAGCCAGGAACGCTGGATCGACATCCCGGAAGAAATCAGGCAAATACTTATGCAATGGCGTCCGAGTCCGCTGATCCGTGCCTACGAACTGGAAGCCGCTCTCGGAACTCCGGCCAAAATCTATTACAAAAACGAAGCGGTTTCGCCGGCAGGAAGCCACAAACCCAATACGGCTGTGGCACAGGCCTGGTACAATAAACAGTTCGGGATCAAAAAACTGACTACCGAAACCGGCGCCGGCCAGTGGGGATCGGCGCTTTCATACGCCTGCGCACAAATTGGTGGAATTGAATGTAAAGTATTCATGGTACGCGTGAGTTTCGATCAGAAACCTTTCCGGAAAATGATGATGGAAACCTGGGGCGGTAAATGTATTGCCAGTCCGAGTACCGAAACACAGGCAGGCCGCGATATCCTTGCCCAGTTCCCCGATACTCCCGGGAGTTTGGGGATTGCGATTTCGGAGGCCGTTGAAGCTGCGGTTACCGACCCAAGCGGACAAACCCGTTATTCATTGGGATCGGTACTTAACCACGTAATGTTGCACCAGACCGTAATTGGTTTGGAAGCAAAAAAACAACTCGCCAAAGTCGGCATCGACAAACCCGATGTGGTGATCGGGTGCTGTGGTGGCGGAAGTAACTTTGCCGGAATTTCATTCCCTTTTATGTACGATAAAATCCATGGCTCCGATATTCAAATAATTGGTGCAGAACCATTTAGCTGCCCAACCTTAACAAAAGCACCTTTTATTTACGATAACGGCGATGTAGCACAAATGACCCCGCTGCTGCCCATGTACAGCCTGGGGCATAATTTTATTCCAGCTCCGATTCATGCCGGTGGATTGCGTTATCACGGGATGGCTCCGCTGGTAAGCGCCGCCCTCCGCGACGGGCTGATGGAAGCCCAGGCTATTCACCAGAGCGAATGTTTCGAGGCCGGTTTATTGTTTGCGAAAACCGAAGGGATTATTCCGGCCCCTGAAACCACTCATGCGATTGCCTCAACTATCCGCGAAGCCCTGAAAGCAAAAGAAGAAGGCAAGGAAAAAGTCATCCTCTTCAACTTTAGCGGACACGGTTTGATGGACCTTGTGGGTTACAATAAATACATGGCTGGCCAGTTAAGCGATTACGAATACCCGGAATCGGAAATTGCTGCCAACCTAAAGAAACTGGAAGGCTACCCACTTCCGAAATAATTTTAATAAAATAGCGAAGAAGCACCGGAACAGTTTTGTTTCGGTGTTTTGATTTTTCAATCTGTTAAAAGAATGAATCCGTCATTCCAGCAGGAACTGTCCTGAGTTGATTTTTCAAACATTTTTCAAACGCTTCATAACGATGTTGTTTCCCATTTAATTCTAAAACCAGCCCTTTGGTTTGTTCTTCATCAAACAGGTTGCCTTCCAGCCAAACCGTTTCAACTATTCCTTTATTGACTTTCAATTCAATCTTCAGTTTATTATTTTCCAACTGAAATGTATTTCGAAAAACATATTTGGGAGAATAGCCAAAATTCCATTCCCACGTGCCAAATTTTTCCTTCACCAATTTATCAATTTCATAGGTATCTTCCCCGTCAAGTGCATAAAACGAATTACCCGGGTTACTGAGCTGCACATCAAGAAGAAAGCGCGCAAATTCTGCCGTGGTCATTTTTCGTTTCAGGAAAGCGGAAATATTGGCCACTTTACTGCGGTTCGATTCTACTGCCTTGCTTTCGTATTTTCCCGGCTCCACGTAAATAGCTTGCCCCAGGTTTTCGAGATCAGAATTGTATAACAGGGTCCCGTGGTGCAACACCCGGTTTTTATACACATGCTCGGCATTCCCCGAAATTTTAAGACCATTAACCAGCAGATCATTCCGACCTGAGGTAGTAGCTTCAATGCCAAGTCGGGACAAGGCTTCCACCACTGGTTTAGTAAACATTTTAAAACTGATTTCCGACGGACTACTCACATTTTTGATGTAGCAAAAATTTACATTCCCGGAATCGTGAAAAACCGTTCCGCCACCCGAAATCCTTCGGGCCACTGTAATATTTTTCTCACGGATGAAGCGATAATTGATCTCTCCCAGGGCATTCTGATGTTTCCCCAAAACTACCGTATCGTGGCTTTGCCAAAGCATAAAAATGTCGTCGGTAGAATTCTTTAGCAGGTATTCTTCGGCGGCCAGGCAAAAATAAGCATTTGTGTTATTGAGATGCATGCAGATCATAGCTGCAATTTACATTTTGTAGAGGAGAAAGTGTAAAAATCGGGGCACAAAAAAACCACACACCTTCCAGTGTATGGTCGTCACGACGTTGCTTGCCGGTATTGTCAGTTTGCGGGTTCCATTTTTAGTTTTACTTCACAGGAAAAAATATCGATCGTTTGCTTTTCTACTTTTTTAGCTTCGTATGAGATATAATTTGCTGAAATGTTGTATTCACCCGGCCTTAGATCTTCAAAAGAAAAGTTACCATCAAAATCGGTATATGCTTTTTTATTTGTTCCCTCAAGTTGTACCTGCACGCCAACAAGTGATTCGCCGGTATTAGCATCGGTAACCGTTCCAAACAAAGTAACAGTTATGGCCTTGTCGGCATTATCAGCGCGATGTTCTTTTTCATCCGCATTAGCAGGGAATAAAACAGCACAAACGAAAAGTAAGCTTAATAAATATTTCATTTCAACCCGAACTTTTATCGGGTCAAAATTACGGTACGGCGATTACACGTGAATTACGTTTTTATTACAATTCGATTAATTAAGACTATGATAAAAATCTTAAAAAGAAACGTCTGCATACCAATGGAAGCAGACGTTTTATGCAGTGTTTAAATAAATTCAGATTTTTTAGAAACTGGTGTAATCTCTTTCGTTAATAACTACACCCATGTCATCGTAGCTTTTCCAAATCCCTGTCTTTTCTCCGTTTTTATAACAGAGCTCATACTTTAAAATCCCTTCGTCGTCCCAAACATACCAATTGCCGTTTTTCTTACCATTTTCGTAAGAAGCTTCTGCAATTTTCACTCCCAGGTTGTTAAATGTCAACCAGGTTCCATCCATTTCGTTGTTACGGTACGAACGAATTTCATTTAGTTTGCCATTCTCGAAATACAACTTGCAGTCGCCATGCTTTTTGCCTTCAAGGAAAGTGGCTTCCATTTTAATGTTGCCATTTTCGTAATACGTTATAAAATTCCCAGAGTACAATTTAGAATCTTGGTAATACAAGCCATCAACTTCCTGCAATTTTTGTGAATAAGCTGTAAGTGCCAAGATCAAAACTCCAACTAACAATGCTAACCTTTTCATGGTTGCCTCCTTTCTTTTTTAGTTTAACTCTGTGTTTATTGATACAAAGTTAAGAATAATTTGAAGCATTGTAATTTATTTGTAACATTAATTTAATTTTTATGAAATATTTATTTAACACAACTGTAATCTGAGATACCCGTGTTGTTCATAAAAAAACTCCGGACTTTCATCCGGAGTTTAAGCTGGAATTAAATTCCAACAGTCGTCAAACACTGCAATTATGTTGACCTTTGTATATTTTTTGCTTATTGAGCAATCATTTTTAACGTTTTCACATCGTTGCCAACCATCACCTTGCCGAAATACATTCCTTTTGGTAACTGATTCGCATTGAATTCAAACTGGTGTGTTCCTTCATATAACTGACCGTTTTGAATCATTTTAATCAACACACCCGACATATTGTAAACCATTATTGCCACTGGTGCTTCATCAACAAGCCTGATTTCGATTGTGGTCCTACCATTAAATGGGTTTGGATAGTTGCTGATTTCGAAATTAGCTTCCTTCACTACGTAATCGATAACCGGTGTGATTGTCCAGTACGATGCATTGTAAACAGGTGATCCTGACATTGGCTGGAAATTGAAATTGCCCGAGTTAAATGGATCTGTAATTTTTGCATCAGCCTGAGCATCCAGCATTTTATTGCGTTTGTCTGTGGTTAGGTACCATGCTTCCAAACCCGCTGCATCGAATACAGTCCCATCTACTTTGTACTGCTCGTTTTCAACTCCGGCAATAATTGTATTGTTCACATTCAGTAAGCCGTCTTTGGCTGCATTCATACTATTGTCCGATTCCATACGTACGCCACGGCCCCAGCCTACAAATAACGCATTGTAAACCTGAAGTTGGGTGCTTCTGCGTAAACGCATCGCTGCTCCGTCTTCGTGGTTCTTCTCCAATTCCACTCCTGCGGACGCAAACGGGCCAAAAGCACTGATATTACTGAACACAGCATGTGTAAATGGGGTGTTCCCTGAACCTGCTGCGTCATTGTCCGATTCAAATGCATTCCCCGTATCGGAGTCTACAATATCCTTGTCGCGAGAGATCAAACCAAACTGAACCATGCCCGAGTAACCGTTGTCCGTATCAAAGTCATCGTCTTCTGTCTTGTACGAAATCAGGTGCTTTGCATTTACAGAACCACCAAACCATTCGTAACCGTCGTCGCCTGAGTACGATACCTGTACATAATCTATGGTGGTGCCGTCCCCTACCGAACACAATGTTAACCCGTTGACTTCCGATCCGGTTGAAATCTCGAAGCCGGGGAATTCTATACGTACATATTTTAATACTCCTGAGTTATCGTGTGGGTCGTTCCCCCCGTAAGGGGATTCGATACCCCCTTCGGCAATCCCTTCGCCTCCGTCGAGGTTGTTAACACCGTAGCCACATAGTACCAAACCGGCCCAGTCACTGTTGCTCCGTAAGCCTGCCCCCTGGTTCGACGTGAAAACAATTGGGGAACTTGAGGTACCTACGGCCATAATCTTACCGCCACGTTCTACGATAAGTGCACTCTTTTCTGTGCTCCGGATTATCGTTCCGGATTCTACCGTAAGTGTGGCGCCTGCATCTACATATACCCAGCCGTCGAGTTTGACCACCCCACTCCAGGTTTCATCCGAGGCAATGTGTGTTCCTGTACTGCGCGAAAACTGCCCGTTACCTTTGGTGGCGGTGGCTGTCGGGTAAGCTGCATCAATAGGGTTCCATTCGGCCCAGCCTGCCGTCCAGTCGGTTGAACCGTCAAATGCCCCTACATAACTCACTTGTTCGAAGAAGTTGTTGTCGATCGAAGCTTCCATATCTCCGTTCGGATTTTCTTCTGTCCAGTAAGAGGCATTAAATACAGGGGATCCCGGAGCAGGAGAAAAGTCAAAATTAAAGTATGCAAAAGGGGCTACAATTTTTGCATCAGCCTGAGCATCCAGCATTTTATTGCGTTTGTCTGTGGTTAGGTACCATGCTTCCAAACCCGCTGCATCGAATACAGTCCCATCTACTTTGTACTGCTCGTTTTCAACTCCGGCAATAATTGTATTGTTCACATTCAGTAAGCCGTCTTTGGCTGCATTCATACTATTGTCCGATTCCATACGTACGCCACGGCCCCAGCCTACAAATAACGCATTGTAAACCTGAAGTTGGGTGCTTCTGCGTAAACGCATCGCTGCTCCGTCTTCGTGGTTCTTCTCCAATTCCACTCCTGCGGACGCAAACGGGCCAAAAGCACTGATATTACTGAACACAGCATGTGTAAATGGGGTGTTCCCTGAACCTGCTGCGTCATTGTCCGATTCAAATGCATTCCCCGTATCGGAGTCTACAATATCCTTGTCGCGAGAGATCAAACCAAACTGAACCATGCCCGAGTAACCGTTGTCCGTATCAAAGTCATCGTCTTCTGTCTTGTACGAAATCAGGTGCTTTGCATTTACAGAACCACCAAACCATTCGTAACCGTCGTCGCCTGAGTACGATACCTGTACATAATCTATGGTGGTGCCGTCCCCTACCGAACACAATGTTAACCCGTTGACTTCCGATCCGGTTGAAATCTCGAAGCCGGGGAATTCTATACGTACATATTTTAATACTCCTGAGTTATCGTGTGGGTCGTTCCCCCCGTAAGGGGATTCGATACCCCCTTCGGCAATCCCTTCGCCTCCGTCGAGGTTGTTAACACCGTAGCCACATAGTACCAAACCGGCCCAGTCACTGTTGCTCCGTAAGCCTGCCCCCTGGTTCGACGTGAAAACAATTGGGGAACTTGAGGTACCTACGGCCATAATCTTACCGCCACGTTCTACGATAAGTGCACTCTTTTCTGTGCTCCGGATTATCGTTCCGGATTCTACCGTAAGTGTGGCGCCTGCATCTACATATACCCAGCCGTCGAGTTTGACCACCCCACTCCAGGTTTCATCCGAGGCAATGTGTGTTCCTGTACTGCGCGAAAACTGCCCGTTACCTTTGGTGGCGGTGGCTGTCGGGTAAGCTGCATCAATAGGGTTCCATTCGGCCCAGCCTGCCGTCCAGTCGGTTGAACCGTCAAATGCCCCTACATAACTCACTTGTTCGAAGAATGAGTTATCAATAGATTGAGCGCTAAGCCCCAATACTATTAAAAAAGAAGCCGAAATAGAGAGTAAAAAATTTTTCATAGTCTTCATTTTTAAAATTATTTATGCAAATTCAATTACGATTAGAGTTTATATAGGATAGTAAAAGAGAATTGCCTGTTTGGTAAATATTTCAAGGTATTTAATTCTTTAGATTCATCCGATCCGTAGTATTGTGCAAAGCGAACGGGGTCGTTCAAAATATCTTTTACCCCGGCTTTAACCGAAAAGCGGTCTCCAATATTTTTCTGAACTGTCAGATCAAGAGAATTTCTTGGTAATTCCCAGGTGTGAGGATTAACAGGAGTTCCAACGTAAGCAATACGTTTTCCAATTTTGTTGTATGATACATTTACAACAACACCGTTATTTTCTCCCGCATAATTGACACCCAGATTTATGATATATGGCGATTGACCCTGCATGATCCTGGTTTTTTCGCGAGCGAAAGCCAATTCGGTATCAATCTCACTTTTGATCAGCGAAGTATTAAAAATCAGCGTAATGTCTTTTAAGAAACCGAAGAAGCCTGCTGAAGAACCAAACTCCGACAATCTTTTTCGAATATCAACTTCGACCCCCATACTATAAGCGTTTTCAGTATTAAAAGGTTTGTAGTCGTATCCTGTCCCAGCCGGAATTAAGAATACCTCGATAGGATTCGTAAAGTCTTTGTAAAACCCTGCAACTGAAATGATCTCTCCCTGATTTGGGTACCATTCGTAGCGAATATCGTAGTTTTTAATGTAAGCACTTCTCAAATCTTCATTTCCGTGAACCAACACAAACATATCAAAATCCTGGTAGTCGAAATTCGACATTTCCCTGAATTCGGGACGGTTAACTGTTTGCCCGTATGAAGCTCGTAATACATGCTTTTCGGTGATGTTATACGTTAAATTAACGGAAGGGAAAAAGGTGGTGGTATCACGCACAATATCAAATAATTCAGGAGTATCTGTTGGCTCGTAGAAATCGGTTATTTCCCGATGGAATTTCTCAACACGTACACCGCCCGACACACTAAATTTTGGAGTAACCGGAATAAACAAATTGATATATCCTGCCACAATTTCGTCTTCGGCATTATAACTATCCTTGGCGCGTGTATTATCGCGGTACGAAAGTCCGTGCTTATTATACGGGGGTGTTTCGTCGAAAAAGAAGTTTTCGGGCTGCATAATATCTGATACCGGCTGGAAAAAATCGATAGGTGGATTACGCAATGCGACAGTGCCTATTAAACGGGATCCGAATTCGCGTGTTTTTTGCTCGTAAAAAAATCCGGTTTTTGCCTTCCAGGGAGTTTCCGATCCAAAGAGTTTGAAGTTATGTTCCAAATCAGCTTTTGCATCGTAAATATCTTCTTTCATATTCAACCATAATCTTCCTCCCAAATAGGCATTCGGAACGTTTTGAATACGCATAAAATAATTTCCGAAGTTCTCGCTGTCCCCATTATCTTCAAATGCGTATGTAACCCGACGGTTATCCGGCTGATCAGTTTTTGTCAAACCGTAACCGGCCATCCACTTAAATTTCGTGCGTTCCTGGTTGAAAATCTGTTCTCCGGCGAGTTGCGCTGAGTATACCAAACGGTTTTCAAACTTCAAATCATGAAGCCGGAGTGTTTCAACATTGTAATAGTTTACACCGTTTCTAATATTGGTAGAATTTACACCTGTATTGTTAAAGAAGTTGCGGAATTCGAGTTTCTGATTTTTGCCGTAAATAATGTTCCAGTTAAAGATGACACCCAATTTGGCTGTTTGTTTCGATCGTTCGTCCTTGAAATCAAAATCCTTGGTAACAATTCCGGTTCCTTCATCGTAGCCCTGATATTCCAAACGATCTCTTTGGGTGTAATCGCTCGCATAGCTGTAATTAACAGCGGTAATATTCCCGATTGAAATTTTACCCAGCAAGAAGCGTCGTTGAGAAGTAACCGAAAAGCTTTGATCAAGAAATGGTTTTTTAGAAACCGTTTCCCAGTTGTTTGAAAACAATTTGGAGACCTTGACTATTTCGGGTGTTTTTTGTAAATAATCATCGACTGTTTCCCAGGTATACAGGTTGGAGAATTCTTCTGAAGAAGGTGTTCCCTTTGGAATACTGCGTGTTCCGTTATCGTACCCCAACCAATCGGTTTTCGAACCTGCGTAGCTGGAAAAGTCGTTGCTAAACGAAGTATTTTGAACGTATTTTGTACCATAAGTAATCACCAGGCTGTTTTCATCGGCAACACTTTTTGTTACAACATCAATGGCAGCTCCGGCGAAATCGGCGGGTAATTCGGGCGATGGGCTTTTATAAATTAAAATGTTGTCAATTAATCCACTGGGGATCGCGTCGAATGAGAAAGCTCTTTTGTCGGCCTCAAAACTTGGCGCCGTTGCATTGTTGAGCATCACCGAATTATACCGTTCTATCAACCCTCTGACAACCACAAAACGACCATCGGTAATCGTAATCCCAGGAACACGACGTATTACTTCGGCAGCGTCTTTGTCCTGGCTACGCGAAATTTGCTGGGCACTTATCCCGTTCACAATCATATTTTGAGCTTTCAGGTTCGATAACATCGACATTTCAGTATCAGTCCTCCGTTTTGCTACCACCTGAACTTCACCAATATCGATGGTTGCAGGAGCTAATGAAATATCAACCTGGGTGTCGCTACCCTCATTTACTTCAACCTGAACAATCTGGGTGTCGTAAGAAATAAATGAAATCACGAGATTGTATTTCCCGGGGTTCACCTTCGGAATTATAAATTCACCATCGAAATTTGTAATTGCCCCTTGTGTGGTTCCTTGAATAAGAATGGTCGATCCAATTAAAGTTTCATTTGTTTTTACATCCGTAATCGTACCTTTAATCGCACTATTCTGCGCATAAAGAGACATGGTAAAGAACAGCAGTAAAAAACCGCTTAGTAAAAATTTCGTCATTTATATAAAAATTGCAGTGATTTGACTTAAAAACCCTGGGTCAAAGGAAGCGGCAAGATGTTACAGATTGATTAAAAATTGTTTAAGTATGGATTACTTTTTCAGAATTCCTGTTTGAAATCATGCAAATCTCTGATATTCTATAATTTAGAAATTATTTGCAGGGAATAATTGAGGGGCCAATCTTAGGGAAAAATTAATATACTTATTATTTCTTCGAAAGAGAAAACATAAACTCTACTCCTTCTTTAGGGCGGTTGCGTACCGATACTCTCCCGTTGTGCAGCATAATGGCATTTTTTACGATTGCCAAACCAAGGCCGGTGCCGCCGGTAGATCTTGAACGACCTTTTTCAACCCTGTAAAAGCGTTCGAAAATTCGTGGAAGATGTTCCTTTGGGATCCCACTGCCCGTGTCTGAAAATGAGAAGTAGTAATAACGCTCGTCCTGGTGATAACACTTAATGTGAATTCTGATACCCGGCCCTCCGTATGTGATAGAATTCTCGACCAGGTTTTGGAACACCGAGAACAACAAAGATTCGTTTCCGTTAATAATTGTTCCTGCACTTACCTCATCGATAAATTCAATCTTGTTGTGTTCAATTTTACTCGAAAAATACTCGTACACATCATTCGTGATTTTTTTAACATCGATACTTTTCATTTCAAACAGTTCGCCGGCATCTTCTATATTATTGATGAGCGAAATATCGTTGATTAACGAGGTTAATCTTTCGGATTGGAAAAAGGCTTTTTCGAGAAAATACTTTTGCTTTTCTTCGGGGATGGGCCAGTTTTCGAGAATGGTTTCGAGGTAGCCACGAATAGAAGAAAGCGGTGTTTTAAGTTCGTGTGCAATGTTCGAGGTAAGTTGTTGTTTCATTAACCTGCGTTTCTCGAGCCGGGTTACATCGGTGATCACAACTTCGAAGCTGTTGTCGGCAAATATAATCGATTGTATTCTAAAGAATTTTTCTTCTTTCGAGACAGTATAGTCCAGTTTAGCCAACGATTCGCCCTGGCCAGGTGTTTTCCCAATGTGCTGGTCAATAAAGTTATTTAGCTTGTTAAACGACGTACTGTCTAACATTTTTTCCAAGGAAATCACTTCCTTTTTTGAGAAAAGATTGACGATCTCGATGAACTTTCCGTTCGACAAAGTCATAATCTTACTTGACGAGAAAAAGGCGATTCCCTCATCAAGTGCATCAAGGTGGTTGAAGAGTTTCTCTTTTTCGTTGGCCAGGTCATCTTTTGTTTTTTTCAGCTTATTGTATATTTCTATAATCTGTGTACTAATTATTCCCAATTCATTTTCAGGGAATTGGGTGTCGTATTCCACTAATTCGTTGTGACCTGCCCTAACCGCAAAGTCTTTAAGCTTGGTAATTGTATCGGATAGTTTAAAGGTAACCCAAACCAAAACAATTCCCACAAGAATAAAAAGCACCACCATGAAAGTGATAAAAATCCGGCTTGTTTTCAGGAAGCTTTTCAGATTTACATCATAAACCAGGGCAGCTCTGACAAAACAATCAGGATATAGACGGGCATAATAATAGAAATCCTGTTTTGTTGTTGCCGATGTACGTATAAATGCACCATTCCCCTCTTTGATGGCTTTTACCACTTCGGGCCGCGCAATATGATTTTCCATCAATGGGTAGTTTTTCACGAAACTATCGTACAATACTTTCCCGTTTTTATCGATGACCGTAATTCGTGTATTGGGTTCGGGTAAGATACTAATAAGTTCGGCAACTCTCGAAACCTCGTTCTTCCCGATCAGATTATTTTGTTGAATAAATTTGTAGGTAACTTCGGTAATATTATCCAGTGTGTTTTCGAGCTGAGAGGTCTTGTATTTTCGTTCGCGTTCGAATTGAAAAACGAGCACTGTTACCGTGAAGAAAACAAAAACGATAATGTAATAGAGAAATATTTCGCCCCTGAAAGACCGTTTCACTGCTTTGCCAAGTATTTGTTTCTATTGAAAACAATAGCCATATCCCGATTTACCCTTGATACTGGCCCCATATTCTCCGATCTTTTTACGAAGTCGTGCAATGTTAACATCTACGTTTCGTTCGGTTACAATCACATCGTCTTTCCAAATGCGTTTTAAAATTTCTTCGCGGCTAATGTATTGCCCCATGTTCTTGGCTAACAACGAAAGTATCTCGAATTCCTTGCGTGTAAGGTTGATGTTTTCGCCACCAATAGTGATGATCTTTTTTTTGAGATCGATTTTTAAATCGCCCACCCCAATTGTGTTTGATTCCTGCCCGGTAACGGTACCCCGTTTTAAAATTGCCTTTATCCTTGCTACAACTTCTTTAATCGAGAAAGGCTTGGCAATATAATCGTCGCCCCCAACATTGAACCCTGTGAGAATATCATTTTCTTCGATTTTGGCAGTCAGAAAAATTATGGGCACTGTAAGTTTAAGCTCTTTCCGAATGGTATTGGCCACCTTATAACCCGAAACGCCTTCCATCATTACATCGAGCAAAATCAAGTCGTAATCCTGGAGATCCTGCTTTAATGCATCCTCGCCCGAGTGCGCAATATCGATTTCAAAACCTTCGCTTTCGAGATTAAACTGAAGAATCTCACAAAGATCTTTTTCGTCATCTACAATAAGTATTCGGTTATTTTCTTCCATAATATTGAGTTGAATCAGGCTTATACCACTCCACAATTATCTTGTTCTGACAAGATGTTAATCAAAGCTTAACGAATGCGAAAAATACTAAAAAATATAGAAATTAACCCGAAGATGAATGATAATAATATGGAAGATAGGCCCTTGTCCTGAATAATCGCCAAAAACCATATCTTCATTGCATTTTTATTACATTTATATTACAATTCGATTACTTTCTAAGTTTCAATTCATTACATATTAATTAATAAAACATGACATTTCGATTAACCTATATATTTGCCGCTAATTCTAAAATGCCATAAAAGAATGAAAAAAACACTGCTGCTGGCCCTGGCGACCTATGCTTTTTTGGGGGCTTCTTCTCAAACCGACACTTTTCAACCATCGGGCAATCCTTTTGCTGTAATATTTGCAAATTTTCACCAGGGAGTTACCTCTGCCTCTGCCTCCGAATCAGCTTTTGAACTGGTACGTGGTTACATTGGTTACGAATATACTTTTAGCCCAAACTTTTATGCCAAAATAAATTTAGATATAGGTAGCCCCGAAGATTTATCGGAATACGCCAAAGCGCGACGTTATGCTTATTTCAAGAATGCTTACTTACGATACAAGCAGAACAGGTTTGAAGCTGAATTTGGTTTGATTGGATTGCGCCAGTATAAACTGATGGAAAATGTTTGGGAACGCCGATACCTAATGAAAACACTGGCCGATGAATATTCGATAGGTGCTTCAGCCGATCTTGGAATGAACCTCCATTATGCTTTTACCGATTTTTGGGATGTCGACTTTACCATTATGAACGGCGAAGGCTATAACAACGTTCAAACCGATGGAATTTTCAAATATGCTATTGGAAGCACGCTTAAACCCATAAAAAATCTGACCACACGGTGGTACTATGATATGACCAGCGATGAAATGCTGCAATCGACCTATCATATTTTTCTATCGTATGATTTTAAGGCGAAAGCCAACCTTGCCGGCGAAGCGCTTTACCGAACCAAAGAAAAATGGAAAGAAGATCGCAATCGATACGGATTCTCTGTATACGGGAAATACAACATCACATCAAAATACCAGTTGTTCGCACGTTTCGACAGAATGGCATCAAACAAATTGGAAGGTGAAAGCTCGCCGTGGAATCTTGCCAACGACGGTTCGGCCTTTGTGGCCGGTATCCAGTTTCAACCCATAAAAAAAATAAAAATGGCGCTCGATTACCACGACTGGGTCCCTTATGCTGCCAATGGCGAAACCAAAGCTTTTATTTTCTTTGATCTCGAAGTTAAATTGTAAAACCGGTTATCATGCAAAATAAGATATTGATAGTACTTCTGCTAGTCGCCAGCTTTTCATGCCGGAAAAGCGATTACTTTTTGGAAGATAATAACGAAACGATTACCGATGATGGTTTTGGGACAGGAACGGTAACCTGGACTGCCGACAAAGAATATACGCTCGAAGGATTTGTTTTTGTGAACGATGGCCAGGTGCTTACCATTGAAGCAGGTACTGTTATTCGGTTCGAAAGCGGACAGGCAGAAAACGCGAGCGCTTTGATTGTGGCACGCGGAGGAAAAATTGTTGCTGAAGGGACAGAAGATAAACCCATTATTTTTACGTCCTTACTTGACGATCTAAATGGATCGGTTTCAAGAGATATGCGCGGGCTATGGGGAGGCCTGGTTATTCTTGGGAATGCACCCATCAATGTAAGTGGGGGTGAAGCATCGATCGAAGGAATTGCGCTTGCCGAACCCCGGGGTATTTATGGAGGAATAGATGAAGCGGATAACTCGGGAGTACTAAAATATGTTTCCATTCGGCATGGAGGAACCAACATTGGAGACGGCAATGAAATAAATGGCTTAACACTGGGCGGCGTTGGAAACCAGACACAAATCGATTATGTGGAAGTAATATCGAATGAAGATGATGGCATTGAAATTTTCGGCGGAACGGTTAACCTTAAACATATGGTTGTTTCGGGTTGCGGAGACGACCTCTTCGATTATGACCTGGGGTGGTCGGGCAACGGACAATTTTGGCTGGGGGTACAGGAAGATCTTCCGGGCGACCATCTAATTGAAGCCGGCGGAGGGGTTGATCCGGTTTATGGCTTGCCCAATTCGCTCCCCAACTTGTTCAATCTTACGTTAATCGGCAGCGGCAAATCAAGCGCTGGCGCCTGTTCTATCTTTGAAAAGAATGCTGGTGGGTTAATTGCGAATTCCGTTTTTATAAATAAAAATAAAGGGATCGTCGTTGAAGTAACCGACCAGCAGCACGACAGTTACAACCAATGGAAAAATGGGAAACTGGCCATCAAAAACAACGTATTTTTCGAAGTGGCTTCTTCAACACCCGAAACCATCTTTAAATTATCGGGTTTGTTTTCTCCTGAGATCGAAAATGAATGGGCTGCTGCTTTTAACACATCAAAAAATGAAATCAAAGATCCGTTGATCGATTTTACCTCCGGAAGCTTTATGCCAGGGGAAAAAGTAAAAGGCGAGATGTTCGAATATCCGCTTCCCTGGTTTCAGATAGTTGATTTTAAAGGGGCCTTTGGCGAAGATGACTGGATACAGGGCTGGACGCTGCTATACAATTTATAGCACGAATCAGTATTTTTTCAGGGATGACTGTTTTGCTTGTTTTTGTCTCCCGTTTCTCCATCATTATTCTTCGTAATATGTCATGCGTTTGATCCGGAAATTTTATCCGTATCGAATAAGATTCCTTTATCCATCTTTTCAGAACAGATGGTAATTCATTTGCATTATTCGCAACGCTAATCCCCATATCAGCTAGCATGGCGGCGTTACAAGCTTGCTCATATTGGTTTTTCATGGGAATTACACACAGTTTTTTACCCAAAAAGATAGCTTCAGACGGAGCTTCGAAACCAGCGTTGCACAGTAAACCACTACAATTAACAAACGAATCATGAAACCCATCGAGTGAAACCGGAGAAAACCTAATATTATCAATCTGATATTCGTGACGGCATTTTTTCGAAAAGACTTCCCATTTTACTTCTGCGAACCGGCTCAATAGTTTCTCAATCATTGCATCGCTGTATGCAGGCAAATACACCGTGTAATGATCTTTGTTGCGTGGGGATGCATTTCGGATGGATGAACGGATAACAGGGGTAAAATGATAAAAATCCAAAGCCCTGAAATGAAACCCGTAGTTTACTTTGGCAGGGGCATAATATTTTAAAATTATCCGGGCGATGAAATTGTCTTTCGGAGGACGAGGCGCCAATGGATGCAATACTGCAGACTGATGGCTGACCGACACACACCTAATGCCTTTTAAACGACAGGCCCAGGCCGAAACAGGCTCAAAATCATTCAGAACCAGATCATATGTTTCTACCGGCACCTGCAATATATCCCGCAACAAACCGAAGGGCCTGGATTTAAAAACTGTTTGCCAATAATCAACACCGCCCTTTTTCCCAAACATAAAACTAAGTCCGTAAAACTTATATTTTACCTCGAATGGCAAGTTAATATCTCCCTGGATACCGCTAACCAAAATATCTACTTCGCCAAATTTTTGTAAGTGCGGAATGATTTCTGTTGCCCGGGCCAAGTGGCCGTTTCCGGTTCCCTGAATAGCATATAAAATTTTCACGATGAAATGGATATTGCGTTTTGAAATGTTAGTTCTTCCAGGAGCGTTTGGTAAATCAATCGTTCCGCTGGAATTTCCGAATCTTCATTCGATTCTTCGGTTTCAACATCACTGTGTGTATACAAATGCCACTGGTTGTGATAAAATTCGGCTGCGGTAAAATGTTCCACCCAGTCGCCACAGTTAATATAACGGATCTGGCAGCCTGAAACTTCAATGTTCTTAATTTTTGGAAGGTGTGTGTGCCCGCAAATCACTTCGTGGTACCCCTGCGAAACAGCCGACTTGGCCAACTGACTTTCGAACTTCGAAGGTGCCGCCTTTTCTTTCACCAGGTTTTTCTTCAGGCTTTTATAAATGATTATTTCCTTCTTCCCCAGCGACCTTAGTATCCGGTTCAGGGCTTTGTTGGCGAGGGTCAGCAAACCGTAAAGCGCGGCTCCGAACCTGGCCAGCCCTTTTGAATTGTGGATAATATCGTCAAAAATATCGCCATGGAAAATCCAGGTTTTACGTGCATCGTGGTGAAAAATATACTGGTTCACGATTTCGAGCTGTCCTACTTTTGTTCCGCTAAACTTTCGAAGAAATTCATCGTGATTGCCGGTAATGTAAATCATCCGTGCTCCCTTCTCCATCATTTTTATGAGCTGGCGGATCACTTTCAGATGACTTTTGGGGAAATAATTTCTTGTGAAACGCCATGAATCGATAATGTCTCCGTTTAGTACCAGAATTTCAGGCTGAATAGATTTGAGATAACCCAATATCTGTTTCGGTTTACATGCATGGGTTGCCAAATGCAAGTCAGAAATAACTGAAACTTCGATCTGTCTCTTATTCATACAATTCCGAAGATATTGCACAAAGTAACGGTATTGATGTTAAGTGCCCGTTACAGTAAAATTAAGATTGAAATAATTTTATAAGGCAGTTATTTAGTAAAAAGCGCCTCAATCTTTTCCCAGGAAAGGTATTTGTAATTCTGGCTTAGAAGAGTTTCACCGTTGTAATTATAACCGTCCTGCACAACAAAAATCCCTTTGGGATAATCTTTCCCAAGCGACACATTACTCACATCTATTCCGTCCGTTTCTTCCACCCCGTCGATATTGCCGTCCACAATCCTGAAACTTCCGACATATCGGTTATTGCCTTGTCGCTCGAAAACGGCATACGAATAATTTCCCTGCGAAGAAGCTATCAGGTAGCCATTTACGCTATCGGTTGGATAAATGGTCAACCCTTCAATGTCGTAACTGATATTCGGATTTTCTTCTGAGCTGAGCGTAATAATTTTACCATTATTCGTTCCTGTTGGTTCGGCATCGAATTTATGAATGCCGGCTACTTCTTCGCCGAGGTAAAGAATTCTGTTTTCATCATCGGCAACCATTCCTTCGGTTTGTGTTTCCACGTGAAAAGTGCGCACAATCTTCGCACCTACCTTTTTTCCTTCAGGGATCAACTCCCATTGCTCCACTTCTCCGGCCTTACTGTTTATGAAAACAAAATATTTGCCGCTTGCCGGACTTTTGTACATACACAAGCCATACACATCATCGGCCATTTCCGATGTTATGGCCCTACTGTGGATCGAATCCAAAACGCCGCCTTCAGCAATTTTATACAAGGAGATGGAGTGCGATGAACGGTTACTTGATGCAAGAATATCGATAGTATCGGCGCCAAGAACAAAACCATAGCGCAAATCGCAGTTGTTCATTTCACCATCGGGATAATAATTCAAGAGGTTGCCGTTCAGATCATAGGTAGCTAAACCGCCTTTTTTGTCGGTACCTATCACTACCGATTGCATGGCATCGACAGGATTTGTCCAAATGGCAGGATCATCCGCCGAATCGTCGTTTTTCCCGCGAGGGGTTGGTTCTGTTTCTGTTGTTGCCGAAACCAGATTTTTAATGTGTTCGCCGGCTTTACGTGAGCCTTCGCTGGGACGGTCGACAGAGCACGATACGACAAAAACACCAAAACACAGGATTAAAATTTTTGAAAAAGCCTTACGCTGCATATTTGTTAATTTTTGAAAATTAAGAATCTATAATCAGGTAATTTGGATTAAAACTCCCTGAACCTAAGTATCCAGTAAAATTCCTCTAATTGATCAATGTTTTGTCAATTTGAATTTCAATTTGTAGTTTTTTAACTCCTCTTCCGAATATTTTTCTAAAGCGTTTTCAGGAATTTCAGTCCGCCATTTTATTTGGTCTAATTCGCCGCCTTCCTTAAACTTGTTTTTTCCGCTGACATTTTTGCTGATGATAAAATGGTCGTATAAATCGCCGGCAACTGTGAACGACTTGAATTCAAGTTTATCGCTGTTGATTGAAATATGTTGGTACAACTGAGTCATAGATGCCATGCGGTCGCTCCAGAAACTAGTATTCAAACCATACATTTTTGGCCCTGAAACCGAAACCACATATAGCGGGGCATTTTTACCTTTTGCCATCACATTTTCGGTATTAAAACCACGGCAATACGTATGGTCGTGACCGGCAAGCACCAAATCGACATTGTATTTTTCGAGAATTGGTTGTACTGCATTTCGGTAACGTTCGTTGTTTCGGCCCTGCGAGCAGGAATAAATGGGATAGTGTGTAAAAACCACCGTCCAGCGGTTTGGATTTGAAGCCAATGTTTTTTCCAGCCAGCCGAGTACGAGGGTGCTGTCTTCAGGATAATTTCCGAGAGATGGCGAATCGAGTGACACAAACCGCACTCCCTGGTAATCGAAAAAGTAGTTGCGGTTTTTGTATTTCTCTGAAGGTGTATTTTCAGGCATTTGGTAAATCTGGTTCCAGTGTTTTGAAAAAGTGCGCGATTTACCCTCGTTACTGTCAAATTCGTGATTACCGGGCGTTACAATACTGGGCATTGTTCCGAAAATCCAGTCTCCGGCGTAAAAAAATTCGCGCCAGTATTCTTCATTGCTACGGCTTACAATGTCACCGGCAAAAAGCATAAAATCAGATCCGGGGAAATGGGAATATGCTTGACGCAAAGTGCGTGAACCCAGCGATTTGATGTCGTTCTGCACATCGCCATGATAAATAAATGAAAATGGTTTGGCGGTGGCCGACGAAGTTTTGAACTGAAACCATTCGCTCCAGTTTTTACCATCGCCCACGCGATAGGCATATTTTGTTTCGGTCTGAAGGTTTTCGAATATTACTTTATGTCCCATCGAGGTCTGGCTACCCTCTTCCCATGGCGAATTTGTTCCAGTAACTTTCATCACTTTATCGTCAAATTTGGGCGAAGCATCGAGGATTGCAATTTCGCCAACACTTTCTGTAATTTCATATGCTGTTCTCCACGAAACAGTGCGCGAGGTTGCCCGGTCGCCCGAAATCGAAAGCATCAACCTGTCAGGGAAAATAGTGGGTTCAAAATTTGCATATTGCAAGTTCTGGGCGGGTAAGCCCGAAAACACACATAATAAAAGAGTAATTAATAGTAAAGACTTCATGAGATAATTATTTTATTTATTTGAATTCAACAGCACCTAAATCAGGCTTTTTCCCATTAAATAAGGCGCCTGAAATTTTTAAAACACGTTTGTTGTTTACGTTTAAGTATTTTTCTCCAGCATCAATGCATGGACTGCCGGCGAGTGGCACAAATGAACCTCCATTTAATCCAGGTTCTACTTCTAAAAGATTGGAACGAAATATTGCATGCTCGCTTAATTCCAGCAAATTGTTATTTCCGTTCTGAAAAAATAAATTATTGGCAACAACCGATTTTTTTCCAAAACGCTTAAAACCACCCAGCTTATTGTTCAAGACCACATTGTTCATTGCAAAAATAGTGTTTCCGCCTGTGGCTCCCACTTGGTTGTCGGAGAGAGTATTGTTGTAGAAATAAACCAATTCGTCCAGGGTTGAAGCGCCATTGGTGTTTTCTTTAGTATTTGTTCCTTCCATACAGCCAAGCCCAACTTTGCAACTTTCAATAATGTTGTGGTGAATATTAAATTCCTTTCCTGTAAAAATATCGTACGAAATAAGCTGGATACCCGCATTTTTACTTCCGGTAATAATGTTGTTCCGTATCTCGTATTTAATATTCTGGTTTGGATATTCATACAACCGAATCTCAATGCCATCGTCATTACTGCTGAAAATTTTATTGTATTCTACAATAATATCGCTTCCCACGTGCCCCCCGCCTTTTCTGATGTCAAGATCAATGCCATCGTCTTTATCATTTTTAATCGTATTATAACCGGCATAACCACCGCCTGATCCCTCGAAACTGATGGCGTCTTTGTTATCCACAAAATAATTGTTTCTAACGGTAACAATTGCATTAATATCAAGCGGATGGTCACCATTAATGATTTTGAGTCCGCTGATTTCTACGCCATCTGCTTTGATGATGAAGATATTTTTATTTCCGGCATCAATTATCGTTTTCTCAATTTTTGATTTATCATCGTCCAGTTTCCATTCCGAAGTAATTACAATCCTTTTGTCAATTGAGATTTCACTTTCGTTGTAAATTCCAGGCGCAATTACAATATAATCGTCATTTTTTGCATTTGTTACAGCCTGGGCAATCGATGAAAAGTCTGATGGGACCCGAATGATATTACCTTTTCCCTTTTTTTGCGAATAACCAGAGGCAAAACAAATTTGATAATGGGTTATTGAAAATAAAAGCAACACAATCGTTAAAATAAATTTCATATAACTTTTTTAATAATTTATATTTATCAAGAATAATATGAAAACCGACCGTATCTCCCTAAAAAAGAAACGGTTGATCTTCATTTTCGTGATATTAAATTCTGTTCAAAAGATGTTGAATTTCAAACCTGCCTGAATCCTGGTTCCGTTTTCAAGCGACGAATATGTATATTCCGGTTTCCACTGATAAGTACGTTGTAATTCGTTTAACAGGTTGTTAGCTGAGGCAAAAAGTACAAGTTTTTTAGTAATAAAGATGTCGATGTTGGCATCGAGATACGAAACCTTGTCGTAGTAAACATCATACTGTTCGGTTTGTCCGTTGCTGGTTAAAAAGTCTGACGTGTAGTTGTATGATAAGCGGGCGCTGAAAAGTTTGTTATCGTAAGCCAGCGACGCGTTGAGAATGTCTTCGGCCGTACCTGAAAGTTCATATTCATTATCTTTATTATCGACCCAGTTGTGCGTAAAGTTGGCGTAAACACTAAAATTGCTTAATACACCAGGCAGGAAATCGAGTTTTTTCTGAAAAGCTACTTCCACACCAAAAAGGTTGGCATTTCCACCGTTTCCGGGTGTAAAACTTTCAAAATCTTTGCCGCTTGCTTTATTGTATCGTTTCCTGTAATCTGCTTTTTGTGCATCGGTATTATCGGTACGGGCGTCAATTTCATCGGGGGTTGGCAAATACGGCGAAACTTCCTCCCAGGGTAAAACATCAATTATCTGAACTTCATAATCTTGAATATTTTTCATAAAAACTCCTGCTGAAAGCAAGCCTGTTGAACCGAGATAATATTCACCTAACAGGTCGAAGTTATTTGCCAGAGTTGGTTTAATATCAGGATTTCCAAAAAAGATTTCCATGTCGTTAATATCGCACTTTGTGTACGGAACAATATCGCGATAATTGGGGCGGCTGATGGTTTTTGTGTACGCCAGGCGAAATACACTTTTTGGGGTAGGCGTGTATTTCAGGTGAACGCCCGGAAGTATCGAAATATAGTCTTGGTTGGCGCTTACTTCGTCAAAGGTTTCAGCGCGTTCGAAATACTCGAACCCATGATAATTTACTTGGGTTTGCTCAAGCCTTAACCCGGCCAACAGGCTCAATTTATCGCCAAGTTTTTGCGTTGACATTACATATCCGCTGTAAATGTCTTCTGATGCGGTATAGCCATCAGCAATTTCAGAATTATACAACGTTACTATTTTCCATCTGTCGGTTGGGCCGTCGTAGCTTGTATTTTGTTGTCCCACCCAATCGGCTGTTACCGACTGGCCAACGGAATAATTTGAATTATTAAAGGCTGAACTTACATCTTCCATATTTTGGGCAAATTCGCTCCACATCCATTTCCAGTTAAAAACGCCCGGCGATTCGGGGTCATTATCCAGAGGTTTCCATTTAACCCGGCCAAGCGTTTTACGACTTTTATCCATCGTACGGGCTTTGGCGCCAAATTTCAGTTTGTTTTCGTATTTCCCTTGAATTATTGGGAGTTCAAAATCAACCTGATAGAGTAACTGATCTACATTCGAACGCCTTTCGCGGCCTTTAAAACCGTCCAGCTCCCAAGTGTCAACCCGGTTTTCATCGATATCAGCCGATGTTCTGCCTGCTATTTGCTGAGAGACATTATCAATTCCAAATCCTTTGTCGAGCCCAAGATAACGTGGATCGGAAAAATCCATCACAACTGTTTTCTCATTATAGCTTTGTAATTCAAAATCACGTGAATCCGGTTCATCTTCAATAGTTTTAATGTATGCAAATTTCCAGTTGGCTTTTACAACACCCAGAATATGTTCGCCTTCGAAACCCCAGTTATAAATCTTTTTATGAATTAAATCGCCACCTTTTTCGTTACCTCCGGCATACACGTGACGTTCAAGTTCAGGATGAAATGTAGGATTCATTGGATCGTAATTAACATACATTGCTCCTGAATTGTCGTCAATTCCATCGTTATTTTCGTCTAAAATAATATACGGCTTTCCAGTGGTATCATTTACTCCGTCGCCGTTGGCATCGATGTCAGAATCGATTTCATCTTCAAAAGCTTCAGCATCATCAAAAACCTGTTCAAAACTTTTAATATCGTTGTATTCATCCGTCATCAACCAGTTTCCTTTGTAGCCGCCGCCAATATCGTCGATTCGGAGGGTGTAGGTTTTACGCCAGTCTTTGTAATCGTTGAAAATACCGGTGAATGCAATCGAATGGTTATCATTAAATTTAAAGTCCAGTCCCAATGTGTAACTCTGTCGAAGACGTTCCATCAAAGTTTGTTCAATATTCAGGTATTTTGGAACAAAATATTCGGTATTCCCAACCATGGTTGGTTCCCAAGAAGAGTTGTGTTTATTGGAACCCAGTTTCTGGTCGTAAACTGATGCTGAACCAATTACCCCAAACTTATCGTTGAAATAGCGATCTCCGAAAATTACATTCCCATTCACTTGTGGATCGCTGGTTAAAAAGTTGTATCCGGTTGCAGCAGAAACTGACAGACGTTTTGAATAAGGAGCTTTTCGGGTGACAAGGTTCACCGCACCTCCAATGGCATCACCATCCATATCGGGGGTAATTGCCTTACTTACTTCAATAGCCTGTACCATATCTGCCGGGATGGCATCAACACCTACTGCGCGGTTGTCGCCGGTTCCGGGCATGGCTGTGCCGTTGATTGAAATTGTGCTTTTTGAAGGATCAGTACCCCGGATACTAATTAATTTTGCTTCACCCTGGTCATACTGAACATGGATCCCGGGAATACGTTTTAAAGCATCGCCAATATTAGGGTCGGGGAAACTGCCCACCTGATCCGATGATATCACGTTTATTATACTCGGTGCATTTAATTGCTGGTTTAGCGCTTTTAAAACTCCACCGGCGCTTCCTTTTACCACAACTTCTCCAATAATTTCATTATCGGAAAGCTGAAAATCGAGCGATACAGAAGCCCCTTCTTTAACTGATACTTCCTTTTCTACCGGTTTAAAGCCAACATACGATACAGTAACAATGTAATTACCCTTGCTTAAGCCAAGTATCCTGTATACCCCATCGTTGTCGGTAACCACACCTTTGTTCAGAGATTTGATAAATACTGCAGCTCCTGGAAGAGGAAGATCTTCAGAGTCGACTATTCTACCAATAATTGCTCCCCGATTCCCGTCATTGTCATTTTCGGCAAAACCAGTAATTGAACTCATCAGAAATAACATCCATAAAAACAATGTAAATTTTTTCATATAATTAGTTGTTTTGGTAATTCTTAGATCAAATAAGCCTCCATTAATAACCTCGTATTACAATTTTGATTCTGTACGTTTCTAAATAAATATTGCCTTTTTCGCCTAAGAGTTTTATTCCTTTTCAACAGCAAAGAAAATTAATATCGAACCAGAAATAGCTCACATTTTATTAATTTGCGATTACGATAATTTTACATTTTGGATGTGATTATTACACCTTTGTTACATAAAAAAAAGTCCTGCACAATGCGCAGGACTTTCCCATATCTGGGTTCAATTAATTACTTTTTGGTAAGCGAATAGGGAACAAAATCGCGGTGTGATTTTACCATGCTAATGGTATTAACAACAGATTTGTTGTTATCGTAGATTGAAATCAATAAATCAATTTTTTTGATTACAGAATTCCATTTTCATAAATCAGCAATCAATTTGACAGGCTTGCCAAACAGTTTAGGGAGTTTATGAATGGGAAGCAGTAGTTTGGAAAATGATCAGGAGAAAAAATGACCTTAAGAGAAATGACCAATCCATTACTTTAGCTCCCGGATTTTCTGAAAGAACACGATCAGACTACCAAACTCATGCTGAAATTACCTCCAGTTCCTGGTATTCAACCTTCATTTTTCCCTTACACTTTTCAGAAATTGCAATTAGCCGTGCCTCGGTATATTCTTTATAAAATTCGGACTTCGCCGGGTCGAAAATGGAAACCAGAAGATCAAGATTTGTCCAAAGTATTTGATCATTTGTATTTATTAGTTCCATGATCCTTATCTCTGATTCGTTTTTACGATCGAGGGCGGCATTCAATTCATTTATCGAAAACTCAAAATTGCGTTTGGCTGTTTTAAGTAAGGCGAGTTCACTTTCGAGAGAATTTATTGAAATACCATGAAGTCGTTCGGCGGAATTAATGGTTGACACACAAAGGTCTATTAATTCACGATCGTCAGAATTTGTAGAACCTGGCTTGAAAAGATTCAATTTCTCCATTAGTGCCTTATCCTCCATGTTATTAGTAAAATCGCAGATAACATTCTGTATTGAACGGGCCAAATCAATAACAATCTTTCGACTATTGTCCAGGGTAAACGAAAGTCCAGGCTCTTCTATGCCAGTTTCAGAGCTGAGCTCCTGCATTTCCAGATTGTTGTTTTTAAATTGGGTAAACGCCCAGTTTAAGGTTTTTATATCGGTCCACAATGCGGCATTTTCTTCCATTACAGTTTGAACCAAATGAAGCATGCTAATTTTATCCTTTTGACTTATTTTTATAGAATAATCCATTTCTTTCCTATTTTGATAGCAAATCTTACTATTTTGGGATTAAGAGCTTATTAAAAAAAATGATTGCGTAACGTTAAAAATGGCTCGACAGTTAATGATCTGGTAAGCAGAAACGATTGGAATAAAAAATGACCGATAAATCATAAGGTATTAATAATCTTTCTGCGTTTATCATTTTTGTTCTGTCTTACCGTTTTTTCTCCCTGCTTCCTCATCATATTTTCTGCTCTTTTGTTTATCAGCAAAACCGCTTCCTTGAATGAGTCGATGTTGCGTTTGACATCTTTTATTTTGTAATTGGGTTCAGCCTGATCGAAAAGATGTACTGACGACTGATTGGAATATTTACCAGGATTTAACGGAGTTACCTTATGTTGCAGTGCGTCGAAAACAAACTCTTTGTGCACAGCAATTACGTATTCCAAATCCGATTTATCGAATTTCACTTCATAGAAACGGGCATAAAGTATGTATATTTTACCGTTTGGCATCCCAAAGAAATACACCGGAAGGGGGGTGTGTATCAAGGATGTATTTGACTTATGCAGTAACTTGGCAAAGGATTCCATACGATTCTAATAATTTAAACAATCCCTTCGACCTTTCAAAGTTAGCCATTATGATTTTGTGTTAATTAAGCTACCATTAAAAGTTGGTTACAATTCAAATAAATTAGTTACTAAACGAACTAAGGACATGATTTTACGATCCAACAATCACGAAATGATTCCTCAATAAATTTTAGCCACAACTTTAATTCATAAACTTATGATGGCCTTTGAAGTTTGGGAAAATAGAGGTTTTACTTTTTTTCAGAGTACAGTACAAAATCGCGGTGTGATTTTACCATGTTAATGGTATGTAACAACAGATTTTTAGTTTCGCTGTTGATATTGAAATATAACATCGAATTCCGTGTATTTACGTTTTGTTCCTTGATTCGTTTGATTTGTACTTTTTCGTTTTTATACAACTTTTCAAAAATTAGATCCCTCTTTTTAACCAGCGAATCAATTTCAGCGAATTTGTCTTCACTTACTATTTGCAAAGCCAAATCGAAGAAGTCCTGGATCCCTGAAACCAGTTCCGACAATTCTGCTTCCTGTTGCGTATTAAAAGGTTTGTGGTTATTATCGAGGTGCTCAAACAAAGGATTCGTCAGGAAATTAAGTGCGTGGGCAATTTCGCGCTGATAATCGACAACCTGAACATAGAAATGCCCGGAATCGACATGGTTTTCAATTTTTGACAGTATCGTTAAAATTTTGTTTTTTAACTTTTTTGATTTTGTATTCAACTCGTCTTTGAGTCCAAGGCCTTTTCTTAATTCTCCCAGGTCTTCGTTTAAAAAAGCGTGTAGGCTAATTGCATATATTTTGCTGCCCGATTCGATAGCCTGAACACAATGTTTTCGACTTTTATTAACTACTTTATCTACTTCGTCGTCTTCTTCAAATGGTTGGACTTCATTGGCTTTAACCTTCTCACGACGTTTTCTGAAAATGAGTTGTGTCCGAAGTACCATAAATATCGCGATGGCAATAAAAACAAAGATGAATATTTTTCCACCTAAAGAAATTAATGCGGCAATTACACCCGAAACGGTTAAAGCGATTAACGCAGTTAAGAACCACCCCCCAATTACGGCAAAAACACCGGAAATTCGGTAAACCGCACTTTCGCGGTCCCAGGCACGGTCGGAAAGTGAAGAACCCATAGCTACCATGAAAGTTACATAGGTTGTCGACAAAGGCAGCTTCATTGATGTTGCCAGCGCAATAAGAATACTGGCCACCACCAGGTTTACCGAAGCCCGAAGTTTATCAAATGCCGGTGTATTTAAGTCGCCGGCGGGGCCGAGTAAAACCGGAGTAAAACGTCTTTGCAGCGCTGTACTTATTACTGTAGGGATTACTTTTTCAATTCGCTGATTGAAACGCATTGAACTTCGAACCAATAACCTGGCAACCAGTGAAGAACCAAAACGTTCCATCCCTTCCGATTGCCGGCCAAGGTTCACTTCCGTTTCGGTAACTGCCTGGGCTTTTTTTGAAAGGATGAGGGTAAGTACCATAATTAAACCCGAAATCAGCAACATATAAACCGGGGTGCTTGCTTTTCCGGCCAGCATTTCCATCGAAAAACTCTCCGGCGATATTCCTCCTGCTGCCCGCCACGCTTCAAACGATGTAAAGCCTGCCACCGGTACACCAATAAAGTTCACAAGGTCGTTACCGGCAAATGCCATGGCCAAAGCGAATGTTCCTGCCAGCACAATCAGTTTCAGAATATCTATTTTAAATAGCCGGCTTAATACCTGGATAATAAAGGTCCAGCCGGCAAAACTCCCCAATAAAACCAGTAAGGTATTTTGTTTGATCCATTCTTCAAGTGTTTCTCCACTTTCAAGCGGAAGTTCGGAAAACGACGAACCGTGAATACCTTTTACCAACATAAAATATGTAATGGCAGTAATGGCGATACCTCCGTATGCCGAGCCAAAATATTTAAGCGATTTTTTGTATTCAAACGAAAAGAGTAAGCGTGTAATATACATCACAATAGCTCCAACTGTAAACGCAATAAAAACCGAAAGCAAAATCCCGAAAATAATGGCGAGCGCTTTTTCGGAATTAATGTATTTCGATAACTCCATAAATACCATTCCACCCGCCATTTTTATTTTTACTACAGAAACAGCCACAGCAGAACCAAGTAGTTCAAAAACAATCGAAACAGTTGTAGATGTGGGCATCCCAAAGGTATTAAACATATCGAGCAGGATCACATCTGTGATCATTACCGACAAAAAGATTACCATGATTTCGGCAAAGTAGAACTGATCGGGATGAAAAATTCCTTTTCGGGCCACCTCCATCATTCCGTTCGAAAAAGTAGCACCAATTAACACTCCCAAACTTGCCACTAAAAAAATTACCCACTTTGGGGCAGCTTTTGAACCAATCGCTGAATTTAAAAAATTAACTGCGTCATTACTGACACCAACAATCAGATCGGAGATAGACAATGCAAATAAAACTATCGTCAGAATGAGGTAGAATTTTTCCATTATAGGTTATTGAATATGCTCTTTAATGCGGCCAAAGAATTGTCTTTTGTTTGATTTTTATTAGTCGGAACAAAGGTGAACCAAAGAGATTACAAATTGATTGCATTATTATTACATCTTTATTACTTTGGGCTAATACTAAACACACAAATCACTATATTTCTGAGAGTTACAAGATCATTTAACCTGGAGCCATCAAACAAAAAGCCGGGCAATAATTGCCCGGCTTTCATATGCCCCTTATGTGATATTTATTTCAATTGCCGGGTAAACAGAATAAAGTCGCGTTGCGCTTTTACAAGGTTTACGGTGTGTAACAATAATTGCTCAATTTCAGAAAGCATTTTAAAGAACAATTGTGAGTTCCGTGTATTAACCAGTTTATTTTTTATTCGTTTGATCTGGTTCTTCTCCATTTTCTTAAGCATGTCGATGATCGCATCACGCTCTTTGATTAGGCTGGTGAGTTCATCAAAATTTTCTTCCTTCACCACATGTAAAGTGTAATTAAAGAACGAATCAATTTTTGCAAGTAAATTGGTAAAATTAGTGGTTTGCTCCTGAACAAATGGTTTGTGATTATTTTCCACATGTTTCACCATAGGATCCAGCATGAAATGAACGGCATGTGCCATTTCGCGCTGATGTTCGATCATTTGTACATAATAATGACTGGTATCGAGTGTGCCTCCGGTGATTTTCGATATCGTACTATACACTTTTTCCTTGTTCCGTTTCGATTTTTTCGAGAAGGTTTCACAAGCTTCCTGTGCAGTACGTAAACCTATGCGGTCTTCATTTAAAAAGCTTTCAATTCCCAGGGTCAGAACCTGGTTGCTCGACACAATGGCTTTTACCACCTGTTTAGAGCTTTTTTCAATAATCTGCTCGTTGGCGTCGGCAACGTTAATGTCTTCTTCTTCCTCGTCCGCCCTGCTTTTTTCGCGTTTTTTAAAGAAGATTTGAGTACGGATTACCATAAAAATAGCGATGGCAATAAAAACAAAAATCATAAAGTTGCCACTTAACGCAATTAGTAATGCAATCAACGCAGAAACAATAAAAGCAATTAAAGCGGTTAGAAACCAACCTCCGATTACCGAAAATACGCCTGAAATACGATACACAGCGGTTTCCCGGTCCCAGGCACGGTCGGCCAACGAAGTACCCATGGCAACCATAAATGTTACGTAAGTGGTTGAAAGCGGCAGCTTCAGAGATGTTCCCAATGCAATCAGAATACTGGCGACTACCAAATTAACGGCTGCACGTACTTTATCAAATGCGGGTGCATCGTCGTCGTTTTCATTATAATACGAATGCGGCTCGAACCTCGACTGTATAGTGCGTGTAAGTGCTGTGGGGACAACACGTGCCAGCTTTGCATTGAAATTAGTGGATGCACGTACCAAAAACCTGGCAGCCATTGATGAACCAAATCTTTCTGCTCCCTCATTTTGCCTCGCAAGATTTATTTCGGTTTGGGTTACTGTCCTTGCTTTTTTTGATAAAATTAAAGTTATTACCATTATTAAGCCAGAGATTAATAACATGTAGGCAGGTGTGCTAACCTTACCCGACAACATGGCCATTCCAAAGCTTCCCGGATCTTGTGCACCTGCTGTTATCCAGGCTTTAAAAGAACTAAAACCAGCCAGGGGTACGCCAATAAAATTCACCAAATCGTTTCCGGCAAAAGCCATGGCAAGGGCAAAAGTTCCAACCAATACCACTATCTTAAGAATCTTAACCTTAAATATCCAATTTAAAAGCTGCATGATAATGGTCCAGAAGAAAAAACTGTAAACCATGATCATAAAAGTATTTTTCGCAAACCAGTCGGATAATGTACCTCCGCTTTCCAACTCAATTTCGGCAAACGAAGAACCGTGTAACCCTTTGATCAGCATAAAATAAGTGATTGCCGAAATCGCCAAACCTCCAAAAATAGCGCCTGCGTATTTCATGGGGCCGCGATAACGAAACGTAAAAACCATGCGCGAGAGATACATGACAAGCGCCCCCACGGTGAAGGCAATAAAGACCGAAACAAGTATTCCCGAAATTATGGCCAGCGCCTTTCCAGAGTTAATGTACTGCGCCAGTTCCATTACAATCGATCCACCTGCTGATTTGATCTTTACCGCAGAAACAGCGACTGCCGATCCCAGCAATTCAAATACGATGGAAACCGTCGTCGATGTGGGCATTCCAAAAGTATTGAACATATCAAGCAGGATCACATCAGTGATCATTACCGCCAGAAAGATCACCATGATCTCGGAGAAATAGAACATTTCGGGATGAAAAATCCCTTTTCGCGCAACCTCCATCATTCCGTTCGAAAAAGTAGCACCAACCAAAACCCCCAAACTGGCCATTAAAAAAATTACCCACTTGGGCGCGGCTTTCGAGCCAATCGCAGAATTCAGGAAATTCACAGCATCGTTACTTACCCCAACAATTAAATCAGAAAAAGCAAGGGCAAAAAGAACGATTACAAGAATCAAATAAAATTTTTCCATTATGCAGTATTTATTGACAGCTATCTGTAAGTATTCTGCCGCGAAGCTTCAAGCCTATTTCCTGAGTAGCCGGCAGTATTGAAGAAAATTTGAGTGCGGATAAAATGGATCAGCATTTCTGTATTTACATTTTCCCGTTCGATCGTTAAGTTTCGTTGCTAAAATTAAAGACTTCAGTTTATTTACAAAATAATATTTCAAAATATTCCTTTCCTTTTTTTTTCTTCTCCTGTTTTGAAGAAAAAGAGATTTCATTTCACCTTCAGGCGGCAAATTTATAAGCTCTCCCTGAAGTGTTTGTACAGTCAACATTAAAAAAACATTACCCCAGCATGAAATTACTGTTAATCAATAAGTAAGCCTGTTTTAATACTTTGCTGCTGCTTTATCTTCGCAGCTGACAAAATTACTATATTTAAAACGCTCAAGTGAATAAAATAAAATTGAAAACCTACTCGTCGAGATTTTTGTCATTGGTGGTATCAGTTATACTAACTCTGCTGGTGTTCGGAATGATGATGGCGGTCAGGAATTATAAGCTGCCGGTCATTGTGATTGTAATCGCGGCAATCTTGTTTTTTGTAGCAGCCCATTTTTCGATCCTGTTCATTCTTCGGAAATATATTATCGACCGGATCAAGCCGATTTATAATACCATCCGCGACCTTCCTCTAAGTGGAAAACGTTTAGACGAACAATTGCTCGACCCCAACAGTTTACTACTGAATGTAAAAAACGAAGTGGAAGAATGGGCCAAAACCCAGTTAAAGGAAATTGAAAGGCTAAAAGAACTGGAGAAATACCGTAAAGATTTTGTGGGGAATGTTTCACACGAGCTGAAAACACCCATTTTCAATATTCAGGGTTATGTACTCACGTTACTGGAGGGCGGTTTGGATGACCCAAAAATAAACAAACTTTACCTGAAGCGGACCGAAAAAAGTATCGACCGAATGGTTTCGATCGTGGAAGATCTGGAGTCTATCACAAAACTCGAATCGGGTGAATTAACACTGAATATGACCCGTTTCGACATTATAAAAACTGCTGAAGAAGTAATCGAGATGGAACACTGGCAGGCTCAGGAAAACAAAATCAGTGTGGAGATCCTGCACAAACCCGAACGCCCCATTTATGTGCGTGCCGATAAAAAACGTATTTTGGAAGTGTTAACCAACCTGGTTGTAAACGGAATAAAATACAGTAGAAAAAAAGGCTTTGTACATGTGTCGTTTCACGATCTTGAAGACCACATTATTGTGGAAGTTACCGATAACGGGATCGGGATTGACAAAAAAGACCTGCCACGAATTTTCGAGCGCTTTTTCAGGGTGGACAAATCGCGTTCGCGCGAACAGGGCGGCACCGGGCTTGGTTTATCCATTGTGAAACATATTATTGAAGCACATAACCAATCGATAAATGTTCGTAGTGTACTCGACCAGGGTACCTCCTTTAATTTTACGCTTGAAAAAGCAAAATAATCGCCTAACTTTGTGATTATTCTAAGTGTAAACAAACATTAATGGTTTCTTTACAAGTGTTGGTTACCTTTACCTCAATTTAAGTATTATGAGCGAGAATCAGTTTAAAGTTTTATTGGTAGATGATGAGTTGGATATTCTTGAATTTCTGAGCTACAATCTCGAAAAAGAAGGCTACGAAGTATTTACCGCCAAAAATGGTTTGGAAGCGCTTAAAATTGCCGAACAGGAAGTTCCCCACCTGATTATTCTCGATGTAATGATGCCTGAAATGGATGGGATTACAGCCTGCGAAGAGTTGCGTAAAATGCCTGCGCTTAGCAGTACCGTAATTGCTTTCCTTACAGCCCGTGGCGAAGATTACTCGCAAATTGCCGGTTTCGAAGCCGGGGCCGACGATTACATTACCAAACCTGTTCGCCCAAAAGTGCTGGTTAGCCGCGTAAAAGCTTTGTTAAAAAGAACCGGCGAAGCTACTGCACCCGTTGTCGAGGTGATTGATACCAATATCATTTCTATTGGAAACCTGGTCATCGACAAAGAACGTTACCTGATCAGAATCGACGATATCGAAATGATCCTTCCCCGCAAAGAATTTGAATTGCTTTCATTGTTGGTTTCAAAACCCGGAAAAGTTTTCACGCGTGAAGAAATTTATTTCTCGGTTTGGGGCGATAATGTGGTGGTTGGCGACCGTACCATCGACGTACACATTCGCAAACTTCGCGAAAAAATCGGCAACAACCATATCAAAACGCTGAAAGGGATCGGGTATAAGTTTGTTGAGTAAACTTAAACAAAGTACACTACTCCGTACAAAATCAGAAAACCCAGAACATATCCGGCAACAATTTGCCAGATATCGTGTTTGTTTTGCGCCAGTCGCGCGGTACCAACCAGTCCCGAAACCACGACGATAACCAGCAAAGCATAAACCGGGTTCATTCCTTTTCGGAACGAAAGTGCAAAAAAGGTACCTGCCAGACTTCCCATCGTAGCCATGTGAATACTGATTTTCCATTTAAAGGAAATAAGAAGCAGTGCAATAATTACCAGAATACTGGCCAGCATAAATAGTTTCAACACGGGAAAAATACTGATCCGTCCAAGCAAAACAAAACCGAAATAGTAAAATACCGACGCTGCCAGTTGTGGTATAATTCGATCGGTACTTTTGGGCATGTTTATATCGAAGCGTGGGTTGAGCGCCATCAACGAAACAGTAAGCAAGGGCAAAATACAGGTAGTAAAAAATACCACTAAAAGAATAAAACGCTTGGCCTCCCACGAAAGCATCGAAAAATAAAAACCCGAGTTAAGCAAAAGTAACATACCCATTGTGGGGATTAAAACCGGATGGAAAATAATGGAGATTACCCTGGCTAATTTTTCATTCATATCATAGTTCTTTGCGCAAACGAGCTACGGGGATATCGAGCTGCTCACGGTATTTTGCCACAGTACGGCGGGCAATGTTATATGATTTCTTTTTCAGGATAGCAGCCAGTTTCTCGTCGGTTAGCGGCTTACGCTTGTCCTCGTTTTCAATACAATCCTGTAGTATTTTTTTGATCTCGCGGGTCGATACCTCTTCGCCATCGTCTTTTTGCATTCCTTCCGAAAAGAAATACTTGAGGGGGTAAATTCCAAAATGGGTTTGAATATATTTACTGTTCGAAACCCTTGAAATAGTTGAGATATCGAGATTGGTGCGTTCGGCTATGTCTTTCAGGATCATTGGTTTCAGCTTGGTTTCGTCGCCATCCTGGAAAAATTCCTCTTGAAAACTAATGATTTCCAGCATGGTCAGCAACAGGGTAGTTTGGCGTTGCTGAATGGCATCGATAAACCACTTGGCCGAATCGATTTTTTGTTTTACAAACAACAGCGCTTCCTTGTCGTTTTTCTTTGCCTTCTGGTTTTTACTCATCGTGCGCAGCATGTCCTGGTAGGTATCGTTTATCCTGAGCTCAGGAACATTTCGCTGATTGAGCGAAAGACTCAGTTCGCCATCGATATTCTCGAGAATAAAATCGGGGACAATGTGTTGATTGGCCTTGTTAAGCGGGTTACTATATGAACTTCCGGGTTTCGGGTTCAATTTCAAAATATGTGCGATGCTGTCTTTGAGCTCTTGGTCGCTCAATTCTAGCTTGCTTTGTATTTTCTCGTAATGCTTTTTAGTGAATTCGTTAAAAAAATCTTTTACAATGGTCCTGGCCAGTACAAAATCTTTCCCATCATTTCGCTGAAGCTGAAGCAGCAAACATTCGCGAAGGTCGCGGGCCCCTACTCCCGGGGGATCGAAATCCTGGATAACAGCAAGTATTTTTTCCAACTCTTCTTCACGCACATCCATGTTGAGATTAAACGCAATGTCGTCGCTGATCGACATCAGATCGCGACGCAGGTAGCCGTCCTCGTCAATGTTGCCCAGCACATATTCTGCCAGTTGCCGTTCTTCTTCCGAGAGGCCGGTCAAACTCAATTGTTCCTGTAGCGATTCATGAAACGAGGTTCCAACCGAAAAAGGAATATCGATGTATTTATCGTCTTTCGAATAGTTATTTGTATTCAGCCTGTAGGTCGGGATCTCATCGTCCTCGTAGTAGTCATCCAGGCTAAACTCGTCATTGTCAGCATCTGCCCCGTTATCGTTATCCTCGTAATCCGGATCATTCTCTGCTTCCGGGGTGTCTGATTCAAGTTCCAGAACAGGATTTTCCTCCAACTCTTTTTTGATGCGTTGCTCGAGTTGCATAGTGGGTATCTCCAGGAGCTTGATCACCTGAATTTGCTGAGGAGACAGCTTCTGTAGCAGCTTTTGTTGTAATGTTAATTTTTGCTCCATACCCCAATGGTTAACACCGTAAATTTAATACTTTTTTGGAGCAAAACTTCCAATGTTGTTAGAACTCGGCATTTTTAGGTGTCCGTGGGAAAGCGATCACGTCGCGAATATTTCCCATGCCCGTGATAAACAGAATAAAACGTTCGAAACCCAGACCAAATCCGGAGTGAACTACGGACCCAAAACGGCGTGTATCGAGGTACCACCACATTTCATCGGTTGGAATATTCATCTCGTTCATTCGGGTTTCGAGCTTTTCAAGATTTTCTTCGCGTTGCGAACCGCCAATAATTTCTCCGATTTGCGGAAACAGCACATCCATGGCACGAACAGTTTTGCCATCCTCGTTCTGTTTCATGTAAAATGCTTTAATGTCCTTCGGGTAATCGGTAAGGATTACCGGGCATTTGAAATGTTTCTCCACGAGATAGCGTTCGTGTTCGCTCTGCAAGTCGATGCCCCACTCAACCGGAAATTGGAACTGGTTTTTCTTGTATGGTTTCGAATTTTTCAGAATTTCAATGGCTTCAGTGTAGGTGATCCGGATAAAATCGTTGTTCAGAACAAACTGAAGTTTTTCAATCAGTGGCATTGATCGCTGGTCCTGTGGTTTGTCTTTTTCTTCCTGTTCGAGTCGTTGCGCAAGGAATTCAAGGTCGTCGATGCAATTATCCAAAACATATTTAATACACGATTTCAGGAATTCTTCGGCCAGGTCCATGTTGTCTTTCAAATCGTAAAATGCCATTTCGGGTTCAATCATCCAAAACTCTGCCAAATGGCGGGTTGTATTTGAATTTTCTGCCCTGAACGTTGGCCCAAAGGTATAAATCTCGCCTAAAGCCATGGCCCCCAGTTCGCCCTCTAATTGTCCTGAAACTGTGAGGTTGGTTGGGCGGCCAAAAAAGTCCTGGGAATAATCGATAGAACCATCTTCGTTAAGTGGTGGATTTTTAGGGTCCAGGGTGGAAACCCGGAACATCTGTCCGGCACCTTCAGCATCGCTGGCAGTGATGATTGGAGTATGCAGGTAGTTAAACCCTTTTTCGTTAAAATATTTATGAATGGCAAATGCGATGGCATGGCGAAGACGGAAAACCGCACCAAATGTACTGGTACGAAAACGCAGGTGAGCATTCTCGCGCAGGAATTCGAGCGTGTGGCGTTTGGCCTGGATCGGAAATTTGTCCGGGTCGGCTTTCCCCAGCAAGTCGATCTGTTTGGCAACCAGTTCGATGTTCTGTCCGCTTCCGGCCGACTCGGCCAACACCCCGGTTACTGCCAGCGCTGCTCCAGTATTGATGTCGCGGATCAAGGCTTCATCAAAACTTTCAACATCAACCACTACCTGAAGATTATGAATGGTTGAACCATCGTTCAATGCGATAAAATTTACGTTTTTACTTCCGCGTTTTGTTCGTACCCAACCTTTGGCAACTACTTCGTTGCCTGCTTTCCCATTCTTCAGGATCTCTTTTACTTTTAAACGTGTCATGATGTTTTTTTTCTCTTAAACCTTTTCTTTAGTTAACTTATTGGAAATGATTTATTTTACTTCCGTATTTAACCTTTATAAGCCTACTAAATTAAGCCTACAAATTTAGTTTTTATTGGCAATTATCGGTACATAAGCATGATTTTCAGGTATTTTTTAATACTGAACTGAGAATGCATAAAAAGCCGTCCATCGGTTGACAGACAGCTTTAAATCACCCACTCAACTATATTGTCTTATTTTCCGTACCTGTTCCCAGCCTGATTTCCTGAAGAGATACTCTGTGTACTGTTGCAAGCGCCTGTTCCGTTTGAACCAGAATATGCATTATTACCTTTCCCCCCATTTCCATCAGAACCAATGCCCTGCCCATGTTTACCATTGGGTTGACTTAAAATTTCAGCAAAGGCTGCTTCAGATATAATTTGTGGTTCATACTTTTCACCTAAAGCTGCCAACACATTTACAAATGCCCCCAAATGGCTTTCAGACCCCCTCAATAAGTTTCCATATACCCGCAAAATGGTCTCGTTCGTGGTTTCTGCAATCAATCGTTGCAGATCGGCAATGTCGTATTCTTCGATAAATGCACCCACTTTAAGAGCATCGGCCAAACTAGTGCTTCCCTGTGCAGTTAAGTCGGAATAAAGTGTTTTATAAAGATCGGCGGTAAATTCGCCTACTTCTGCCTGGGCGGGGTCAACCAACCCAAATCCATTGATCAGGTATAAAACAGCCCTGGAGTGTGCGTCCTCGCTTTCCGAGATATTGTTAAATACAAAGTATTCGTAGGTTTCGTAGAAATAAATATAAACATCATGCGCCAGTTTTTCCTCTTCGCGCATTTCGAGTAATCCGGCTACTTCGTCTTCGGTGAGTGTTGCTGTGAAATCGCAACTGTCGCCCGGAGCGGCTGCCAGTTCGGTACTTTTAATATCGTCCGACGTGGTCAGTACGCTATCAATGCCGTCTTCTTTTTCTGAACAGGCTGCAAAAAATAGTGCGAATCCTGCTAATGTTACAAATGCTAATTTTGTCTTCATAATTGAAAATTAAAATGTTAATAATGATTTGTTTTCCAATCCGGCAAGATGGCAAATCAGTATTGTTCTAGTTGTATATGCAAGTTCCCCTTCTTGCGTTTTGGTTCCAGCCCCTGTTTCCACGGCTATTCATCTGCCGGGCCCCGTTACACGAATTTCCCCGTGCATACTGGCAACCCTGTCCGTAATACCGGCCATTTCCGCCTCTGTTTCCAACGTTTTGATTAGGTCCGTAAGCGCCAGCAGGATGTAACTGATCGTATTGAATTTGCTGATCTTCTGTTAATAGAGCTTTCACTGCATTTCGGTGAGCTTCAACCGTTTTTAGCATGGTTGTCCTGATTTCGCTTTTTTCAACAGCATCAGTAGCCGAGCGACGTTGGGTCCGTAATTCATCCATCGTTTCCCAGTGTTTTTCATCCATTTCCTGAATCTGGCTTTGTTGTTCTGCCGTTAACCCCGCAATACGGGTCAAACAGTATCTGTTTTGTTCGTTAATACTGTTGTTTCCATTTCTCCAGCCTTGTCCAAATACCGAACCGGCGGTTACTACCAGGGCAAAAAACACCCAGGCAAACTTTTGTAATCTGCTTGTTTTCATTGTGTTACAATTTTAATGATTAAAATTCCTGCAATTTCAGTTCTGTCGTTACAGAACCATTTTTGATTAATTATTATTTATTTCATCTAGTCCACCCTCCCCTGAACCTTCGACCTCGCTGTGGAAGATCAACTTCGTCTTTCGATTTAGAAACGCTAAGAAAAATCTCTTTCAGTTTCTCCTGCTGAGTGCTATCGCAAACGGCTTTCATTTTCAGGTAATAATCCATGGTAATTTCTTTCAGTTCGGAATGAAGTTCTCCAACTTTCCTGGCTATCGAATCAAGTTTTTCTTGAGAAGGCGGGTTTTTACCCATCTCTTCTACCATTTCAATCCGTAAATGTTCCAGTTCATCCGATTCGCGGCGCGCGCTCCTGTTATACTCGCGGTTTAACTCGCGGAATACTTCCAACTGGTTCTGATTCAGATTAAGTTGGTCTCTGAAAAACCGGGCACGCTGTTCTGATGGCAATTCAATTTGTTCTTCTACAGCGGCGTCGGCTGCCTTTTTATCCTGATGTTCGTGATACCAGAACGACATTGCCATCGAAAGGTTTGTTGCCACCAGGATCACAATTACCCAAATCAGGATACGATATGTATTTCTTGTGATCATGGCTAATCGAGTAAGAATATTTCAATTGGCTCGGCATCCAAATCGTTCCAATATGGAATCAGTTCCTGTTCTGCTACCACATTCACTGATTTTGAAGAGCTCGTATTCCCCAACCTGATACCGCCGTAAATTCCGAATAAAAGGATAATCGAAAAAGCAACAGGTTGCAACACACGAACGAGCACCGGCCTGTGTGCCACCTGGTTTTCAGCTTCTACCTGATTTTCGAGTTTTGCTTTAACGCGGGTATAAAAGAACGGGGTGATTTCCGGATTTTTATCCGTATCCAAAATACTGAGCGTCGCTTTCATTTCCTGGGCAAAAAGAACACAGTTGGGGCAAATGTCCAGGTGTTCGTGAACCGCTTTCATCTCTGCTCCCGAAAGCTCTTTTTCAAGAAAGAAAATCAGTTTTTTTTGTACAACCTGGCAATTCATTGTTTTTCAGTATTTAATTATCTGACACTTTCAATTCGTAAAACTTGTGCTTACATACACTTTTTTTTGTAACACTTATGCAATTTTTTTTGTAAATTCTTTTTTGCCCTGAACAGGAGCGACTCAACCGAAGATACCGACATTTCCATCACTTCTGAAATTTCCTGGTACGAAAGTTCTTCGTATTTGCTCAAGGTAAAAGCCACTTTCTGATTTTCGGGCAAGCTATTGATGGCCCCGTGCAGAATGATTGCCCGCTGTTTGTTCTCCAGGTCGTATTCAGGTTGATCAACTTTCGACGACTCAAGCTGCAACAATTGCCTGTTTTTGGCTTCTACTTCACTCTCGACGGATTGGAACCATTTGTGCTTTTTGTTATCGCGGATGTGATTCAACGAACGGTTTACAGCAATCCGGTAAAGCCAGGTTGAAAGCTTTGCATCGGCCCTGAAACTATCCACATTTCGATACACTTCGACAAATACATCCTGTGCGATATCTTCTGCATCTTCGCGGTTGCGCACCATTCCATAGCAGGTGTTCACTACCAGTTTCTGATAGTTTTCAACAAGTCTCCGAAAGGCATTCTCGTTACCTTGCTTTAATTGTTCGATGATTTCGGTATCCGGCATCTGCACGTGAAAATTACTACAATTACGGCCCTCTGAAAATTATTTACTGATCAAATCGTATATATCACGCGGAACTACGTTGTTGTTGTCTCCGATCGTTTTTAAAGTCTGGCCTTCTTCTGCTTGTATATGATTAGCCTCCAAAATGTTTAGTATTTCATCAGTACCTTTATTTAACTCTCTGGCAAAGTCTTCGACAGTTTTACGCCCCACTCCCGATCCCTGCATTTCATTTCCCAAGTTTTTCGAAATAATCTCATACAGCTCAGCGGGCGTCATCCGGTTGGCGTTTGCAATTTCCTGTAAAGTTTGAACAGTTGCATTTTTGTACCTGATTTTGTGATTATCCAGCTTTCGGGTCATTACATCCAGTGAATCGATTTTAAGTTGATAGGCAAGTTCAGACAAAGTCAATAATTCGGCATGTGGAACGGGCGCCTGTTCTTCAACTTTTTCCCACGAATTGGTAAAGTTCTCACCCAATGCCATCACATTCTTAAAAGGCGGCAAGGAATAAAAGGTTCCTAAAAAAACCGCGATGATCAATATTGTGGCAAAAAGAAATTCAAATCTCTTATTAAACCCACTGACTGATTTCGAGCGGATATAATAAACAAAGGCTCTCCAGTTTGCCGAGAACAAGTGAAAAATCGATAATATGATAAAACCAAATGAAAAAATGGTGTGGATAGACTGCCATTCTTCTTTGGTGATTCCCCATAATTTCCAGCTTACCCAGTGGGCATATCGGCCTGGAGGAGAAACATAGAGGATGAAACCAGAGACCAGGAGGATCAACATCATGTAGCTTAATCCAAAACTTATGAAGGCCCGCCAGCTAAATTTTTGGTTCATGTCGAGCATATGTTTAAAGTTATTATGCGTATGACACGAATCGAAAAAGAAACTTGCGTTGCCCGGAAAACTTTATTTTGTCTTAAAGATCATTTTAAATTTTGCCGCATTTTCCACTTCAGCTTTACTGAACGGATCGGCATGGTACTGGTTATGGATATACATTTCGGTTTGATCGAGGTAAAAATCGCTGGCCGGTATTCCACTTGTTCCTGTTGGGATGACGGTTTCTGAACGATCCCAATCCTGAGTGTCGAAAATATGCCGTTCCGATGCACCGTGATTAGTTTTATACAAGTTGGCGAACGGATACGAATACGGACAAACCGTGTGGTAACTGCCGGGCACTTCGAATGGGCCACGATTCAGTTTCAACACTTTATCCAGTACATCAACCACTCCCAACGGGTGAGCCACTGTAAAACTGTGCAATTTGCTCCAGTTCCACTGCTCCACATCCGTACCAAGTTGTGCCGAAAGTTCGGCCACGGTTTCTTTAAAAGCCTGAACAACAAGGTCGTCGAAGTTTTCCGTTTTGTCGGTTTGAACATTATCAATCCATTCTGATTGCTTGTTATTTGCGAGGACATTGATCATCAGGTTTTCGAGCAACATTCGCTCCCCCTGGATAGCTTTAAACAGCTCGGGCGAAAGATCATCTTTTACAAGGTCGAACATCGAGATGCGGTACAAAACTTCAAATATCGAGGCAGCCTGGCTTTCGCGGGTAAGAGTGTAATCCCAATTCCTGAGTTTATCAATGGCTTGTTTTTCGGTGGCGTTCCAGTCCGAAATATTTTTAAGCGAAGCAAGATAAACCTGGGTCATTTGTTCGGCTGTTTTCGATTTGAAATCGCTTTGCATGGCTTTAAAATCATCGATGCTTAACTTCTCTTTTGCTTCGAGCATCTCACGAATGCGGTCGATGCGGCTTGGCGTTGCAAACCAGTGACTTATGTAGTGCGGGTAATCGTTTGAAACAGTTTTGTTGTTGGCCGACGAAACATAGCCTCGTTCCGGGTTAAATTCGAAGGGTAGCTCTTCAAAAGGCGCCAATCCTTTCCAGTCGTATTTACTGCTGTCGCCCGGGTAAATTTCGATACCTGAGCCTTCGCGTATTGGAAGTCCGGCGCTGCATTGCAGGCCAATGTTTCCATCTATATCGGCGTAAACCACATTTTGGCTAACCGAAATAAAAGTGCTTGCCGCGTTGCGGAAATCGCTCCAGTTACGCGCCCTGTTTAACAGATATACCGATTTGATCTCGTTACTCTGTTCATTCCCCAACCAACGGATGGATAGTGGAGTTTCCTTTTCGCTTTTAAATCCGTTCACCATCGGGCCACGGTGAGTAAAACGGAGCTTTTTATGAATTTCTTCTCCTTCTTTTGTTTTGATAACCACGTCTTTTATATCGAAATTTCTCCACTCGCCATCATACAAATACTGAGTGGTATCTTTATTAATTTTTTCGGCATAAAAATCGAGATCGTCCACCATCACGTTGGTCATTCCCCAGGCAATCCGATCATTGTGCCCGGCAATCACAAAAGGCTGTCCGGGAAGCACCACGCCCGCCACATTAACTTTTCCATCCACAACCTGGTGCATTTGGTACCAAATCCCCGGGGCAAACAAACCCAGGTGCATATCATTAGCCATCAAAGGCATTCCCGATGTGCTTTTTTTCCCTGAAACCGCCCAGTTGTTACTCCCGCTAAAAATTTCGGCCCCCAGGTTTCTTAGGTTTTCGCTGGCCGACAAAATTGTGTTGGCAGCCTGTATTTTAATCTTGCCAAATTCGGGATAAACTGTGGTTTTATGCTTATCCAGACCGGGAATCATTTCTGCAATTTTTTCATCCGAAATTTCGCTGCGCAAACGATGCAAAAAATATTCGGTTCCCCAACCGGCCGACAGGTCCCACGACAGGTACCCAATTAGGTTTATCGAATGCAACGGTTCCCAGAAATCAGGAGAATAACCCAAAACTTTAAACTCGGGTGGCAGCGGATACTTCATGATATACCAATTCACACCTTCCGAAAAAGCTTGCAGCGCGGCTTTGATTTCCGGATCGGTCTGTGCCAGTATTTTCTCTGACTTTTCCTGAATACGCAAAGCACGCATCAACAGGTCGGTATTGGCCTGGTCTTTCCCAAGAATTTCAGACAAACGCCCCTGTGTTACCCGCCGCAGCAAATCCATCTGCCACAGGCGGTCCTGCGCCATGGCAAAACCTACAGCCCGGTATAAATCTTCTTCGTTTTGCGCATAAATATGCGGGACACCGTGTTCGTCGCGAAAAACATCGACGTCATTTTTTAATTCCCGGAGGACAAGGTACTGGTTATAATCGGGCACAGCAGCCGTTTTCAGGTAGCGTAAAAATATGGCTCCGGCAACGATTACCAACACCACAAGAATCAGAAGTCCAAGCAAAATACGTTTCAGTGTTTTCATAAATCAGTATTTAAAAAGAAAAGGTTGGTCTGTATCAATTTCAAATATTTATATATTTAGAGCTATAAATTTAAGTTAAAACCTATAGTATGAAAAAATTAGCCACTCTTTTTTTTCTTTGTGTTTATGCCCTCAGTTCGTATGCACAGGAAGCCGATAAAATTGTTGGGATCTGGTGGAACGATGAAAAAACTACAAAGATACAGGTGGAGAAAGTAGACGGAAAATATAGTGGGACCATCGTTTATATGATTCCTGAAAAATATGAAAACGGCCAGCCTCCCAAAGACGACCCAAAATCAGGAAAAACATACGATTGCTACGGCTGGCTTGAAAATGATGACCTTTTAAAACTTAAAGGTTTTGTGGCCGGCATGCGCTGGCTGGGCCGAAGCTCGGAGTGGTACCGGACAAGCTTATAGTTGGCGTTGCAGCCACAGCGAAAAATACCAATCGCTTAAATAAACCCCCTTTTGCTGGATAAGAAAACCTTTTTCCAACAGTGAATTAATAGCTGTTCTGACAGAACTGGTAGACCCCAGTGAATAGGCTTGAATAAACGCTGAACCATAGGGTTTTTCAACTATCCCCTGGTGAGCAATAGCCTGTAATAACTGGAACTGAAAAGAAGTTAACAACTCGCGGTAATTATAGTAAACAACTTCATTCTCTTGTAGTATTTCAGTAAGTTTATCTTCTGCTGATTCTCTGGTTATCAAATCATTGCCATCGGCAAAAAGTTTATGGCACAAATACTGAACGTTGTATGTGATTCCCCGGTTCAATTCGTAAAGATAACTCGCTGTTTCAGGAACTATTTTAATATTATTAGCTGCGAATTTATTGACAATGAAAGCACTGTATTCCGCTTTTTGAATGGCATCGAGGTACAGGGTTTCAGTGCTATTGTAGAAAGGTCGCGAGTATGAATTGAACATCGATAATAAGATACCGGTCTGGCTTCCACTAAAAATAAAACTGGTATTTATATCCTTTTGTATCTCGCTCCTTAACAGCGCTTCAACATTTTTCTCGGGGTATTTTGTTACTTGTTGAAACTCATCGAAGATCACAACCAGCTTCTTCTCCGAATCCCGGATATACTCGAAAAGAAGACTCAAGGATTTTTCTTTCTCTGAAGTAGTTCCAATACTGAGCTCCAAATTTGGGGAACCACTGTGCGGATCGATGGAAAACTTTGGTTTAAAGGCCGAAAAAAAGTTAGTCAGCTTTCGTATCACCTTTTCAGAAAATGGTTCGAGATGGTTTAAAACTGCATTCGAAAGTATCCGAATGAAGTCGGACATGGAAAGAGTTGGATAAATATCGATATAAATAAATGTTGCTTCATCTTGCTGCAAAAACATAAGGTGTTTCAACAGGGACGTTTTTCCCATTCGCCGCTCCGAAATAAGCGTTAGGTTTCGCGAATTTTCAATCGATTGAATAATTCTTTTGGTTTCATTTTCTCTGTCGCAAAAAAATTCGGGACGTTCGTATCCGCTCATTAAAAATGGATTCATAATTATTGCGTTTTTTACATTGCGTAAATTACAACATTTTTTCTGAAATAAAAATCATCAATACCGGTTGTAATTGTTCAATATAATAGGCTTTTTAAGATATTGCGCAACATGCGCTGTGTATATTGCGCTTTATCTTACCCTGAAACCTGGACATCAAGTCCGGCAGCGCGAACACGTTCTGCAATTTGGTTGAGTTCTTCCAGGGGAACTTTTTCGAGCGTTTCAACAGGTGTATCCCTTGCAATGGTGTAGATCATCACTTGCAGGGGATTTATTTTTTTGAGCAGTTCGAGCCAGGCCGAAATTTCCTTTTCACTGGTATTGTCTACTATTTTCCCTTTAAAACTCCCTCGCAGGAACATGGTCTGAATAATTACTTTGCCCTTAAATGCGACCAGTTGTTCAATGGTTTTTTCTAAGTTGAAAACTCCCTGTGGACAATCGATTTGCAGTATGGTTTCTTCAAAAGCAGAGTCGAGTTTCTGAATGTTGTCTTTTATTTTCAGGAGCGCTTCGAAAACCGGTTTGCGGTGCAGCGTAGTTGCATTGGATAATACGGCAATTCGAGCACCGGGCGCAAGCTTGTTGCGCAATTCAATGGTATCGTCAATAATTCCGGCAAACTCGCGGTGTAAGGTCGGTTCCCCGTTCCCGGCGAAAGTAATTACGTCGGGCAACCGTTTTTCTTTTCCCATTTCCAGTAATTTTGCTTCGAGTCGTTCTCGCACTTTCCGGCGCGAAGGAAGCATAACTTTTTCTTCGTATTTTTTAGGGGTAAAACCACATTCGCAGTAAATACAATCGAACGAGCAAACCTTGGCATTGGTTGGCAGCAGGTTGATACCGAGCGAAACGCCCAGGCGCCGACTTTCGACCGGCCCAAAAATTATCTCATCGAAAAGGAAAGTTGCCATAATTTACGATTGTGGCGCAAAGATAATATGATTTT
>WOYI011346147.1_pt1 | contig 47277 bp, 41 predicted proteins | sample 6423411 | NCBI WGS metagenome assembly WOYI01 (sample SAMN13441803, study PRJNA592873) | oil field metagenome | biome: oil field; feature: oil-well bore; material: oil-contaminated soil; isolation source: oil-contaminated soil from oil-well borehole | place: Germany: Wietze | collected 2016-10-18 ... | reverse complement strand
AAGCGGAGCAAGCCATGCCGGTTTGACGTGCGAATGCGGGGATAGCGGATGCTTCCGGTGCGAAGGCTGCTGCAGCCATTACGCCTGCCAAAGACAGTACGATTTTCTTCATTGCGTTAATCCTCCAGGGCAATATGTTCAAGTTTCCCAATGAATCCTTGTGCGATTGGGTAACGGACAGATGCACAAGCCGATGGCGATGCTAGCAACGCCCCCGTGAGCGCCCCGTCAAGGGGGCGTGAAGGAAATGTGAAGTTGGTTTTTTTGCAACAGTCGGTTGCGCGCGGACGCTACCGGAAGAATCAGCTCAACGCTGCAGAATTGAATTTCACGGTCACGGTCGTGCCCTGACCGGCGGCACTGGATATCCCAATGTGCCAGCCGTATCGTTCGCATATACGTTTGACCAAAGACAGTCCGACACCGAATCCGGCACTCTGCCGTCCTTTGTAGTGGCGCTCAAACATGCGCGACTGTTCGTCACTGGCCATGCCGATCCCGGTGTCGCTGACGATCAGGCTATCCCCGTTCAGCTCGAGCCGTATGGTGCCCGCCTGCGTATGGATCATTGCGTTGCGCAACAGGTTGCTCACCACGATCTCAAGCAATGCTTGCTCTACCTGCAGCGACATCTCCGCTTGCTGATCCAATACCAACTCCACCGGTCGCCCGACAAGCAGGTGACGGTGTTTCTCCATGGCAGCGTTCACGATGGTCGCCACATGACACAGCGGCTCCTCCACACCGGGCAGATGCTCGCGCGACATCAATAACAAAGCGCGGGTCATCTCGATCATGTCCAGCACGGCACGCTTGATCCGAACCAATCGCTCGCTCTGTTTTACGGACAGGGATGCATCCTGCTCCAACACCTCCACCGCCCCCATGATCACTGCCAAAGGCGTACGCAGCTCATGACTGACATCACCGGTGAAGTACTTCTCCCGTTCGATAAATTCCCCCAAACGCAACACATAGCGCTCGAACGCCCGCGCGAGATCGCCGACTTCGTCGTCGCGCGCAAGGTTGCTCAACGGCAGATTCGACATGTCCGGCCCGGCGTGCCGGACATGTTCCGCCAGCCGCGTAACCGGCGTCACGACGCGGATGGCCAGCCAAAAACCGCCGCCCGCCGAAGCCAGCGTCATGAACAAGGTGAAGCCGATCAAAATACCGGCGAACTCAGCTTCATGTTGAAGCTGGGTGTCGATATCGAACAGCATGAAGTAACGTGCCCCCTCCCGCTCGGCGACCAGGGTCCGGTAGTTGTGCTCCCCGATGCTCACATTGTGCATACCGGGCGACAATCCGCTGACTGCTTCGGGGATATTGGGGCTGGATTCCCTTTCGGAGCGGATGAAACCCTTGATGGACATAGTGTTCGGCGGAATGAAGAACGGGGTTATCCCACGGCGAGTAACCGAATCGTCCAGCTCTGCCTGCAAGGTCTCATCGATCAATTGGCTGCCCAGATGCTGCGCAAAAACGAACAGCCCGCCAGACAGCAGCAGACTCAGCAACGCCCCAAAGCTTGCGAATACAAATGCGACCCGGAAGCGAAGACTACTTCTGCGACTCATCATCGATCTTCAATTGATAGCCAAAACCGCGCACCGTATGCAGCAGTTTCTGCTTGGACGGCTTGTCGACCAGCTCGCGCAACAGATACCAGTGCGCGCGCAAAGAATCACTGTCCGGCCGCGCCTCGCCCCAGACTGCGCGCTCGATGTCATCGCGCGGCACCACTTGCGGCGTTCTGGCCATCAACAACTCAAGGATCTTGTACGGGATAGGCGGCAACTGGATCGGGGTATCGCCGCGTTTGACGGTAAAGGTCGAAGGATCAAGGCTGAGATCGGCCACAGTCATATCGCGTTTTTGGTTCACGCCGCCGCCGCGCCGCTGCAGGACGCGCAAACGCAATTCCACTTCTCGCAGTTCCGCCGGTTTGACCAGATAATCATCCGCGCCCGCTTCCAGCCCGACGATCTTGTGTTCCAGTTCATCGCGCGCGGTGATCATCAGCACCGGCGTCTGCTTGCCTGCCTCGTTGCGCAATTTGCTGCACAGCGTGATGCCATCCATGCCGGGCAACATCAGATCCAGCACGATAGCGTCGTAATCGTTGACCACCGCCAGATGCAGACCGGTAATGCCGTCCCCGGCCGCATCCACCTCATGCCCCTTCGCTTCCAGAAAATCGAACATATTGGAAGCAAGATCGCGGTTGTCTTCGATGATCAATATATGCATGGTCCATCCATCCTGACAGGTAAAGCTCTTAAAGCCGAGGCGCGCACCATACCACCACAAATAATGCGAGTGCCAGCGGGCTTGCCATTGCGTGACCAAACTTCCGCTATAATCCGCGCGCCGTTCAAACCGATGGGAGAGCGTGCCGCAAGGCACCGCCGAAGGCGCAACACCCGCAACCGCTCAGGCACAAAGTACTATCGGGACAGGCAAATCTGGAGAGCGCTGTCGAATCAGCCACCGAAGGGGCACGCGGATATTCCGTAATCTCTCAGGTACCAAGGACAGATGGGGGCGAGGCCATGTGGCCTCGCCCTTTTTTATTGCCCGGAAAACGAATATGACTCTGAAGACGACTCCTTTGAATGCAGCCCACCGCGCCATGGGCGCGAAGATGGTGGATTTCGGCGGCTGGGACATGCCGGTCAACTACGGTTCACAGATCGACGAGCACCATCGGGTGCGCAACGACTGCGGCATGTTCGACGTGTGCCACATGCGCGTGGTGGATGCCAAAGGCGACGGCGTGCGCGCTTTCCTGCGCTACCTGCTGGCCAACAACGCCGACAAGATCACCCTCCCCGGCAAGGCGCTGTATTCCGCCATGCTGCGCCCGAACGGCGGCGTGATCGACGACCTCATCATCTACTTCATGACCGAGCAATGGTTCCGCATCGTGGTCAACGCGGGCACCGCCAACAAGGACATCGCGTGGATGAAAGAACAGGCTGCCGCTCATGCGCCCAAGCTCACCATCACTTCGCGTGACGATCTGGCGATGGTCGCCATCCAGGGCCCGAACGCGCGCACCAAGGTGTGGCAAGTGCTGCCACAGACTAAGGTTGCCACCGAGAATCTGGTGAACTTCCAAGCTGCCGACTGCGGCGAATATTTCGTGGCACGCACCGGCTATACCGGCGAAGACGGTTTCGAAGTGATGCTGCCGAAGGAAAAAGTGGATGCCTTCTGGTACGACCTGAACAAGGCCGGTGTGAAGCCCATCGGCCTCGGCGCGCGCGACACGCTGCGTCTGGAAGCGGGCATGAACCTGTATGGTCAGGACATGGACGAGACCGTAGGGCCGCTGGAATCCGGTCTGGCGTGGACGGTGGACCTGAAGAGCGAACGCGACTTCATCGGCAAAACAGCGCTGCTGGCCAACCCGCCGAGCAAGAAGCTGGTCGGACTGTTGTTGCTGGATCGCGGCGTGCTGCGCGGTCACCAGAAGGTCGTCACGCCGCACGGCGAAGGCGAGATCACCAGCGGCACCTTCTCCCCGACACTGGAGAAGTCCATCGCGCTGGCGCGCGTGCCCAAGGATGTGCAGATCGGCGACACCGTGCAAGTCTCGATCCGCGACAAGCTGTTGAATGCATCCGTAGTGAAGTATCCTTTTGCCCGCAACGGCAAGGCAGTGATCTAAGTCAAAAGCAGTCGTCCACGAAAGACACGAACAGCACGAAAGAAAGCCAGCGGCACCGTTCGTGTATTTCGTGGACAGAAGTGATTTTCAAATTCAAACATCAAACTTCGGAGAACAACATGAGCAACCCGACCGACCTGAAATACACCGCCTCCCACGAATGGGTGAAGACCGAAGCCGACGGCAGCATCAGCGTCGGCATCACCGACCACGCGCAGGAACTGCTGGGCGACATGGTGTTCGTTGAAGCCCCCGCTGTCGGCCGCAAGCTGAAGGCCAAGGAAGAGTGCGCGGTGGTCGAGTCCGTGAAGGCCGCAGCCGACGTGTACGCGCCGGTGTCCGGCGAAGTGGTCGCGGTGAACGGCGACCTGGATAACTCTCCCGAGAACATCAACAGTGACCCGTACGGCGCATGGATGTTCAAGATGAAGCCGAACAATGCCGCCGACGTCGCCGCGCTGCTGGATGCCGCCGCGTATCAGGCGCATGTAGACAGCGAAGCACATTAAGCAGGATGCGGGATTCAGGAAACAGGATTCAGGGGAAACCCGCTCCTCGCTCCGAGTCCCGCATCCTTCCCTGAATCCTGAATCCTGAATCCCGCATCCTGAATCCGACACCATGAACACCGACCATTTCGTCTCCCGCCACAACGGTTCCAACGCACAAGATACGCAAGCCATGCTGGACAAGATCAACGCGCCGACGCTGGATGCGCTGATCGCCCAGACCGTGCCTGCCGCCATCCGTTTGCAGCAGCCTTTGAATCTGGCGGACGGGATGTCGGAACATGAGTTCCTCGAGCATCTGCGCGGTATCGCGGCAAAGAACAAGCTATTCAAAACATATATCGGTCTGGGCTATTACGGCACCGTGTTGCCGGCGGTGATCCAGCGCAACATTCTCGAAAATCCGGGCTGGTACACGGCCTACACGCCGTATCAGGCCGAGATCGCGCAGGGACGGCTGGAGGCGCTGCTGAATTTCCAGACCATGGTGATGGACTTAACCGGCATGGAGATCGCCAACGCGTCGCTGCTGGACGAGGCGACCGCCGCGGCGGAGGCGATGACCATGCTGCATGGCCTGCGCCCGCGCGACGCGGCGGAGAAGAACAGCTTCTTCGTGTCGCACGAATGCTTCCCGCAAACCATCGAGCTGCTGAAGACGCGCGCGAAACCGCTGGGCATCGAGCTGGTGATCGGCGACTTCAAGACGCTGACGCTGAACGACAAGCTGTACGGCGCGCTGCTGCAATATCCGACCGCCGACGGCGCGGTGCACGACTACGCCGACTTCGTCGCGCGCGCCAAGGCGAACGGCATGACCGTCGCGGTCGCCGCCGACATCCTCAATCTGGTGCTGCTCACACCGCCAGGCGAATGGGGCGCGGATGTGGTGTTCGGTTCCACCCAGCGCTTCGGCGTGCCGATGGGCTACGGCGGTCCGCACGCTGCGTTCTTCGCCTGCCGCGACGCGCACAAGCGCTCCATGCCGGGACGCATCATCGGCGTATCGGTGGATGCCGACGGCAACCCTGCCTTGCGTATGGCGCTGCAGACACGCGAACAACATATCCGCCGCGAGAAGGCGACTTCCAACATCTGCACCGCGCAGGCACTGCTGGCAATCATGGCCGGCATGTATGCGGTGTATCACGGCGCGGAAGGGCTGCGCGGCATCGCGCGCCGCGTGCATCAGGCGACCGCTGTGCTGGCGGATGAATTGAAAAAACTGGGCTATCAGCTCGCCGACGGCGCGTTCTTCGACACGCTGCATCTGCAGCATACCGACAACGTGAATATCCACGCGCTGGCCGAAGCCGCGCAGATCAACTTCCGCTACACCGCCGACGGCCTCACGCTGTCGCTGGACGAGACGACATCGGTCGCCGACCTGAACGCCATCCTCGCCGTGTTCGCACAGGCTGCGGATAAGACAGCGCCCTCTGTGACGCGCGAACAAGTGATCGATCATGCGCTGATGTTCACACCGCGCAGCTCGGCCATCCTCGCGCACCCGGTGTTCAACGCGTATCACACCGAGACCGAGATGATGCGCTACATCAAGCGCCTCGAAAACAAGGACTTGTCGCTGACGCACTCGATGATCTCGCTCGGCTCCTGCACGATGAAGCTGAATGCGGCATCCGAGATGCTGGCGCTGACCTGGCCGGAGTTTGCCAACCTGCATCCCTTCGTGCCGCCTGAGCAGGCCGAGGGTTACCAGGAACTGATCTCCGGTCTCGACGCGGCGCTGTCCGAGATTACCGGCTTCGCGCAGATGAGCTTCCAGCCCAACAGCGGCGCGTCCGGTGAATACGCCGGACTGCTGGTCATTCAGGCTTATCACCGTTCGCGCGGCGAAGCGCAGCGCAACGTGGTGCTGATTCCCTCTTCCGCGCACGGCACCAACCCGGCCAGCGCGGCGATGTGCGGCATGCACATCGTTGTGGTGAAGTGCGACGCGCGCGGCAATATCGACGTGGACGACCTGCGCGCGAAAGCGACAGAACACAAAGACAAACTGTCCTGCCTGATGGTGACCTACCCCAGCACGCACGGCGTGTACGAGGAATCCATCAAAGACATCACCGCCATCATCCACGCGAACGGCGGCCAGGTTTACATGGACGGCGCCAACATGAACGCGCAGGTCGGCCTGACCAGCCCCGGCAACATCGGCGCGGACGTGTGCCACCTCAACCTGCACAAGACTTTCGCGATCCCCCACGGCGGCGGCGGACCGGGTGCTGGCCCGATCGGCGTCGCGGAACACCTGACGCCGTTCCTTCCGGGCCATTCCATGGTCAAGGTCGGCGGCGCGCAGGCCATCCATGCGGTGTCCGCGGCGCCCTACGGCAGCGCGCTGATCCTGCTGATCTCCTACGGCTACATCAGGATGATGGGCGGCGCGGGGCTGACCGAGGCGACGAAGATGGCGATCCTCAATGCCAACTACATCAAGGAATCGCTGAAGGACCATTACGTCACGCTGTACAGCGGTGCGAACGGCCGTTGCGCGCACGAGATGATCCTCGACTGTCGCGAGTGGAAGAAAGACGGCGTGGAAGTGGCCGACATCGCCAAGCGCCTGATGGACTTCGGCTTCCACGCGCCGACCACCTCCTTCCCGGTGGTGGATACGCTGATGGTGGAGCCGACCGAGAGCGAATCGAAAGCCGAGCTGGACCGCTTCTGCGCCGCGATGATCGCGATTCGCGGCGAGATCGAAGAAGTGATTTCCGGCAAGGTCGACAAGAAGGACAACATCCTCAAGCACGCCCCGCACACTGCGAAATCGGTCTGCGCCAACGAGTGGGCACGTCCTTACTCGCGCGAGCAGGCTGCTTACCCGCTGCCTTACGTGCGCGAGAATAAATTCTGGCCGGCCGTGGCGCGGGTGGATAATGTGTACGGCGACAAGAACCTGATCTGTTCCTGCCCGCCCATCGCGGCGTACAACTGACAGGCTCTGTGGCAATAAAGTTTTCCCTGATTAATTAACAGATACACATTTGGAGACCAATCATGGCCAAAGACCCCAGCAACAAGACCGCAGTCACCCTGGATGGCGCACCCCTCACCCTGTTCGGCAGCTTCCCCGTCGTGGGCACGCAGGCTCCGGACTTCACGCTGGTGGACAAGGACCTGAAGGATGTCTCGCTGAAAGACTTCGCGGGCAAGCGCAAGGTGCTGAACATCGTGCCCAGTCTGGACACCGCGGTATGCGCCACTTCCACGCGCAAATTCAACGAGGCCGCCAGCCAGTTGAACAACACCGTGGTGCTGGTGATCTCCGCCGACCTGCCGTTCGCGATGAGCCGCTTCTGCGTGGCGGAGGGACTGGAGAACGTGGTCACGCTGTCGCTGATGCGCGGCCGCGATTTCATGCGCAACTACGGCGTGAAGATCGCCGACACGGCACTGGCCGGCGTCACCGCGCGCGCGGTGCTGGTGTTGGACGACCATGACAAGATCATCCACGCCGAGCTGGTGGACGACATCACCCACGAACCGGACTACGACGCCGCGCTGGCCGTGTTGCGCTAAGGGCAACAGATGTCGGCAGACAAGAACTTCCACAAGCGCATCATCGGCGTCTGCTGGCTGCTGCTGGGGGTACTCATCCTGTCGATGCTGGCCACCGGCTTCGCGTCGCTGCCATCCTCCAAAGTCTTCGTCGGCGTCCTCGAAGGCCTGCTGTTCACGGCTTCCGGTTTCATGCTGCTGGCGAAGCTGCCGCATTCCTGGCGCCTGTGTCTGCCCTGTGCCGCGCTCTCGCTGTTCACCGTTCCGGTCGGCACCGCCATCGGCGTCTATTACCTCTGGTACTACTTCCGGCGCGAGAAGCCCGACTGAACCGTGGATGAACTGACCGCACTGCCGCAGAACGCGCTGCTCGAATCCCGCATCGAGATCTGCCGCCTGCTGGTGGCACTCTCGAAGCACAATCATTCGATCTCCGCCGATGTCGGCAGCCACATTTTCATCTCGCACATTCTGCATGTCGATCTGCGTGCCGAACATCTGGTGCTGTCGTTCTGTGCCAACAAGGAACTCAACAATCTCGTGCTGGAATCGGGTCCGCTGCATTTCACCGGCGGCTTTCTGGATGCGCATATCGCCTTCGACCTGGCCGCGCCGACCGAAGTACAGTTCAACGACAAACCCGCCATCCAGTATCCGCTGCCCGCCGCCGTCGTGCTGTATCACCGCCGCGAATGTCCGCGCGCCAACGTGCCGCCCGAAGTCTCTTTGCGCTGCATCGCCGACGAGGGCGGCGTCATGCCGTTCGAGTCGCGCATCATCGACATCAGCCACGACGGCTTCGGTGCCATCCAGTACGAGGGTGACATCAATATCGGACCGGGCACGATATTGAAAAGCTGCCGCATCATGCTGCCCGGCAGCGGTTCCGTCGTCGCCGATCTGGAATTGCGCTACACCCTGATCGCCATCCGCCCCGACGGCAGCGCCGCCCACCGTTCCGGCTTCCGCTTCCTCAGCAAGCCGGAAGGGCTCGCCAGACTGACGGGGGCCTTCATGCAGGATCTTGACAAGCGCGCCTAGCAAGACCCGTCAACCACGTATAATCGTCCCACCCCTCCTGCGGAGAACTTGACGTGCTGATCTGGTTGCAACTGCTGCTGTGTCTCGCCATCATCGGTTACGCCGGCTTTTACCTGTCGCGCTACGGCGACATCATCGCCGACAAGACCGGTATGTCCGCCTCCTGGGTCGGGCTGCTGTTGCTTTCCACCGCCACCTCGCTGCCCGAACTTGTGACCGGTCTCTCCTCCGTCACCGCCGCCGGCACGCCCGATATCGCGGTGGGTGATGTGCTTGGCAGCACCGTGTTCAACCTGGCGATACTGGTCATGCTGGATGCGCTGTACCGCAAGGAGACCCTGTACAGCCGTGCCGCGCAGGGGCACATCCTGTCCGCATCGCTGGGCACGCTGCTGATCGCTTTCGCCGGTTTCAGCCTGTTGCTGGAGCGCGGTGGGATGAGCCTTTCCATCGGACACATCGGTGCCTACACGCCGCTCATCGTCGCGGTCTATCTGGTGGCGATGCGCGCGGTCTACAGTTATGAACACCGCACCTTGTCCGCCTACGCGGAGGAATCCGCGGAACGCTATCCCGAGGTGACGCTGCGCAGCGCGATCAAGGGTTATGCGCAGGCCGCGCTGGCGGTCGTACTGGCCGGCTCATGGCTACCCTTCCTGGCCAAAAACCTCTCCGAGATGATGGGCTGGGACCAGAGCTTCGTCGGCACCCTGCTGGTGGCCGCCGTCACTTCCGCGCCGGAAGCAGCCGTCACGGTCGCGGCGTTGCGCATCGGCGCTCTGGACATGGCCATCGCCAATCTGCTCGGCAGCAATCTGTTCGACATCGTCATCCTCGCCATCGACGATCTGTTCTATCGCGAAGGTCCGCTGTTGGCCCATGTGGACACCAGCCATGCGCTGACCGCGCTCACCGCGGTGATGATGAGCACGCTGGTGATCGTCGGGCTGGTGTTCCGCCCGCAGGGGCGGGTCGTGCTCGGTCTGACCTGGATCAGTCTCGCCCTGCTGATGCTGTACGTCCTCAACTCATGGCTGCTATTCGAACATGCACACTGAATCCAGACACTGGCATACCCTGTCGCCGGCCGGGACGGCACAAGCCCTGCACAGCGATGCGGAACGCGGGCTGAGCGAGGCCGAGGTCGCGCATCGCGCCGCACACTACGGTCCGAATGCGCTGCGCGAAAAACGGGCGCGCTCCCGCTGGCGCATGCTGCTCGACCAGTTCTCCGACTTCATGATCATCGTGCTGATCGGCGCGGCCATCGTGTCCGGTTTCGTCGGCGATATCGAGGACACCATCGCCATCCTCGTCATCATCGTGCTGAATGCCGTGATCGGCTTCGTGCAGGAATACCGTGCCGAGCAGGCGATGGCGGCGCTCAAACGCATGTCGGAAGCCGGTGCCAGCGTCATCCGCGCGGGCCGCATCGCGAGCATCGCCGCCTCGGAACTGGTGCCCGGCGATATGGTGCTGCTGGAAGCGGGCAACATCGTCCCGGCCGACCTGCGCATCACCGAGGCCGCCAGACTGCGCATCGACGAATCCGCACTCACCGGAGAATCGGTCGCCGTGGATAAACAAGTCCTGTCACTCGAAGCCGACGAGTTGCCGCTGGGCGACCGCACCTGTCTCGCCTACAAAGGCACCATCGTCACCGCCGGGCGCGCGCGCGGACTGGTCACCGCCACCGGCATGCACACCGAACTGGGCAAGATCGCCACCCTCCTCGACCAGGACAACGACACGCGCACGCCGCTGCAGCAGCGGCTGGCCAGCTTCGGCAAATATCTGGCACTGGCCGCGCTGGCGATCTGCGCCATCGTGTTCGTGGTCGGCGTGTTGCGCGGCGAACCGCTGTTGCTGATGTTCATGACCGCCGTCAGTCTGGCGGTGGCCGCAATTCCGGAAGCATTGCCCGCCGTGGTCACTATCTCGCTGGCGCTGGGTGCGCGCAAGATGGTGCAGCAGCATGCGCTGATCCGCCGCCTGCCAGCGGTGGAAACACTGGGTTCGGTGACGCGCATCTGCTCCGACAAGACCGGCACCCTCACCCAGAACCGCATGCATGTCAGCAAGCTGTTCGTGACCGATGCTCAGGATGAGAACCGCGACGCACAACCGTGGCCGACACTGTTCAGCGCAATGAGCTTGTGCAACGACGCGCGCATGGACGCGCACGGCATGGCGCGCGGCGAACCAACCGAGGCGGCCTTGCTGCTGGCTGCCCATGAAGCAGGATGGGAGCGCGCCGCACTGGAACACAAGTCCCCGCGCGCAAAGGAACTGCCGTTCGATTCCGAACGCAAGCGCATGACCACCTTCCATCACGATGCGGACCGCTTCATCGCCTACAGCAAGGGATCGCCCGAATCGCTGCTGCCTTGTTGCACACGGATGCTGGCTGCCGCAGGCGAACGTAACATCGAACGCGATGCCTTGCTGCAGCGAGCGGAACGCATGGCGAGCGAAGGTCTGCGCGTACTCGCCTTCGCTTGCCGTCGCTGGCCGAGCTTGCCCGCATCCGATGCACCCGAAACACTGGAACAGGAACTGCTCTTCCTCGGCTTCGCCGGATTGATCGACCCGCCGCGCGGCGAGGCCAAAGCAGCCGTCGCCTCGTGCCGACTGGCCGGCATCACCCCGGTGATGATCACCGGCGATCACCCGGCCACCGCGCGCGCCATCGCAAGCGAGCTCGGCATACTCGACGACGGACGGGTGATGACCGGCGTTGAACTGGCGGCACTGTCGCAGCAGGAATTCGAGACGCAGGTGAAACAGATCAGCGTCTACGCGCGTGTCGATCCGGCACAAAAGATCAAGATCGTGCGCGCCCTGCAGGACAAGGGCGAAGTGGTGGCGATGACCGGCGACGGCGTGAACGATGCGCCCGCCCTGAAAGCGGCCGACGTCGGCATCGCGATGGGCAAGGGCGGTACCGACGTGGCGCGCGAGGCGGCGCACATGGTGCTGCTGGACGACAACTTCGCCTCCATCGTGCATGCGGTGAAACAGGGCCGGCGCATCTTCGACAACATCCGCAAGTTCATCAAATACGCCATGACCGGCAACGCGGGCGAGATCTGGACCATCTTCCTCGCGCCCTTCCTCGGCCTGCCCATCCCTTTGCTGCCCATCCATATCCTGTGGGTCAATCTGGTCACCGACGGTCTGCCGGGGCTGGCGCTGACCGCCGAGCCTGCCGAGCGCGGCATCATGCGCCGCCCGCCGCGCCCGCTGCGCGAGAGCATCTTTGCGCACGGCATGTGGCAGCACATGATCTGGGTCGGATTGCTGATAGGCGGCACCTGTCTGCTGACGCAGGCCTGGGCGATCCGGAGCGGCAGCGCGCATTGGCAGACCATGGTGTTCACCGTGCTCACGCTGTCGCAGATGGGCCATGTGCTGGCGATACGCAGCGAGACGGATTCGCTGTTCCGCATCGGCCTGTTCTCCAACCGCATGCTGGCCTTCGCCGTGCTGCTCACCTTTGCGTTGCAGATGGCGACCATCTACATCCCCGCACTCAATCCCATCTTCAAAACCGAAGCGTTGAGCCTGGGCGAACTGGCGATCTGCCTGGCCATGTCCAGCGTGGTGTTCTTCGCGGTCGAAGTGGAGAAGCTGTTGATACGTCGCGGCCTGATCTATCGTACCGCGTGACCTGCGTTCAGTCGGCCAGCCAGCAGCAGGACAAGGCAGGAATGGTGATGGCGTCCCCCTCCGCTTCGACACGCATACCGCTGCACAACTCCCGCATCGGGCCGTGGCCGAAGAAGCCGTAGGGGCGCAGCACTTCCAGCAGCATTGACTGGGCTTCGTGATTGAAGTTCGCCACCACCAGCACACGGTTGCGCGGCGAGGTCGTGTCGCTGCGCACGAACACCAGCAGGTTGGGATTCTCCACGAACACCTGCTGCCGGTTGTCGAAGTCGGCGAAAGCGGCAAGCTCCTTGCGCAGCGCGATCATCTTTTTCAGGCCGTTGAAGATGCGCTGTTCCACCGTCCCGTTCTTGTGGCGCAACTCAGCCTTGTTCCAGTCGAAACTGGAACGATGCGCCCAGCGCGAATCGTCGCGCTTCAGAGGGTCCGCCAGATATTCCACACTGTTGAGCATGCCGATGCCGTCGCCGTAATACAGCAGCGGGATGCCGCCGAACGACAGGACGATGCTGTGCAGCAGCAGGATGGTGCGGATAGCGTCGTCTATCGCGCCCTCATCGCCGCAAGCGATGGCCGACTCCAGCCCGGCCAGCGAGGCGAGTGAGCCGGAGATGCGCGCATCGCCGGTCTTTGGATTCTCGCCAAATGGCAGTCCGCGCGCGGGCGAGCCCTCGAAACGACCGGTGAAATAGTCGATCAGAAAACGGCGATGGCTATAGGGGTCGTATCCCGCCAGCACGGCATCCTTGTCGTCGAAGCCCAAGCCGATGTCGTCGTGGCAACGCACGTAGTTGAGCCAGGTCGCACGCTCCAGTTTGGCGGGCAGGTGCTGCACGCCGAGGTTGAGCAGTCTGGCGTTCTTGGTCGCCACCGCGTCCCACAGCAGGGCCATCAGCGTGGCGTTGTAGGCGATTTCGCATTCCTTGGCCATGATCGCGTCGTCGCCGAAATATTTGGTGATCTCGCCCGGCGCGACGATAGCCTCGGCGATGAACAGCACGCCCGGCGCGGTCACCTGGCAGCAGTCCTTCATCAGCTGCAGCAGAAGGTGCGCCTCGCGTTCGTTCTGGCAGGTGCTGCCGATCTTCTTCCACAGGAAAGCCACCGCGTCCATGCGCAGAATGTCCGCGCCCTTGTTCGCCCAGAACAGGATGATGTCCACCATCTCGATGAACACGGCCGGATTGCGGTAATTGAGGTCCCACTGGTAATTGTTGAACACCGTCATCACCCACTTGCCCATCGCATCGTCCCAGGTAAAGTTGCCGGGTGCGGTGTTGGGGAATATTTCCGGCATGCCTTCCTCGAACGCGTCCGGCATCTCGCGGTCGTCGAACACGTAGTAGTAGTCCTGGAATTTCTTGTCGCCGGCGCGCGCCAGTTTGGCCCACGCGTGTTCGTCCGAAGTGTGGTTCACCACCACGTCCAGCACCAGCAGCATATCGCGCTTCTTCAAGGTGGTAGCCAGCGCTTCCAGATCGGCATTGGTGCCGAAGCGCGCGTCCACCTTGTGGAAATCCCGCACCGCATAGCCGCCGTCGCTGGCGCCTTCCGGACAGTCGAGGATGGGCATCACGTGCACCATGTTCACGCCCAGTTCCTGCAGGTAGGGCAACTTCTTGCGCAGCCCTTGCAAGTCGCCCGCGAAACGGTCGCAATACAGGGCCATGGCCACCCACTTCTGGCTGAGAAACCAGTTGTAGTCGCGTTCCCGGGCAATATCCGACTTGCGCAGATGCGGAGCGCGTTCGATATAACGCTGCGCCAGCGTCTCGACCAGACTGACCATCTGCGCTTTGAAATCGGGCCGCTCGCCGTACAGATGATGGAACAGGCTGTAGATGTTGTAGAAGTTCGCGCCGAGGCGGGTGTAGAAATGGCGCAGGCGAAGCTTGCCGATCTCCGGATTCAGTTCGATCAGGATCTCGTTCAACATCGCATGTGAGGCTTGTTCGTACATGGCGTCCGCTCAGTTGGTTTCCAACAGCCAGGCTTCGATCTCCGGCCAATGATACGCCGCACCTTCGATGATGCCCGCGCTGTAATTGCCGTTCATACCGAGGAATCCGCCTTGCGCGGTGCACAGCGATGCTTTGTGGATATGCTTCACTTGTTGCTTCAATTCTGGCGAGGCATTGGCGACCAGCACCGCCGGCACATCGCTCTTCAAAACATCAAGATCGTTGCCACTGTCGCCCGCGAACACGGTATCCAGCCTGCCGTACCCCTGCTGTTGCATAAGGAATTCGATGGCGTGCAATTTGTTGGCGGAGGCGGGCAACACATCGAGCAAGCCGATATGCGCGGCCTCGTCGACACTCCAGATCAGATTGGCTTTGACGCCGTGCTCGGCCAGCAGGCGTTGCATCTGCGCTTGCAATGCGGAAGTGTCCGCAGTCAGATCGACATAGAAACTCAACTTGTGCAGGTTCTGCTTGCTGTCTTCCTGCAAACGCAGATCGCCGAACACCTGCAGCAACTGCGCCAATCCTTCGCGCGACAGTTCGCCCCAGTCGGGTGCGATCCGCTCATCCCATTCATCCCGCCGACGCCAGCCACCCGCTTCGACCTGATACAGCGTCGAGCCCACATCGGCGATGACGAAATCCGGCTCCGGCAGATCGTAGTCCGCGATGGCTTGTTCGATCAGTTCGCGATGCCGCCCGCTCACATAGGCCAACTGCACATCGTCGCGTTGCACCAGACGCTGAAATGTCTCGCGCGCCCCCGGCGATTCGGGCTGGGCGCCGTTGGGGATCAGCGTCCGGTCGAGGTCGGTGCATAACAGAAGACGGCTCATGCACCGCTCCTGCCATTGGCAAAGAAGTCATAGTGCGCGATAGCCTCCAGCACGCCGGCCGCATGCTGCTGCCGTGTCTGGAAGATGCTGTCGATGGCGGCGACATCGGCCAGTTCGTCCAGATGGCGGTTGCTCACCACCGCGCCCAGCGTGTTGCCCATCAGCATGTCGGTATCCGCCGCAGTCGCGCCGCACACCAGCGTGTTCTCCAGCGCGAAACCGAGCTGCTCCGCGCACCAGCGCATGGCCAAGCCTTTGGAGGCGCGCACCGGCACCACATCCAGGAACTGGCCGAAAGAGAACACCGCATTCACGGCCTGCTCGTTGCGCAGCAGGGTCTGGCGCACTTCGTGCACGTTCGCCAGCGCATGGTCCACGTAGTAGCTGATCTTGAACGGGTTCTGGTGCATCTTCGGTTGCAGGGTCAGGCCCGGCACTTCGGCCAGCACGTCGCGTATCTCCTGCGGGTTCCAGCGGTGGTTGATGTGGCGCACCCAGCTCTCGGAACGCGTCAAAGCCGGCGCATAGTGGATCTCCGTGCCCTGTCCGGTGATCAGCACGTCCGGCTTGGGGATGTTGTATTCGCGCAGTCTGGCCAATGCGTCATCCAGGCGGCGGCCGGTGGCGATGCCGAAGATGGTGGTCTTGCGATGTGCCTGCATGAGCTGCAGGAATTCGCGCAGCGCCTCGTCGTCGCCGATCAGATTCAGGTCGATACTGGTAAAGATGGCGCGATTGCGGAACACGCCCGCACGGCGGATGCCGGTGATCGGTGCCACCGGCTCGGACTTCTCCACCAGCGGGCGGATCACCTGCAGGTATTTCTCCACATGCGCCTGCCAGGAATAATGGCGCGTCACGCCTTCGATGCCGTTCTTCGCCAGACGGTGCCAGGCGCGCCGGTCGCTCAAGGTTTCAAGCAGCGTCTGTGCCATCGCGGTCCTGTCCAGCGGATTGATCAGATGGCCGTTGCCGCAGTTGCCGATGATGTCGATCGGGCCGCCGTCCTCGGTCGCCACGATGGGCAGGCCGCAGGCGGCGGCTTCGATCAGCGTCAGACCGAACGGCTCGGTCAGCGCGGGATTGACGAACACACCGTGCAGGCTCGCCGCCAAGCGGTACAGCACAGCCACTTCTTCCTGCGCGTGATGCTTGGGGTAGGCCACCTTGCCGTACAGATCGTATTTGTCGATGGCGAGCAGGATGCTGTTGAGCACCCCCGCCGAGGTGTCTTCCATCTCGCGGATGTCGTCGCGGTTGCCGGCCACGATCACCAGATTGGCGATGGCCTGCAAAACGGGGAACTGGCCGTAGGCTTCGATCAGCGCCACGATATTCTTGCGCGGGTCGGGCCGCGACAGCGCCAGGATGATGGGCTTGTTCGGCTCGCTCAGAAAACGTTTGAGTTGCTGCGCGATGGCGCTCCGCTTCTCGTCTCCCTGCGGCGGATAGAACTGTTTCAGATCGGTGCCGGGCGGCACCACGCGCATGCGCGCCGGCTGGTAAAAGTCATACAAGCCGTATTGCTGCTCGACTTCCTGGCGGGTGCTGGTGATCACGCGCTCGGCCACGCCCAGCGTGTCTTCCTCGGCCTCGATACGGCGGCTGATGTGATAGGTGCTCTCGATCTCGCCGCGCGGCACGCCGCCGGCCAGCAGTTGCTTGCGCTTGCTGCGCCCCAGCGAATGGCCGGTGAACACCAGCGGGATGCCGAGCTGGTGCGCCAGGCGCGATCCCACATAGCCCGCGTCCGCATAGTGGCCGTGGATCACATCCGGCAAGCGGTGCTGCGCTTTGAGGTACGCCAGGGCGTTGTCGGAAAAACACTCCAAGCAGTCCCACAGCATCTCTTTGCGCAGATACACCGGCTCGCCGCAATCGATGCGCACGATCCGGGCCTTGTCCGAAAGCGCCTCAAGCGGCTCCGCATAATTTGCGCTGACGTTTTCGTCCGGCACGCGGCGGGTCAGCAGGATGACGCGCTCCACCTCCTTGCTTTCGCCCAGCGCGCGCGCCAGTTCGACCACATATTTGGTCTGGCCACCGGTGTCGGCGTCGCGCCCCAGCTCCAGATCGTGGCCGCGGATCAATCCGTGCACGCTGACCAGCACGATGAACAGCGGCGGCTTTTTCATGATCGCCACGCGCTCAGGAAGGGCTGGTAGAAATCCGCATGCTCCGGTGCCGCCCCACGCAGGGTGCAGATCGCCGCCGCGAATTCATGCGCGCGCGCCAGTGTCTGTTGCGCAGGCCAGCCCTGTAATTTGCCCAGTATGAACACAGCGGAAAAACCGTCCCCGGCACCGACCGTATCGACTACGGTGATCGGTGCACCGTGCGGCTGCATGCTCACCTCTTCTCCGTCACGCCGCACCAGCCAGGCCCCTTCGACACCGCAGGTGACCAGCACCTGCCCGATATCGAACATCTGCATGAAGGCACGGGCATGCCCGGCCAGCGTGTCGCCCGGCAAGGCGAACAGCTCGGCCAGTATCGCCATCTCTTCGTTGTTCAGCTTGACCGTATCCGCCTGGCGCAAGGAGCGGCGCAATATCTGCGAATCGTACCAGGGCGCGCGCAGGTTCACATCGAAGAAGGTCGGCACGCTGCTGCTGTTCAACATCATCCTCAGCGCACTTCTGGATACAGGATGACGCTGGGCCAGCGTGCCGAAATAAACCAACTGGGGATGGATGGACAAGGCGACCATGCGCGCCACCGTGGCGTGGATGTGGTCGTAGGCTTGCTCCGGCAGGATCTCGAAACGATGCGTACCCGCTTCGAAATGGACTTTCACTTGCCCGGTCGGATAGTTCTGGTCGCATTGCACCCCTACCGTCTCCATGCCGCTGGTTGCCATGGTCTGCAGCAATTCGTCGCGCAACGCGTCGTTGCCGGTGCGGGTGATCAGGACGGGATTGAGACCGAAAGCTTTGAGGTGCCTGGCGACATTGAACGGCGCGCCACCGAGGACGCTGCGGTCCGGAAAGACATCGGCGAGGACCTCGCCGAACAGCGCGACGGTAGCTCCACTGCGCCGAGAAGATAGGGGGGGATCGGGAATTGTTCGTGTCTGGTCTGCTGTTTCTTTCATCGGCCTTGTTGGTACATGCCGCCACATTGGTTCCGCGACGAACGAATTGGTGAGTGATGTGCGCATTATACCGAAGCTTGCGCATGCGATGCAGCAATTGCCGCCTATTCTGCGAATCGCTGCGTCAATCCCCTGTATCTGTCGTCATCATGCCAAGGTTTGGAGGCGGCACCCGCTCTGTGATATAAACGCAGCCCCGCCCCAATTCGAGAAACACGATGCCGCGCGCATCGATGCTTCCATCCAATCGCACAGGAGCAGCCACCGTGACCGACACACGACAGACCCTTATTCCCATCTACTCGACCGACAAGCCGCAGTTCCGTTCTTACAACCTGAACAACTTCCGCGACATCCCGCAGATCGCCAGGCTGACCGAACAGCAGCAACTGGATATCGAGATCGTCGGCAATGTGCTGCCGTTCAAGGTGAACAACTACGTGGTCGACCGGTTGATCGCCTGGGACAAAGTGCCCAACGATCCGATCTTCGCGCTGACCTTCCCGCAGCGCGATATGCTGAGCGCGGCGCACTACGACGAAATGGCCGCGCTACTCGCGCGCGGCGCGGACAAGGCGGAGATCAAGGAAGTCGCCAACCGCATCCGCATGCAGCTCAACCCGCACCCCGCCGGACAGGCCGACCACAACGTGCCCGAGATGGACGGCGAGCGCCTGCACGGCATGCAGCACAAATACCGGCAGACAATATTGTTCTTCCCCAGCCAAGGGCAGACCTGCCACGCTTATTGCACCTTCTGCTTCCGCTGGCCGCAATTCGTCGGCATGACCGACATCAAGTTCGCCAGCCGCGAGGTGGAGAAGCTGGTGGAATATGTAAAGCGCAACCCGCAGATCACCGACATCCTGTTCACCGGCGGCGACCCAATGATCATGAGCGCGAAGAACCTCGCCGCCTACATCGAACCACTACTGTCAGCCGGCCTGCCCAACCTGGTCAATATCCGTATCGGCACCAAGGTGCTGGCCTACTGGCCGCACAAATTCGTGGACGACGAGGACACGCCGGAGATGCTGGCGCTGTTCCGCAAGGTGACGGATTCCGGCAAACAGCTGGCGCTGATGGCGCATTTCAACCACCCGCGCGAACTGGAGAACGACACCGTACGCCATGCCATCCGCAACCTGCGCGAGGCCAACGTGATGATCCGCACCCAGTCGCCGGTGATGCGCCACATCAACGACGACCCGGCGCTGTGGGCGCGCATGTGGGAAGAGCAGGTCAAACAGGGTTGTGTGCCGTATTACATGTTCCTCGCGCGCGACACCGGCGCGCAGCATTACTTCTCGGTGCCGCTGGTGCGCGCCTGGCAAATCTTCCGCGAGGCTTATCAGCAGGTGTCGGGACTGGCACGCACCGTGCGCGGCCCCAGCATGTCGGCCAATCCGGGCAAGGTGCAGATGCTGGGCGTGGCCGAGGCGGTCGGACAAAAGGTGATGGTGATGCGCTTCCTGCAGGGCCGCGACCCGGACTGGGTACAGCGCCCCTTCTTCGCGGAATACAACGAGACCGCGACCTGGATCGACGAACTCAAGCCGGCTTTCGGCGAGCAGAAGTTCTTCTTCGAAGAGGAACTGGAACAGCTGTTCCACGAGCGCAACGACGCCAGCACGGCGGACGATTTCGAGTAACGGCCCGGCCCCGCCGCAGCTTATTCCGGCTCGCACGCCTGCTTGAACATCTCCAGATTGGAGACATTCGAAACCCCACTCGGAGTGGGCACCCAGAAGCGTGCGCCGCATCGGGTCGTTTCGATGCAGCGCGTCTTCGGTATCGGGTCGTCTTGGGTGAAAGGACGCGCCAGACAGGCTTTGTAGAGTGCATGGCAGGCCTGGCCTTGCGCCAATCCATGCTCCATCAGCACGATCTGCTCAAGGAATCTGCAACGGTCCGTTTGCGCCTGCGCAGTGCCGACCAGCAACAAACCAAGCATGATGAATAGGCTGCGCATAGCGTGTGCCCTCCTTATTCGTGCGGCTGCTGCAGGATGCGCAGCGCGGGCGCCTTGCCCTGCTTGTCCTGTCCGGCGTAGATCGTCAGGTGCGGGTAAGGTATCTCGATGCCGTGCGCGTCGAAGGTTTTTTTCAGCACGCTGAGAAAATTGCGCCGCACCGCCCATTGCTCCATGGCGACCGTCTTGAAGCGGCAGCGGATCATCACCGCGGAATCGGCCCAGTCCTGCACGCCCTGTATCTCGAGATCTTCCATGATCTTAGGACCGATCTCCGCATCTTTGCGCAGCGCGGCGGCGGCCTTGCGCGTGACGTCGTAAACCTCGTCCAGATCCTCGCGATAGGCGACGCCGAATTCGATCAGCGCATAGGCATAGCCGCGCGACTTGTTGGTGACGATGCTGATCTCGCCGTTGGGGATGTAGTGCACATTGCCCTCGATGTCGCGCAGCGCGACATGGCGCAGGGTGATGTCTTCCACGATGCCGGTCTTGCCGGAGATCTCGACCGCATCGCCCTGGCGGATCTGGTTCTCCAGCAACATGAAGAAGCCGTTGAAGTAATCCTTGATCAGGCTCTGCGCGCCGAAACCGACCGCGATACCGACCACGCCGGCCGCGCCGAGAATGGGGGCGATGGAGACGCCCAGTTCGCTCAGGGCCAGCATACCGGCCAGCAGCCAGACGAGCACGGTGGAGATATAGCGGAACACGCGCGCCAGCGTCTCGAACCTGCGCCCGTCCTCGGCCGAGACAATGCGGGTAAGCATATAGCTGCGGAACATGCGGATCAGCTTGCGGCTCAACACGAGCAGCAACCAGGCGGCGACCAGAATAAGCAACACCCGCAGGATGTCTTTGGGGATATGCAGGGTGTCGATGAGCGATGCGCTTTCCATGCCGTCCTCCGTCTCTCTATGGGCGGTTGATTCTAACGCATGGCGCACGCACGGCTGTCATGATGGCTCGGGTATAATCGCCCCCCCGTTCATTGCAGGAGCATTCATGTCCACCACCGTACTCGTCATCGGCCTGATGGTGTTCTTTGCGCACTTTTTGTCGCTGCAATTTTCCCGCACCAACATTCCCGACGTGCTGGTGCTGATGCTGATCGGCATATTGCTGGGCCCTGTACTGGGGGTTGTGTCGCCCGACGACTTCGGCAAGGTCGGTTCCCTGCTGGCCACCATCGCGCTGGTGGTGATCCTGTTCGAGAGCGGCACTTCGCTCAACCTCGACGTGCTGGGACAGTCCATCGGCACCACCGGCTTGCTGTCCGTCGCCTGCTTCGTGCTGACCACGGCGGTGGTCTCGGTAGTCGGCATGTCCATGCTCGGCCTGGATGGCATGCCCGCGCTGTTGCTGGGCCTCACCCTGGGCGGCACCTCCTCCGCCGTGGTGATCCCCATGGTGAGCGCGCTGAAGCTGTCCGAGAAACCGGCCACCGTGCTGGTGCTGGAATCCGCGCTGACCGACGTGCTGTGTATCGTGGGCGTGTTCGCCATGCTGCAGATCATGACGCAGGGCGATGTGGCGGCCGGCAAGGTGGTGGGCGGCGTGATGGCGGCGCTGGTGTTCGCCGCCGTGTTCGGTGTGGTGGGCGGCATCGGCTGGCTGCTGGTGCTGGGCAAGGTGCGCGATTTCCCCAACACCATCTCGTCCACGCTGGCCTATGTATTCATCGTGTACGGTGCCACCGAGGCACTGGGCTTCTCCGGCGCCATCGCCGCACTGGCGCTGGGCATCACACTGACCAACTTCCAGAAGTTCGGCCTGCACCGTATCCCCAATCTGGACAAGAACATCGAGCCGCTGAACGAGGTCGACCTGATCTTCTATCGCGAGGCGGTGTTCCTGCTGAAGACCTACTTCTTCGTGTATCTGGGCATCTCCATCCACTTCGGTGCCATCCTGCCCGCCACGGTCGCGGTCGTGATGGTGCTGCTGGTCTATGTGTTGCGCCTGCTGCTCACACGCGTGGTGTTCCGCGACCCGTCCTATACCCTGCGCGACACCGCCGTCACTTCCATGATGGCACCCAAAGGACTGGCGGCAGCGGTACTGGCCGCACTGCCCTTGCAATACGGCATCGCGGGCGGTGAAGTGATCCGCGACACCACCTACATGGTGGTGCTGTTCAGCATCTCGCTCACGGCGGTGCTGGTGATGGCCTACCCCGCACCCGCCGTGCGCAGCCTCTATTCGCGCCTGCTGGGCAAAGCGCCGGGCGACACCATGAAAGTCCCGGCCTTCGTCCCGCCGCCCGAAGCCTGAGCAGGTATAGCCACAGACCGGCATGCGCCGCACGGCGCTGCCATGTACTTATTTTTTGGAAAGCACGCATGATCATTACACTCCTGACGATAACCGCCATCCTGTTCCTTGCCCTGCAACTGGAAGAAAAACTGCGCGTGCCGTCGCCGCTGGGATTGATCCTGCTTTCCTTCATCGCCCACTATGCGTTTAGCCAGGTGCCGGTGCTGACCGGCGACACCGAACACTTCGCCCTGCTGGTCATCTTCCTGCTGCCGGTGTTGCTGATCTCCGATTCGCTGGAACTCAAGGTGGCCGACCTGAAAGAGCATGCCTGGAGCCTGCTGCACTTGGCGGTGGTCTCCATCATCCTGTCGGTACTTACCGCGCTGGCCATCTCGGACTGGCTATTCGGCGAATACCAACTGTCTACCGCCGCCGTGATCGTGCTGTTCGCCATGGTGCTGGCGACCGATCCGGTGTCGGTGGTGAGCATCTTCTCCAAATTCGAGCTGCCGCACCGCCTGAAGATACTGGCCGAAGGCGAGAGCCTGCTGAACGATGCCACGGCGCTGATCGCCTTTGTGTTCGTCGGCCTGTATGCGCTGGGCGGCAACGAGATCACGGCCGGTTATGTGCTGGGCATCAGCGCGGAAGTGATCCTGGGCTCGGTGGCGGTCGGCATGATGGTCGGTTTCCTCGGCCTGATGCTGATGAAATCCACGCATAACCGCTTCGCCGAGATGATGGTGCTGATCCTCGCCGGTTACGGCGCTTTCGAGATCGCCGAGCATTTCTATGTATTCCTCAACCTGCTGGGCGGCCATTCGCACCTGCATCTGTCCGGCATCCTCGCCGTGATCTTCGCCGTGATCACGGTCAACCACGTGATGATGCAGGCGGTCGACGAGGAAGCACGCAGCATCGAGCATGACGAGGCCGCCTTGCAGCGTGAAGCCATGAGCCGCAACGCTTCCGCCGGCCTGATCGGCAACACGCTGGGCCGCCTGCGCGCCACCCTCGCCGAGCGCGACCGCCATCTGCGCACCAAGGAAGATATCCAGTTGCTGGCGCTGGTCGCCAACACCATCCTGTTCATCGCCATGGCGGAGATGATCGACCTGAAACTATTGTGGCAATACAGGGCCGAGATCCTGGTGATGTTCCTTGCCACCACGGTGATACGCGGCGCGATGATGGGCCTGTTCGCCGCCATCGCCAACCGCACCGAGAAAATGGTCGACATCAATTTGCGCTGGTGGAGCGTGCTCACTTTCGCGGGCATCAAGGGCGGCCTGTCCATCGTGATGATCACCATGATCCCCGCCGACTTCCCGCACCTTGAGATGTTCAGGGCGGTGGTGATCGGCGTCATCATGCTGTCCACATTCCTTTACTCCGGCGCGCTGATCTTCATCATCGGCAGCAACAAGGAGGTCTTCCGTGCGGAAAAGAATGCCGAAGCGGAATCGCATGTCTGAATCGCACAGCGCGCGGGAATGATCGCGCGGCCGGGCGAACAACAAGCGAGCAGCGCCTTCGACAGCAGCAGCCAATGACGTACACTGTCACACAGTCGATACGATCTATTTACAGGAGGGCATCTTGATTGTCAGGTGGAAACGCCGCGTCGTATTTTTGGGTGGCGCTATCAGCGTGGGTTTAATCGCCATTCTGTTCGCGGTGATCTGCGAATGGGCCAATACGATGTTCCATAAATTGCTGGCCATTTCTCCCCGGCTGCCGCTGCTGGTGACACCGCTCGGTTTTGCGCTGATCGTCTACCTGACACGCAATTTCTTTACCGGATCGCAGGGAAGCGGCATCCCGCAGGTCATCGCATCGCTGGACGAGCATTCCTCGGTGCGAGATAAGCTGCTGTCGATGCGCGTCACGCTGGGCAAGATCGCGCTCACTGTGATGGGCTTTTTGTTCGGCGCATCGGTCGGACGCGAAGGTCCCACGGTGCAGATCGGCGCCTCGATCATGCACGGCATCGGCAAGCTGGCGCGCTTCCCGCGTTACGACATGGACAAAGGTTTGATCCTGGCCGGTGCCGCCGCCGGTGTTGCGGCCGCTTTCAACACCCCCCTGGCCGGTATCGTGTTCGCCATCGAGGAGATGAGCCGTTCCTTCGAAGAACACAACAGCTCCACCATCCTGATGACGGTGATCATCGCCGGTATCACCTCGCTCGCCCTGCTTGGCAACTACGCGTATTTCGGCCGCACCTCCGAGACGCTGGCCTTCGGCCGCGACTGGAACGTGGTCATCCTGTGCGGCGTCATCGGCGGCGTGATGGGCGGGGCCTTCAGCAGATTGCTGATCGAAGTCAACAAGGGCCTGGCGGGACGGCTGGGCGACTGGATGCGCGCCCATCCGATCCGCTTCGCGGCCGCCTGCGGCTTGCTGCTGGCCCTGATCGGACTGGCCTCGCAGGGCAACACCTACGGCAGCGGATACAACGAGGCCAAAGCCATGATCGATGGCGACCCGTCCCTGCCGGAGAACTTCGGCTTGCTGAAAGTGGCCGCCACATTGATCTCCTACGTCAGCGGCATCCCCGGCGGGATCATGGCACCGACGCTTTCCGCCGGCGCCGGACTGGGCTACAACATCGCACACATATTCTCTTCCGTGCCCATGGGCGCGGCCATCATCCTCGGCATGGTTTCCTATTTTGCCGGCGTGACCCAGGCACCCATCACCGCTTTCGTGATCGTAATGGAGATGACCGCCAACCACGAAATGATCCTCCCGCTGATGGCCGCCGCATTCATTGCCAAGCTCTGCTCCCAGGCGATCTGCCCCACGCCCTTGTTCCACACCCTGGGCGGGAATTTCATTCCGTCGCCCGCCGCCAAGGAAACCAAGCCGGAAGAAAGATAAAGTCTGCTGCGTCACCTGTGCCCGGCGGCGGGCCTCCGGCGGCCTTGTGTATAATCGCGCCCCTGCCGGTTCAGAACCGCTGCTCGTTAGCTTGTGGCCTCCTGTCACCGCGCCGCGCCGCCACCATTTACCGAGACGTTTTACCGTTGCCGTTCCGCAGGCGGATGGCGGCCTGCATTCTGGAACTGCACATGAAGATCGAAAATATCAACGAAGCCAAAACCAACGTCCTGAGCGGCCTCACCGTCGCACTCGCCCTCGTGCCCGAAGCCATCGCCTTCGCCCTCGTGGCGCAGGTGCATCCGCTGGTCGGCCTGTACGCCGCCTTCATGGTGAGCCTGATCACTTCGCTGATCGGCGGCCGCCCCGGCATGATCTCCGGCGCGACCGGGGCGCTGGCGGTGGTAATGGTGGCGCTGGTGGTGACGCACGGCGTGGAATACCTGTTCGCCACGGTGGTGCTGATGGGCGTGCTGCAGATCGCTTTCGGGCTGTTCAAGCTCGGCAAGTTCATCCGCATGGTGCCGCATCCGGTGATGCTGGGCTTCGTCAACGGGCTGGCCATCGTGATCTTCCTCGCGCAGATGGGCCACTTCAAGATGCCCGACGGCGAATGGATGCAAGGCGCACCGCTCTACACCATGCTGGGCCTGATCTCGCTGACCATGGCGATCATCTACCTCCTGCCGCGCTTCACCAAGGTCGTGCCGTCCACGCTGGCCGCCATTGTCGCCACCTCCGCACTGGTGATCTTCGCCGACATCGACACCAAGACCGTGGGCGACATGGCCTCCATCGCGGGAGGCCTGCCGAGCTTCCACCTGCCCGAGGTGCCGCTGAACTGGGAGACGCTGCAGATCATCCTGCCCTACAGCGCGATTCTCGCCGCCATCGGCCTGATCGAATCGCTGCTGACGCTGAACCTGATCGACACCATGACCGACACGCGCGGCAAACCCAACCGCGCCAGCATCGGCCAGGGGGTGGCCAATGTGGTCACCGGTTTCTTCGGCGGCATGGGCGGCTGCGCGATGATCGGCCAGAGCATGATCAACGTCACCAACGGCGCGGTGAAGAACCTGTCCGGCATCGCCGCCGCGCTGTTCCTGCTGAGCTTCATTTTGTTCGCATCGGAATGGATCGAAATGATCCCGCTCGCCGCACTGATCGGCCTGATGTTCGTGGTGTCGGAAAAGACCTTCGAGTGGGGCAGCTTCAACCTGTTCGGCAAGGTGCCGCGCACCGACATCGTGGTCGGCATCACCGTCGCCGTGATCACCGTGCTGACCGACCTCGCCATCGCGGTGATCGTCGGCATCATCATCTCGGCGCTGGCCTTCGCCTGGGAACACGCCAAGAGCATGGAGGTCCGCGTCACCACCGAGGAACACGGCTGGAAAGTGTACGACCTGCACGGCTCGCTGTTCTTCGCCTCGGCGCAGAGCTTCCTCAACCTGTTCACGCCCAAGGACGACCCGGAGGAAGTGGTGATCGACTTCAAGCATGCGCGCGTCAAGGACCATTCCGGACTGGAGGCCATCGACCAACTGGCGGAACGCTACACCCAGCTCGGCAAGACACTGCACCTGCGCCACCTGAGTCCGGATTGTCTGGAACTGCTGGACAAGGCCAAGGGCATGATCGAGGTGAACGTGCTGGAGGACCCGTCGTATCATCCTGCCGACGACCGTTTGGGTTGAGCCTGCCGTTATCTTTCCGGTCTTGCGCATACTTCTCCCATTCTGGCGGATCGTCCCGACTTTCCGCACACACAACCGACACCATCGCCATGAAGATTCGTTTCCCGCTTTTGCTGCCCCTTTCCCTGTGCGCGGCATCTGCCCTGCACGCCGAACCCATCGTTGCTGATCGCCCCGGATTTAGCACCGGCACCTACACCGTCACGCCCGGCCACTTCAACATCGAGTTGGGATTCCAGGGGGCATCGGGCAGTCGCACCGTCCCGCTCAGCAATGTGCGCTTCGGTATCACACCCGTCACCGAACTGGCTGTGCAGTGGGGCGGCTGGCAAGCGACCGATGGCACGACCACCGTGGGCGACCTTACCCTGGGCGGGAAATATCGCCTGCTGGACAGCAAAGCGCTGAAACTCTCCCTGCTGGGATCGCTCACCCTCCCCAGCGGCAACGGCCATCCCGCCGACAGCCGTGCCGCACCGCTGGCCGCGCTGCTCTGGAACCATGCGCCGAGCGGCTTGTTCGGCATGTTCCAGATCGCCAGCAGCAACCAGCTCGCGCTGCAGACCAGCTTGCAGACTGCAATTGGCGCATCGTTCTCGCACACGGCGCAGCTGGGCAGCTATCTGGAACTGTTTGCCGACCATCCGCTGAACCACGCGGGCAACGACAGCGTCATGCTGGATGGCGGCTACGCATACCTGCTTGACGAACGCACCCAGCTCGACCTGCATCTGGGCCTGGACGTGAACGGCAATGCGGCCAACTTTATCGGTTTCGGTTACGCGCGCAGTTATTGATCCGAAACGGACGATACGGCGTGAAGCGTCATCGTCAAAAGCAAAACATTTGATCCGGTGCAACGTGCCGGATGGCACGTTGTATCATCCGGCAGACCACCGCTCGGGTTAAACCTGCTTCTTTCAGGAGAAATGCCATGGAGTTGCACCAGTTCTTCCTGTTCCTCGCCATCATCCTGATCGCGGCACGCCTGCTGTCCGAGACGGTCGCGCGCTTCGGCGTGCCTTCCGTGATCGGCGAACTGATCGCCGGCCTGCTCATCGGCCCCTCGCTGCTGGGCTGGGTATCACCCGACACCACCATGAAGCTGCTGGCCGAGATCGGCATCATCCTGTTGCTGTTCGAGGTGGGCATGGATACCGATCTGTCGAGATTGGCGCGTTCCGGCAGCAAGCCGGTGGTGGTGGCGCTGGTCGGCTTCTTCCTGCCCTTTGTGCTGGGCTACGGTGTCAGTGCCTGGCTGTTCGATCTGTCCAATCTGACCGCGCTGTTCATCGGCGGCACGCTCACCGCCACCAGCATCGGCATCACCGTGCGCGTATTGGACGACCTGGGCAAGCGGCAAACTGACGAAGCGCAGATCGTGATCGGCGCGGCAGTGCTGGACGACATCCTCGGCGTGCTGGCGCTGGCGCTGCTGTATCAGTTCGCGGTGGAACAGGATGTCTCGTTCCGGGCGGTGGGCGAAGTGAGCCTGTATATCCTGCTGTTCATGCTGCTGGCTCCGCTGGTGGCGAAGCTGGCCTCTATCGTCATCGAACACTTCGAGGAACGCGCCGCCACCCCGGGCCTGCTGCTCACCATGGCACTGTCTTTGATCCTGCTGTTCTCCTGGCTGGCGCACGCGGTCGGTGCCCCGGAGATCATGGGCGGATTCGCCGCCGGTCTGGCGTTCAGCCAGCATTTCGGCTTCCGCTTGTGGATGGGCAAGCGGCAGTTGATCGAATTCAAGCCCAGCCCCAAGCTGGCACACCGCCTGGAAGAACAGATGCGGCCGCTGATCCACACCTTCTCGCCGCTGTTCTTCGTGATGGTGGGCGTGTCGCTCAATCTGAAAGCCGTCGACTGGAGCTCCGGTTTCATCTGGCAATTGGCGACGCTGCTGTTGCTGGTCGCCTTCCTCGGCAAATTCGTGGCCGGCTATGCCATCCGCGAAAGCGCGCACAACAAGATGGCCATCGGCCTGTCCATGGTGCCGCGCGGCGAAGTGGGGCTGATCTTCGCCCAACTCGGTTTCAGCCAGGGAACACTCACCGGCGAGTTGTATGCGGCGCTGCTGATCGTGATCGCATTGACCACGATGTCCCCGCCGTTCCTGCTCAAGTGGTTCTACAGCAAACATGGCTAGCGAAATTATTCCATGAACGACTGGTCTGCTATAGGCGGTCTGCCGGGCGGCATCGGCCTGTTCCTGCTGGGCATGAGCCTGATGACGGACGGACTCAAGCTCGCGGCAGGCCCGGCACTTGGACGCATCCTCACCAATTCCACCAAAACACGGATGCGCGGTCTGGCATCGGGCGCGCTGCTGACGGCGCTGGTGCAATCCTCCAGCGCGGTCACCGTGGCGGCCATCGGCTTCGTCAATGCCGGCCTGCTGACGCTGGGACAATCGCTGTGGGTGCTGTTCGGGGCCAACGTCGGCACCACCATGACCGGCTGGCTGGTGGCGCTGGTCGGGCTCAAGTTCAAGATCGATCTGCTCGCGCTGCCGCTGATCGGCATCGGTATGGCGCTGCGCCTTTCCGGCGAGCACAGCCGGCGCGGCGCGGCGGGCCTGGCGCTGGCCGGTTTCGGCGTGCTGTTCCTCGGCATCGATATGCTGCAGGTGTCGTTCTCGGGCTTCACCACCGATTTTTCTTTGCGGGAATTCGACGGTGTGACCGGCCTGTTGCTGATGGTGCTGACCGGCCTGCTGATGACGGTGTTAATGCAATCCTCCAGCGCGTCGCTGACCATCGTGCTGACCGCCGCGCAGGGCGGCCTGATCGGCATCGAAAGCGCGGCGGCGGCGGTGATTGGCGCCAACATCGGCACCACCGTCACCGCGCTGATCGCGGCCATCGGTGCCACGCCCAACGCCAAACGCGCGGCTAGCGCGCATGTGCTGTTCAACGTGCTGACCGGCATCGTCGCCCTGCTGATGCTGCCGCTGCTGATCGCACTGATCGCCGAGCTGCGCGATCTGCTGCAACTGGATACCGCTCCCGCCGCTTTCCTGGCTTTGTTCCACAGCGTGTTCAACATGCTGGGCGTAGCCTTGATGTGGCCGCTGGTGACCCGCTTGACGCATTTTCTGGAACGCCGCTTCCGCACAGCCGAAGAGGACGAAGCCAGACCGCAGCATCTGGATGCCAACGTGCTGGGTGTGCCCACGCTGGCGTTGGATGCCCTGCATCAGGAAGTGCGGCGCATGGGTGCTTTTGCCATACGCATGCTGCGCGATGCGACCGGCGGAGAATCCCGGGACAAGCTGGCGCGCGAACAGCGGTCCGTGGTCGGCCTGAACCACGCCATCGCGGATTTCGTCATGCGCCTGAGCCGCACCGAGATGTCGGCCGAGAGCGCGCAACGCTTGCCGGCCATCCTGCGTATCGCGCGCTATTACGAGACGCTTGCCGAACTGGCAGTAGAACTGGCGACGACGCTGCGCGAGAACGCCACACCGGCCCCTGTCGAAGCGGGCAAATTCAACGCACAGGCCGAGGCATTGCTGGACCAGGTCGACCCGGCAAGCACGATGCCGGATCAACCCACCGTCAATCAGGCACTCGACGCACTGGAAGCGCATTACCAGTCGCTCAAATCGCATTTGCTGGAGGCGGGGGCGCGCGGCGAGCTGCCGGTGATAGAGATGGAATCCCGCTTGCGCGCGGCCAGCATGATGCGCCGCGCCATCGAACAGGCGGTCAAAGCGGCCATCATGCTGGCCGCCGCCCCCATCCCCCAAGTGCAGACCGGGGACGCCTCGGCACGCTGATATAATCGCGCCATCCTCAACACACAGCTTAACGACATGAAGACTCTGATCTGCGGTTCCATGGCTTTCGACACCATCATGGTGTTCAAGGACCACTTCAAGAAACACATTCTGCCCGAGCAGATCCACATCCTGAACGTCGCCTTCCTGGTGCCCGAGATGCGCCGCGAATACGGCGGTTGCGCCGGCAACATCGCCTACAACCTGCACATGCTGGGCGGCGTCCCGCTGATCATGGCGACCGTCGGCGACGACTTCGGCCCCTATGCGACACGCCTGGCCAACCTGGGTTTGCCGCAGACGCATATCAAACATGTCGAGGGCAACTACACCGGCCAGGCATTCATCACCACCGACCTCGACGACAACCAGATCACCGCCTTCCACCCCGGCGCGATGAGCATGTCGCACCTGAACCACGTCAAGGATGCCCAGCAAGCCACGCTGGCCATCGTGTCGCCGGACGGTCGCGACGGCATGCTGCAGCATGCGCGCGAGCTTAATGAAGCGGGCATCCCCTTCGTGTTCGATCCGGGCCAGGGCATGCCGATGTTCTCCGGTGAAGAGCTGCTGGAGATGGTTGAGCTTTCCAACTATGTCACGCTGAACGACTACGAAGCCAGGATGTTGCAGGATAAGACCGGCCAATCTCTATCCGATATCGCCCATCGCGTCTCGGCACTCATCGTCACACTGGGCGGTGACGGCTCCATGATCTATGCCGACGGCAAACAGATCGCCATCCCCACACCCAAACCCAAAGCCATCGTCGACCCGACCGGTTGCGGCGATGCCTACCGTGCGGGTCTGTTGTACGGTATCCAGTCCGGCTGGGATTGGGAGACCACGGGCCGTCTGGCCTCGCTGATGGGCTCGCTCAAGATCGTCAGCCGCGGCGGACAGAACCACAAGCACTCGCGCGCCGAGATCATGGAACTGTTCGAGAAGAGCTTCGGTTTCACCATCAAACTGTAAAACATGAATATCCCGGGCGCTGTCGCATCGGCCATACGCGATGCCACACAGCGCCCGTTTCATTTGCTGCACGCCACAGCGGTCGGCGGCGGTATCCATCAGGCTTGCCGCCTGGAAGGTGCAGACGGTTCGCCATATTTCCTCAAGCTCAACGCTGCTCGACACCATGCGATCCCTTCGACGTGGCTCAGGACAGGGTTCGTTGCGGAAGCGGCGGGACTGCAAGCCATCGCCGCAACGCAAACACTACGCGTGCCGCAAGTCATCGCGCACGGCGCATCCGAGGGAATCTGCTTTCTGGTGCTGGAGTATCTGCCACTAAGCGGACGCGGCAATGCCAGACTTCTCGGAGCGCAACTCGCCGCACTGCATCGCAATACCTCAGACCGATTCGGCTTTGCGCAGGACAACTTTATCGGCATCTCTCCGCAGCCCAATACCTGGAAAGATGACTGGCTGGAATTCTGGCGCGAACAACGGCTGGAGCACCAGCTGCGACTTGCCGCACAGAACGGTTACGGCGGCGAGTTGCAACAGCAGGGGGAAAGACTGATGGCCGCGCTGCCCGATCTCTTCGTCGGCTATACGCCGCAACCGTCCCTGCTGCACGGCGACCTGTGGGGCGGCAATCACGGCTTCCTTGCCGACGGCACGCCGGTCATCTTCGACCCGGCAAGCTACTACGGCGACCGCGAATGCGACCTCGCGATGACTGAACTATTTGGCGGTTATCCGCCGGAATTCTACGCGGCCTATCGGGCTGCCTGGCCTCTGGATGCGGGCTATGCAAAGCGACGCGATCTGTACAACCTCTATCACATCCTCAACCACGCCAATCTGTTCGGCGGCGGCTATGCGGAACAGGCGGAACGCATGATTTCCGCGCTGCTGGCACCCTGAATTTCACCCCTTGCATTTTTATATTGCCAACAACAGCAATACCGTGCATAGTGCGCCCCGCGATTCAAGTCTGTCGTTGTTGTTTGGTTCTGTACCCGCTTTCCTGCGGTATTTCTCCCTTCATCTGTGTGCCGTCTTGAAGTTCGCTCCCAACAGGGCGTATGCCCTAAATTTATCAGGAGATTCAACATGGCAACAGGTACAGTTAAGTGGTTCAACGATTCCAAAGGCTTCGGCTTCATCACCCCGTCCAACGGCGGCGATGATCTGTTCGCACACTTTTCCGCAATTCAAAGCTCGGGTTTCAAGACTCTGACCGAAGGTCAGGCTGTTGAATTCGACATCGTCGCCGGCCCCAAGGGTCAGCAGGCGTCCAACATCCGCGCTGCTTAAATCCATGGCAAAGGAAGAACTGCTCGAAATGAATGGCGTGGTGGACGAGGTCCTTCCGGACTCCCGTTACCGCGTCACACTGGAGAACGGTCACCAGCTCATCGCTTACAGCGCCGGCAAGATGAAGAAGAATCACATCCGAATCATCGCCGGTGACAAGGTGTCGCTGGAAATGTCGCCCTACGATCTGAGCAAAGGACGCATCACGTTCCGCCATATCGAAGGACGCAGCGCTTTCGTGCCGCAGCAGAAGCGCAGGTTCTGATCAGTGTAAAAGCTGAGGAAGCCGGTGGTGCCTCGCGCACCACCGGCTTTTTTTCGCCTGGGCGTGCGCTATCCTCCTGAGGCGACGATCTCCTGAACCAGCGACAACAGTGGGATCGCTTCCACATCTTGATGAATCCTGTAGCGTTCATTGCCGGGATACACTACGAACTTCCTCGTCGGCGACAGATCCTCGCAGGCAATATGGAATCCTTTTTCTATCTTCGGGTTCAGGCTGCGTTTGATCTCGATTGCCCAAAGTGTCCCGTCCGGCCATGAAAGCAACAAATCGATTTCAGCTCCGCCGCTTGTTCGATAAAAATAACCCTTCAAGCCATTCAACGCGCACGCAAGCAAGTTCTCGATCACGAAGCATTCCCAACTTGCACCGACCACGGGGTGGCCCAGCAGTGTTTCCTTATCCGGTATGCCCAGCAACGCATGCACCAAACCACTGTCTCGCACATATACCTTTGGTGACCTAATAAGACGCTTTCCCAGATTCGCATGCCAAGGTAGAAGTCGCCGCACCAGCATCAGATCAACCAGAAAATCCATGTAATTGGCTACTGTCTTGGCATCCACTCCCAGATTGCGGGCAAATTGTGCCGCATTAAGTATCCCGCCCTGATGGTGGGCAAGCATCCCCCAAAATCTTCTCAACGTTTCTGTCGCGATGCGCGGCCCAAATTGAGGAATATCCCGCTCCAAATATGTGCGGATAAAGTCCCGCCTCCATCTCAGGCTAAGTGCGGCATCCCCTGCAAGCAGGCTATCGGGAAATCCCCCTCGCAACCAAAGAAGGTCCATTCTCGGTGCATCAGTTTCCAGAATATTGAACGGGGATAACTCCAGATAGACAACCCGCCCAACCAACGTTTCACCCGACTGTTTGAGCAATTCTACAGAAGCAGATCCAAGCAACAAATATTGCCCCGACTTCCTACCAGCCCGCCGCCCCCGGTCGATCAGTCCACGCAAAACGGGGAACAACCCGGGTGCGCGATGTACTTCATCCAGAATGACCAACTTATCCATGTGGTCCGCCAAATACAGTTCGGGCTGCGATAATTTGGCCTGATCTTGCTCGGACTCAAGATCAAGGTAGAGCGCCTGGAAATTTTTGCCCATCTCGAAAGCCAGTGTCGTTTTGCCGACCTGTCTCGGCCCCAGCAAAGCGACTGCTGGGGAATTTCTAATCGCATCAGATAGACGCGAGGTAATTTGCCTTTTAATCATGCATGCAATTATGGAACCACAGGTAATTGATTGCAAGGTTCAAAGCCGGGCTTTCCTGAATCAAGTTACATCCACTAATCTCTTTTCCCATGGAATGATGAGTTCGCCCTATATCACCAGTTTTTGGCAACAGGGTCGTTGCAACCTACCTGGAACAGGTGCCGGTCTTCCAGCCGGATAGCCGTCATCGGCCCGCCCCACAGACAGCCGGTATCCAGCGCGATGATGTTGGGCTCGACCTTCAATCCCAACGCGGACCAGTGCCCGAAGATGACCACGGCATCGGCGCTGCGGCGCCCCGCCACCCAGAACCACGGCAGATAACCCGCCGGGATATTCTCCACCTCACCCTTGAATTTGAATTCCATCTCACCCTGCTTTGTACAGATGCGTAAACGCGTGAACGCGTTGACGATGACACGCAGGCGCTTGTAGCCCTGCAAATCGTCTTCCCAGCCGTGCGGTGCATTGCCGTACATCTTCTCCAGGAACACCGCGTAGTCGTCGCTGTGCAAAGCGCTCTCGACTTCGTGCGCCAATGCCAGTGCCTGCTGCACCGACCATTGCGGCAGCAGCCCCGCATGCACCAGCACATGACCGTTTTCCTCATGTATCAGCCTCTGCTGGCGCAACCAGTGCAGGAGTTCCTCGCGGTCCGGCGCTTTCAGGACGCCGTCCAGCGTATCGCTGCCATGCAGCTTGCCTACCCCTTCGGCAACGGCCAACAGATGCAGGTCATGATTGCCCAGCACCGTGATCGCACTGTCACCCAGCGATCTCACCAGACGCAGTACCTCCAACGAGCCGGGGCCGCGATTGACCAGATCACCGACGAACCAGAGCTGATCCTGTGCCGGGTCGAAGTCGATCTGCTCCAGCAGTCGCTGCAGTTCGTTGTAACAGCCTTGTATGTCGCCTATGGCGTAGATGGACATCTGTGTTTCCCTCGAATCTCTGTAAAATAGGGTAACAGAAAATAACGGCTACTCTATGCACGCGCCCCGACTCACCGCCGCCTGAACGATGCTCTTCAATTCCTACAGCTTCATCTTCCTGTATCTGCCCGTCGTGTTCCTTGGCTTTTTCCAGCTTGGGCGTATTCACCACACCTATGCAGCGGCGTGGCTGGCGCTGGCCTCGCTCGTGTTCTACGGCTACTGGAACCCGGCCTATGTCGGCCTGCTGCTCGGCTCCATCATTTTCAACTATGCCCTGGGCATGTGGATCGCCAAGGCCGTCGTAAAGCAGCAAACCCGGCGCAAGACACAACTGCTGGCGTTCGCCATCACCGCCAATCTGCTGCTGCTGGCTTACTACAAATACGCCGACTTCTTCCTCTCCAGCGTGAACGACCTCGCGGGGTCCAATCTTTCGCTTGGCGAGATCATCCTGCCGCTCGGCATCTCGTTCTTCACCTTCACCCAGATCGCCTTCCTGGTCGACACCGGGCAAGGCAAGGTAAAGGAATACAACTTCATCCACTACGTGCTGTTCGTCACCTACTTCCCGCATCTGATCGCGGGTCCCGTGCTGCACCACAAAGACATGATGCCGCAGTTCGCGCATGCATCGACCTACCGCATCGATTGGGACAACGTCGCGACCGGTCTGCTGCTGTTCACGCTGGGGCTGTGCAAGAAGGTATTGCTGGCCGATTCGCTGGCTCCCTACGCCACTGCCATCTTTGACGGTGCCCAGCACGGCATGGCCGCCGGCATATTGCCGACCATCTACGAGGCATGGTGCGGCGCGCTGGCTTACACGCTGCAAATCTATTTCGATTTCTCGGGCTATACCGACATGGCGCTGGGTATCGCGCTGATGTTCAACATCCGCCTGCCGATCAACTTCAACTCGCCCTACAAATCCACCAGCATCATCGACTTCTGGCGGCGCTGGCACATCACGCTCTCCACCTTTCTGCGCGACTATCTCTACATCCCGCTGGGCGGCAATCGCAAAGGCAAACTGCGCCGTTACGGAAACCTGCTGGCCACCATGCTGCTGGGCGGGCTGTGGCACGGCGCGGGCTGGACGTTCGTGATCTGGGGAGCGCTGCACGGCATATACCTTACGATCAACCATCTGTGGCGCGAGCTTGTTTCTGAACGATACCTGCGCCAGGTACCCGGCTGGCTGGGCACTTTGGTCGGCGGGACTTTGACATTCGTCGCCGTGGTCGCGGCATGGGTGGTGTTCCGCGCCGACAACATGGCGCAGGCGATGGTCATGCTGAATGCGATGTTCGGTATCGCCGCGCGGTCGATCACATTCGATGCGGTGCTGCATGGAAACCTGCTACTGCTCACCGACATGTCCGGACGCGAGCTATTGCGCCTGTTGCTCCCCGGCCTGCTATGGGTCTGGCTGCTGCCGAACTCGACACGCCTGCGCTTCATCAAGGGCAGCAACATACTGATGGCTGCACAAGCCGTGATCGTGCTTTACATGTTGTATGTCACGATCGACCAGTTCGGCAGTTACAGTCCGTTCCTCTACTTCCAGTTCTGACATGAAACAGGCCAGGATATTCTCTGTTGTGGTGATGCTGGCAGTGCTCTGTTACGGCGCTGTCGGTTTCTATTTCCTGCCAAGAGCGACCTTTCAGGGCGAACTGACGCGCATGGCACTGCTGCCCGAGACCCTGTTCGGCTGGACCAAAGCGCAACCATTGATAGACATGCGATGGATGGAACAAGCCACCATGCAGGAGGCGGACGTACTGGTCATCGGCGACAGTTTCTCCGATGGCCGTATCTGGCAAACCAGGCTCACACAACAAGGCTACAAGGTCAGAACCGAATCGTGGAACAGCATGCGCGGGATATGTGCGGACTTCATGCCCTGGCTGCGCGGCCAGGGGTTTCAAGGACGTTTCATCGTGCTGGAATCCATCGAGCGCAATCTGGAGAACGACCTCAGCAAGTCGGTGGCTTGCGAAAAGATGCAGTATCACCCGAATGCCCGCACCGACGCGCCGCGCCATCCGCCCGCAACCGCCTTCGATGTGCATGGCGGCAACTATGACGGCAAATTATCCACCGGTTTCCGCACCCTGTTGCACACTTTCGATTACCAACGCCGGAGCAGGTCGGATGGTTTCCGCACATGGACCTTGCCCAATGACGTGACCATGGCCCGGGTTGAAGGCGGCTGCCAACTCTTCAGCCATGCCAGCTGCAACGATGCCTTGTTTTTGTCTTATGACTTGCCGGGTGAGATCGGCCATAGCGCGCTGGACAACATCGCGCTGCTCAATGCGCGGATGGAAGGCGTCACGCCGGTATGGATGTTCGTACCGAACAAAAGCACGGTTTACAGATATGCCGACAAACGATTCTGGAACGAGGCAGAGCAACGATACGGCGCGCCAAACCTGATGCGCATGATGCAGCGCGCGCTGGAGGCAAAGACCGTCGACCTGTTCCCTGCCAACGGCACGCACGTATCAACGACAGGTTATCTGCTATTGGGCGATGAAATACTGAAAGTCTTGCAGAGGGATCAACACAAATAAACCGCGCTATCGTTGCGTAACATTTGTTGCAGGGACAGCATAGGATTTGTTTAATGCTAATCCAATCTCACTAATAATTTCCTGAGCTGCCATTCAGAACTATTCGCCAATCACGATTGGCTCCCTGCGGGAATATCCTAATATAGGAAACGCCATTGTTATCAGTGAATGCATTATTTGCCGAATACGGAATCCAAAGATGGTTATAGCCATCATCAGTTACCGCGAAGAATTTAACTATTGCACCGAAAAAAATTAACAAAAATATATATCTAAAAGATCTTTCATGCCTCTTGATGTTATAAATATTGAGCATAAATAGAAAAATCAATACAGAGGGCGCGTAACCATACCTTTCACCTCCTCTCATATGCAGCGAGACGAATGTGAAAATCACAACCAAATATACTGCCATTAATAAAGGAAAATTCAGCTCTCGCATCACGAATAAATTTTTCCGAAGTATATAAATCAGCCCCCCAAACAGGACATATCTCAGCCCAAGAGGAACCTCAGTAAATATGCTGGCAAAAGTTCTAAGCAAACCACCAGGGAAGCTTGGCAAATTTTCCAATGAGAACCTGGTAACCTGTTCTCCCATGCTCAAATATACAAGCGACAGCAGTTGAATTAGCAATCCCGCAAGCAAGACGGACAAAATAGAAACGTGCTTACGATTCCATCCGGCCTTCCGGCACTTGTAAATAAAAAAAGGAACCAATACAACAGTCGTTACTCCGGTCATTGCGCAGAATAAAAGCAGCGCGATTACTGCAATAAATTTCACGCCATTAATCTGATCTATATCTGACAAGAACAACAAACATCCGAACAGGCAAAAATAGAATTGCAAATTTACGGTGTTCAGCCAAATCTCTTGGTATGAAAGGAATAAAGCAAAAAGAACCAAAGTAATGCGCTTAAAATCGTCATCCCAAAACTGGGACTTCAGATACAGCGGCGCTGTAATACATAGAAGCATTAATATCAGCGACGAAAATGTTGTGAAGTAAGCTATACCATCCAAACCAAACAACTTAAAACCGACACTGGCAATGATGTTGTTTGCTAGCGAGAAGTAGCCAAGATGCGGCAAAAATATGCTGCCGATCAACCCGTGATCCAATACTGCCTGGATATGGACAGACCCTTCTTCTGCCCAAATTCTAGGTTGGATAAAATACAGCGGCTCTCGAAGAAAAATTGCTATTAACGCCGTTAACAGAACGGCTATATTTTTCTGCCTCTCACTTAGCGCGAACATCATGACCTTTTCAGTTTTTCGGACCATTAATTGAGAATACTGGCAGCCATATTGATGGCTTGTGGTGCGGCTCTCTGACAAATTGTTAGTTACGGCACGACATTTCAGCTGCTCTCTGGCCGCCCTCGTGTCGAATGCAAAACCATGCGCGCTGTTGACTAATTAACTTACATGCCCACCAAAGCTGCAACCGATATACCCACTACGACCCCCGCCAAAATTTCAGCCGGAGTATGCCCCACTCGTTCCCGTAGCATTTGAGGGCCTTGCTCAGGCACCGACAACTTGTTGATTGCCACCGCATGCCTGCCCACCTGCCGACGCAGGCCACCGGCATCGAGCATCACGATAAATGCCAATGTGATGGCGACGCCAAAGGCGGGGTGCTCAATCCCCTCTTTAAAGGCGACAAGCGCGGCCATACTGCTGACAATCGCGCTGTGGTTACTTGGCAGTCCGCCATATCCAATAAGACCAAACGCCAGTTGCTTGGCCTTGATGCTGTTGGTAATGAACTTTGCAACGCCAGCTATGAGCCAAGCCAAAAAGGGAGTGACTGCGTATGAGTAGTCCATGATCACCCCTTTGCCGGCCACAGCGCCCAAGTGCAAGCGGCTATCCACAACACCACTGTGAATAAAAGTTGCCAGTCAGCCAGCAAGACATCTGTAGGCGATTCCCCGCCGTCCAGGACCTCCACCACAAACCAGTAGCGGAACAAACCGAACAGAACCAATGGAACCGTGATGACCAACTCAGGCTTAGCCGACATCACAAACATACTGTAAAAAAGCAGCGCCCCAGTTGCCGACATCTCGGCATAACGGTCCACCAATGCGACGGAATATTTCTCCAATACCTTGCGGCCCTCGGTACCGCTCTGGCTCAACTCCTGACGTCGCTTAACCGCCGCCAAGTAGAGCGCCAAACACAGCGTAGTGATAAACATCCAAGATGAGACTGGCACGGCTAGCGCCATGGCGCCTGCGTAGACACGCAGCACAAAACCTATAGCGATTGAAAAAATATCCACCACAGGCTGATGCTTGAGTACGAATGTGTACGCAAAGTTGAGCGCCAGATAAGCCGCTATGACCATCACCACATTGGGGGCTACAAACCAGCCCCATACCAGAACCGAGTACAGTACAGCGAGAAGCATCTTGGCAACGGTGATTGAGACAATACCTGCCGCCAGGGGACGAGACTTGGATTTCTTCGGATGACGACGATCTCGCTCGATGTCGTGTATGTCGTTAATAATATAAGCTGCCGACGAGGCCACGCAGAACAACAGCACTGCGAACAATGCATGACTGACGGCTTCAGCATCCAGGAAGCCTCCGGCAAATACCAACGGGGCAAGAACAAAAACGTTCTTTATCCACTGCCTGGGGCGCATAAGCCTGACTAAGCCCAGCGCTGTGGCTAGAGGCAAACGGGACATTTCTGTATCATGCATTTTTCGAACCTGGGTGGCATTATTTAATGTTTGCATCTACCAAACTGGCGATTACTTATTGCATTCTCGCACTAATCGCAACGGCAGCAAACATAGGCACTCAGGATCTTGTCATCCGCACCTACAGTGGCTCCTTCGACATTTTGATCTCTGTTATTGCCGGGACTGGAGTGGGGCTTGTCGCCAAGTACGCCTTAGACAAGCGCTATATTTTCAGCTTTCGCGCTCGTAGCGTCGCCCATAATACCCGGACCTTTGCCCTTTATACCGTCATGGGCCTGGCAACGACTGCAATCTTCTGGGGTGTCGAGTTTGGCTTCCATCGCATTTTCGAAACCAAGGAGATGCGATACTTGGGCGGCGTAATCGGCCTTTCCATCGGTTATCTGACCAAATACCACCTCGACAAGCATTATGTCTTCCGCACGGAGATTGGATGATCCCAGTTTCATCTTGGGGGCGTCTCAGCGCCGATCCCCATCACATTATCAGCCTGAACGATCCTTCCAAAGTCGGAGAGGCCGTTCACAAGGGCCCGCATCCGGGCGTAGCTCATGGCATGGGGCGCAGTTATGGTGATGTCTGCCTGAATCCGAAAGGCACCCTCTGGCTGACGACGGGGCTAGACCATTTCATTTCTTTTGATCAAAACACGGGCCGCCTGGTGTGTGAAGCAGGGGTGCTGTTAAGGGACATTCAGCGATTAGCGATTCCGCATGGCTGGATCCTGCCTGCGACACCGGGGACTCAGTTGGTTACAGTAGGAGGAGCGATTGCAAATGACGTGCACGGCAAGAATCACCATGTGTTGGGCTCATTTGGCGATCACATCCAGAACCTCACCCTCATTCGAACTGATGGTGGGGTCATTCATTGCGGACCGAATGAGCAGCCCGATTGGTTCGCTGCTACCGTCGGCGGGTTAGGGCTGACCGGGGTAATCACCCAAGCCGAGATCCAGTTGCGCCGAGTCCCCGGTCCATGGCTGAATACCGAGACCGTTCCCTATGCCAATCTGGACGAGTTTTTCCGACTTGCAGATGATTCCGAGACAGAGTGGGAACACACGGTGTCCTGGATCGACTGTATCTCGGGCGGTGGCGGACGCGGTTTGTTCATGCGAGGCAACCCCGCCGATATCGGACGACGCCCGGAGCCCCCAGGTCGCAAACGGACCATGCCCATCGCCCCCCCCGTTTCCCTGGTCAATCGTCTGTCACTTCGCCCCTTTAACTTGGCCTACTACCACCTCAAGAAGTTGCAGCCCAGGCAGGCAATCACCCATTACGAGCCGTTTTTCTATCCATTGGACAACTTGCTAGAGTGGAACCGGATGTACGGCCCAAAGGGCTTTTTTCAATACCAGTGTGTGGTGCCACGCGCGGTCGGCCGAGATGCAGTACAAGCCATGCTGCGAGAAATCGCCAAGTCTGGTGATGGTTCATTCCTTGCCGTCCTGAAGACATTCGGCAATCGTCTGCCAGTTGGGATGCTAAGTTTTCCGCAACCGGGTGTAACGCTTGCCCTGGACTTCCCCAATCATGGCGAGCGCACATTCAAACTATTCGCGCAGCTTGATGCTATCTTGCGAGAAGCAAAGGGGCGCATATACCCGGCAAAGGATGCCAGAATGCCACGAGAACTGTTCGAAGCTGGCTATCCGCGCCTTTCCGAATTTATGAAGTATCGAGACCCTGATATTAGCTCAGAGTTCTCGCGCCGCCTGATGGGAAGCTGAATGAAAAATATGAAAAGAATCGTTATTGTCGGTGCAACATCGGCCATCGCCGAGCACTGTGCGCGCCTGTGGTTGAAAGACCGACCTGCTGATTTGACATTGGTTGGTCGAGATTCCCATCGTCTGGAAAGGGTGGCAGCGGATCTAAAGGTGCGAAGCCCGGATTCTACGGTTCGCATCGTACTGGCCGACTTTATAGATCCGGAAGCGATCCAATCCACTGCTGAGAACATAGTGAAGCAAGGACCGGTTGATATTCTGTTAATTGCGCACGGCACGTTGCCTGTTCAGACAGAATGTCAGGCCAGTTTGAGTCTATGTCGTGACACACTTGAAATAAACGGTATCTCACCCGTGCTTTATGCGGAGACTTTTGCCAAGCATATGGCATTGGTCAGCCGAGGCACGATCGCGATCATCGGATCTGTCGCCGGCGATAGAGGACGAAAATCCAATTATGTATATGGCGCGGCCAAAGGGCTTGTGGATCGTTATGCGCAAGGACTCCAACATAGATTCGCCGGTAGCGGGGTAAGAGTTATTTTGATTAAACCTGGTCCGACACAAACCCCCATGACTGCCCGTCTGCAGTCACTCAACGTAAAACTTGCTCCAGTCGACAAAGTGGCAGAATTGATCGTTAAAGGGATTGAAGCCGGTCGCGACGTAATCTATGCGCCAAAAAAATGGCAACTGATTATGCTGATAATTCGGCACATACCATCAAAGGTATTCAACAAGTTGAATATATAGGCAAACCAAACCTATAAACAGGTTGCTATTCGAATCGCCCCGGGTATTACCTACCCGGCGCTAATCGCGCTTCGCCCAATCACACTTTCCCGGCATAGGATCCCACGCCTCGATCCCGTCCAGCGGATACTTGTATTTCATGGCATAGCGCACCCGGCGCAATTTCCCCAGCCAGGTCGGTCGCGCGAAATTGTGCGGGTTGCCGGGCGTATTGCCACCATCCGGCCTGCGCAACGAAGGCAGGTAATAGCGATAGAACTCCAGTTGGGTGATGCCCCATTTCATCACAAACATGCGACCGCCCTGATTGTGGGTGATGCGCCCGGTACTCGCCATGCCGAAATGATAGAAACGGCTGGCACCCACGATACGAAAATTGCGGCAGCCGGCCACCCAGAACTTCATCAGCAGATCATCGTCGCTGCTCATGCCGGGCGAGAACTCCAGGCTGTAACCGCCGACCATGGTCCACCACTTCTTGTGAAACAGGGTAGGCTGTGAAGCCGTCCCTTCCCGATCACCGCGCGGATCATCGAAGCACCCCTTCAGGAACGCAGCCTCATCGAAAGTCTCCGGCGTACGGCCGAAATCACGTTTGATGATGATGTCATTGCCGCCGTCTTCAGGCTGAACCATCGTGCCGAAGAACAAGGCCAAGTCGGTATCCACAGACGTGATCGCTTCCATGAATGCCGTGTCCCAACCCGGCGCGGCGACCATGTCGTCGTTCATGAACAGCACCCAATCGTGCTTCGCCTGCGCCACCGCGTGATTCACCGCCAGACAGACACCGACGTTCTTGCCGCTTTGCGTGTATTTGATGCCTTGTGCCTGCACCCATTCCAGCGAACCGTCGGCACCGTCATTCAGATGCACGATGATCTCGTGCGCATGAGCCGAATGTCTTTGCAGGCTCTCCACGCACAGCTTCAGATGCGCCAGGTTGTTCCAGGTTGGAATAACGATACTAATCACTTCACTGCCTCCAATTTCCACACCATTTGGCGATAGTTCTTGAACAATTTGCGGCGCAACAGATCACGGCCAAAAACCTTACAAGAGAAATGCATGATTTTGCCAGCGCTGTATTGCGCCGCCTTTATTGCCCTTTTTTCCGCACTTTTGGTCAAGTTGTTTCGCCATACTTTGGCGCGGTCTTTGATCCGCTGTCCTGCGCACCTTGTTTCATGCTTTGGCAGGCCGCCAGCAACACCGCAACGGTAAAAGCATAAAAAGCGGCTGCCATCGTCAGATTCAGGAATTCCACAGTCAGCCCGAAAATGGCAATGCCGCTCACAAATGTGATGCCAAGTATGCCAGTTCTTCTTACTTCCCTGACATTCGATTTCGTTGCCTGCCGGAACATCCTGAACGGTACGATGTAGATCAACAGGATCGCCCCCAAACCGAATATCCCCATCCCCGCCGTCTTGGACAGTACATCGTTATGAACCTCGCCACGCCCGAGGTCCGACGCCTCTGGTGTCAGTTCTCCCGCTTCCATCATCGGCTTCATCTCTTGAGCGAACCCGGACGGCCCCACTCCGACCACCGGATGGCGGCAGATGATGCCTATGGCACCTTCATACAATTGCCAGCGAACGCCGATCGAGGTATCCCGGTTCCCTGCTTGATACTGCCGGATGTCGTTCACCAGCGCGTTCACGCGCTGATTGATAGTGCCATTGAATATATAAAGCACAGCCATGCTAGACAGTGCCAACGCGATGATGCCAACCATCCCCCTGAAAGATATCCGCTGCCGATGGAAAGACAGAAAAATAATGACGAATACGGGAATCGCCAGCCAGCCCCCCCGCGAGCCGGAGCCGAAGGATGCCGCAGTCCCGGCAATGAACCCGGCGATCTTCAGCGCCCGCAGCGCAACACCGTCCCGCCCGAACCAATCTATGCTGAACAACGACATAACGCCCAGGATCAGCGCCATATCGCCGAAATGGATCAGATCCAGCGTGCCGATGCCGGACCGCCCCCACATCTCGTCGGCCAACACAAAACCGGCAATGGCCGCAACCGGAAAAGCGACATGAAGTGCATAGAACACCTTCGGCTCCATGCGTGACAACCAGAGGAATATCGGGATAGAGAGCCAATAACGTGCGGCAGCATCATATGAATGCCCGGCATAGTGTTGCCAATAACTCTCGCTGATGAATATGGCGATCGTCAGCCCGAACATGGCCCATGCGTAGCGTCGAACATCCCGCCCAGCAAACAGTCCGTTATCACCCCATCGGAACGGCCAAGCTAACAGTGCCGCGAACAGCGCCAGAATGAACACACCGTTCATCCCCCCGCGAACCGTGAGCATCAGCGTGGGATAGACCAGCAACAGCAGTGCCGCAAGGTACGTCATCCAGGGCGGATACATCGGCTTTTCCATCATGGACCGACGCGCTCATAAACCGTGGCGAATTCCTTTGCCACGACATCCCAACCGCGAATGAACCCCGGCACAGGCCCTTCTCGCATCAACTGCGTTTCAAGCGCTCCCGCCCATGCCTTCACCGACGCTTCCAGCCGCACGACCGCCCCGTGCTCATCCGACACCTGAGCCGCCGCACCGCACATATCCGACACCACCACCGGCACCCGAGCCGCCATGGCTTCCGAGATCACCATGCCATAGGGTTCGGCTTTGGCAGGGTGCAGCAGTACATCGATTTTTTCGAAATGCGCGCTATCCGTGCGCCAGCCGAACAGGCGGTAGCCGCCTTGCCAGTCTTTGAACAAATGTTCGATTTCTTTCTCTTCAGGGCCGATCACCCACAGCTCCAGATTCGGTCGTGTCAGGCGCAACCGTGCGACCACCTCGACCGCCAGCGGCAGCCCTTTGCGTTGCCATTCCTTACCCACAAAACCAATGACGCCTCCGTCAGCGGGTACGGCATGCGGTGCGCGCATGACGCCGGGTAGCACGCCCGGCACGATGGGGGCGGTAAGTTTGTGCGCATATTCGGGATAGTAATGTGCCAGTTGCCTGGCGATGATCTCGGAGTTGGGCACGATGGCCTTGGCCACGCGCAGTTCGCGCCGCTCCAGCCAAAGCTGTGCCGCCACGCGAATGGAGACTTTCTTCCACCATGGCTTGTCGCGCACCGAGGCGAACGGTGGGCCGTGGATAGTGGTGACGTCGTGCACGCCGACGCGCTCGTTGCTGTGGATGAGCCAACCGGGTTGCGGGTTGGCCCGCAGCCATGCATGGACGCGGCGACTGAAGCGCATGTAGTAGATCCAGCGCGGGCGGTAACGCATCCGACCTAGTTCGTGTACCGCGATGCCCGCCGGAGCTTCTGCCAGACAGACTTCACAGAGCACCTGCACCTCATGGCCCAGTTTGACCAGTTCCTGCGTGGTTTCCCAAACGTATCGCTCCATGCCTCCCACGGGGCCGTAGTAACGAACGATGTGAACCAGCTTCATTGCGCTGATGGGTGATGTTGCAAACTAGCGACCAAAATCAAGGTATTGCCGCCCATCAGAACTTCAGACGCGTTGTTGTCCTTCAACCAATATTTTCTCTGCCCTTTTTCCCCGCGCAGCAAAGAATACAACTGAATCAACCACGCCAGCGGCCACAGCAGTCTTTGTTTTTTCTTTGGGCGATCCTGGTGGACACTCTCGATCTTGAATCCGGCGAATTCCAGTGCCATCCGAATCATCGGATAGGGTAGCCGATTGATATGGATCATGAATTCATTTCCGACATAATCCGACTTGAGCGATTCGTAGGAAACAACCGGTTCAACCACGCCCGTGAGCAGTTGTTTGATCCGATTCTGAATGTTCGAGTAGTTTGGGAGCGAAACGATCAGCCTCCCGCCCGGCTTAAGTACGCGTGCAAACTC
>WOYI010953658.1_pt1 | contig 47297 bp, 45 predicted proteins | sample 6423411 | NCBI WGS metagenome assembly WOYI01 (sample SAMN13441803, study PRJNA592873) | oil field metagenome | biome: oil field; feature: oil-well bore; material: oil-contaminated soil; isolation source: oil-contaminated soil from oil-well borehole | place: Germany: Wietze | collected 2016-10-18 ... | reverse complement strand
CTTTTTGGCATCCTACCAGCGTTTTTTTGCCTAGTAGGGCACAAATCATTTACAAATTCTTTATTTTTTTTAAACTGATGGTGCCTTCAGGAGGTACAAAAAATGAAAACCATCAATAAAGCCATCTTAGCGATAATTGGAGTTGCCTTAATCACGGGGTGCAGTTTAGAAAGTTCTCCCATTGATTCATTGACAAACGAATTCGAAGCGATCAAAGAAACTAATTACCAATCGAGCCCCCTGCTACTAAATGAAAAATACGCGCTTGAAGATATGGCCCTACTTACCAATGAAGAAAAAATATTCGATATTTTATTAGATTGGCAATCGATTAAAGCGACACAAAATCAAATAAACGTTGAGCGTCTCAGCTTGGAAGAAAATGTGCAAACCATGAAGAACCTTGCCACTTTATTTAAAGATAGTGGCTTAACGTTAGCGACTGACGAAATATCTTGGATTAGAAGTCAGCGGAATCAATTAAAAGAATATCGCGAAGATATTAAAGAAACGATGGGACTCGTCTATGCTCCGATTCAAGAATTGGAAGGCATGTATTCCCTCGAAAATATCGATTTAATTGCTACAGTTTTCGAACAAGCGGCCGACAATTTGGCGATTCGCCTTGATGTGTTTACCAAAGTAAATGCTATTATTAGCGAGGTGATTATTTTTTTAACATCAAAGGTGGGATAGCATGAAGTTGGAAGTCAAACAATCGGATCATGTCCAAGAAATTGAAATTTTGGTTCAATATCATCAGGAAACTGATGAATTGAATCACATTCTTGCCGCCTTAGACACTATTAACCATACAATTATCGGGATTCGAGATAATAAATCATTCCCGTTAAATCCTCAAGATATCTATTACTTCGAAAGTGTCGACGATCGTGTTTATGCCTACACCCAAAGCGATGCTTTTGAGGTGAAATTCAAACTTTACGAACTTGAAAATATATTTGCCAACACTTCTTTTGCCCGGATTTCCATCAGTGTCATTTTAAATACCAGAATGATTTTACATTTCAAGTCTTCTTTAAATGGAAAGATGGAAGCCCGATTAAAAAACGAGGAAATGATATCGATATCTCGTAGTTATGTTTCCCAACTTAAAAAGACTTTAGGAGGACAAGGCAAATGATCCAAAAAACATTGATGCGCTTTGCCGCATCGTTTACAATTTCGACTTTTGTCTTGTTGTTCATAAACATCGTCATCTGGCGACGCCTCGAAATAACGTTTCCCCATATCGCCATGGTTATTGGCGCATTATCAATATCCTTGGCAACCACCATCTCAATTTCCTTATTCAAAATTCAAAAGATTAATAGTTTAATCGCCACTGGTCTTGGTCTTGTTCCTCTATTAGCGATACCTTTCATATTGCGACGGCTTTATGGCGTTGTGATTTTCCGCTTCTCATTTGTAATATTCATCGTCGTTGCTCTATGTGCTTTAACTTATGCGATTGCGGTAATTGTGATCGCCGCCCGTTATAAAAAAGAAGAGCGCGAAATGAACGATTTGCTTAAATAACAAATGGCACTTGAATTGCTACTTAATCTGATTTAAGTTAGTATTTTTACACTAAAAGGATCACTATGAAAACAATCATCAACTCATCATTAAACCCTCGCTTCAATCTTGCCCTCGAGGAATATGTTCTCAAATATCTAGAAGCAGACGATGATTTTGTACTGCTGTGGCAAAACGACAATAGCGTCATCATTGGCCGCAACCAAAACACGATTGAGGAAGTCAATCAGCCCTACATCGATACCCATCATGTCAATGTCGTACGGCGGATTACTGGCGGTGGCGCTGTCTATCACGATTTAGGCAATCTCAATTTTTCGTTTATCACCAACAATGCCTCAAATAGCGTTAATAACTACCGAAAGTTTATTGACCCCGTGGTCGCCGCGTTAAATAGCTTTGGTGTCCCCGCAGAGTTCTCGGGCCGTAATGATATTGTCGTCGCAGGTATGAAGGTATCCGGTAATGCTCAGGCTTATTATCAGAATCGCATGTTACATCATGGCACGATATTACTCGATGCCAACTTAACGATGATTTTTAATGTCCTTGATGTCAAACCTGACAAGATCGCCTCAAAAGGGATCAAGAGCAATCGAGCGCGTGTTACCAATATCAAGCCCTTCCTTCACGAACAAGTGACGATGGAACAATTTAAAGATCGTCTTCTCAAATACTTATTGGGCAGCGCAGACATCTCCCGTAGCGTCTATATGCTCACCGCTAAAGATCGCGCGAAAATTAACGAACTGATGGAAAGCAAATACAACACTTGGGAATGGAACTATGGCCAATCACCCGACTTCACGCTTGAAAGAAATGGTCGTTATGAGGGCGGCGGCATTAATGTTCGCCTAAAAATCGCGGATGGGCTAATCAAATCAATGCGCATCTTTGGAGACTTCCTTGGCGTTGAAGACATCTCAAAATTAGAACAGCAATTGACCGGGCTCCGATTCGATCAACTGACCATCGCAAATCGATTAAATGGCATTAACCTTGATGATTACCTATTAAAAATAACCAAAGAAAATTTGCTCGACTGCTTATTTCCAAACAAAAAAGACTAGCAAATCGATGTGCTAGCCTTTCTCTTTTTAGATGTGAATCGGCTTCGATAAAATTCCGTGCGTTACCTCATGAATCATTTCTGATAGTGAGGGATGCGGGTGAATTGTGGCTACAATTTCTTCAGCCGTCGCTTCAAGCACCATCGCCAGTGAGGCTTCCGTAATCATTTCGGTAGCCGACGCTGCAAAGATATGAACGCCGAGAATCTCACCATATTTTCTCGAGGCGATGATTTTAACTAGTCCATCCTTTTCGTTTTCCGCCAAGGCCTTACCATTCGCGACAAGCGGAAACGTTGCTACTTTATAATCGATTTCTTGCGCGCGTGCTTCTTGCTCCGTCACCCCTACTTGGGCGATTTCTGGGAACGTATAGATTCCCGCTGGGATAATTTTAAAGTTAAGTGGGTGCTCAATCCCGACCATATCCTCAACCGCCACGACGCCTTCTCGTGAAGCTACATGGGCCAGCATATGGAATCCCAGCACGTCACCAATCGCATAAACACCTTTGATTGACGTATGCATGAGATTATCTACTTTTATGCCGGTCTTTGACATTTCAAGGTTTAAAGCTTCGTACCCTTTAGTATTGGGGCGCATGCCAGTGGCTAATAAAATAAGGTCGGCATCGATTTTGGTAATGACGCCTCCTTTATCGCAGATGACACCCGTATTTGTCACTTCGGTAATATTTGCCCCAGTAATGATGGTGATTCCGTCTTTTACAATCTTCTTTAAAAAGAGTGATCTAATCTCATCGTCAACGGTTACAAGTGGCGTCGCCTCTCGTTCTAGAATTTTGACATTGACACCGAGGGTATTAAAGATGGTGGCAAACTCCATTCCGATCACACCACCACCGATGACAATCAACGATTTAGGCAGTGTCGTCTTCATAAGTATTTCCTTACTGGTGACAACAAAGCCGCGATCATAAGCTTCTGTTAATCCTTTGATGGGAGGAAAGGCTGGACTGGCGCCCGTGGCAATAATAAGGTGTTTGGATTCTAAAGTTTCTCCATTAACCTCGACATGGTGAGCATCAAGGGCATTGGCAAATCCTTCAATCACGGTAACGCCATTCTTCTTTAATAAACGCTTGACTCCGCCTGTTAATTTGGCAACGATGCTATCTTTTCTGGCAATCATTTTGGGGTAATCGATTGCGATGCTTTCTTGGTCAATCGAAATCCCATAATCATCAACATGCTTTAGCGTATGGAATACTTTGGCACTTTTAAGCATCGCTTTAGTGGGAATACATCCCCAATTAAGACAGACACCTCCCACGGCTTCTTTTTCAATTAAAACGACCTGCATCCCAAGTTGCGCCGCTTTGATCGCGGCTACATAACCGCCAGGGCCTCCACCGATAATTGTTAAATCATATTTTTTCATCATTACTATTTCAACCGTAGCAGCATGGTGGAAGGATCGCTTAAATATTGTTTTAGTTTCAGCAAGAAGCGCCCGCCATCAGCCCCGTCGACAACGCGATGGTCGATGGTTAATGACAAAGGTAATACCGCAGCTACCACGATTTGTCCAACCTCATTGACGATTGGTTTTTTATAGATGCTGCCAACTCCCAGAATCGCTACCTCCGGATGCTTAATGACTGGAGTACCAAATTTAGTACCGATGGCCCCATAATTCGTAATCGTAAATGTCCCATTTTGTAACGTTTCCAACTTGACCAAGCGCGTTTTTGCCTCTTCCGCAATTCGGGCAATTTCTGATGCCATCTCGAGGATAGTTTTACGATCGGCATCTTTTATATTGGGGACGATTAGTCCATCAGGAGTGTCCACCGCGATGCCGAGATTAATATAATTTTTAAAGACAATCTCTTCGTTTTCATGATCAAAACTGCTGTTAAGAAGGGGAAATTCGCGCAGCGCAAGTGTCACAGCTTTAGCGATAAAAGCCATATAAGTCAATTTTATGTCTTGTTGGCGTGCCATTTCTTTTTGGCTTTCACGTAACGAAACAAGTTTTGAAATGTCAAACTCGTCCATTAATGTCGTCATTGGAACGATGGAATTTGCAATATTCATCGCGTTAACGACAGCTTTGCGAAGCTTGGAAATCTTAACGCGCATGACTTCATTTTCGGAAAATTTGGGCATTGTTACTTGCGGTGAAACCTTTACTGGCGTTTTATTTTCACTAGCTTTCACAATATCTTCTTTCATAATGCGGCCAGAATCGCCACTGCCTTGTATTTTAGATATATCAACACCTAAATCGGCAGCCATCTTGCGGGCAACAGGAGTTGCTAACACTTTGCCAGTTTGCTGTAAGTTATTTGAAGGCGTCCCCATCTCGCTCGATGCCTCGATTACTTCATCGGACACTTCAATCGTGCCGACGACGCCCGCGGGAGTATCTTCTTTTCCTTCGCTGACAGCCATGGCAATTGGCTTTTGAGTGGAAACCAGTTCGGTTTCTTGTGCGATAGGCACCATTCCACTTTCATCAATCCACACTAAGATATCGCCAACGTGGACTGTTTCACCGACCTTGGCTCCAAGTTTGTTAATGACACCGGTTACAGGCGATGGCAAATCAGCGTTGACCTTGTCGGTTTCGACAACCACAAGTGGCTGGCCGTCTTTGACTTTGTCGCCAACTTTTGCCAGCCATTTTAAAATTTGGCCTTCGTGTATCCCTTCGCCAATATCGGCGAATTTAAATTCATACATATATCGTCCTCCTATACTTTGTAGTCAACGAGCGTTTTAATTTCGTGAGCAATGCGTTTAGGCTCGACCATTTGGTGATGTTCTCCGCGAGGTAAGGGAACTGCAATATCAAAACCCGTCAACCGCGTGGGAGGCGCTTCTAATGACAAGAAGGCATTTTCCACGACGCGCGTAATAATTTCAGTGGCAAAGCCAAGTGTCCGTACCGCCTCGTGGACCACTAAAATGCGACCCGTTTTCTTAACGGAATTTACAATCGTCTCAGTATCCATGGGAACGATTGTTCTTAAGTCGATCAGTTCAACCGAAATATTATCATTTTCGAGTTGTTTGATGGCCGTTTGGACTTCGCGAACCATTGAACCCCAGGCGACGACAGTGATATCGCTACCTTCTTGAACAACGCGCGCTTTCCCAATTGGAACAATATATTCTGTTTCCGGAACTTCTTGTTTGAAAGCGCGGTATATTTTCTTGGGTTCAAAAAAAACGACGGGGTCCGGATCTTGAATCGCGGCCGTCATGAGGCCTTTGGCATCATATGGGGTTGCCGGAATTACTATTTTGATACCGGGAATATGGGCAATGAAAGATTCAACCGCTTCTGAGTGATGCTCAAGCGCGCGGATACCACCGCCCCATGGCATCCGTAAAACCAACGGGACGCTATATTTGCCACGCGAGCGGTTGCGCATCCGTCCTAAATGAACGGCGATTTGATTAAATCCGTTAAACATGAAGCCTTCAAATTGAAATTCGACTACTGGTTTTAATCCATTGATTGCCATTCCAATCGCTGCTCCAATTATCCCAGCTTCCGAGATTGGGGTATCAAACACACGGTCGACGCCAAATTCTTGTTGGAGCCCTTTGGTCACACGGAAAACCCCACCTTCAAAACCAGCATCTTCACCAAACACGACAACGGACTTATCTTTCCGCATTTGCTCGAATAATGCGGCGTTGATTGCTTGTAGTAATGTCATTTCTGCCATGGAATTATTTCTCCTTCAAACTTTGATTAGCTCTGGACGTTTCTTTTAAACTTGATAAAAACGCGCGCTTCAGATATTTCATGTATTTTTCTTTTTGGTCAATTAGATCTTGAGGAATATTAACGAACGTGTAATCAAACACTTCGTCAATCGTAGGATTATCGGAATTTTCGACACGTTTGAATGTTTCGGTAATCAATTGTTCATATTGTTCGTCTAATTCACGATCTTGCTCGTCTGACCAAAGCTTCTTATTGATTAGATAAGTTTTGAAACGTTTGATCGGGTCTTTTTTCTTCCATTCTTCGACTTCCTCGTCTTTGCGGTAAATCGTGGGATCATCACTTGTGGTATGGGGCCCAAGTCGATAAGTAAACGCTTCAATCAACGTGGGACCTTCGCCTTTACGCGCTCGTTCGGCCGCTTCTTTAACGATGGCGTACATGGCAAGCACGTCATTTCCGTCAACCTGAATACCGGGAATTCCAAACGCCAGCGCTTTTTGCGCTAACGTTTCTGCCCTCGTCGCTTTGGCGCGTGGGGTTGAAATCGCGTATTGGTTATTTTGAATAATGGCAATCATCGGCGCGTTTAATACCGCGGCAAAATTCATGCCTTCATAAAATTCGCCATGGGATGTGCCACCATCGCCGATATAAGTGACAACGACTTGATTCTTGTTTTGGATTTTACTCGCATAAGCTAACCCCACAGCATGGTTGATTTGCGAACCGATGGGGATGTTGATGGGAAGGATATTGACGCCATCAGCAAACTTGGACCCAATTTCGTTGCCATACCAGTAAAGATAAAGCTGCTCGAGCGTTGCGCCCCGATATAGCATCGCCGCGAATTCACGGAAAGCGGGCGCGAGCCAATCCTTAGGTTCTAGAGCCGCCATCGGCCCAATTTGAGCGGCTTCTTGGCCTTGAACAGGAGCGTATGTGAGCATGCGCCCTTGCCGTTGGTATTGAAGCGCCTTGATATCGGCGTGCCGCGCCAATTTCATCGTCTTGTACATATTTATTAATGTCTTATCGTCGATGTTTGGTTCATCCTTTGGATTGACAATGTTGCCGTCTGCGTTAAGCACCTGGAATTGTTGTTTTTTTAACGGATCATATTTAGAAATAATCATAAGAAGACTCCTTTCATACATCTGAATTATGGATATGTTTCTATCGCCACATATATGATAGCGAACCATGTAATATGATTCATTCAATATGCTTTAATGATGCTCAAACAAAAAGCGCTCGATTGAGCGTCTGTGAATTATCAATTTAGACACGATTATAGATGGAATTTTCTGCCCAGTTCCGAGATAACAATCCGCCGTCCAAGTACAAATAATCCAAGGATGGTGGCAAATGAAAGACCAGCGGCGGCAATCGACATATAAATGGGATCGACAAGATCAAATAAAACGAGTATCAGCGGGGCAAATCCGATGATTGAAAGTGAAAGCTGGGAGATCAGATAATCGCGTAATTGTTGCCTTTTAATGAACATCATAATGTTGATAATAATAATAAATCCAATAAAGATTGACGGCATGGCAAATGAAAGCGTCCAATTGAGGTGGGTAATCATTGTGCTTGAAGTTGTAAATGCTTCAATGACTAGTAACAAACCCGTAATCGTGACGGCGTGGACCATCAACTTAAGACTAATATGCACATTGCGCTTAAAACTAAGCCAACCAATGACAATCCAAGCATATAAAATTGCCGTAATGGCCACAACGCTCCATAACCGCCCCGAAAAAGTCAAGGCATTGACAAGTGCCGTAACAAATATCCCCGTAATCGAAAGCGTCGTTAATATTTTGAAAAAGACCCGATAAAAACCAAATCGATAATCAAAATCAGGATAAGATTGGACACCATCACGTGGATCGCCTTCTAAATGATGGTGGCATAATGGGCAACGGTCGGTCGCCGTGGCAATATTAACGTTACAATCTGGGCATCGTTTCATTAAGCTTTGTCCTCCCAGAAATTGCTTTCCACAGTAACTTCAACTCCTTCATTGACAAGTGTTTTGAAAAACCGGCGCTCGACGCTCGTATCATAAATCGAGCGCAGAAAACTAATCGTGGTAATGCCATTAAATGTGCCAATTCCAATTCCGTGAACTGAAACGGCCGCTGTTGTTAAATTAAACTCGAATGATTCAACATAAGGCATAACTGATTCGGGCATGGTCACGATTCCCACGTTTGAAATTGTTCCCGTTTCAAGCCGCGAACCGAGTCTTGTTCCCACAATGCCTAAAACAAATTTTTTAAGGAAAAGGGGCATGATGCGTACAAAGAAGTTTTTCTCAGCATAAACATTGGCATTGATGCTGCCTTGGAATGTCTCCAACTTAATTTCTTCCTCAAAATCGCGTTTCACTTTATCTAACACTTCTCTAAATGTTAAATTAGGTTTTACATGAACGATTGTGTGGATATATTGGGTAAAATTCCGTAATGATTTTGATGGAAAATACCTTCTCATGTTGACTGGAACAGCGATTTTGATGGGGCGATTTTCAGGAATGAATCCGTTATATGATTCATAGATAGCGTACGTCAAAAGGGCCACAAAATATTGGGTTAAGGTGACGCCATATTTTTTAGAAACGGGAATTAATTGTTCCGCTTTCATCCTTCCCGTGATAACACCACGGCCTTCGTCATAGACGAACTTTTTGGCTCTTACATGGTACGCTGGGATAATTGCTTCGCGCTTTTTGCCAGATTTATCCGCATATTTAACAAAACTATCTTCAGTTTCTTCAGGTGACGGGTATTGATCCACTGTAAGAATCTTGCCGTCGCTTTTCACATCATGACCGAGCAATTGTAAATACCGAAAAATTAAAGCCTTCATAAATTCAATCGCCGCATCGCCATCACAAAGACTATGAAAAGTTTCGAGGCTAATGCGATTTTGATAATAAAAGACGGAAAAGAAAAAGTGATTGTTCGCTTGCGAATCGATTTTTTGGTTTATTAATGCCGGTTCTGGGTGAATTTGTGGGAGTTTTGGGTTAGCTTCTAGATAATACCAAAAGAAACCATGTTTAATCCGGACAAACATCGAAGGAAAGCGGGGCGCCAAATCGACAAGAGCGTCTTGAAGCATATCGGGTTTAATCGTATCTTTTAACCGCACCGCAATTCGATAGACAAAACTATCCTTACTGTTTTTAAGGGCGGGATATATTTTGGCAGCGTTATCTAGTTTAAACCATGTGGTATCTCTTGGACGTCTGTTCGGCATTTTGATTCGAGTTTCCTTCGCATAACACATCTAAGATGTTAGAAAAAATATTAACATATAACTAAATATTATTATAAGCCTATTTTTATGAACAATTTCGCGTTAGTCATTAAATGACTGATAGTGTAAACTTATATTAATTTAAATTGAAAGTGATGTCCTATGTCTTTAACCAATAAACCTAGCCCATTTGCCACAAGATTAATTAAAATCTTACTTTTATTTAATGGGGCGCGCCACATTTATAATAGCGCGAAACTTACTAACTGGTTTATCGATTCCAGGGGTATTATTAACGCCCTGCCCTTTCGTGTTCCTAAAGGATTGACGAAGGATTGGGAACAACAATTAATCGCGGACACCACATGTTTCACTAAAGCGGGAAAAAACGACCAGACGATATTTTTTCTGCATGGTGGTGGTTATAATCAAAGGCCCACTTTATTCCATTTTCTATTTCTTGATGAAATCCATAAATTAACAGGCGCGCACATTATCTTCCCATTATACCCTTTGGCGCCCAACTACACATATGATGTCGCCTATCGACGCGTCAATGCCATCTATGATGAGACGCGCATTTTAGCAAAAGGTCATTGTGTCACATTAATGGGAGATTCCGCTGGTGGTGGATTATCGCTCGGTTTATACATGCAATTGGCGGAAAACAATAAGCTTTTGCCAGATAAATTAGTCTTGATTGCCCCTTGCCTTGATGTGACCATGACCAATCCTGAAATTAAACAAATTGAAAAACATGATCGCATGCTGGGCAGGGTCGGACTCGTAGAAATGGGAAAACGTTGGGCCGGTAAAGCAAACCTTACCGATTATCGCATTAGCCCCATTTATGGCGATATCTCCCTCATCGATAAATTAATGCTAATCGTAGGTAATCACGATATTTTGTTCCCTGATGCTGAAAAATTAGTCAAAAAACTTCGTGAGTTGAATAAACCCGTGGAATTTATAATTGGTGAAAAAATGCCCCACGATTATCCTTTAATGCCGATTCCTGAAGCAAGGCAAGCAATCGAGGAAATAAGCAACTACATCCTCCATGGAGCATGTCGCATTAAGACAATTAACGAATCGCTATAAATAGTTAAACGGGTTTTTTATAGATAGGATTGCTTGGATTCGGCGCAATTGTTACTAAGAGTGATAAATTTTCAACTACTTCTGGCACTTCAAGCATATCTTTTCCTAGCAGGAAAAATAGTTGCCGCGCTTGTAATATCTGCTTGGCATCATTAATGGCGATGACTCCTAGTCCTTGAATAACTTCGACTATTAATGTCCCGCCTTCATGACCATGACGCGGTAAAGTTTGACCCGGCTTTAAATTCAGCATAAAAGTTAATAAATACTCGTCTTGATAGATTATTTTTTTAGTCAAATGCTCATGATTGAATTCGATAAATGATTTGATTTCTTTTTGGTCCATGTTATATTATCCCAATTACAAGCATAAGGCAAAATCATCACCCAAACAACTTGCATGATAATGATAGAAAGATTGGCTTATTTCTTATTAAGTTGGGTTCGAGATAATTGAACCTGGCGAGTTAATGAACGCCAAAATTACCCTCTCTGCACTAGGTTCGCCGGTGACTAAAGATAAGCCATGGATGGTAACCAGGGTACCGACTACAGGCACTAACGCATGACGTACATCGGCGTCGACTGGAAAAACAATTATTGTGTCAGTCCCATCAGTAAGACCAAACATCGAATTATCCGGATCGCTGGGATTAAGGTACAGCAATGTTCCCGTAAGCGCGACATACTGCATGCCGGTTGCCGGATCAGTGGGGCTTAAGGCATTAAAAGCAGCGAGCGTCATCGATGTGGCTTCAAGTGGCATCGGATGATCATGACTTAATACCTGATCCACCGTTTTCGATGGGTCATTTGCCAGTAAATCAATCGTTTCAATCGTCATTTTCACGCCAATGGCTATAATTTTATCGCCTACTAACAAATCGTAATTATCAGAATTGATATATAAGATTCCCGTGTCATCGGCCACCATGTAAAGTAGTCCATCTTCCATTGCCTGTTTATAAATGATGATGGCCTGGATGATATAAATAGTGGTTTGATCGCTTTCCATCAATTTGAAATTTGCGATGCTTATAAAAACGTTTGGATCAACGTGAAGCAATAGATCAAAAGTTGTGCTTTGGCCTCCTGGTTGCAGCGTCAGCGTGACGCCCACAGTAATATCTAACGCCATATCAACTTCGGGTGATATCTGATATGTCGAAACATCAAACAATGAGGCATTTTCGCCTGATGGCAAATATGTAAACTCCATTAAATAATCAAGTAACGGCCGATTATCTGGGAAATCAACAGTTTGGCCTGGATAGTAGGTGATGGCTTCAAAATATGAACTGAATTTCTCTTCTAGGAAAATTAATAGTTCTGCTTCCGAATAGTCCAGTTCGATTGAACTCTCTGCACCATTAAACAAGAATAAAATTGTGACGGGTTCGCTGTCCATGAATGGCATAATCAGTCCGCTAATGGTTATATCAAAACTTTCAAGCGAGGCAAGTGTGTTATAACCTTCCATATTAAGCGGCTGCACTTCCATCGATATTTCGCTTTGGTTCAGGTTAACAATGTGCGTTTCTTCATCAATCGTTAAATAACCGCTTATCTGAACATACCGCATCCAGTTGCTGCTCGATGTCGGATCAAGGGCGTTAAATTCGCTAATGGTCATCGTCTCCGGAACAATCGGGATATTCTGGTCGTGATCAAGAATCGTAACCACGGCTACCTCTTCATCCGCAACACCGCCAATAATGACAAATGTATCCATGCTATGGCGATAGCCACCTACTTTAACCAAATCGCCAACTTGAACAGCAATATCGCTCATGGCGACCATGATGCCGGTAGCGTCAGCAAAGACGATGATTCCCATATCAGCGCCGCCCATAATGGCGACTCCGGCGAGTTCATGATATGAAACATCGCCCTCTAAGAGAGCTTTAAATTCCGCAATCGTCATTTTTCCGGCATAGACATCAAATGTCCACGCGGCATAAAGAGTAATATCTTCAGCCGGCATGGTTGTAAATAAATACAAACTCGTCAGCTCCGAATCTTCAAACCATCCCGCAAAAACATGGTCTTCCTTGGTCGGCTCCTCCGGGGCGGTCACCAATGAACCATAATCTGCGGTGATGTCGGCAACGAGTGACCCCTCATTTTCTACAAATGAAATCGTGTATTGATTGACAATCCATTTTGCGTAAAGCGTGATATCTTCGGCGGGCATCGTCGCAAATGTGTAAACTATGGTTCGTTCGATGTTGGCATACCACCCATCGAATGTGTTTCCTACTTTCGTTGGATTATCGGGGGCGGTAACCACAGATCCAACTGGAAGCGTAATTTCGGCAACTGGGGTGCCCCCATCCTCATCAAAAGAAATCGTGTGCTCGACAACTTCTTCACTGCTTGAAGCAATTGATGATGTTTCCTCGCTTGTCGCGCTCGTGGTTATCACACTCGAGGGAGAAGTGCTTGTAGTCGCGCTTGTTGTCGCTACGCTGCTAGGACAACCTGATAAAACAAATAAAGGCAACCCTAAAAAAACAATCAAAAACCTATTTGAGATATTCATATGGCTCTATCTCCTTTAATTTAAAGACGAGTTTTTGAAAACATTATATATGTGAACAAATTAATATTATTTTATCACTTTTACAAAAATGCACCATATTCCTGTAAAATGTTTTTAGTTATTAAATAAAATCGGGAGCTAAATTATGAATAAATTCATGAAGATGGCAATTAAAGAAGCCAAGGAAGGCATCCACAGTGGTGATGGAGGTCCATTCGGCTCCGTCATTGTTAAAAATGGCAAAATGATTGGCAAAGGTCATAATGAAGTCGTCAAAAACCAAGATCCGACATGTCATGGGGAAATCATGGCGATTCACGATGCTTGTAAAAACTTAAACTCATTTGATTTAACGGACTGCGAAATTTATACGACCGCCGAACCTTGCCCGATGTGTCTTGGGGCAATATTGTGGGCTAATATTGAAAAGGTATATTTTGGATGTAATATCCTCGACACCGAAAAAATCGGATTTCGTGACAATGTATTTTATGAAATGAATAAGACCGGAGAAAAAGATAAGTTACTAAAAGAGCTCGATCGCGACCAATGTCTCGCCCTCTTCAATGAGTACTCCTCGATAAAAGACAAAACTCACTATTAAAAAGGCGCCAAAGCGCCTTTTAGTTTATCAACAAAATTATAAGTTTATTTATCGCCCATTGTCATTGTCATGACCGCTTTTGCTGTGTGTAAACGGTTTTCAGCTTCTTGATAGACGATTGAGTGGGGCCCATCAATGACGGAATCTTCCACTTCGTTACCGCGGTCCGCTGGTAAAGCATGCATATATTTAACATCGGGATTGGCCAAAGCAATCATGGCTTCGGTGCATTTCCAACTTTTATAGGATTCTAGTAAATCGTCGATAACCGCAGTGGATTGGTTATTGACCCAGCTACCCCAGTTTTTGGGAATAACGATGTCGGCGCCGCGATATGCCTCTTCCATATTATGGGTTATTTTAAATGATCCACCATTTTCCGTGGCGTTTTTGCGGGCTTTTTCGATTGCCCAATCAGGCAAGTCATAACCTTCAGGATAGGCCAGTGTCACATCCATCGCATAACGCGGAAACAATAATATTTGGGAAAGCGGGACGCTAATCGGCTTTTTATGGCTCTTGGCGTATGCCCAAATTATCGATATCTTAAGATGCTTCTTTTCTGGAAACACCTCTTGAATCGTCATCAAATCGGCGAGTGCTTGCATTGGGTGATATAAATCATCTTGTAAGTTCATGATGGGGACACTTGACCACTTTGCCATTTCTCGTAAATATTTATTGCCGACTTCCCAAAAACAATTACGGCAAGCGATGCCATGCCCAAACGAGGATAAGATAATAGCGGTGTCTTTGGCGCTTTCGCCATGCGACACCTGCATCATTGAACTATCGAGGAATGTGCCATGACCACCAAGTTGGGCAATCCCAGCTTCCATGGAGTTGCGCGTTCTCGTTGATTGCTCAAAGAAAATAAGGAATGAAGTTTTGTTTGTTAAGTAAGGAGTGGGGACATTTGTTTTGAATTTGACTTTAAGATCTTTGGATACTTCTAATAACGTATCAATCTCGGTCTTCGTCCATTCTTCAAGCGTGATAAAATGGCGACCTTTGAATAGTGGCTTCATCTATTATTCATCTCCTTTTTGTTGATGTTGCACATATTGTAGTGGCAAAGTGGCGTAAATTGCGCTAGCGATAACTAAATCATGTTTGCGTGTCTTTTCATTGGGTGCGTGAGCTTCTTTTTCATCGCCAGGACCAAACCCGATACAAGGAATGCCATAACGTCCCATAATCGTGACCCCATTTGTGGAAAATGTCCATTTATCAACGATAGGATCTTTATCAAATAATCCTTGGTACGAATGAATCATCGCTTGACAAATTGGATGCGTTTCAGGAATTAACCAAGTGGGAAAATACGATTCTGTTGGATATACGAGTCCTGTATAGGAAGGACGGGCATAATTATACATTTCCACAGTTGCCCCCGTTGCAATAACGGAAGGCAGTTTACGAATTTCTTCTAACGCCGATAAATGCGTTTCGCCAATTGTTAAACGACGATCAATCGAAATCGCACAGCCATCGGCAACCGCACATCTTGAAGGCGAAGAATAAAAAATCTCGCTGATGGTCATCGTGCCTTTGCCTAAAAAATCGTGTTGTTTCAAGCGTTCGTTCAGCTGTTGGATTTCTAAAATAATGGGCGCCATCTTGTATATCGCGTTATCGCCCCGTTCAGGGGCCGAACCATGACAACTAATGCCATGGGTGCTAACTTTTATTTCCATGCGACCACGATGACCACGATATATCCGGCACGATGTCGGTTCCGTAATCACGACGAATTCGGGGCGAACCTTATCTTCTTCGATAATGTATTGCCAAGGGATACCGTCACAATCTTCTTCTTGAACAGTACCGGTGACTAAAAGCGTATAATCATCTTCCAGCTGCAAATCTTTGATTATTTTACCGGCATACACCATCGAGGCCATACCGCCTTCTTGATCGCTAGCGCCGCGCCCACCAATGTAAACATCATCTTCGTATCCTCGATAAGGGTCAAATGTCCAGTTCTTAATGTCACCAATGCCCACGGTATCAATATGAGCATCCATGGCAATTAAATGTTTGCCATGACCAATATATCCAAGAATGTTGCCCATTGGGTCTATTTGAACTTTATCAAATCCGACCTTTTCCATCTCTTGCTTAATGCGCAAAATAACGTCTTTCTCCTTCGTTGATTCGCTGGGAATTTCAATCATATCGCGGAGAAACCGCGTCATATCCACCGAATAAGATTCGGCTTTTTTCAATATTTCTTCAAATGGTATTTGCTTCACAACTTTTGACCTCGTTTTTCTCTAATTAGTGCATCATAACGAAATACTTTTTGGTATTCGTTTTCCCAAAACTCTTTATGTTTCATCGAATCAAGATATTCTTGTGAATAGCCAAATCTCAGCCAATCTTTTTCCTTTTGATGGAATAGCCGTTCTTTTACTTCTGGTAACCTCGCGTCTTCAACTGCGCTATCATCAACTTTTAAAAAGATGTCTTTGAACCAGCGTTCTAGCACGAAATCTTCAATTTCAAGCACGCGTCGTTTTAAATCAGCGATGACGCTGTTATAGCGATCAAAGCCATCAGTGGCGATGGTCACGACATTATCATCGGGTCCGAGCCGTAAAAATTTAGCCATCTTAATCGCGCCCAAAATATTGCAAATGCCAGATACGCCAAACAAATCAACCATGGCGTTAGCTTGTTCAAGCGGGACGCCGTGCGCGGCTAAAATATGCGGCGCATCATGGATAATTTTTAAACCACGGACCGAGTCTTCATCTTTAATTAGGGCAATAAAATCTGTGGTTAAAATATTATGAATTAAAGTACACATCTTGTCGCCGATTCCTTCAATCCGATGTTGGCCCCGCCCCCCATTAGTAAGCGTTGAACACTCATAAGGTTCTAGCGCCGCAATTTTGGCTTCGGGAAAAATCGTCTTAATATGGTCGCCCGCCGCTAATGTCCCAGCGCTGCCTGGGGCCGAAGCAAAACAGGCGATGCGGCCATTGCCAATGCCCTTCACTGCTTCAACGCACGCTTGTCCCGTCACATGGCGATGGAAGCGATAATTTGGCAACAATTCGAACTGTGCCAAGGCCCGATTGCGAGGATTTTTCTTTAGTTCGTAAGTACGCTCAAGCGTCAAAATAACATCGGATTCGGTGCCCGGGGTCAAATCGAGTTTGGCACCATATTTTTTGATGCGATCATAACGTTCTTTGCTCATATTATCAGGCATGATTACGATTGAATCGTATTTCATTAAGTTGCAAATATAAGAAACGCCAATCCCAAAATTTCCAGTTGAAGGACCTAAGATTGTATGTTCGCCCGGAATGATTTCCTGATCGACGCAACCTTCGATTAATGTCGAATAAGCGGGCCCCACTTTGTGAGAGCCGGACGGAAAGTATTTGCCTAATAAGACGACGACATTCGCCTTGATTCCCGTCATCTGCGGTGGTAACACGATTTTGTGAACTTCGTTATGCTCGTTTTTCCACGTGATGTTAAAAAGGTTTAATGGATTGAGTTCGTCTTTAAATGCCTCTAAAGCTTCTTGGCGAATCGTTTTATCGATGCGATTAGGAAACGCCATCTCTTCATAGGTTGGTCCAAATGGTACTTTACTCATCTAAATTACTCCATTCTGCGCTAAATAGTGATCGACTGCTTGAAGATCATTTTTGATTAAAGCGCGATTAGTTCCTGTTTTTTGGGCGTTTTGGGGATCTTTAAGCCCATTGCCCGTCATAATAAGCGTCACTGATTCGTGTGGCTTAATTATCCCTTTATTGATAGCTTTAATGATACCAGCTAAAGCGGCGACTCCGGCTGGTTCGCCAAATATTCCTTCGCTACGGCCAAGCAATGCCATCGCATCTAAAATGGCTGCATCGCTTACCGAAATCCAAACTCCATTAGTTTTATTGATTGCGTTTGTGGCTTTGACGGGATTCCGTGGCACTCCAACGGCGATGCTATCGGCCAGTGTATTTTCTTCCACTGGAAGAAGAGAACGATGTTGTTCAGATGCTTCCACAAACGGAGCGCACCCGCTGCTTTGAACGCCAAGTAGCCGTGGCATCTTTTTTATGATGCCGAGCTGCCAAAAATCATATAATCCTTTGTAAACTCCGGCAATCGAGCAACCATCGCCAACCGAAATGGCAATCCAATCAGTCGGTTTGAAATTTAGCTGTTCACAAATTTCTAAAGCGACGGTCTTTTTCCCTTCGACAAGTAGGGGATTAATCGCGGCGTTGCGGTTATACCATCCATATTTTTTGATAGCCGCTTTTGATAATTGATAAGTAGCTTTATAATCGCCATCGACCATAAGAACATGAGCCCCATAAATTGATAGTTGCGTCAATTTTCCAATTGGAGCGCGCTTAGGAACAAAGATGACGCTAGTAAGACCCATATGAGCAGCGTGACACGCTAAACTTGATGCGGCATTGCCAGTGGAACTGCAGGCAATCGTGGTTGCCCCAAGCTCTAATGCTTTAAGGACAGCTAGGCCACTTGCACGATCCTTGGTGGAGCCACTTGGATTTAAACCCTCATCTTTTATAAATAGGTCATCAATGCCAATTTCTTTTGATAATCTTCGTGATTGGTACAAGGGAGTCCCGCCAATACAGAGCATCTCACTAAAACGGCTCGTGTCCACGGGCAGTAGTGGTCCATAACGCCACATAGATGAATCAAAGTTATGTTTTAAGGTATCAAAATTTAAATCAAACTTGATTTTATCGTAGTCATATTCAATATCTAAAATACCGAATTCGCCACAATGGGGACAAGTATACATCGGTATCATTGTTTCAAAAACGCGATTACAAATCGTACATCGGTATTTAAGCATGTTATTCATAATTTTACGCTTTCATCCAATCTTTTCAATCATATCTTTCAATAGATTGATAGCAACTTTTGCTCGATATTTCGCATTCGATCTTTGATCATCAATTGGGGTAATTAAAGGTCGATAAACATCCAAAATATGCTGCAAATCTTTGGTAATTTCCGATTTTCTTTTTCCAATAATCGTTTGTTCGATTGTTTGAGATCTAATGACAACCGGAGCGACCGCCCCAAAACCAACACGAAAATCGCTCACGACATCATCATGAAACGAAGCCACCCCAAGAAAAGAAACTTTTGAGATCGCGTCGGCTAATCTTCCCCCAACTTTTTTCCAAGCAATTTGATCAAATGAACAAACGGGAATTTTAATTTCGGCGATTAATTCATCCTGGGCTATCGTGGTCTTCCTAACGCCAACAATAACGTCTTGAATGGGAACCACTCTTGTTCTTTTGCTGGACATTAAAACTATCTCGGCATCAAGAACATACAAACCAACAAGCGAATCTCCCGCTGGAGAAGCATTGGCAATATTGCCGGCGATGGTGGCCAAATGACGAATTCCGGGCGCTGCCATTTCTCCAATTATTGCTTTAAGGGCGCGTGGTGTTAAGGGGTGATGAAGTATATCTTCTAAAGGGGTCATCGATCCAATTTTTATAAAACCATGTTCTTGTTTTATGTATTTTAGCTCTGGCAAATTGAACAAATATATCATGTCCGCATTAAAATTAGCCGCTATTCCTGCTGGTGACCTTCGTTGTATCATCATGTCAGTCCCTCCGGCGATGATCTTGAAGGTGCCGGTTTCTAGATGAATCAACGCTTCTTGTAGCGATGAAGGAATTACATGTTTTACCATAAGCCTTCACCTCGCTTCATCGCTAACTGAATCGCTTTAACAATCATGTTATAACCAGTACACCGGCATAAATTACCAGAAAGGCCAATTCGGATTTCCTCTTCGGTTGGATGAGGATTATGTGATAGCAAACTTTCGGCGGCCATAATCATACCCGGAGTGCACATGCCACATTGAGAACCACCTTCATCATGAAACGCTTCTTTTAAAACTTCATAACGCTTGGTGGTGCTAAACCCTTCAATCGTGACGACATCCTGGCCATGAACGTTTCCAAGCGGAATGCAACAACTATTAGCCACGCTACCATTTAATAATATGGAGCAAGCGCCACACTCGCCTTCGCCACAACCTTCCTTGGAACCAGTCAATTTAAAATGATCCCTTACCACATCTAATAGGCGCATGCCCGGGCTAAGGTCGACGGTAACAAGTTGATGATTTAGTGTAAATGTGATTTTATTCATGGGCTAATAACTCCATTATAGATTCGCTTGTGGCGGGAATCTTGCGTATGGGCCGCTTTATGGCCATCTCAATCGCCAAAGCGACGGCTGGAGCACCACCAACTAGTGTCAACTCGCCAACTCCTTTGGCCCCATAAGGGCCAAACGCAAAGGGATTTTCAGAAAGAACCGTTTCCATCTTGGGCAAATCAAGCGAAGTGGGAATAATATAATCCGTAAAGTTTTTCTGAGCCAATTTGCCAAGTTGGTGATTCATCACCTCTAAATAACCATAGGCGATGCCCTGAGTGATGCCGCCCTCTGCTTGTCCGATGACGATGCGTTCATCAATCGCTTTACCTACATCATAGATAGCCCATATGCCTACAACTTTTGTTTGATATGTAATTGGTGAAACACTGACTTCGACGATATTGACTCCCCATGAGTAGGCCGGATAGGCATCGCCATGCATCGTATCTTCGTTCCAGCGAATGTATTCCGGTTGCTGATATTGTTCGACTATTTCTTGGACTTCATGAACTTTCCAATTATCTTTAAGTTTTTTGGCCGCCCTCGCTAAAAGACCACCAACAATCATCATCGTTCGGGAGGCGACTGTCGGTCCGGAATCTGGGACAAAATCAGTGTCGGGATTATCAAATGTCACTTGACTATCCCTTACTTCGAGCGTGGCAGCCACGACATGTTTTAAGGTTGTCTTGCATCCCTGCCCCATGTCAACCGCGGCTACATAGATGAAAATATGATCATGCTCGTCCTTTTTTATTTTCACCTTTGCTTTAATATGCGTGCTTTCCCCACTTCCCGTAAAGCCGCAACCATGGAGGAAGAAACTCATGCCAATCCCTCTAAATTGGGAGGTCTTGTAAGCTGAATATTTCTTATCGAATGAGGAAATTTCTTTGGCGCGCTTTATCATCTCTTTCATGATAATTGGATCGCGGAATGTGCCACTGGTGGATGTTTTATCGCCCTGTTTCGCAAGATGTTTCATTCTAAAATCAATCTCATCGACACCGGTATATTTAGCGATATGGGTCATAAACATCTCAATCGCAAATATCATCTGGGGAGCTCCAAATCCCCTAAAAGCGCCGGTGGGAACGGTATTGGTGGCAAAAACATCACCGCTTACTTCGAGGTTATCAATCGTGTAAGCGCCAGTGATAGCAATCATCGATCGCGCTAACACAACTTCGCTTAAACCAATATAAGCGCCACCATCGAGGGATACATGAGCTTTGATAGCTTGCACACGATTGAATTTATCAATAGCGCCCACAAGATGTATTTTGGATGGATGGCGTTTCGTCGTGACAATCATATCTTCTTCACGTTCAAAGATCAGTTTGATTGGTTTTTGAATCTTTTTAACCGCCGTGGCCAATTGACACGCGATTGTGGATGGGAATTCTTCTTTGCCACCAAAGGCGCCGCCAACGACCGATTGAATAACCCGCACCTGCTGGTCGTGATAGCCAAGGCAGCGGAGCACAGCATTTTTCACATAGTAGGGACATTGAATCGAGCCAATTAAGGTAATCTTATCTTCCCCTTCAGGATAGGCAATCATCCCTTGTGGCTCAATATACGCTTGTTCTTGATATCCGGTTTCGCAGGTGTCTTCATATAAAAGGTGCGCTGTTTCAAAAGCTTCAAGCGCGTGACCTTTTTTAAATGATTTATGGACCTTGCTATCAGAATATGAAAATACTGGTGGCAATTCTTCGTATGTAATTTTTATTGTAGAAATGATGTGCTCAATCTTTTCTTTGTCTGGGCCCACAACAAGCATAATCGGTTCGCCAATATAATTAACAGTGTCGACTGCGAAGACGGGCCAATCTTTGAAGATCATCGAAACATAGTTTTCCATGATTACATCGTGATGGTCAACAATAAAATATCCTTCCTCTATTGAGGGAATTTCAATTGATTTTATATGACCATGGGCGATTTTAGAGCGCACAGTCTTGGCAAAAAGCATTCCGTCCATCTCGATATCCGCAACATAAATTGCCTTGCCAGAACACTTCTCGTCATGATCTACTTTGAGACTTGATTTATTTGGATCGAACACGTTTTAACTCCTCACTTCATAATAATCGCTTTTGTGGGACATTTTGTCACACAAAGGCCGCAATTAAAGCATTTAGTGGCGTCAAAGGTAATCTGGTCCCGCATCGTAATTGCAAAATATGGACATACTTTAACGCATAAATCGCATTTGATGCACTTTTCGGGGATAAGTTCGGGGACGTTAGCCTGATATTTGACCGGGTTGCAAAGATTTGTAGCAATCACTTCTTTAACCGATTGAAAACCATACTTTTCTAATGCCTTCGGTAAATCGGCAATAATGTTTGAATAAAGTTGTTTGCCCCGTAATAAAGCCGCGGATAACATTTGGACAGCGCTGGCTCCCGCTAGGAGAAATTCGATAACATCATCAGCGGAAGCGATGCCACCGACACCAATTACCGTTAAACTCGGTTCCGCTTGTTTAATCGTATAAACAGTGGCTAATGCCAGGTTTTTAATGACGGGTCCACTCGTCCACACGAACCCCTTATCATTGCCATATTCAATTTCTCGCGTCTTGATATTAATCTTCATGGTGGGGCCAAGCGAATTAATAGCAACCACGCCATTTGCCCCATGTTCTTTAATCGTTTTGGCAAATAAATCGGGATGGGGAATATGAGGACTAATTTTCATATAGATTGGCTTTTTAGTATGTTTTCTAATCGTAGCTACCGTTTCACCGACCACGTTTAAATCAGTACCAACATAATGTGTCGATACCTCAAAGGCATCAGCAAAAGGATCAAGCAGAGGAATCAACTCTTCCATATCTTCTTTGGTATAACCTACGCTAATGATTAAAGGCCGTCCATCGCTTTTGCGCTTAAAATCAGGCAAAAAGTGATTGATCCACATTTCTTTGGGGAATTCGCTCCAAAGTTCGCTATTCATGACATATTCGCGGTCGCCATAAATGCAGGGCTTCGGAATATGGGCATCTTTAGTGGATATCGTCTTCGAAACGATGGCGCCACATCCTTGTGCTTCAAGAAACATCATCTTCTCATCATCGCCCACAAGTGGCCCAGCCGCCGGCATTAAGGGATTGTTAAGTTTTAAACCATCAAATGAAGTTTTTAAATCCATATTATTGCTCCTGTTTAATATCGTCCCAAAGCCGTTTGCTAATGGTTTTGGCATTTTCGTATTTTGTCATAACTTCAGCGTCTAATAAGCAATAATCCTTGATTCGTTGACATCCCGCCGTATAGACGAATCGCGGTTTTAAGGCCAAGAAAAGTCCAAAAAACACATGTCCAAAGGCATTTGTCGCATCCATCGGTGCTGGAGCAACATAGGGAACAACCATAAAGTCAGCAACATAGCCTGCTTCTAAACGGCCAATACGTTTATTGAATAACCGACTTACATATTCATAAGTGTGATTAATCAATGTTAGCAGATGGTCAAGATTAAATTTTGTCGGTGACTCATAACGATGGTGCATCGCAAAATACAGCGAGGCATATTCGCTCGCCATCGCATGAGAAATACCATCATTTCCAATTATTACAGGAATGCCAGCGTCCATAAATTTTAAAATATTTGGCAATCCAACAGCGTTATTTAAATTCGATGTGACATTACAAGCAATTACAGCGTTTCTCTTTCTAATAATTGCTATTTCTTCATCATTCACATGGACGGCATGCACGATGATGCTATCGGGATTAATTAGACCAAAATCATCCAGCCGATTAATCACGCGTTTGGAATGTTTTTCCATACAATCAGTTTCATCCATCGCGCTTTCCGCGACATGGATATGGATTGGATATTGACCAAGCTTTTCTTTTACTTTGGTCAAAGTTTCATCTTTTAAAGTTAACGAAGCATGAAGCCCAAATAGTCCTCGATTATCGCCTTGTTGATGGCTTTCGATAAATGAGACGTTCTCTTCAATCGCCTGCGCCGTATCAAAGCGATCGCTAACCTCGAAGGCAAAGGCACCACGGATTCCCACTTCATTGACCCCTTCTTCTAGCTTAGTTAATGAACCGGTGATATCCCCACCACTCGCATGATGATCGATAATGGTGGTTACCCCATTTTTGAGAAAATCGACACCCGCTACTAGTGAAGAATAATACGACATTTCATTGTCGATATGACGATCGATTTTCCACCACATTTGTGCGAGAATTTCTTTAAAGTTCTTAGGGTTAAATGGCAACGATAATCCTCGGGCCAGCGTTGAATAAATGTGAGTATGGGCACAAACGAGTCCCGGCAGCACAATGTGACCATGCATATCAATTTCAAAAGTCCCATCGGCAACATATTCCGACATCAGCCCGACCTTAATGATTGTTTTGTCAAACACCATATAACCATTTTGGATATAGCGATGGAAATCATATATTTGTGCATTGACGATGACTTGTTTCATAACTCGCCCCCTGCGACTAGCCAGCACCCAGTTGATTCGAGTAATTTTTTATCTTTCAAAACAAATTGACCGCGAATCATCACATGATCAAAGGAGCCACTGCTTGGTAATCCCTCATACAAATCATAATCGGTACGGCCGTGGTGTTTTTTAATTACTTGGCCTTGAGTAGCCTTAAAGAATGATAAATCGGCATCGAAGCCAGCCTTGATTTCTCCCTTGTTGGGCAATTTCATAACCTTGGCGACCCGAGAACTCATGCGCATAATCGCATCTTCGCCATATACTTGGTACATCACATTATAAGAATGTTCGATACCGCCAATACCAAGTGGTTTGCCTTTTAGTAATGTGCCGCGTTTGTCTTTAGTATTAAACGCACAGTGATCTGTTCCAAGTGTATAAACATGGTCTTTTAATCTTCGCAACAGTGCCACTTCTTCAATTGATCGCAAGGGCGGCGCGCATGTATAAAGCTGTCCGTTTTTGCCCTTTAATGTTTTGGCGGTAAACATGAAATATTGCGGACAACTTTCAATGAAAAAATGACGATTAATAATATCCGGATAATTTTCAAGAAGCGCTTGAAGCGTTGCTCCGCTGCTAAGATGGACCATGTATAAATAGCCACCATAGGCTTTAACGAATCCCGCCAATTTCAAGGCTTCACTAACTTCGCTAATTGTGGGACGGCTCTTTGGTAGTTCGTTATATGTAAAACGCGGATTTAGGTCAATCATGTCGTCATTTTCGACATGCGCCATGATGAGAATCTCGTGCTTTTTCGATAGTTTGAGTAGTTCGATTATGTGTTCATCGCTTGTTCTTCGGCCCGAATCTGAATAGGTTGTGAATAACTTTAATGTGCGCATGCCCAATTCCTTCATCTTGAGCACATAAGCTTCCAAATCGCCATCGGGAGCTTTAATAGTAGCGTGAAAATGATAATCGACATGGCACATTTTAGCTTCTTCCATTCGGCGCCGAAATGCCATTTCTAGGTCTTTGGCATTACTGGTAGGCTCTAAAAAATCGATGATGGTCGTGACTCCCCCGTATATAGCACTGCAACTTCCCGAGGCAAAATCATCGCGTGAGCGAATTAACCCCAGCTCAAGATCGAAATGCACATGGGGATCAATTAGACCCGGCAATACTTCATAACCTGCAGCATCAAATGCTTTCTTTGCTTCGTGAATTGTTTCACTAACGAGGGCAATTTTTCCATCTTGAAGATAAATGTTGGTTACCTCAAAGCTACCATTATGAAATACAGTTCCATTTTTTATTAATAAATCAAACATGGTTCGTGCCTTTAACATTAATAATATCAACCGGTTCCAGATTGAAATAATCAATAATCTCATTAGCTAAATTTTGATGACATGTAAAATAAGCTTCAAGTTTATGCCTAACGATTGTCTTGATAATATCGTGATATCCGTGTCCATTCAATTCATAGCGGCCAATTTCATCGATATAGATGGGAGTGACGTTATTTTCAATCAAGGCATGCAAATACTCTAAAATATTATTGAAAACTGCTTGATCAAAAATATAGGGACCAATGCGTCCAATTTGTTCAAATTCATCCATATATTTTAATTCATGTTTCATAAATGTTTGCGTGATGCCACTTGCCAGAAAGTGGGCATTAAATCCAATAATTTCTGGACCTTCCATTACCTTTAAAGCAATCACGCCATCACCAGAATGATGAGATTGATAATGATTTTGAAGATACCAGGTTTTGCCCGCATTAATTTCACCAATAACGAGATGCAGCATCAGTTTTCTCCCGCATATGACGGATAGAGGTCACACCATGGTGTAGCGATAAAATTTCTGAAGCAATCGAAAGAGCAATATCCTCTGGAGATCCTCCACCCAGTTCGAGTCCAATTGGAGCATAGAAATAAGACAAGTCAACGTCGCGACCAAATATTTGATAAGTTGCATCTAAATATTCGTAAAGTTTTTCGAGCGAACAGAGCATGCCGACATATTTTGGGTGCAATTTTTTTTCGATTATTTTATTGATGACATGGTAATCGTGAAGATGAGAAGGTGTGCACACCACGACAAAACTATTGTCCTTTATCCCAAATTCATCGATGAAATTAGTAAATTTTGAAAACACTTTGGCATCGCCGCCAACAAATTCATCAATGATGTTTTTCCGTTCATCAATAATCGTGACATGAAAATTTAAGGGGGTTAATACTTTGCATAAAGCGGCACCGACGTGGCCACCACCAAATATGTAAACAAAGTTCCGGACACCGATGAATTCATAAAACAAAGTGACACTGCCTCCGCATACCATGGGCAAAGTGACAGAATAAGGCTCGTGTAAATTCTTGTCGAGCGTGTATTTTTCAGTCAAATGCGTGCGCGTTTTAAACACGTCCTGGCTCCGTTTAAGGGCATAGCGCTCTAGAGAGCCACCGCCAACCGTACCAAACGTTAACTCATCACTTACGACAAGCATTTTCTTGCCGATGTCGGATGGTCCTTCACCAACTTTATCGATGACCGTCACTAAAACGAGGTCATGACCTTCTTGGCGCATTTTGACGATTTTTTCGTATAAATCAACCATATTAAATTAATGGCATAACCACGACGATAAGTGCCGCTAGCAGCATGGAAAATGATAATAACCAGTGCGACTCAAATTCAAGGTTAACTTTCCGTTTAAGTCCAAGTTTTGCTAAGAAAGCGACGAATAAGATTCCTGTTTCCATTAATCCATACAGGAATATAAACGATAAGGTGGCTTGGCTACTAACTAGTTGTGAAAATGGGAAACCCGTAAGCGCATGGTTAATCGCAATATTGGCAATAAATAAGGCGCGCCATCCAAATGAAAGTGAAGCGATGCTTAAAATTTTATAGCCGATTTGTTTTCGTTCGAACACCTTCACAAATGAAAATACAAGCAGTGATTGGAGCATAATGGCAATCATCGGATTATAAGTTTTGATTGGTAATAAACCCGGCATAAAGAAATTAATGCTTTTAATTGAAGCCGCTATTAAGGCGACTAAAAGAATGGCTGAAGGTGATTTGGTGTTGCGATAACTCCAATACATGATTATCGCGGCGATGGGAAACATCACGCTCCCAGAAAATAGTGGTGGCAAAAATTGGAGACCATAGCCTAAACTGGCTTCGAGCAGTCCCCATAACGCCCCAAAGAAAATGATGTTCAGAATAAGTGATTTCTTGCTTTTCATAATTATTGCTCCTTTAATTTATTAGCCATCATGGCTTTAAATATCTTTTCTGGTGTAATCGGTAAGCGATTGATGCGAACGCCGACAGCATTATAGATCGCATTTGCCAAAGCTGCTGGGGGTGTGTCAATACCAATTTCGCCAACCGACTTAGCGCCAAATGGTCCCGATTCTTCATAGCTATTAGCAAATTCGGTTGTTAATTTTCCAATTGTGGTATTTGTGGGAATCTTGTAAGTCAGCATGCTGTCTGACAAAAGGCGACCCTTTGGGCTGTATTGCACCTGTTCATAACCGGCCATGCCTAGCCCTTGGACAATGCCACCCTCAACCTGCCCTTTAGCAAGCATGGGATTAATCGTCGTGCCGCAGTCGACGACACTGACATATTCTTTTACTTCATATTCACCGGTTTCCGTGTCCACTTCCACTTCAATAAAGCCTGCCATAAATGGTGGGGGCGATTTGTGGCCCACATAACTGCTCGTGGAGGTTAATTGTTTCTGGTCGTGGTTATAGTAAAGGCGGTTAGAAAGATTTGATAAAGTAATTGATAAATCGCCACTAGTAAATATGTTACCATCAAAATTAACTGAATCTAAATCGACATTTAAGGCAATGGATGCTTCTTTAATCAACATGTTTTTCATGTTATTAGCCGCTCTTAAAACGGCATTGCCAGAAACAAATGTCGTGCTCGAGGCATATGCACCTACATCAAATGGCGTTAAATCGGTGTCTGAAGAATAAACGACCACTTTATCGATGGTAGTAAGCAATTCCTCAGCGGCAATTTGCGCTAATACAGTGTCGCTTCCTTGCCCAATATCTGTGGCTCCAATCGTCAAATTATAGAATCCATCATCGTTTAGTTTTATTGTGGCCGCGCCCATATCAATTAAAGGGATGCCACTGCCTTGCATGGCAATGGCCATACCAACGCTTCGCACTTTATGGTCATTGATTTTTTGGTGGGGAAATTTCTTATCCCATCCAATTAATTCCTTACCACGAGTTAAACAATATTCTAATTTGCACGTATCCATATTCATGGCCGTGCCCGCAGTTCCTTCGCCCATGATGGCAAAGATGGGACTAGTTTCCCCTTCTTTCATCATGTTTTTGGCGCGAAATACCGTCGGGTCAATTTTTAATTTGGCACATAAAACATCAATTGCCGATTCGAGGGCAAAGTTACCTTGGATGGCCCCATATCCTCGAAATGCGCCGGCAGATACATGATTTGTATAAACAACTTCGCCGCCAAAACGGACGGCTTTAACCTTGTTGTATAATGGTAATACTTTTGATCCGGCCACCATATAGACTGTTAAAGCATGCTCGCCATAAGCACCAGTATCTGATAGTACATGGCAATCAATCGCCGTTAATACCCCATCTTTAGTGGCCCCTAATCGCATCGATAATTTCATTGGGTGGCGGGTGTAACTTGAGGCAAATACCTCTTGACGCGTAAATACAATTTTTGATGGTTTGCCAGTGCGTAGCGTTGTGAGGGCGACAAACATTTCGCCATGTAGCGCTTGCTTACCTCCAAAGCCGCCACCAACGCGCGGTTTGATAATTCTGATCCGGCTGATTGGTAGGCCTAATGTTTGCGAAAGAATTCTTCGCACATGAAATGGGGTCTGTGTCGATGTATAGATGACAAGACGATTATGGTAATCAAGTCGTGCATTCGCGGTATGCGGTTCCATCATCACATGAGACTGCGCTTGAGTATAGAAGTCATGAGCAATCGTTACTTCGCTATTTGCGAGTTCACTTTCGACATTGCCCACTTCCATCTTGTAAGCGGCCGCCATGTTGCGTTTGGGATCAAACCCAATTGGAAACATTTCGCGAATTCCTTCCTCGGGATGAATGATTGTTTGGTGATCAAGGGCGGTCTCAAAATCCAAAATCGGTTCATAGATTTCGTATTCAACCTTAATTGACTTTAAAGCTTGTTCGGCGATTTCTTCATCTATCGCCGCTACCGCGCATACTTCATCGCCGACATACCGCACATATTCATCGAGAATGAATTTGTCGTGAGGAGATGGCTCGGGAAAACCTTGACCCGCTCGTGTAAACGAAACATGGGGGACATTAGCGTGCGTCAAGACAATAGCGACGCCCGGAAGGGCTTCGGCAAGTGATACATCAATGGATTTAATCTTGGCAAACGCATGGGGGCTTCTAAGTATTTTTATAACGAGGCTATGTGGATCGGCAAGGTCATCGGTAAAAGCGCGCCGACCTTGCATGATGCCCTTTCCATCAAGGGAGGGCGTTTTGTGATTGACGACCTTCATTTTTGATCCTCCAAATAACGCTTGATTGCAATAAATTGCGCCTGATAACCAGAGCAGCGACACAAATTGCCACGGACATACTCTTTTATTTGTTCGTCGGAGGGATGTTTAATTTCATGTTGCAGGGCATAGATTGCTAACGCCATGCCGGGATTACAAAATCCACATTGATCGGCACCTTCATGACCAAAATAATCGCTAATGCGCCCAACCGCCGCTTGTATTCCTTCAACCGTGGTTATTTCGTGGCCATCAGCCCGTACCGTAAGAAGTGAACAACTAAGAACTGGTTTGCCATCAAGCAGAACGGTGCACACGCCACAGCTTGATTCATCACAACCTTTTTTAACGGACACGATTTGATGATTGCGAAGTGTATCTAACAAAAATTCTCCAGGCGCTACTTCAAACAGTTGCGATTGGCCGTTAAGCATAAAATTAACTTTCATACGTTAATACCTCCATAAGTCCTCGCTTTATATGAGCTTTTGCTAGGGCAATCCGGTATTCTGCACTGGCAGCGTTTGTGGATAAGAATGTGATTTCTTTTAATATCATCTCGGTCGCCTTTTGAATGTCATCTTCCGTTATTTGTGAATTATTAGACAGAAACTTGCTCGCTTCAATTGCCAGTTGGCCAACTCCAGGTCTTGAACCAACCGCAATGCGAATGTCGCCTTTGAAAGCGGAAATAGCCATATTCAAAATCGCAAAATCGAGTGGCGTCACCGAAATCTTCTTAAAAAATCCATTTAAATTTCTTTTTTTAATGGTTATTTTTGTCAAAATCGTTTTTAATTTTCCTGTTTCTTGGAGGTAAGATGGTAAATCGATTGTCCTATCCGGAAAAAATGATAGGGAGACATCCAGCGTCAATAAAGGCGTAATAATGTCGGAAAAAGGATATTTTCCCGCAAGACATCCGCCAATAGTAACCATGTTTCTTAGAGCCACGCCCATGATGGAACCGCTCGCTTTGCTTAAAAATCCTTGTCCTAGATTGATAATGGAAGGATGCGTTTCCATGTGTCGTAGCGTAGTCATTGCACCTATAATAATTTCATCACTCGTCTCATTGATGAAATCGAGCCCGAGACCATTCAAATCAACGAGTTTATTGATGGGGCCATTAATTTTTTTGAGCCATAAACCACCGCCCAAAATAGCATTGCCCGGTTCATCGATAAAGACTTTGTAGGCATCTTCAAGTGTTGCCGCTTTATAGTATTGATTTACTTTCATGCAATTAATCCTTTCATCATCTGTTCAATTGTTGGAAATCGCTGATTGTGTCAATATCAATCAAAATTTGAGGATCATTAGTAACTAAAGACTCAAAACCTAATTTATTGCGGAACTGTTTTAAATTTGATGTTGCTGGTTCCTTCATTAACAATTGTTTCAATTTGTGACGAAGAAAAATCGGGTGGCCATTTTTGCCATTAAATGAGGGAACGCGAATATCACAAAAACCTTTAAGCAATCTAACGTAAGTATCTGTTGATACAAAGGGACAATCACCCGGCAAAATAAAAAAATCATCTTCAATAAATGGTAATGCCTTAAGGATTGAAGAAAACATTCCTTGCTTATAATCGGGATTGTGAATAAGCGTGACTTTTTGTAGTTCGCCAAGGGCTTGCCTAATCTCCTGATCATAATGACCGGTAACTACGATAATTTTTGAGACTGAAGCAGCCATGCCATTAATCGCATGCATAAGTAAAAATTGTCCCTCATGTTTTAAAAGCATTTTGTTAGTCTGGGCTCGGCTGGCCTCACCTGCGGCCAAAATAATTCCTTGTGGCATGCCTGCTCCTTTATCCTTATTTTTTAATTGACGATTATCACTAGCTCGTTGACTCATCTTGCTCAACTAACTAGTCGATAGGTTCACCATTAACACATAAAAGTATATATAAAGAATAACGTCATTACAAATAAGAGTTTAAAGCGCTTTCACGAAACGCTAAAAACTCATCGTTCAATTGTATCAATCGCTAATAGTCGCTATAATTTACCTCGAGGTATCGCTATGAGTCGCTATGTCATTTCATTAGGTGGTAACGCCCTTGGGAATACTGCCGAAGAGCAACGCCGTCTCGTCCAAGGTGTTGCCAAGCCTATCGTCGCCTTAATTAAACAAGGTCATGAAGTCGTGATTGTTCATGGAAATGGACCTCAAGTAGGTATGATTAATCTTGCCTTTAACGAAGCCCCTTCCACACCCGAAATGCCACTCCCAGAATGTGGCGCCATGAGTCAAGGCTACATTGGTTATCACATTCAAAATGCCTTGCAAAACGAACTCGTTTTAAACAATTTCGATAAGAAAGTCGCCACGATTGTTACTCAAGTTGAGGTATCGGTTACCGATCCTTTGTTTAAAAATCCCAGCAAACCAGTTGGGTCATTTTATTCCAAGGATGAGGCCGAGGCCATCGCTAAGACTAAGGGTTATGTCATGAAGGAAGACAGTGGGCGGGGATATCGTCGCGTCGTTCCTTCGCCTCTTCCTATCGATGTAATTGAAAAAGATATGATAAAAACTCTCATTGCAAGCCATCATGTGGTCATCTGCGCTGGGGGTGGCGGAATCCCGGTAATTAGAAATAATGGTCAACTTGAAGGCGTGGCGGCGGTAATTGATAAAGATTACGCCAGCGCTAAAGTGGCCGAATTAATTAATGCCGACATTCTTGTAATTTTGACCGCGGTCGATCACGTATTTATCAACTTCAATACGCCGAATCAAAAACGGCTTGAAATTATTTCCAAAGATGCGATTCACTCATTAATGGACCAAGGCCATTTTGCTAAAGGAAGCATGTATCCTAAAGTCCAAGCTTGCTTAAATTTCGTTAATAGCGCGCCGCATAAAACAGCAATTATTAGTTCACTTGAACGGGCTATAGAAGCATTCGAACAATCTTGTGGCACAATTATCAAATCATGACCAAAATTCTTGAAGTCCATAATCTCCAGAAAAACTTTGGACCCATCAAGGCTGTCGATGATATTTCTTTTTTTATGGAAGAAGGAAAATTATTCGCCTTTCTTGGTCCCAATGGCGCTGGCAAATCAACGACGATTGACATTATTTGTACATTGTTACAACCTGACGCGGGCGAAGTTCAGGTAAATGGGCATAAACTAGGCCACCATGACGATGCGATTCGTTCTTCAATTGGGGTCGTATTCCAGGATGGCTTTCTTGATCCACTTTTAACTGTAGCCGAGAATATCAAAACACGGGGTAAATTTTATGGCCTGTCTGGCAAGCGGCTCGAAGAGTCGTTTAATCGCGTTGTAGCCGCCACGGATGTCGGTGAATTTTTACACCGACAATATCGAAATTTATCAGGTGGTCAACGAAGGCGGGCCGATATCGCTCGCGCCTTAATTAATACACCCAAAATCCTCTTTCTTGATGAACCGACCACAGGTCTTGATCCACAAACGCGAATGAAAGTGTGGGAAACGATTATAAAGATGCAAAAAGAGACGAACATGTCGGTCTTTTTAACCACGCATTATATGGAAGAAGCCGCTGAAGCCGATTATGTCGTCATTATCGATAAAGGCAAAATCGCGGCGAAAGGGACTCCGCTTGATTTAAAGAAGGATTTCGCCAAAGACACGCTTCGACTAGTGTTTGATGACCTCCCAAACCTGACAAAAGCTCTTGATGAGCATCGCGTGATTTATGAAACTCGGCCCCAGGAAATCGTTATTAAATTGGATGCCACGATGGGTGCGTTGGCCATTTTAGAATATGCCCGCCCCTTCATCAGAGGATTCGAAGTTTTAAATGGCACGATGGATGATGTATTCATCGCTGTTACGGGCAAGGAGATGCGCCCATGATCAATTTTACAATAAGAAACATCAAAGTGTATTTCCGCGATCGCCTCGCTGTTTTCTTTTCTTTGCTCTCCGTCATTATCATCTTCTTACTTTATGCTTTGTTTCTAGGCGGAAGTTGGATGTCAGCTGTGCCCGATCAAGTTAGTAATGGCCAATCGTTGCTCGACTCCTGGTTAATGGCGGGAATTTTGGCGGTCATATCATTGACTACAACTACGGCGGGATTTGGTACGATGGTTGATGATAAAGTTAAAAAAATATACAAGGATTTTGCATCTTCCCCCATGAAAAGAAGTCATATTGTTGGGGGCTATATTTTGGCATCATATTTCATTGGTGTCATTATGTCATTACTAGCGTTAGTGTTTCTTGATTTTTACCTTCTATTAAGGAATGGGTTTATCCTTGGTCTGATTCCTACAATTGAAGCCGTCGGTCTGATTCTTTTATCAACATTAGCCAACAGCACGATGGTGTTTTTCATCGCCAGCTTCATAAAATCACAAACCGCGTTTGCCACATTCAGTACAATCCTTGGAACCCTGATTGGTTTTTTAAGTGGCATCTATATGCCCGTGGGCATGTTTCCCCCGGCCATTCAATTTGTTATTAAACTAATCCCCGTATCGCATTCTGCGGCCTTATTCCGGCGCATCATTATGTCCGAGCCAATGGCCATCGCTTTTAATGGCGCGCCAAGTGAGGTTATAACTTCATTTGAGATTGATATGGGCATTTCATTCTCGATTGGAAACTTCACTTTCTCACCATTGATCCAGTTAGGCATTTTGTTTGGCACCGCTATTTTGTTCTTCGGATTATCATTATTAGTAGTGTCCCGAAAAACCCATTAATTTCTTTATTTTCATGATTTTGTTAGCGTCTATGTTTGGAAAATCGATGTTTTTCTTATACAATTAAAAGAACAGCAATAATGGAGGAAAAGTTATGTCCATCAAGAAGTATAAATCCGAACCTTTAAGCGATTTTTCTAATCCCGATGTCGAAACCCAATTTGTCGAAGCGCTAAACACCATTAGGCGTCAGTTGGGGAAAAAGTACCCTCTAAAAATAGGCGATCAGGTCATTAAAACTAAAAACTTAATCGCTTCCAACAACCCAAACTCAAAACAAGAAATTGTCGGTTGGATTTATCAAACGACGATGAAAGAAGCCGATCTAGCCATCGAAACCGCGAAAGAAACATTTAAAGTTTGGTCAAAAACCGATTTTAAATATCGTTCATCAATTATGCTAAAAGCCGCCAAAATCATGAAACGCCGCAAATATTTACTCGCGGCGCTAATGGTCCTAGAAGCTGGCAAGACTCGCGTTGAAGCCGATGCCGATGTTGCTGAAGCCATTGATTTTTTAAATTACTATGGGTTACAAATCCTTGATGTCGCCAAAAAGGGGGATCTCGTATTTAGTCGTCCTGGCAAGGAAATCAATACATATAAATACGTACCACTTGGAGTAGGGGCCGTCATCGCTCCTTGGAATTTCCCGCTTGCCATTTTAACAGGTATGACCTCCGCTTCAATCGTGGCGGGAAACACCGTGTTATTAAAACCAGCATTAACGACCGGGGTAATCGCCCACTTTTTCTTCGATATTATGAAGAAGGCCGGTTTACCCGCGGGCGTAATTAATCTAGTCCCGGGCTCAGGTTCGACAATTGGAAGTTATTTTGTCAGTCACAAAGATGTTGCCTTCATTAATTTCACTGGATCGCGAGAAGTCGGTTTAAATATCGTCGAATCCGCCGGAAAACAAGACGACAATCGAAAAGTGATTAAACGTGTCATGGTGGAGATGGGTGGGAAAGACGCCATGATTGTGAGTCGCCACTTTGACATTAAAAAGGCGGCGACAATTGTAATTCAATCGGCATTTGGTTTCAGTGGCCAAAAATGCAGCGCCGCCTCACGCGCCATTGTCGATCGCGCCGTCTATAAAGAATTCCTTGCGGAATTAAAGAATCAAATTTCCAATATGAAAGTTGGAAAAACGGAGAATAAAGAAGTTTATATGGGGGCCGTCAACGACCAATCAGCCTTCAATAAAATAAAGGAATACATTGAAATTGGAAAAACCGAAGGAAAATTGTTAATCGGCGGTCACCTTGACGATTCCGAGGGTTACTTGATTTATCCAACAGTATTTTATGATGTTTCCCCGCAAGCTCGTATTAGCCAAGAAGAAATTTTTGGACCAGTACTCGCAGTAACTCCTTATGACACAATTGAAGAGGCGGTAAAAATTGCCAATGACACCGATTATGGTTTAACAGGGGGCTTCCTTTCAACAGATAAGGATGAAGTAGACTATGTTAAACAAAATTTCTTTGTAGGAAATTTATATATTAACCGAAAATGCACGGGCGCCCTCGTTGGTTTTCAACCATTTGGCGGTTTCAAAATGAGTGGCACTGACGCGAAGGCTGGCGGTCCTGATCATTTGCTATTATTCATGCAAGGACAAACGATCACCGAAGCTCTTTAATTACTTCAATATTCAAACTTTTTAAGAACTGCTTTCACCCATTTTTCCATTTGGATGAAGGGTAATTTTTGATGGTTTTTTTATTAATGTCTATTTAAAAATTATCATAAAAATGTTATAATAATATAATAATTAAAACATACGATAATTGTTTCCGAGGAGGGACAAATAATGCTCGTTTTTGTTTATGGGACGCTAAAACGTGGTTTTGGTAATCATGGCGTAATGCTTGCGGCCGGTGGCCAATATGTTGGAAATTCCATCATTAAAGACTACGCGGCCATTAATGTTCCATGGTTTCCTTATGCTATTAAGAAAGTCGGTTCTAGAATCAAGGGTGAAGTGTTTTCAATTGAGGAAAAAGGCTTAAATGATCTCGACATTTTAGAAGGATATCCTTCTCACTATAACCGTTCACTCGTCGAAACTTCTTATGGGTTTGCTTGGGTCTATCACGCCGCGGAAAACATGACCGCAAAAATTAAAAAATATGGTTTTACCGAAGAATGGTCAGCTGAACATTATGAATGAACAATTTGTCTACTACCTAGCTTATGGTAGCAACTTATCGTTACAGCGCTTTTTGCACTATATTAAAGGTGGCGAATATAAAATTACTGGTAACTACCATCGTGGTTGCAAGGATAAGAACCTATATTTCGACCAAAATAAACCCATTAAATATGTCTTAAATGACTATCGTCTAATTTTTGCCAGTCAATCTCTTAGTTGGGATGGAGGCGGGGTAGCTTTCATTGAAGAAAAGGAAAACGACAAAGTATGGTGTCGTCTTTACAAAGTATCACTTAATCAATTTATTGAAATTCAAGAGCAAGAAGGCGCGACTAGGAATTGGTATGGTCGCATCATTGATGAAGCGACGCTTGGATATATCCATGAACTCCCAATCCGTACAATTACATGTCAAAAATTTATTAACGTGTTCAATTCGCCATCAAAAAAATATCTAAATGTCATAAAATCCGGTCTCAGCGAAACCGGATTTGGCAAAGATGAAATTGATGCTTATCTGAAAACATTAAAACTAATTTAAATCATTCCATCGTCGCGAGCATAATCGCTTTAATGGTATGCATGCGGTTTTCGGCCTGATCAAAGACAAAACTTTGATGCGACTCAAATACTTCGTTAGTAACCTCAAGTTCGCCGCTAGCAAGATGAGGATACTCCGCTCCATATTCAGCGGCAATCTGGCGTCCCACTTCAGTATCCAGTCCATGAAACGATGGGAGACAATGCAAAAATATTGCGTTTTTGCCGGCTTTTTCCATCATCTGTTTGTTTACTTGGTATTTGTGCAAAAGTGAAATACGCTTTGCCCATATCTCTTTTGGTTCGCCCATTGAAACCCAGACATCGGTATAAATCACTTCGGCGCCAGCAACGCCTTCGGAAATATTTTCCGTGAACATTAGCGTGGCCCCAGAGTCCTGGGCGCGCTTTTCGCATTCTTTGACAAGTTCCATATCGGGCCATAATGACTTTGGCGCCACAGCAGTAAAATGCAATCCCATGATTGATGCGCCGATCATTAAACTATTACATACATTGTTATGGCTATCGCCCACAAAAACTAACTTGACACCTGTCAAATGTCCCAGTCTTTCCCTGATTGTTAAGAAGTCGGCAAGCACTTGGGTTGGATGATATTTATCGGTCAGTCCATTCCAAACCGGTACATTAGCAAACTTGGAAAGTTCGATAACGTCACTATGATGATAACCTCTAAATTCGATGCCTTGGTACATCCGTCCAAGCACGCGAGCAGTATCCCTTATCGATTCCTTTGTACCCATTTGCGAACCACTTGAACCAATATAAGTTGCTGGCATCCCAAGATCGTTAGCCGCCACTTCAAAGGCACAACGAGTGCGCGTTGAATCTTTTTGAAATAAAAGGACGACTTGTTTTCCTTCCAAACGACGATGGGGAACGCCTTGTTGTTTTTCACGCTTCAGTTTGGAAGCTAAATCCAAACAACCTTGAAAATCATTCTGCGAATAATCAAGCCAGGTTAAGACGCTTTTGCCTTTAAGGTTCATATATTACGCCTGGTCAAATACGATACGGATTTTTTTAACAATTGTATCAATTTCGCTTTTCTTAATAATTAATGGTGGCGCAAACCGAATTGTGTGTTCGTGGGTCTCTTTGGCCAATACACCGATATTTTTTAAGGCTTCGGTGAATCGCCGTGCGCCACCTGCCGATTGATTTAAGGTGATGGCGATTAATAACCCTTTGCCACGAACTTCCTGAATCAATGGGCTCGATATTTTCTTAAGTTCTTTCAAGAAATACTTTCCTAAGCGAGCGCTTTTTTCTGAAAGTCGTTCGTCAATTAAAACATCAAGCGCGACGCTGCCAACGGCGCACGCTAGTGGATTGCCACCAAAGGTACTGCCATGAGTACCAGGAGTAATGACATCCATGATGTTCTTGCTTGATAAGACGGCCGAAATCGGCATTACGCCACCACCGAGCGCTTTTCCAACGATAACGATATCCGGAGTGATGTTTTCATGCATATAGCAAAAGAATTTGCCGGTGCGGCCAAATCCTGTTTGAATTTCATCAAGGATTAATAAAATCCCGGCTTCATCGCATACGTGGCGCACTTCTTTTAAGTAGTTCTTCTTTGGTATGATGACTCCGGCTTCGCCCTGAATCGGTTCCACAAGAAAAGCGATAGTATTTGGCGTTATCGCATTTTTGAGCGCCTCAACATCGTTATAGGGAATTGTGACAAAACCGGGCGTGTAAGGCCCAAAATCATCTTTGGATTGAGGATCGGTCGACATCGAAATGATGGTGACCGTCCGCCCATGAAAATTATCGGCGCATACAATGATTTCCGCTTTATCGTGAGGAATGCTTTTCCTTTGGTACCCATACCGCCGCGCTAATTTAATGGCGGTTTCCACCGCTTCGGCACCTGTATTCATGGGCAAAGCTACTTCATATCCGGATAATCGCGTAAGTTTCTCTAAAAATGGTCCTAGTTGATCGTTATGAAAAGCGCGCGAAGTAAGTGTTACTCGATTCGCTTGTTCTTTTAACGCTTTGATAATCTTTGGATGGCGATGCCCATGATTAATCGCCGAATACGCCGAAAGACAATCAATGTATTGCCTGCCTTCGGGATCATAAACATAAATTCCTTTGGCTTTTGAAATCACCACGGGGAGTGGCTGGTAATTATGGGCTCCGAATGTCTCGTCCAAATCGATGAAATACTTTGAATCTTTACTCATTTATGAAATCCTTACCCTTTCGATAATTCTCATTCAAATAATAAAAGACATTAATTACCAACTCGTAAAAAGTCGCAAAGGGACCATGAAACAGTGTGTTTTGAAGAAAAAGGTAATCGTTTAGAAGGTTGATAGAAGTTTAATGGCTTGTTGAATCTGGTCTTCTCGATGACGACTCGACCAGTGAACAATCGTGCTTTTTTCAACATTTCCGTGCCGGAAGATAATTTCGGTTTGGGCTTGCCTCAAGGCGCGATTTCCTCCTAATGCGGCCCATCTGAAATGTTGCGTTAATAAGATATCCATTTTTTTATCGCCAAAATCGCCAATCTCCTTAATGGCTAAAATTAGCGGGGCACAAAGAGAAAATCCTTGAACCGGTCCAGCAATTATAAGGCGCTCATATTTTTTAATAGTCGTGGGAATATTTGAGATGCTGGTTTTGCTTGCATTAGTCGAAATTCGAAAAATGTCAATTACGTGTGACGCTTCATTGGCCTTTTTGAAGGCATCAATTACAGAAATAGTATGCCCGGTTTCCGAATATACAAGAATGCCAATTTCCATTATGCCTTGATAATTCGAACGCGAATTGTGCCCGGTATTTCAGAAATTTCATCAAGAAGACACCGCTTATCATGACATTCCTCGCCTTCGACAAAATCGATTAAAGTCACGCCAAACGCGCCTCTATTTTTGGTGACCGATTGCGTGATTTTTTTAGAAGTTGACACAAATTGAATCATATTCGGGCCAACCGATTCCTTACCTTCGTGAAGAATTACGATGCGGCGGCCTTCAAGTAACGGCCCCGCGCAAATATTGGGATAGTTGACTGAATTTGTAATGTTGCCATTTTCAATAAAATCAACGATTTGGTTAGCGGCCATAAACGCGCAGTTGTCCTCGGCTTCTTCGGTAGAAGCGCCTAAATGCGGAATGGCGATGACTCCTTCCATATTGACCGTTTTTGCATTGGGGAAATCGGTGACATAGCGACGGACTTTTTTACTGATTAAAGCTTCGCGCATATCATCGTCATTAACGATGGCATCGCGCGCTAGATTTAAAATGATGACGCCGTCTTTCATCAAGGCGATGGTATCTTTATTAATCATGCCTTTAGTAGTAGGAAGAAGTGGCACATTAAGGCTAATATAGTCGGCTTCTTCGAATACTTCTTCAACCGTGGCCGCCATGATCATGTTATTGGGAAGTTTGCTCAAGTTATGGGGGGCTACTCCTTCGGGGGCAGCTTCATAGCCGATGACGTGCATCCCCAAGGCTCCGCCAGCTCCAGCAATGGAAGCTCCCACGGCGCCAAGGCCAATTACCCCAAGGGTCTTGCCTAAAATTTCGGTACCGGCATAAGCCGCTTTGGCTTTTTCGACCGATTTAGCAATATCGGGGTCTTGGCGATTTTCTTCAAGCCATTTCATGCCACCATGAATATCGCGCGCGGCGAGCAACATTCCAGCCACCGTCAATTCCTTCACGGCGTTAGCGTTGGCTCCCGGCGTATTAAATACGACAACCCCCATTTTGGCAAACTTTTCAAGGGGAATATTATTCACACCAGCACCCGCGCGAGCAACGGCTTTAACTTGTTGCGGCAAATCCATTTCTAACATATTGGCGCTTCTAACAAGAACGGCATCGGCTTCATTCATATCTTTGACTATGCCATATGATTTTGGGAGTGCTTTTAGACCAACGGGAGAAATATTATTTAAACAAATTACTTTGCACATGTTATTTTCTCCTACCCATGAACCTTTTCGAATTGTTTCATGAATTCGACAAGCGCTTCTACTCCTTCAATTGGCATCGCATTATAAATAGAAGCGCGCATGCCGCCTACGGAGCGATGGCCTTTGAGATTATCAAAGCCCGCTTTTTTAGCTTCAGCGATAAATTGTTCGTTAAGAGTCTCATCAGGAGTCCGGAAACAGACATTCATTAACGAACGCGAATCTTTGCGAACGGTGCCTTTGAATAACTTGCTTTGATCAAGGTAATCATAGATCAGGCCAGCCTTTTTCTCATTGTGAGCCTTCATTGCTTCAAGTCCGCCAAATTTTAACAGCCATTTGAAAACGAGACCACAAATATAAATTCCATAAGCGGGAGGCGTATTATACATTGAGCCATTATCAGCATTAATCTTGTATTTCATCAATGTTGGTGTGCCTGGTAGTGGCTCATTATTAAGTAAATCTTCGCGAATAATTACAATCACGACACCAGCGGGTCCCACGTTCTTTTGGGCGCCGGCAAAAATCAGACCGAATTTGGATACATCCAGCGGTTCCGACAAGAAACTTGATGAAGCGTCATTAACTAAAATCTTATCTTTGGTATCGGGATACTCTTTGTACTTCGTTCCAAAAATGGTGTTGTTGTCGCACATATACACATAATCGGATTCGGGTGTGAATTTAAGATTATTTAAATCGGGAATATAAGCAAAATTATCGTCAGCGGAAGAAGCGATCACATTGGCTTGCCCAAATATTTTGGCTTCTTCATAAGCCTTCTTGGCCCAATGTCCCGTCAAAATGTAATCGGCTACTCGGTTTTTCATTAGGTTCATTGGTACCATCGCGAATTGGGTGGTGCCTCCCCCTTGGAGGAATAAAATCTTATAATTGCTTGGGACATTTAAAAGCGTCCGCAAATCGGATTCCGCCGCATCAATGATCGATTGATAGACCTTGGAACGATGGGACATCTCCATGACGGATAATCCATAACCTTGGTAATCGAGCATCTCGTCAGCGGCTTGCCTTAGAACTTCCACCGGCAACACCGCGGGTCCTGCAGAAAAGTTAAAAATTCGTTTCATCTTCAATCTCCTTTATTTAATTAATTTACTTTCAAGGTAATAACGTTTTTCGACGGCGTGGCCCATGGAAAATGCTTTTCTTGGTAAAACAACGCCTTGTTCGAGATAAGCGAACACAGCTTCTTTTGTAAGCGAAGGCATGACTATTGCATAAGAATCTTTATGCATCGTGGCGATTTTAATCAGGTCTTTCTCACCATGGATATAATCGACTTCCGCCCTTGGATGAGTCTTCAAATAACCATCAATGTAGGCTTGCACCATCTTATAGGATTTGGGACTGCTGTCTGGAAGATAGATTGGAATTTTTCCATCGCTTTTTGAGTAAACATAGCTAGTTTTAGGCCCCGTCAAGTTGCTAATCAAGCCTCGTAAAAAATCTTTATCGGCATGATTGACGAAACGATGAATCGGTTCAAAGTCGAGCCCTTCATCATAAATGTTCACGGCCTCCACTAGCGAATAACGGGCTGGATGTTTCTGCTGTTCGGCAATTGATAAATTCATCTTGATATTGTTCCAGTGAACCTTGGCTGTCGCCAGAGAATGATTACCATCACCGACGACGAATAATAGCGAACTCCGATCGAGGAGCTTCATGAATGAAGCGATGATTGGCTCGGTGTCTTTGATGAAATATCCGCTCAAATGACCACCATTTTGATTTAAATTAAAATCATAAACAAGGGGAATTTGCTGCCTTTTTTCATATAAAGGTTCAATTATGTCACGTGCCTTATCGTCAAATAAGACGATAACGTGAGGGATTTCAATCGAGGCGTTTTCCCGAATTTTAAGACGTGGTGGAATCCGCTCGACAATGGTAGCTTCACTTGCGCGAATAGGTGCCCTAGTTTGAGGATCGTAGGAATATTGTTCGAGATCAATGGCAATCACGAGCCCCAATCGTTTGGGTTGAAATGGGGTGGATCGCACGACGAGGATAAAGCCACTTCCTTGCGATTCTAATAACCCCTGTTTTAAGTAAGCATCGATATTTATATTAATCTGATTTATATAAGAGTCATGATTAACAAGCGATAAATACGCTTCAGGGAAAATGAGCCGCAGTGATGACGGCTCATCTTTAATAATCGTTTCTAGCGAATTCCAATAATCAATTTGGCTTGTGAACTGATCACAGGCGATGACGGCAAATTTAGTTAAATCTATGCCTTTTCGAGGCAATAAAATTTGAGGGGCAATAATGACGGAATCCGCCATTTAGATGACACCCTCCGCAATCATAGCATCATAAACTTTGAGGAACCCAGCGATATTAGCGCCCAATACAAGGTTTTGAGGTTGGCCAAATTTTGAGGCAGTCTCATGGCATTTTTGGAAAATGCTTTCCATAATCGCTTTGAGTTTATTATCGACTTCTTCAAAAGTCCAGCAAATATGTTGCGCGTTTTGGCTCATTTCTAAACCGGAGACGGCAACACCGCCAGCGTTAGCAGCTTTACCTGGGGCAAATAAAATGCCTTTTTCGATCAAGTATTTGGTCGCTTCAAGTGTCGTTGGCATGTTGGCTCCTTCGGCCACGAGGTAGCACCCGTTCTTAACAAGGGCTTCGGCATGCTCAATGTATATTTCATTTTGAGTGGCGCAAGGTAGGGCGATATCACAAGGAGTAAACCACATTTGTTTTGGATCGGGTTTGAACTCGACGGGTGGATACATCCGTTTGTATTCTAAAGTGCATTCGCCTTTTTCTTCTGACAAACGGTCAATTAACTCGACATCAAGACCTTTTGGATCGTGAATGAAACCATTAATATCTGAAATAGCCACAAGTTTAGCGCCTAATGAATTAGCTTTAACAGCAGCGTGTTTGCCAACTTTTCCAGAACCAGAAATAATGACACGTTTGCCAACAAGGGTATCGTTTCGGAAAGCCTTATGCATTTGTTGAACAAAATAAAGCAAGCCATAACCCGTTGCTTCTTTGCGACCAAGTGAACCGCCAAAAGAAATTCCCTTGCCGGTGAATGTACCCGTGAATTCGTTATTCATCTTCTTATACATGCCATACATGTAGCCAATCTCACGAGCTCCAACGCCTAAATCTCCAGCGGGAACGTCGCGGTTGGGACCGATATGGCGTGAAAGTTCTGCAATAAAGGATTGGCAGAACCGTTCGATTTCTTTATCGGACCGGCCCCGGGGGTCAAAGTCAGCGCCACCTTTGGCGCCACCCATCGGCAAACCCGTTAAGCTGTTTTTGAATGTTTGCTCAAAACCTAAAAACTTCATGATTGATTCATTGACGGTCGGGGAAAAACGAATTCCACCTTTGTAGGGACCAATCGCCGAATTGAATTGGACACGATAGCCATTATTGACATGAATAATGCCCTTGTCATCGGTCCAGGTGACGCGAAAAGCAATGGTTCTTTCAGGAACAACTATTCGTTCGAGAATCGAATTTTTTTCGATGTTTGGATCTTGCTCGACGAGCAATTCCATTGAGCCGAAGAACTCTTCGACAGCTTGGAGAAACTCACCTTGATGGGCGTAGTGGCTCCGGACATTGTCATAGACTTGGTTGATGTATTTACTTTTAAACAATTTGAAAATCCTCCATGATTGTTTCAATCTAATTGGAATTTAAGACAGCAATCTATCAATTTACAACTTACCTTCTTTCGCCTACGAAAGGTAAACATTCAATCTTGAAGTATTATAATGCGAAAGCGCTTTCTTATCAAGGTGTCACCGTAATAAATCGCGCAGTTTTCTGCAATTTTCCGCGCCCAAATTATATTAAACCGTTAATTCAAAAACAGACGATGAATCTTTATTTTTTCAAGGAAATCAGTGTTTCTCACGAAGGTCAATCACCGTATCCGCTATATTCACGGCGTGATCCCCTAAACGTTCAATATTAGAAAGTAAATCAACGTACACCATGGCGGTATAGCGATTTTTAGAGGCCACTCCTTGTCGAAATCTTTTGATATGCCGATCGCGCGTTTGTTCGTTTAAAGCGTCAAGTTCATCATCTTGAGCGACCACTTCTTTGGCCAACAAAGCATCGTTATTGCGATACGCTAATATTGATTTTTCAATCATTACAATTGCTACTTCTAACATCCTGACAAGGTCGGATTTTCCCTCATCGTTAATCTTTTCGCCTTTTTCTTCAATCGTGTCAAAAAATTCGATAAGGTTCTCGCAGTGATCGCCAATGCGTTCTATATCTTTTATAACGCGCAAGATTTGCATGAAACTATCCAACTCCTGATCTTCGAGCATCGTATTTCTCATCTGATGCATAAAATCGGATATTTGTTCATAAAGCTGATCAATGCTTTGCTCATATTGAAGGGCTTTATCATGGTCGGCAATCAACCATTCTTGAATGAAATGAGTCGTCGTTTTAGTGGCATCAAGCGCCCAAGTCGCCAGTGTTAATGATTGTTCTTTGGCAATGGCGATTAATGTGCTTGGATTAACACCTTTGATTGACCGCTTTAGTGATGAAAGGTCGACATTGATTGAATCGTGCGAGTCATCGCCTGGAATGATGATTTTTATGAATTTGACGACAATATTTATTAAAGGTAAGACTAATAACATCGCTAACACGTTAAATACAATATGAGCAATGGCGATTTCCATTCGAGGATTTACCGGCAATATATCAAATAAATGTGTGAACGCCCAATTAAGCGGCCAAAGTAATGAGAGACATAGCATTGCCCCAATAAAATTGAATAAGAAGTGGGCGAAGGCTGCCCTTCTGGCACTGACTGAGCCCCCAATCGAAGCAAGTATCGCCGTAATTGTGGTCCCAATATTGGCCCCATATAACATTGGTAGCGCCACCAATAATGTAAATGGCGTTCCGCTAGTTTCTTGGGCGCTTGCATATAGCGTTTGTAGTACGCCAATAAAAGCTGAAGATGATTGGATGGCGGCCGTGCCAAATAGACCGATAGCAAAGCCAATGAATGGATTGGAACAAGAATTGGCGATAAAATCAGTGAATTCGGGCATGACGGTTACCATTTTTAAGGCATCGCCCATCAATTCAAGCCCAAAGAATAGCGCGCCAAACCCAAAAATGACACCGCCATAGTGACGACCTTTTTGGATTGGAATAAAAAGCATTGTCAAGGCACCAATTATTAGTAAGAATGGCGCTATAAAAGCGATATCAAGACCGATGATAAAAGCCGTAATCGTCGTACCGATGTTGGCACCAATAATCACGGCGACTGCTTGGGGAAGTGACATTAGCCCAGCTTTAACAAGGGCAATGACGATAGCTGTGGTCGCCGAACTGGATTGAAGGACGGCCGTCATCAGAAACCCAAATAATGTACCCCTGATCGGTCCTTTAGTGCTTTTATCCAATAGGTGCTTTAACTTTTCGCCAGCAATCTTTTTGAGATTTTCCGGCAAAAAGTAAAGGCCAGCAAGAAAAATTCCCAGTCCACCAATGATGGTGCTCCACCACCCAAACGTACCAACAGCGGCAATTAAACTACTCGTAAATATATCCATACTTTTCTATTCTACCAAATGAAATTTAAGTATTCGCTCGAAGGTTGAATTTTCGTGATTGTTTTGAAAGGCCCTCACTCATAATATTGCTAACAAGATCGTTGTATGCAATATTTAAATAAATCTGGGACCGGCCAGAATTCTTCTTGAATATGGCTACCGACCAAACAATGTTTTCGTAATTTATGACTGTAACTATACAATTGATGTGAAACATGAAGCCTTAATAAAAAGGCAATCACTCT
>WOYI010436742.1_pt1 | contig 47321 bp, 47 predicted proteins | sample 6423411 | NCBI WGS metagenome assembly WOYI01 (sample SAMN13441803, study PRJNA592873) | oil field metagenome | biome: oil field; feature: oil-well bore; material: oil-contaminated soil; isolation source: oil-contaminated soil from oil-well borehole | place: Germany: Wietze | collected 2016-10-18 ... | reverse complement strand
TGAGTCGTCCACGTATTCGTAGTCGCCTTCGGTGAGGTCGTCTTCGGTGAGGTCGCCCTCAGTGCGATCCTCGACCGGCGTCTCTTCCGCCGTCTCGGCGACCGGCTGAGGCGCCGTCTCGGGCTCAGCGGCATCGAAGTCCAACGTCAATGCGTCGGTCTGCGGCTCGGAGAGCTTCTGCTCTTGTTCGGCACCGAAGGACGCCCCGATCGGCAGCGCCCCGGAGTCCTCGTCGACGACGTCCACATCGAGGTACGGCGATTCGGCCGACTCTTCGACCGCGACCGCGACCGCGAGCACGACCACGCGACGGCGCGACGGCGCGACGGTGTGATCGGGGTCTTCCAGATCGGCCTCGTACTCCTCCTCGGCCGGCTGCCAGTGCGGGTCGCTGGAATGGCCGGCCGATGCACGGGGCCGTCGCAGCCTGGCGTTGCGGCCGGAATTGAGCACGCGGGTCGCCAAGGCGACATCGCTTGTGCGCCGGACGTTGTCGCGTTTGCTCACCAGCATCGGCACCAGCACGAAGAGCCAGAGCACGACGAGGGAGATCCACAACAGAGATTGGGGGATGCTTGGCATGACGCCTTTCCTTTCCCCTTCAGGCTAGGTCTGCGACCAGCGCATCCGTATGCGGCGCGCCGAAGTCAATTACACACCTGTAATTCGTCGGATACAAGCACCATTGGCCACATAAGTCACACAAGTAACAATTGCTCGCGGAAAAGTTTCGTCGTTTTCTACCTCACGGCGGTAAATCGGCTCGCGCAGCGACCCCCGTGCAGAAAACGGCGCGATCTCTACGTCCAGCTGGCCCGGCCCGAGCGCACCAGCCCGGCGGCCACCGATCCCTCGACCTCCTCGACGGTGATCGCCACCAACAAGTGATCGCGCCAGCCGCCGTCGACGTCCAGGTACCTCTTGAGCAGGCCTTCCTCGCGGAAACCCGCCCTGGCCAGCACCGCACGGCTGGCCGCGTTCTCGGGTCGCACGGTGGCCTCCACCCGGTGCAGCATCACCGGCCCGAAGGCGTGGTCGAGTCCGAGCGCCAGCGCCGCCGTCGCGACCCCTCCCCCGGTGAACTGCTTGGCCACCCAGTAGCCGATCCATGCCGAACGCAGCGCACCGTGTGTCACGTTGCCGATGGTGATCTGCCCGACGAACTTCCCGTCCAGTTCGATCACAAAGGGCAGCATCCGGCCCCGGCGCGCCTCGCCCCGCAGCCCCGAACACACCGCCGGCCATGACGAAAGTGCGTGGCGCAGTTCCCAACTCGCTTCGGAGCTGGGTTCCCAGGGTTCCAGATGCTGACGATCGGACAGCCGAATCCTGCTCCACTGGGTACCGTCGCGCAACCGGACCGGGCGCAGCCCGACCACGCCCGCGGGCACCCGGATGGGTCCGACCGGCACCGGCCACCCCGGGTGCGCCGGACTGGTTCGCCAGCGGTTCACGCCCGTCAGCCGCGTTGCGCCAGGAAGGCGACGTCCACGACCTCGCCGGTACGGATCTGCTCGGCATCGCTGGGGACGACGACAAGGCAGTTCGCCTCGGCCAGCGTGGCCAGCAGGTGCGAGGACGCGCCGGGCGCGCCGCCGAGTGCCTGCACCAGATACTCCCCGGTGTCCTGGTCGCGCATCAGCTGACCGCGCAGGTAGCCCTTGCGGCCGGCCACCGAGGTGATCGGAGCCAGCGTCCGGGCCTGGATGACGCGACGCATCGGCTGACGTTTACCGAGCGACATCCGGATCAACGGCCGCACCATCACCTCGAAGACCACCAGGGCGCTCACCGGGTTGGCGGGCAGCAGGAACACCGGCACCCCGTCACGGCCAAGCTGCCCGAACCCCTGCACCGACCCGGGATGCATGGCGATCCGGACCACTTCCATCTCGCCGAGTTCGGAGAGCACGGTCCGAACCGCTTCGGCCGCGGCGCCGCCGACCGCGCCGGCGATCACCACCAACTCCGAACGGCTGATCTGGCCCTCGACGACCTCGCGCAGCTTCGCGGGGTCGGTGTCGACGATGCCGACCCGGTTCACCTCGGCGCCCGCGTCGCGGCCCGCCGCGGCCAGCGCGTAGGAGTTGACGTCGTAGACCTGACCGTTTCCGGGCGTGCGGGACACGTCGACGAGTTCGCCGCCCACCGAGAGCACCGTCATGCGGGGCCGCGGATGCACCATGACCTTGTCGCGGCCCACCGCCGCGAGCAGACCCACCTGTGCGGCGCCGATGATCGTGCCTGCGCGCACCGCGACATCACCGGGCTGCACGTCATCACCGGTGCGGCGCACATAGGCCCCCGAGCGCACCCCGCGCAGCACCCGCACCCGGGACTGCCCACCGTCGCTCCAGCGCAGCGGAAGCACCGCATCGGCCAGGGTCGGCATCGGCGCCCCGGTCTGCACCCGGGCCGCCTGTCGCGGCTGTAAACGGCTCGGCGTCCGGGCGCCGGCCTCGATCTCGCCGACCACCGGCAGACTCACCTCGCGGTGCAGGCCGTCGTCATCGGTGCCGCCCACCGACAGCACGTCGACGCTGCGCACCGCGTAACCGTCGATCGCGGCCTGATCGAATCCCGGCAACGGCCGCTCGGTGACGACCTCTTCGGCACACATCAGGCCCTGGGATTCGGCGATCGCCACCCGCACCGGCCGGGGAGCCACCGCAGCGGCCGCTACTCGAGCCTGCTGCTCCTCAACCGACCGCACCGCATGCCTCTCTCCTGTCCAAGACCCGCCGTGCTGTGCTCAGTTCCCGGCCAGGCCCAATCGCTCGACCAGCCATCGCCGCAATTCCGGCCCGTAGTCGTCGCGTTCCAACGCAAAGTCAACCGCAGCCTTAAGGTAGCCGCCGGGATTTCCCAAGTCGTGTCGGGACCCGCGGTGCACCACCACGTGCACCGGATGGCCCTCATCGATCAACAGAGCGATGGCATCGGTCAGCTGAATCTCGCCTCCGACACCTCTGTCCACCCGCCGCAGCGCATCGAAGATCGCCCGGTCCAGGACGTACCGGCCGGCCGCGGCGAAGTGCGACCGAGCGTCCTCGGGCTTGGGCTTCTCCACCATGCCCTTGACCTTCAGGACATTCGGGTTCGCCGCGTCGGGCACCACCTCGACGTCGAACACGCCGTAGGCGCTGATCTCGTCGCCGGGTACCTCGATGGCGCACAGCACCGATCCGCCGCGCTTGGCACGGACCTTCGACATGATCTCCAGCACGCCGGTCGGCAGCACCAGGTCGTCGGGCAGCAGTACGGCGATGGCGTCCTCGTCGGGCAGCAGGCTGTCCTCGACGCAGCCCACCGCGTGGCCCAGGCCCAGCGGCTTGGCCTGCACCACGGCCTCGACCTTGATCAGGGCGGGTGCCCGGCGCACCTTTTCGAGCATCACGTGTTTACCGCGGGCCTCCAGCGTGCCCTCCAGAACCAGATCCTCGACGAAGTGCGCGACGACGCCGTCTTTGCCTTCGGAGGTGACGATGATCAGCCGCTCAGCGCCGGCTTCGGCTGCCTCGGCGGCCACCAGTTCGATTCCCGGGGTATCCACCACCGGCAACAACTCCTTCGGGACCGTCTTGGTCGCCGGGAGAAACCGGGTCCCCAGACCGGCCGCAGGAACTACGGCGGTGCGCGGAATTCGTACCTGTGCCTGTGCCATCGTTGACACGTTAATGCCCAACGGTGGTTCAGGCGAAGGGGTGTCGGCCAAACGTGGCAATCCTGACAAAACCCGACCTGCGGAAGACAATCCTCGCGGCCCGGCGAGCCCTGACGGGTGCCGAGCGCGCGGCGGAGACACGGTCTCTGCAAACGCAAGTATCCATGCTGACACAACAGACAGTCACCGTGGCTGCCTACATTCCGGTGGGCGCCGAGCCGGGTGCCGCGACCGGCGATTCGGTGCCGATGTTGGACGCCCTGACCGGCGTGCGGATCCTGCTGCCGATCGCCCGTACCGGGCTGCCGATGCGGTGGGCCGAGTACCGACCCGGCGCCCTGGTCGACGCGCCGTTCGGGTTGCGCGAACCGCCGCCGCCCTGGCTGGCCCCCGAATCCATCGCCGAGGCCACCGTCGTGCTGGTACCCGCACTGGGGGTCGACCGCGCCGGTGTCCGGCTCGGGCGTGGCGGGGGCTTCTACGACCGGGCTCTGCCCATGGCCGACGCAGGCGCGCGATTGATCGCGGTGGTGCGCGATGACGAGTTGTTCGACGAACTGCCTGCCGAACCACACGATGTGCCGATGACGCATGCGCTGACGCCGGGACGGGGCCTGGTGCGGCTCGGCTAGCGATCTTACTTTTGGCCGATGACCGATTCGCACCGCACACTGGGCGGACCGGGAATGACCCGGCCCACATAGCGGTTCTAGCACTTGAGCCGGTAGAGTGCTAGAAGGTTTGACAGTCTCGGAGGATTTCGTGCCCACCTATTCCTACGCGTGTACCGAGTGTGACAATCGGTTCGACGAGGTCCAGGCGTTCAGCGACGATGCGCTGACCACATGCCCCAAGTGCAACGGACGGCTGCGCAAGCTGTTCGGCAAGGTCGGTGTGGTGTTCAAGGGCAGCGGTTTCTACCGCAACGACAGCCGCGACTCCTCGAAGTCCAGCAGCACCGCGAGCGCCGCCACGAGCAGCGACGGCTCGTCGTCTGCCGGGTCGTCTTCTTCCGGATCCTCGGATACCGCGAGCCCCTCGTCATCGTCGGGGTCGTCACCGTCGGGGTCGTCATCGTCCGGGTCGTCATCGAGTTCGAGCAGTTCGACGCCGGCCGCCGCCTCCAGCTAGCGAGTTATCCACAGGCACGCCGTCACCGGCCGCCCACAACGCCGGCGAACGGCCTAGCGTTCCCCTGGTGGGGGAATCACTGAATCCGACGGTGCTGTCGCGGCTGCGCCGGGCGCTACGACCGGACTGGACGCGCACCGTCGGCGCGCGCCGGGCCGCCGCGGGCCTGCTGGTGTTGTTGGCTGCGATCGCGGCGCTGCGCCCGGACCCGGCAGGCGAACGGACCGATGTCGTCGTCGCGCTGCAAGACCTGGACCCTGGCACCCCGTTGACCTCCTCGGACGTCGCCATCCAATCACGTTTCGCCACAACGGTTCCCGATGGCGCGAGCAAGATCGGCGATGTGCTCGGAACCACCCTGGCCGGGCCCGCCCGGCGCGGCGAGGTCATCACCGATGTGCGACTGCTCGGGTCTCGGCTGACCGAAGCCACAGCCGGCCCCGACGCGCGCATCGTTCCGTTGCATCTGGCCGACGAGGCGCTCGTCGACCTCATCCGGGTAGGCGATGTCCTCGACGTACTCGCCGCGGGCAGTGCCCAGGCGGGGCCGGACACGCCGCCCGAGGTGATCGCGACGGAGGCCGTCGTCGCCCTGGTGTCGGCCGAATCCGCCGGACCGGCAGGCTCAGCCCGGCGTGTGGTGCTGGTGGCGCTGCCCCGCTCGGCTGCCAACGCGGTGGCCGGTGCCGCGCTGACACGCCAGATCACGGTGACATTCCACTGACCCACCGCGCCCGGCCTGCGCGATTAATGTTTGCGTGTCACCACCACCTGCTGGAAGGGTCCCGCATGCTCAAGGGTTTCAAAGAGTTTCTGCTGCGCGGCAACATCGTCGATCTTTCGGTCGCGGTCGTCATCGGCACCGCCTTCACCGCACTCGTCACCAAGTTCACCGCCAGCATCATCGAGCCGCTGATCAGCCGCATCGGCGCCGGCGGCGAGTCCGACTACGGCATTCTGCAGATCAGCATCGGCGGCGGTCAGACGGTCGATCTGAACGTCCTGCTGTCGGCTGGGATCAACTTCGTGCTGGTGGCCGGCGTCGTCTACTTCCTGATCGTGCTGCCCTACAGCAAATTCCGCAAGAAGGAAGAGGAGACGGTCGAGGCCGAGGTCGTGTTGCTGACCGAGATCCGCGACCTGTTGGCCGCCAGCCCGGGCAAAACTGCCGAACAACGCGTCGATCCTGACGCCTGACACAGCAGAAACCCGCTCTTGGGAACTTCCCCAAGAGCGGGTTCTGACTAAACTAGAACGCTGTAGGAAGGCCTACAGGGTGTTATTGATACTGTTGCCGCCAGCCTCGGGGGCCCGTACAAGTTTGCATTGCGGGCCGGTAGGCGCCGTTACCAAGAAGTAGTCATACCACGGACTTGACGGGTTGCTGGCTATTGCGAGCCAGGCATCCGAGCCCACTTCCCCCGGGCCGGCTTCGTCGACAGTCTGCTTGGGGACATTACCGTCAGGTGAGTACACCGACGCCGTGCTGAGTGTTCCAGCGCTCACTTCGCACCGCTTGGCAGCAGCGACCGACGCCGCCTGTCGCGATGACACGATGCCACCCTGAGCCGCGACTTCTGTGGGAGCGGGTCCCGTGTCGGCGGCCGCCGTGCCCGCACCGAAGGCCAGTACCGCAACCGAGGCGACGAACACACCGGCGGTGGGGATCCCGGCTTTCTTGATGCGATGGATGGCATCGGCCATCAGCACACCCCTTTCGTTTTCGGGGATAACGCACGGACTGAGGCTCCGGGCCATTTGCTCCCTTTCTTGAGAATATCAGGCTGGGTCCAGCCGTGCCTGCCAACCGTGGCTACTGAACGCCCGCCGCGGCCCAGCGATTTCAGGCCTAGCCCTAGCCGTCCCATGGTTGCCGACTGATAGACCAGTCGGTTCCCGGCGCAGTTCACACCGGTGACCGACTGGTCAGAACCGGAATCAGAGTCAGAGTCAGTTCATGTTCCAGGGATCGCCGTAGGTGGTGACGCTGTCGCCCTCCGAGGCGACGAGCCGTGCGTACGGACGGAGCAGCACGCCACCGGCAGCACCGGTGACGGTGCCGTGCGCGTTGGAGACGGCAACCGCGCCGCTCGCGCCTTTGACGTCGGCGGAGAAGGTCGCGACTTCCTGGATGCCGGGGCCGTTGCCGAGGTCCGCGCTGATCGAGGCGCCGGGGAACAGCGGCGGCGACGAGACGGACGGGATGGGATCAATCAGGTAACTGTTAGTACCAAAACCGCCGAAGTCCGCAGTGTCCAACGCGATGTTCGGGGTCGTGTAGCTGAAGTTGATGCCCACACCCAGCGACCACGGGAAGCCCACCTGGTAACCGAGTTCCAGCACGCCCTGGAATTTCTTAGCGTCCGGACCCGAAACCATGTACTTGGCCTTGCCGGAGTGGAACCACTCGCGGGTCAGGCGGTTGCGGTCGAGCGGGAACACACCATTGAGGAAGGTATCCCACTGCTGAATGGTCAGGGTCCGGTCCTTGCCGTCCACCAGGCTCAGCTCGTTGTCCAGACCCGCGTTGGAGGTGCCCGTGCTCACGAACAGCGACGCGATGGCCGCGATCATCGCGATCAGCACCCGACTGATTACCTTCATGTTCTCCCTAGCTGTTCCGACGGTTGGTGTGCTGTCAACCGTTGTCTAGTTGACGCGGATCCCGGCCCTACCGAGACGCCGCACCTTGCAAGACCTCCATGTGATGCGAATGAGAATCTCCACATGTTGCTCTTACGAATTGCTCATCGTTGACAAGAGGAACATAACGGTGCGTCATCGACCCGGCAACGCGAGGGCGACAACGGCATGAGGTCGGCGAACCGGGGTGTGAATTTGCTGGAATGTTCTCCAGGCAGCGCCGGGTGTCGTGACCAGCGCGACCACATAGCGCGCCTCAGTTTGTCTCGCATGTCCAGGAGAAAGAACTGAGCTGCTGGAATCAGCACGATTCCAGCAGCTCAGCGGAAAATCACTGCTCAGCCGTGGTGCGGTGGGATGTTGTCCCGGAGCCACCGATCACGGTCGGAGCTCTCTTCAGGAGTATCGCCATCGCGCTCGTCCCGGGTGGTGCGCGGCATATCCTCACCGAAGATCGCGTTAACTGCGTCCTTCGACGGCCGCGCAGGTCCGGTCATGATGCCGTGCGTCCTATGACCAACATCACATCAGGGCGGGAATTACCGTACACCTGCTCGTAACCTGCCGCCCTTGAAAAGGGTGCGTAGACCCTGCATAATCGCCATCTCGACACCCAGTCCCGACTCAGATATCCAGACTCGACAGCTGTCCGATCACCTGGACGGCCAACGGGTTGAGGGTGGCCATGCCGTCACGCACCGCGGCCCGTGAGCCGGCGATGTTCACCACGAGCGTGCTGCCTGAGATGCCGGCCAGCCCACGCGACACGCCGGCGTCGACGATGCCTGCGGACAGCCCGGAGGCGCGCAGCGCCTCGGAGATGCCCAGCAACTCACGATCGAGCAACTCGACCGTGGCCTCCGGGGTCACATCGCGGGGGCTCACCCCGGTGCCGCCGACCGAGATCACCAGATCCACGCCGCCGATGACCGCGGTGTTGAGCGCGTTGCGGATCTCGACCTCGTCGGCGGAAACCACCACGACCCCGTCCACCAGGAAACCGCTCTCACCGAGCAGCTCGGTGACCAACGGTCCGCTGTGATCCTCTTCGCCGTGTGCTGTCCGGTCGTCGACGACGACGACGAGCGCCCGCCCGACGAACTCCGCTGGTTGTTCCATGACTGTCACCGTATATCCGGACGCCGTCAACGAGTTCGACAAGGGTTCCAATACGGTCACTGCTCGGCCTTCCCCAAGGTCACGTCCAGGTTCTCTACCCCGCCAGCCCCCTGAAAGGTCAGCGTCACCTTGGTGCCGGGCGCCTTCGAGCGCACCGCCGCGACCAGGGCGTCGGCACTGTTGATCACGCGACCGTCGACCTTGGTCACCACCACGCCGCTGGGCAGTCCCGCCGCGGCCGCCGCGCCACCCTCGGTGACCTCGACGACCTTGGCGCCGTCCACCGATGCGTCATTGCCGACCTGCACACCCAGCGAGGCGTGCGATGCGGTGCCACTCTGCACCAATTCGTCGGCGATCCGCTTGGCCTGGTCCACCGGGATGGCGAACCCGAGGCCGATCGAGCCGCTCTGGGACTCCGCGGAATCACCGCCCAGGGTGGCGATGGCCGAGTTCACGCCGACCAGCTCACCGTTCATGTTGACCAGCGCGCCACCGGAGTTCCCGGGGTTGATCGCGGCGTCGGTCTGGATCGCATCCAGCACGGTGTTCTGGTCGCGGCTGTTCCCGCCGGCGGCGACCGGACGGTTGAGCGCGCTGACGATGCCGACGGTGACCGTGCCCTCGAGTCCGAGCGGCGACCCGATCGCCACGACGTCCTGGCCGACCCGCAGGTCACCCGAGGATCCGAGTGCGATCGGCGTCAGGCCCGATACCCCTTTCGCCCGCACGACGGCGATGTCGCTGCTGGGGTCGGAACCCACCACGGTGAACGGCGCGGTGCGGCCGTCGGCGAAGGTCACCTTGGTCTGCGCCCGGCCGCCGGGTCCGCCGCCGGCGGCGACCACGTGATGGTTGGTCAGGATCAGTCCGTCGCCGGAGAGCACGATGCCCGAGCCCTCCTCGGAGGCGCGACCCAGATTGGTCTCCAGCTTGACCACGCTGGGCACCACCTTCGCCGCGACCTGTTCCACCGAACCCACCGGCAGACTCGCCGCCGGCATGCCCGGGGTGGCGCCGCCGCTGGCGAAGCTCGTGGGCGGCTGATCGGGCTGGGCCAAGACCGCCACCCCGCCACCGATACCCGCGGACACCACCGCGATCGCAACTGCGCCGGCCACCAAACCGCCTGCCCGCGAACGCTTCTGCGGCTTGGCTGAAGGCAGTCCGGTCGGGCGGTACGGGTCGTACTGCGACTGGGGCTGCGCAGGCTGCTGGGCGTAGCGCCAGTCGTAGGACTGTTGGTACCTCTGCTGACGATCCTGGCGCGGAGCGGTATAGCCCGTCGGCGTCCCGGTCGGCGGGTAGCCGGGCTGGGACGGAGGCGGTGTGTACCTCGGGTCGTTCGTCATATCGCTCGGCGCTCTTTCTTTCAGCGGTTCGGTTATCTCGTCAACGCGTCGCACAGCCATTCAACGCGTCGCACAGCCATACAGTGCCGAGTTGGGCTGAGAATCCACTTAGAGAAATGTCGTGACCCCGCCCAGGAATTCCCGAGGTTCTCCGCACGACACTCCCCTGCCGGACGCTACCTATTGTCTGCGCCCGCTATTGTCTGCGCCCGCCGGCGGACGAAGCGTCCATCGATGTGTCCCCGCGTGTCGGAGCCGTTTCGGTGGGCAGCTGAAACGGCGCGGTCACCGCGGCGCTCTCGGGCAGCACCCGCCGGCCCGGCAACACGATGCGGATCGAGGTACCCGCGGGCTGCCCGCCGGGCACGGTGTCCTCAACATGAAGTGTCCCACCATGTTTGAGCACGACCTGCTTGACGATCGCCAGACCGAGACCCGAGCCTGGCATCGCACGCGCCGACGTCGAACGATAGAACCGCTCGAACACCAACTCCCGCTCCTGCGGCGGGATCCCGGGGCCGAGGTCGGAGATCACAAGTTCGGCGTGCAGTGCATCGCGCTGCCACATCTTCACCAGCACACGTCCGCCGGGTGGGCTCCACTTCGCGGCATTGTCGAGCACGTTGAGCACAGCCCTGGACAGTCCGGCGGCATCGCCGTCCACCTGCCAGTCGACCAACTCCGCATCGAAGTCAATATCGTTGCGGCGGCGGCGAACTCGCTCAAGTGCGCGATCGACCACCTCGGAGAGGTCGACCTTCTCCCGGATCACCACTCCGGCGTCGTCGCGGGTGAGGTCCACCAGATCGCCCACCAATGTGGACAATTCCTCGATCTGAGCAATCACATCGGCCTGCAAGTCGATCATGTCCCCCTCGGGCAGGGGGCGTGCGCCGGGCGCCATCGCCGACATCAGTAGCTCGACGTTGGTGCGCAGCGAGGTCAGCGGGGTGCGCAGCTCGTGCCCGGCATCGGTGACCAGCCGGGCCTGTCGCTCCCTCGACTCCGCCAGTGCCCGCAGCATCATGTTGAACGCATCGGTCAGTCGGGCCAGCTCGTCGGTGCCGACCACCGGGATGGGTCGCAGGTCATCGGTGCGGGCGACCCGTTCGGCGGCCTGGGTCAAGCGGGCCACCGGGCGCAGGCCGGCGCGCGCGACCATACCCCCGGATATCGCGGCCACCGCCATGCCCGAGGCGCCCACGATGGCGAGCGCCGTGCCCAGCCTGTTCAGCAGCGCCAGCGTGGGCGCCAGGCTCTTGGAGATCAGCAGCGAGTTTCCATCGGCAAGATGAACCGCGAGCACCCGCTGGTTGTTGACGGTCCGCAGCGACATCAGCAGTTCGCCCTGCACGACGGCGGTCTCCGGACCACCCATGGGCAGCGTCTGCCCCTGCTGGTTGGTGCTGTAGATATAGCGTCCCGGGCTGACCAGCATGGCGTTGATATCGGAGTACGCGGCGCCCTCGATGGCCTTGCCGGGGTCGGCGGCCAGGGATCCACTCTCGATCAGCAGTTGTGCGCGGCTGTGCAACTGGGTGTCGATGTCGTCATAGACCGACCGCGACACCACGGCATACACAGCGAAGGCCATCAGCACGACGACCATCGCCACCATCGACATCGCCAGCAGCATCACCCGCCAGCGCAGCGACACCGCGCTGACATTTCGGGTGTACCGGCGCTGGGTGTGCTCGGCGTCGCGCCGGCGTGGCAACTTCACGGCCGGCATCAGGGCGGTGTTTCGCGCAGCACGTAACCCACGCCGCGCACGGTGTGGATCAGCCGCGGCTCCCCTTCCGCCTCGGTCTTGCGGCGCAGGTAGCCGACGTAGACCTCCAGCGCATTACCCGAGGTCGGGAAGTCGAATCCCCAGACCTCCTCCAGGATGCGGCTGCGGGTGAGCACCCGCCTGGGATTGGCGATGAGCATTTCCAGCAAGGAGAACTCGGTGCGGGTCAAGCTGATGGACCGCTCGCCGCGCGATACTTCCCGCGTCACCGGGTCCAGGCTGAGGTCGGAGAATGTCAGCGCCAGCGATTCGATGCTCTCGTCGGGAAGGGTGCGCCGCCGCAGCAATGCACGCATGCGGGCGAGCAGTTCCTCCAGCGCGAACGGCTTGGGCAGGTAGTCATCGGCCCCTGCGTCGAGGCCGGCGACCCGTTCGGAGACCGAGTCCCGGGCGGTGAGAACGAGGATGGGCAGATCGTCGCCGGTGCTGCGGAGATGCCGACATACTTCGAGGCCGTCCAGCCTCGGCATCATCACGTCCAGAACAAGGGCGTCCGGTCGGTCAGTGGAGATCGCCTCGAGAGCTTCGACACCATCTTGGGCGAGTTCGACGGAGTACCCATTGAATGAAAGCGACCGGCGAAGGGATTCGCGCACCGCGCGATCGTCGTCAACGACAAGAATGCGCACAGCCACAGTGTCATCCCTCTATCTGAGAGCGACCTGAGAGGCGTGCCGAGCTACTTGCGGTCGAGGTCCACCAGGCCAAGGCGAGCAGCCTTGAGCAGGCGACGCGGCACCTTGCGCTGCTGACCGCCGACAGTCACGTTGACCAGGCCGGTGGCCACGGTCTTCCACTGCGCGCGGCGGCTACGGGTGTTCGAGCGCGACATCCGGCGCTTGGGCACAGCCATGTTGAAGATCTCCTCTTGCGGGGTTCCGCCGCGCAGCGATCAGCGACGGCAATTGCTCTACAGAGGATAGCCCGCACCGCTGGCTGCCTCCAAACCGCCGCTCGAGTCGCGAAATGCGTACGCGGTTTCGGAATCGACCGCTTGACTCGAGACCACCGATAGCGAGTAATCTACCTACCGGTTGGTCGGAGCGCGATGGGAGTACGGGTGAAGTCTGCGGCAGTGCGAATCGGCAACTGCTCGGGGTTCTACGGTGACCGCATCGCCGCCATGCGCGAGATGCTCGAAGGCGGCGATCTCGACTACCTGACCGGCGATTATCTGGCCGAGCTCACCATGCTGATCCTGGCCCGCGACCGGGCCAGGAACCCCGATCTCGGCTATGCCAAGACGTTCCTGCGTCAGCTCGAAGACACCCTCGGGCTGGCTCTGGACCGAGGCGTGAAGATCGTTGCCAACGCGGGCGGACTCAACCCGGCCGGGCTGGCCTCCGCCGTGCGTGACCTCGCCGACCGCCTCGGATTGGCCGTGCGGGTCGCCCATGTCGAGGGCGATGATCTCGTGGGCCGCGCCGACGAGCTCGGTTTCGGGTCCGGGCCGGCGGGGGAGAGCGAAGCGACCCGGGGATCGACCCGGGGATCGTTGTTGTCGGCCAACGCCTACCTGGGCGCTTGGGGCATCGTCGACTGCCTGAACTCCGGTGCCGATGTGGTGGTCACCGGACGGGTCACCGACGCCTCGGTGATCGTCGGACCGGCCGCCGCCCACTTCGGCTGGGCCCGCACCGACCATGATGCGCTGGCCGGTGCCGTCGCAGCCGGGCACATCATCGAATGCGGCACCCAGGCCACCGGCGGCAACTTCTCCTTCTTCACCGAAGTTCCCGATCTGAACCACCCAGGCTTCCCGATCGCCGAGATCGCCGCCGACGGCTCCTCGGTCATCACCAAACACAGTGGGACCGGCGGCCTGGTCAGCACCGACACCGTCACCGCACAGCTGCTCTATGAGATCGCCGGTGCGCGTTACCCCAATCCGGACGTGACGCTGCGGGTCGACTCGATCCAGCTGTCCACCGAGGCTCCCGACCGGGTCCGGGTGAGCGGCGTGCGCGGCGAAGCACCGCCTCCGATGCTGAAGGTGTCACTGAACAGCATCGGCGGTTTCCGCAATGCGACGACGTTCGTGCTCACCGGCCTCGACATCGAGGCCAAGGCCGAGCTGATCAAGTCCCAGCTGGAAAGCCACCTCACGGTCCGGCCGGCCGAGCTGCAGTGGACGCTCGCGCGCTCCGACCACCCCGACGCCGACACCGAGGAAGCCGCCAGCGCACTGCTGCACTGCGTGGTCCGCGACCCCGACCCGAAGATCGTGGGCCGTCAATTCTCCTCCACCGCAGTCGAACTGGCGCTGGCCAGCTATCCGGGATTCACCTCGACCGCACCACCCGGCGACGGCCAGGTGTACGGGGTGTTCAAGCCCGGATACGTCGACGCCGCCCTGGTACCGCATATCGCGGTGCACGCCGACGGCACTCGGGTCGACATCGCCGCGGCCACCCAAACCCTGGAACTGGCGTCCGTCGACGACCCGCCACTGCCCGAAACGCCGGAAGCGGGCCCGACTGTGCGGGCACCGCTGGGCCGTATCGCCGGCGCCCGCAGCGGGGACAAGGGTGGGTCCGCCAATGTCGGGGTCTGGGTGCGCAGCGATCCCGGATGGCATTGGCTGGCACATACTTTGACCGTGGACAAGCTGCGCGAGCTGCTGCCCGAGACAGCTGATCTGCCCGTGACGCGTCATCTGCTGCCCAACCTGCGGGCCGTCAACTTCATCATCGACGGCATCCTCGGCCAGGGCGTCGCCTATCAGGCACGGTTCGATCCGCAGGCCAAGGGCCTCGGGGAATGGCTGCGTTCCCGACATCTCGATATCCCGGAAAGGCTGTTGTGACCGACATCTGGCACACCCCCGAACGTGAAGGTCTGCGAAAGACGGTGCGCGCGTTCGCCGAACGCGAGATCCTGCCCTACGCGCAGGACTGGGAGCGCATCGGCGAGCTACCGCGCGAACTGCACGTCAAGGCCGGTGCCGCCGGGTTGCTCGGCGCGTCCTACCCAGAATCGGTCGGCGGCGGAGGCGGTGACGGCGCCGACGCGGTGATCATCTGCGAGGAACTGCACCACGCCGGGGTGCCCGGCGGCACCTTCGCCTCACTGTTCACCTGCGGCATCTCGTTGCCGCACATGATCGCATCGGGCGACCAGCGCCTCATCGAGACCTACGTACGTCCGACGTTGCGTGGCGATCTCATCGGCTCGCTGGCGATCACCGAACCCGGGGGCGGATCCGATGTCGGCCACCTGAGGACCAAAGCGGTTCGCGACGGGGACGATTTCATCGTCAACGGCGCCAAGACCTACATCACCTCCGGCGTCCGCGCCGATTACGTGGTGACCGCGGTCCGCACCGGCGGGCCGGGAGCGGCCGGGGTGTCGTTGCTCGTGGTCGACAAGAACAGCCCGGGGTTCGAGGTCAGCCGCAAGCTGGAGAAGATGGGTTGGCGCTCAAGCGACACCGCCGAGCTGTCGTACACGGATGTGCGCGTGCCCGCCGCAAACCTGGTGGGAGCCGAGAACAGCGGATTCGTGCAGATCGCAGGCGCCTTCGTCTCCGAACGGGTGGGGCTGGCCGCCCAGGCCTACGCCAGCGCCCAGCGGTGTCTGGATCTGACCGTGCAGTGGTGCCGGGATCGGGAGACCTTCGGCAGGCCGCTGATCTCCCGGCAGGCCGTGCAGAACACGTTGGCGGACATGGCACGTCGCATCGACGTGGCACGCGTCTACACGCACCGCCTGGTGGAACGCGAGATGTCCGGTGAGACGAACCTGATCACCGAGGTCTGTTTCGCCAAGAACACCGCGGTCGAGGCCGGGGAATGGGTCGCCAATCAGGCCGTCCAACTGTTCGGCGGGATGGGTTACATGGCCGAATCCGAGGTGGAGCGCCAGTACCGCGATATGCGCATCCTGGGCATCGGCGGCGGCACCACCGAGATCCTCACCGCGCTGGCGGCCAAGACGATGGGCATGCAATGACCCGGCTGACATCGACTCTGGATCCGATGAAACTGGAGCACACCATCACCGCCCCGAGTGAAGGTGTGCTGACAGAATTCAACCTGCGGGCCGGCCAGCAGGTCGAGGTCGGCACGATAATGGCTCGTCGAGAGAACGTGGCACGTCCCGAAGGAGATCAGTCATGACCGGCTTCATCGAAACCGAAGAGCAGCAGGCGCTGCGCAAGTCCGTCTCGGCGATGGCCGCCAACTATGGCCAGGACTACTACCTGGAGAAGGCGCGCGCCGGCGCCCACACCGACGAATTATGGTCGGAAGCGGGAAAACTCGGATTCATCGGCGTCAATCTCCCCGTGGAATACGGTGGCGGTGGCGCCGGAATGTACGAGCTGTCGATCGTGATGGAGGCGATGTCGGCCGGCGGCTGCCCGCTGCTGATGATGGTCGTCTCGCCGGCCATCAACGGAACGATCATCAGCAAGTTCGGCACCGAGGAGCAGAAGAAGCGCTGGATCCCGGGCATCGCCGACGGATCGATCACCATGGCGTTCGCCATCACCGAACCGGATGCCGGCTCCAACTCCCACCGGATCACCACCACCGCCCGACGCGACGGTAGCGACTGGATCATCAAGGGGCAGAAGACCTTCATCTCCGGGATCGACCAGGCGCAGGCCGTCCTGGTGGTGGGCCGCACCGAGGATCACAAGACCGGCAACCTCAAGCCCGCGCTGTTCGTGGTGCCCACCGATACCCCGGGCCTGAGCTGGACGAAGATCGACATGGAGATCATCAGCCCGGAGAACCAGTTCCAGGTCTTCCTCGACGATGTCCGGGTGCCGTCGGACGCACTGGTCGGCTCTGAGGACGCCGCGATCGCGCAGTTGTTCGCCGGGCTGAACCCCGAGCGCATCATGGGCGCCGCCAGCGCTGTCGGCATGGGCCGGTTCGCCATCGACAAGGCCGTCAAATACGTCAAGACCCGCCAGGTCTGGAAGGTACCGATCGGGTCGCATCAGGGCCTGTCACATCCGTTGGCGCAGAACCACATCGAGATCGAACTGGCCCGGCTGATGATGCAGAAGGCCGCGGCCCTCTATGACAACGGGGACGACTTCGGCGCTGCGGAATCGGCGAACATGGCCAAATACGCCGCAGGCGAGGCGTCGGTGCGGGCCGTCGACCAGGCCGTGCAATCGCTGGGTGGCAACGGCCTGACCTCCGAGTACGGCATCGCCGCGGCGGTGACGGGCTCACGACTGGCTCGCATTGCGCCGGTGAGCCGGGAGATGATCCTGAACTTCGTCGCGCAGACCTCACTCGGTCTGCCGCGTTCTTACTGACAGGGGCCCTACTGATGCTCGTCCGCTACGCCCTCGAGGGCCGGCTCGCCAGGCTCACGCTGGACTCCCCGCACAACCACAACGCCCTGTCGACCACTCTTGTCGAGCAGTTGCACCGGGGCTTCGAGGATGCGGTCGCCGCCGGAGTGCGCGCGGTGGTGCTCGGGCACACGGGCCGGACGTTCTGCGCCGGCGCCGACCTGAGCGAGGCTTCAACAGGGGGGAAGGCCTCCGGCCCTGCCGACATCGCGGTGCATCGCGCCCATGAGATGACCCGGCTGCTGCGGACGATCCTGGAATCACCGGTCGCGGTGATCGCCGCCGTCGACGGTCACGTCCGGGCCGGCGGAATGGGGTTGATCGGGGCGTGCGATATCGCGGTGGCCGGACCACAAAGCACCTTCGCCCTCACCGAGGCACGCATCGGCGTGGCCCCGTCGATCATCTCGCTGACCCTGCTCCCGAAGCTGACCTCGCGCGCCGCGGGCCGCTACTTCCTCACCGGCGAGAAGTTCGGCCCCCAGGAAGCCGCCGCGATCGGGCTGATCACCGTCGCCGCCGACGATGTCGAGGCCACGGTGGCCGCCTTCACCGCCGACATCGCCAAGGCATCCCCGCAGGGCCTGTCGGTGTCCAAGGCGCTCACGACGGCTGCGATCCTCGCCGGCTTCGACGCCCACGCCGACGCGTTGACCACTCAGTCTGCCGAGTTGTTCACCTCCGCCGAGGCGCGCGAGGGCATGCTGGCCTTCCTGCAGAAACGCAGCCCCGACTGGGCGTGAGAAAACCGCCTGTGTTTGCCAGTCTCAACTACGAGCTTGCATATACCAGCATGGGTCGTAGGCTCATCACTGATGAGCACTTCAGCCTGGCAGGACGGCTCGACACGCGCCGGTGACGCCGAGCGCATCCAGGTTGCACAGTTGCTGACCGACGCCGCCTCGCAGGGCAGGCTTTCGATGGAAGAGTACGAGCAGCGATTGGCGAAGGCCTACGCCGCCACCACCCACGGCGACTTGGCCCGACTGTCTGCCGACCTGCCGGAGTTCGCCGCCGCTGCCAATTGCGGAGGTACCCGCAAGCCCGCACCCTCGACACTGCTGCTGGCCATTCTCAGCGGGTTCGAGCGGCGTGGCCGATGGAACGTCCCGAAGCGGTTGACGGCGTTCGCGCTGTTCGGCGGTGGTGTCATCGACCTGCGGTACGCCGATTTCACCTCACCCGACGTGGACATTCATTCGATCTCGATCTTCGGTGGTCAGACCATCCTGCTGCCGCCGGAGGTTAACGTCGACATCCATGGCCACGGCGTGATGGGGTCCTTCGACCATATCGGGGAGCAGGGCACGCCCGGTGCGCCGCACGTGACGATCCACGGCTTCTCACTGTGGGGCAGCGTGGGCATCAAGCGCAAGAAACGCAAGCCCCACTAGCCAGGCCGAGCTGATTATTTGCTAGAACTGCACGCGCAAGCCTGTGGTCAGCGCTTGCGGGCCCGCAGATAATCGCCGACGACCGCAGCGCCCAAGCCGTCCAAGTCGGGCACCACCACCCGGCCACCCACCCGGCGCGCCACCTGATCGATGAAGCGCGCCAGGCCGGGATCGCTGCCCAGCCGGAAGATCGTCACCTGTGCACCGAGCGCGGCCAATTCGTCGAACCCCTTCACCGTCAGGGCGATGGTGCGCGGATGCGGCGGGTAGTAGAAGAAGGCCTCGGCGCCGTCCCCGAAGTCCTCGAGGTGCGCGGTCGGCTCGCCGTCGGTGACGATCATGACGACCGGTTGGGCATTGGGATGGCGGCGCAGGTGCCGAGCCGCGAGCGCCAGCGCGTGGTGCAGGTTGGTGCCCTGGTCCCGCATGCCCTCCATGGCGGTCAGCTCGGCGGCGTTGACGGTCCGGGCGTGCCTGCCGAAGGCGACGATCTCCAGGTCGTCGGAACGGAACCGGGTGCTCACCAGATGGTTGAGCGCCAACGCGGTCCGCTTCATCGGCAGCCAACGGTTCTCCATCACCATGGAAAAGCTGGTGTCCACCAACAGCGCGACGGCCGACTGGGTGCGGGTCTCGGTCTCGGAGATCTCGACATCCTCGACGCTGAACCGCACCGGCCCGTCGGTACGTCCGCCGCCGGCCCGGCGCAGCACGGCGTTGGTGATCGTGCGGGTGACATTCCACGGCTCGGTGTCCCCGAACGCCCATGGCCGGGTGGCGCCGGTCAGCTCGCCCGCCGCACCGGCGCGGCGGGTCTCACGCTCACCGTGCCTGCCGGACAGCTGTTGCGCCACATCACGTAGCGCGGTCTGCCCGAGCTGGCGCATCGCCTTGGGTGACAGCCGGAACCGGCCGTCGGAACCGCGATCCAGGAATCCCTGATCGGTCAGCGCGCGCTCCAGTTCGGCGAGGGTGCGTGCGTTGACCGCGGCCTCATCGCCGAGCTGGCGGGCCAACATGTCCAGGTCGACATCCTCCATCCTCGCCCCGGCGTAGCTCTGCGACAGCTGCTCGGCCAGCTGCTCCAGCTCGCTGATATCGGCCAGCGCCTGGGCGCCCTGGCCCATGCCCATCGGATCGTCGCCGTTGAAATCCTCCGAGCCCGTCCAGTCCTCACCGGGCCGGGCGGCCTGCAGGTTGGAGTCCAGCCGGTTCAACGCGTTCATCAGCGACGGGGAGCCGAAAGCCTGCTGTGCCAACGCATCCAACTCCGCACGTTGGGACTCCGACAGGCTGTTGCGAAATCGCTGGGCGGCGGCGGAGCGCTTGGCCAGCGAGTCCATCAGTTCTTCGACGCTGCGCGGACTCTCCGGGAAGTGCTGGCCGTGCTCGGCCATGAACTTCTCGAAATCCTCCTGGGTGTCTTCGCCTTTGGCGTGCTTCTCCAGCAGGTCGTTGAGGTCGTCGAGCATCTTGTTGATCGCCTGCCGATCCTCATCGGTGGCGTTCTGCAGCGCTTCCTTCATGCCTGCGAAGCGTTGGTCGAGCATCTCGCGACCCATCAGGTCTTTGATCTGCTCGTACTTCTGGCGCGCTTCCGGTGAGCGCCAGTCGTATTCGACCAGTTCCTGCACGGCTTTCGCCGGGGACGGCGACAGCGCCTCGATCTGCATCTCACCGAAGCGGGCGTCGTCGTCCAATGCGCGAGCCAGTTCCTTGCGCTCGGTCAGCACCGCTTCGTCGAGCAGCTTCTTGACCTCGGCGAGGGTGCCGTCGAGATTGTGGCGCTGCAGCAGTTCCCGGCGCCGCCGGTTGACCTCGGCGGCCAGCCTGTCCGCACCCGGCATGTTCTCGGTGCCGCGGCGCATCAGCTCCTGCAGCGCCCGGCGCGGGGACGCACCGGACATGACGTCCTCGCCGATCTGCTCGAGCGCCTCCCGCAGGTCGACCGGGGGCGCCAGCGGATCCGGGCCGCCGGTGTACCGCGAGTACCGCGAATGGTTTTTAGCCATAGACCGTTTCGCCCTCATCAGTTTGCTTGTCGATACGCTTGGCCAGATACAGGCCCTCCAACGCCAGCTCGATCGCGGCGGCGCGCTGACCGTCGGACTCCGCGCCCAACCGCTCGGCGATCTCGTCGAGCACCGGCAGGTCCGGCAGCGCGGCCAGCACATCCTTGGCCGACACCCGCTCCCCCGTCGTCACCGGCGAGCCCGCCTCCACGGCGGTCACCAGCGGGCCGACGTCGATACCGCCGAGGGCACGGGATGCGGTCTCGGCGGTGGCGCGGCGCAGCAGGTGCTCCATGACGGCCTGTTCGCGGCCCTCCTCGCCGGATTCGAACTCCAGCTTGCCGCGCAGCACGTCGATCACCGTCGCGAGGTCGACGACCCTGGCGACCGGATCCTGCTCGCCGAGGATCGCGCCGCGGTGCCGGGCCGCGGCCGCCACGGTCTCGGCGGCGGCGATGGCGAACCGGGCCGAGACGCCCGAACGCTGATCCACCGCGGTGGATTCACGCAGGGCGCGGGCGAACCGCGCGATGACCGCGAGCAGATACTCCGGAACCTCGGCAGACAGGTGCGCTTCCTGCGCGATGACGCCGACCTCGGCGTCGAGTTCCAGCGGGTAGTGGGTGCGGATCTCGGCGCCGAACCGGTCCTTGAGCGGGGTGATGATCCGGCCGCGGTTGGTGTAGTCCTCGGGATTGGCGCTGGCCACCACGAGCACATCCAGCGGCAGTCGCAGGGTGTAGCCACGTACCTGGATATCGCGTTCCTCCATCACGTTGAGCATCGCGACCTGGATGCGCTCGGCGAGGTCGGGGAGCTCGTTGACGGCGACGATCCCGCGGTGCGAGCGCGGGATGAGGCCGTAGGCGATGGTTTCCGGGTCGCCGAGGCTGCGGCCCTCGGCGACCTTGATGGGGTCGATGTCGCCGACGAGGTCGGCCACGCTGGTGTCCGGCGTGGCGAGCTTCTCGGTATAGCGGTCCCTGCGGTGCAGCCACCCGATGGGCAGGCCGTCAGCCAGGGTGATCGACCGGCGGATCGACTCGGGCGTGATCGGGCTGTACGGGTGCTCGCGCAGCTCTGATCCCTCGATCACCGGCGTCCACTCGTCGAGCAGGCCGATCAATGAGCGCAGCAGGCGCGTCTTTCCCTGGCCGCGCTCACCGAGCAGCACGAAGTCGTGGCCGGCGATCAGTGCGCGTTCCACCTGGGGCAGCACCGTGTCCTCGAAGCCGAAGAGTCCGGTCCAGATCTCGGTGCCATCCGCGCCGCGTGACAGCGCGGCCAGTAGATTCTCCCGGATCTCCTGCTTGATCCCGCGCTCCTGATGGCCGGAGGCGCGCAGCTCGCCGAGGGTGCGGGGCAGATCAATGGGTGAGGTCACGGTGTCCACGCTACGACTGCTGTCGGCTGTGGGCTTGCCTACCTGACCAATGGAGGCTTCGCTCTGAGAAAACTACCCAGTACCATGGGTACCGTTAATTTGCTCGAATGGCGTGATCGGGCGCTAGTGCGCGAAGTGCCGCGCCCCGGTCAGGTACAGCGTGATGCCCGCAGCGGCGGCGGCCGCAGTCACTTCGTCGTCGCGCACCGATCCGCCCGGATGCACGACCGCCTTCACACCGGCGTCGATCAGCGTCTGCAGTCCGTCCGGGAACGGGAAGAACGCGTCCGAGGATGCCACCGCGCCCTGGGTACGGTCGCCCGCCCGCTCCACCGCCAGCCGGGCCGCGTCCACCCGATTGACCTGCCCCATACCGACGCCCACGGTGGCGCCGTCCTTGGCGACGACGATGGCGTTGGACTTCACCGCCCGGCCCGCCCGCCAGGCGAAGATGAGGTCGGCCAGGGTGGCCGGGTCGGCGGGCGCACCGGTGGCCAGCGTCCAGTTGTTCGGATCATCGCCGTCGGCGTCGATCGCATCGCGCTGCTGCACCAGCAGGCCACCGCTGATCGGGCGGAACTCGGCCTGGGTGCCGATCGGTTCCGATGCGACCAGGATGCGGATGTTCTTCTTCTTGCTCAGCACCTCGACCGCACCGGGTTCATAGGCCGGCGCGACGATCACCTCGGTGAAGATGTCGGCGACCGTCTCGGCCATCTCCACGCTGACGGTGCTGTTGGTGGCGATCACTCCGCCGAAGGCCGACAACGGATCACACGCGTGCGCCTTGGCATGCGCATCGGCGACCGACACCGATGACACCGCGATGCCACAGGGGTTGGCGTGCTTGATGATCGCCACACACGTCTGCTCGTGATCGAACGCGGCCCGCCACGCCGCGTCGGCATCGGTGTAGTTGTTGTAGGACATCTCCTTGCCGTGCAACTGATCCGCCTGCGCCAGGCCCGGCCAGCCGGCATCGTCGCGGTACAGCGCCGCCTTCTGATGCGGGTTCTCGCCGTAGCGCAGCACGGCGGTGCGCCGCGACGTCCAACCCACCCAGCGCGGCAATTCCGCACCCTCTTCGGGTGCGAGCACCGAGACCATCCAGCTCGCCACCGCGACGTCGTACTCTGCGGTGTGCTGGAATGCCAACGCCGCCAGCTTCTTCCGCTCGGCGAGGGTGAATCCACCGGCACGCACCGCGGCCAGCACACCGTCGTAGCCGATCGGGTCCACGACCACGGCGACGCTGGGATGGTTCTTCGCGGCGGCGCGGACCATCGACGGCCCGCCGATGTCGATCTGCTCGACGCACTCGTCCGGTGCGGCACCGCTGGACACCGTCTCGCTGAACGGGTAGAGGTTCGCCACCACGAGTTCGAACGGCGCGACACCCAACTCGGTCAGCGCCGCCTCGTGCTCGGGCTTCCGAAGATCGGCGAGCAGCCCGGCATGCACCTTCGGGTGCAGCGTCTTCACCCGGCCGTCGAGCAGCTCGGGGAAACCCGTGACGTCCTCGACCGGCGTCACCGGGACACCTTCTCCGGCAATGGTTTTCGCGGTCGAACCGGTGGATACGATGCTCACTCCCGCCTCGTGCAAGCCACGGGCAAGCTCCGCCAGACCGGTCTTGTCGTACACACTGATCAACGCACGCCGGATCGGTCGCTTGTCACTCATCCCAGAACTGCCTTCCGTCCGGTCCATGTCACACCGCGCGTTGCCAGCGCGGCCAGCACGTCCACCAGCAGTCGTCGTTCGACGACCTTGATGCGTTCGTGCAATGTCTCTGCGGTGTCATCGTCGTGCACCGTCACGGCCTCCTGTGCCAGGATCGGCCCGCTGTCCACGCCGCTGTCGACCAGGTGCACCGTACAACCGGTCACGCGGACGCCGTATTCGATGGCATCGGGGACCGCGTGTGCACCGGGGAAGGACGGCAGCAGCGCCGGGTGGGTGTTCACGACCCGACCTTCGAAGCGCGAAATAAACTCTTGCCCAAGTATTTTCATGAATCCCGCGCTGACCACCAGGTCCGGCTCGTGCTGGGCGACGGCGTCGGTGAGCGCAATGTCCCAGGCCGCGCGATCCGGATGATCGGCCAGCCGCACCAGAAACGACGGGACCGACGCCCGGGCCGCCACGCCCAGCGCCGGACACGCGCGGTCGGCCCCGACGGCCACCACTCTGGCCGGATAATCCCCGACCGCGGATTCCAGCAGCGAGGCCAACAGCGAACCGGTACCCGACGCCAGTACCACCAGCCGTGCCGGCGTTGTCGCGGGCACTCGAAGCGGTTGCTGCTGCACGCGCAGCAGCCTAGTCGCCCTGCTCGCGCGGCTTTGCAGCGGTCACGTCGGGAACATCACCGTCGACCATGAAGTGCTCCTCGGGATCCAGCGGCGGGTCGTCATGAGGCTCGGCGGGCGCGCGCGGTGTGCCGAGTTCGAAGGACTCGGCACGCTCGGGAAACTCGGCCTGCGCATCCAGCAGGACGATATCGGTGATCGCGTCCTCATCGTCGAAATCGGCCTCAGGTTCAGGTTCAGGTTCAGGTTCAGGTTCAGGGGCCGGTTTGACCCTCTTCGGCCTGCGCGCCAATCCGCCCGCCATCGCGACCGTCAGCCCGCCGATCGACACGAACCACAGGAACACCGCGGGCCCGAAGGTGACCTGATCCACGCCGACGTCACCGAAGTTGCCGAGCCGTCCACCTCCGGCGTACCCGAGCAACGCCATGGTCAGCGCGGCGGCGGCGGCCGCCACGAAGAGTTTGGCCGCGGCGATGGGCCAGCGCGCGGCGCGGCGTGCGCACTGCTGACCCAGTGCCACCGCCGAGGCCGCGGCAACGATCAGCAGCGCGACCCAGATCGGGCCGAGAGGCGGCGTCGGCGCCGCGGCGAGCACCGGCAAGGCCGGGATGTCGCCGCCCAACACGGTGAAGGAACTGAAGTTGGCCAGCCCGATGTGCGCGCTGGACCCCACCGCGACGGCCGCGGTCCCGACGAGCACGTTCGGGATGTAGAGCACCGACAACAACGCCAGGCTGAGCTGGCCGAACATCGAGTCGGTGATGCCGAACAGATCGTGCATGGTGCCCCAGTGCACGACGATCGACCCGACAGCCACCACGCCGGACAGGCCGAGCAGCGCCAGCACCCCCGCCGCGCCGGCGCGCAATGCCTCGGGCAACCAGCCTGGCAGCCACGGCAGACTCAGCAGACGTCCGGCCATCGCCACGCCGATCAGCGCGCCGATGGCGTGCACCGCAAGCACCCCGGCGAACGCCCGGGAGGCGTCGGGGGTCTGCAGCTCGGTGATCACCGAGGCCGCATCGTGGATGACGGCCAGCGCGAGCGCCGCGATCAGCAGCGGCCCGCCGAGCGCCGAGGCGACCACCCAGCGGATGACGAACCAGGAGGATCTGCCCACCGCCGCCGCGGTGGTGCGCGCGGTACCCCACACCATCAGCAGCACCGGCAGCAGCGGCATCACGCCGAGTTCACGGCCGCCGATGGAGACCGGTACCTGGTGCACGCCCAGCCACATGCTGGCGATGGCGCCGAATGCGCCGGTCATATCGCTGTTGGCGATGACCAGCTGAATCAGGGTCACCGCGGCAATCACGCCCAGCGCGACAACCGATGGCCCGAAAGCGACCCTGAGCAGGTCTCGAGCCTGTCGGGTACCGACTGACCGATTATCCACCACTGGCTGGATCGCTCCTCGCGCGCATCGGCGCATCCGACGTCCGGATGTGCGACGCCCAGATTACGACGCGGGCGGGCCGGACTGCGGTGAGGACTCGGCGTCGCCCTGCTGTGTCGGCTGCCCGAAGGCCGGGAAACCGGTGGGCGGGGTGGGCGGGCCGTTCTGGGCACCGGGATTCTGCGCCCCGGGCGTGGACTGGAAACCACCGGTGCCGGGACCGCCCCGATAGCCGTACTGGGACGGGTAGCCCGGACGCTGCTGAGGCTGAGCTGCGGGGCTCCCGTACTCGGGACCGCCGTACGGGGGCTGACCGTAGTAGGGCTGGCCGTACTGCCCGTAGGGCTGCTGCTCATAGCGGGGCTTGGGCGCCGGCGGCGTCAGCACGCCCGCGTCGAACAGCAGCGCCGCGATCGCGGCGCCGGACTGCAGCACGGTGGTGGCGATGATCAGATACAGCCCCCAGCCGATGGACAGCCCGGCCGGGGCGTTGATGACCTCGGACAGCACCAGCAGGAACGACAGCGTGGAGATCACGGCGACCAGACCGGTGCGGGCCTTCTGCTTGGGCAGCAGGCCGATACCGGCAAGCAGCGCCGCGAGCACCGAGGCCGCGACGGCGAGCCCGAGACCGGGCGTACTGCCGCTGGCGCTACCGAACTGCGGGAAGTCCGAATTGCTGATGGTCAGCAGCGGCCCGAAGTTGAACGCGTAGGTGCCCAGGCCGAACGCCGCGACCGCAGCGGTCAGGTACGCGGGCAACTTGCTGGGTCCGGCCTCTGCAGCTGCAGGCGCGGCATACTGGTTGCCCTGCGGTGCAGGCGGATATCCGGGGTTACCGGGCGGGTAAGTCATGACTCTCCTGTGTGAGCGATTTCGAACCCACGCTAGCGCACCCCGGCGTGGGTCGGTCGGGCCGAGACGATCGGCCGAGGTGGACCCGGCACACGAGAAAGCCCCTGGAATCGCAGCGATACTTTCCAGGGGCTTTTCGTGTGCGGGTGTTTACAGGCCTGCCAGCAGCTCGCGCGCCTTGGCTGCGGTCGCCGACGGGGTCTTGCCGACCTTCACGCCTGCGGCCTCCAGGGCCTCCTGCTTACCGGCTGCGGTGCCCGCACCGTCGGACACGATGGCGCCGGCATGACCCATCGTCTTGCCCTCGGGAGCGGTGAATCCCGCGACGTAGCCGACGACCGGCTTGGTGACGTTGGCCTTGATGTAGGCCGCGGCCTTCTCCTCGGCGTCGCCACCGATCTCGCCGATCATCACGATCAGCTTGGTCTCGGGATCCTTCTCGAACGCCTCGATGGCGTCGATGTGGGTGGTCCCGATGATCGGGTCGCCGCCGATGCCGATGGCGGTGGAGAAGCCGAGATCGCGTAGCTCGTACATCATCTGGTAGGTCAGGGTGCCGGACTTGGAGACCAGTCCGATCGGGCCCTTGCCGGTGATGTTGTTCGGCGTGATACCGACCAGTGACTCACCGGGGGTGATGATGCCAGGGCAGTTCGGCCCGATGATCCGGGTCTTCAGACCGTGGTCGACGTTGTAGGCCCACGCGTACGCGCTGTCCTGCACCGGGATACCCTCGGTGATGACGACCAGCAGCGGGATCTCGGCGTCGATGGCCTCGATGATGGCGTCCTTCGAGAAGGCCGGCGGCACAAAGGCGACGGATACGTCGGCTCCGGTCTCCTTGATGGCCTCGGCCACCGAACCGAACACCGACAACTCGATATCGTTGCCGTCCTTGTCGACGTGGGAGACGGTCGTGCCGGCCTTGCGGGCGTTGACGCCACCGACGACCTGGGTGCCGGCCTTGAGCATCAGCTTGGTGTGCTTGGTGCCCTCGCCGCCGGTGATTCCCTGGACGATGACCTTGGAGTCCTTGTTCAGAAAAATCGACATATCAAGTCTCCCTTACTTATTCGCCAGCTCGGCGGCCTTGTCGGCGCCGGCGTCCATGGTTTCGGCCTGGATCACCAGGGGATGGTTCGCTTCGTCGAGGATGCGGCGACCCTCTTCGACATTGTTCCCGTCCAGACGGACCACGAGCGGCTTGTTCGCACTGTCGCCAAGCTTCTTCAGCGCGCCGACGATGCCGGTGGCCACCGCGTCACACGCGGTGATGCCACCGAACACGTTGACGAAGACGCTCTTGACCTGACTGTCGCCCAGGATGATGTCCAGCCCGGCAGCCATCACCTCGGCCGATGCGCCACCACCGATATCCAGGAAGTTGGCGGGCTTGACGTTGCCGTGCTTCTCGCCGGCGTAGGCGACGACGTCCAGCGTCGACATGACCAGACCGGCACCGTTACCGATAATGCCCACCTCGCCGTCGAGCTTGACGTAGTTGAGGTCGTTTTCCTTGGCCTTGAGCTCGAGCGGATCCGTGGCGTCCTTGTCCTCGAACTCCGCGTGCCCGGGCTGCCGGAAGTCGGCGTTCGCGTCCAGGGTGACCTTGCCGTCCAGGGCCAGGATCTGACCGTCGGGCGTACGAACCAACGGGTTGACCTCAACCAGGGTGGCGTCCTCACCGACGAAGACCTCCCAGAGCTTCTGGATGGTCACGGCCGCGGCGTCGAGCACCTCGGCGGGCAGGTGGCCCTTCTCGGCGATCTCACGCGCGAAGGCCAGATCGACACCCTTGACGGCGTCGACCGGCACCTTGGCCAGTCGCTCAGGCTTGGTCGCTGCAACCTCTTCGATCTCCATGCCGCCCTCGACCGAACACATGGCCAGGTAGGTGCGGTTGGAGCGGTCCAGCAGGAACGAGATGTAGTACTCCTCGGCGATGTCACTGGCCTCGGCGACCAGCAGCTTCTTGACGATGTGGCCCTTGATGTCGAGGCCCAAGATGTTGGTAGCGTGCTCGAGAGCATCGGCAGGCGTGGCGGCGTACTTCACGCCACCGGCCTTACCGCGGCCACCGACCTTGACCTGAGCCTTCACCATGACTGGCTTGCCGATCTCCTCGGCGATCGCCTTGGCGTCCTCGGCGCTGTCGGTGACCCGGCCGGGGGTGGTGGGGACGTTGTGCTTGGCGAACAGCTCTTTCGCCTGGTATTCGAACAGATCCATGAGCTTCCTAAATCGCGTCGGTGCGAACTGACTTCTGAAGTGGGCCGCCGGACCGACCGGAGGGCCGCGACAGGCTCGCTGGCACTGTATCCACCCCGGTGTGGGCCGCTGTCATCGCCCACCGCTCATGTGGTACATCTCACCCGGTGCCCCTTGGTGATACGAGTCACATTCAACGGGGGAATGCTCACTCAAGTTGCCACCAACATTGGGATTTGGTTAACGTGCCTCTTGGTCTTGATAACGGACAGGTCACGACGAAAAGGACATTCCAGGTTGGCTGAGCAGAGGTCGTCCCGATCCCCCCGGGGAGCGGTGACGACTGGGCACCCCAACCAGAATCCCGCCGAAGTGACCGACATCATCCCGTTCAATGAGCTCGGCGACCTATATGACCTGGACTTTCGGGAGAGCTCCCCGTTCGACAAAGAACGGCGGGTGATCGCCGCCCCCGAGCTCGATGACCTGCACGACACCGACGATATGGCGCCGTTGCGGCTGGCCGTTCCGAGCGAGTTCCGGTCACGCTCGACGCCCGCGAGCGAAGCCGGCAAGGATTACGGGTCCTCTCGCGCCTACCGCGACAGCCACACTGATCTGAGCGACGGCACGGCGCTGACCGATGTGATCGATATGCGCGCGGCCCGCAGTGGCGCACATCGCAAGCAGACCGTCGGTGCGGCCAAGAGCCGGCTGATGATCGCGGCGATGGCAGCCGGTGCGACCGCCTCCGGCGCGTACTCGCTGAGCACCGCGGCCACGACATCCGCGCCGGACAACGTGCTGGCCGCCGACAACGCCCTCATCAACGGCGCCGAAATCAGCGGCCCACCCGATGGGATGCAGATCATCGCGGTGCAGCCGGTCGCCTCGTCGGCGATCCACGCCGAGGAGATCCACAAGGCCGCGGCATTCGCCCAGGAGCGCGCCGAGCGCGAGGCACGCCTGGCCCGCCCGCTGTTCGCGATGCCGACCAAGGGTGTGTGGACGTCCGGATTCGGTTACCGCTGGGGCGTGCTGCACGGCGGCATCGATGTCGCCGGGCCGATCGGCACCCCGATCCTGGCCGCCAGCGACGGCGTCGTCATCGAGGTGGGCCCGACTGCCGGCTACGGCGCGCTGGTGAAGCTGCGCCACTCCGACGGCACCGTCACGCTGTACGGCCACATCAATACCTGGCTGGTCAGCAAGGGCCAGCGCGTCATGGCCGGCGATCAGATCGCCACCATGGGCAACCGCGGCAACTCGACCGGTCCGCATCTGCACTTCGAGGTGCTGATGAACGGCGCCAACCGGATCGATCCGGTGCCGTGGTTGGCTCAGCGGGGGCTCAGCCCCGGCAACTACGTCGGCTGATCGGCTCCGCGGCTTTTCACTACCGTGGTGACGTGACCCCGGATCCACCGGCAGAGCCGTCGCCCGATTTGCCTCGCATCATCCGCCGGACTCCCACCGGCTCGTTCCCCGCGCTCGCCCCACCCCCGCTGAGTGACGCTCTCACGTCCGACGTGCCAACCCCGGCCGAGCCGGGCCAAACCACCTACATCCCGCGGCCCACCCCCGTCGCGGTGCCCTCGCGTCGTGCTCCCGGCCCGGTCGGTGCCATCGCCGCCGCCACACTGAGCATCCTCAGCGGCTGGGCCACCGCCGTCATCGCCACCGATCTGATCGCCGGGTGGTGGAGCACCGATCTGCTGTTCTGCATCGCGATCGGATTCCTCACCGCCATCTCGGCCGCCGCCGGTATCGGCGGTCTGATAGCGCTGCTGCTGCAGCGCCGGATGGGCCGGTTGCTGATCATCGTCGGCGCTGCCGTCGGGCTGCTCATCTTCGGCAGCCTGTTCCTGGCCGGCGCCAAACTGCACCCGGTGGTGTACGCCATGCCGGTCCTGCCGGTGGCCGCGATGGTCCTGACCCTGATGCCTGCGACCCGGGACTGGGCGCGCAGCTAGCTGTCAGTCACCCGCGGCGATAGCCGGGCCGTGGGGTGTCGGCCCGCCCGAGCAGACCCATGGGCGCCAGGGTCCTGACGACACAGGGCCTCGAATGCGCCAGGATCGGCACCAGCACCTTGGGGTGATGGTCGGCCATCGCCACAGGTGCCACCAACAACCTCGGGATGCCGCGCACGGGCAACAGGCTGCCGAGGGCCGCTACACCCAGCCCCACCGTGGAGACCGCAGTCGCGGTAATCCGCGAGGCGAGGATGGCATCATCGCCCGGCAATGGCGGTCCGGGCGCTAGGTACGGTGCGCCACAACACTTTTCGGCGTCAGCGACCACTCGGGTGAGTTGCGCTGCGCTGGGTCCGCCGCGGGTCACCGTCACCACGGCGGACCCAGTCGGCCCGATGATGTGCACTGCGGTGACGCCAGGGGTGTCCCGCAACGGACTGCGCGACCGTCAGGGCATCGGCCACCAGCCCCGCTGCCACAGCGGTTACCGAGGCGCCCACCAGCTCGGCACCGGTCCGAGTCGCATCCACCGCCGTCCCACCGTAGAGCCTCGTCGCGTCGGCCAAGGTTCGGGCAACCGCGAGAGGCACTCCCAGCAACGACCTCTGTACAACTTCCTTTGCTTCAGCTCGCGCCTCAACTGCGCACCGCGCGAACCTCGCGGATGTGGGGGAACGCTGCCCGCACCGCACCGGTGATGATGTTGCCCAACGTCTGGTTCCGAAACGAGCAGTTCCCACAGGTGCCGTCGAGCGCGACTTCGACGACATCGTCTCTCACGGACAGTACCCGGATTGCACCCCCGTGCGAGGTGATGAAAGGCCCCACTTCGCGGGCCAACAGGCCGGTGATCCGATCCAGCAGATCCTTCGGTTCGGCATCCGAGAATGCCTGGAAAAGAGCACTTCTCACCCTGGGACCGTCGATCGGCCACGAGTGCCCGGGAGCCAGCCGCGTGAGGATCTCGGTCCCGACCACCTCCACACGATCCAAGGTGCCTTCGGCGATCAACCGGTCAATCGCCTCGGGCGGTATGCCACCCGAGGCGGTGATCCAGCGCAGCGTCAGTGGATCCGGGGTGGCCTCGGCGTGCAGCAGTATGGTCATGTCGTCACCCACATCATGAGGTAGCGGGCCGCCACACCACCGATCCAGGCCAGCGCGAACATGTACACCCAGGCTGCCATCGGCCAGCGCCACGAGTTGGTCTCCCGGCGAATGGTGGCCACGGTGGACATACACAACAGCGCGAAGGCGAAGAAGATCAGCAGTGCCGCGACCGTGGGCGGTGTGAACAACAATTCGCCCTGCTGGGGCCCAGACGTCCACACCGCGGTGCGGACCGCTTCCATGGGGCTCTCCGGATCCCCGGCAGCGAATATCTGGCCCACTGTCGCGACGAACACCTCGCGGGCCGCCATCGCGCCGATCAACCCCACACAGATGCGCCAGTCGAAACCGAGCGGATCGAAGAACGGCTGGATGACTTTGCCGATGGCCGCGGCGAATGAATTGTCGATGACATGCGCGGCCGCAGCTGTCGCGTCCATGCCGGCGATCTCGGCAGTGCGTGGGGGCAGGTTGAGCAGAAACCACAGCACGACCGATGTCGCCAGGATGATGGTGCCCGCTTTGCACAGGAACGCCGCCGCGGAATCCCACATACTCAGCAGGACCGATTTCGCCGACGGGAACCGGTACGGCGGCAGCTCCATGTAGAAGGGCAGCATGTCACCGCCCAGGACGACTCTCTTGAAGAGCCATGCCGTCGTCATCGCTGCGATACCGCCCAGCAGGTACAGCCCGAACATCACCAGTCCCTGAAACCCGATGGGTCCCCAACGGGCATTCGGGTCGACGAGCAGGGCGATCAGCAGAATGTAGACGGGAAGTCGCGCCGAGCAGGTCATCAGCGGCGCCGCCATCGTGGTGGCGATGCGGTCCCGCGATGACGGTAGCGTGCGCGTGGCCATGATCCCGGGCACCGCGCAGGCCACCGACGACAGCATCGCGACGAACGCGCGGCCTTCCAGTCCGGTGGTCGTCATGATCCGGTCCACGAGGAACGCCGCACGGGCCATATAGCCGATGTTCTCGAGCAGCGATATCAGCAGGAACATCAACATGATCTGGGGAATAAAAACCAGGACGGCGCCGACGCCACCGATGACACCGTTGCCCAGTAGTCCTGCGACCGTCTCGTTGGGAATGGTGGTCATCACCACCACGCCCAGCCACACGAAGAACTGTTCGATCAGGTCCTGCAACGGTGCCGCGACCGTGAAGATGGCCTGGAACATGACGAACATCACCACGATGAACGCGAGGGTGCCCCACAGGGGGTGGAGCAGCACGCGGTCGATCTTCCCGCTACGCCGATCAGACTCCGGTGGCCGGTACTGCGCGGCAGTGAGCACGGACGCGATCCACGAGTTGAACTCGTCATCCGCGCGTGGCGGCGGGATCGGTACCCGCGGCCAACCATCGGGCGCGGCAAGCAGTTCCCGTAGCGGTTCGAAGCCCTTTCCTCGGCTGCCGACCACACCGACGACGGGTATGCCCAGCGCAGTGGCGAAGCGTTCGACATCGAGCCGGCCGCCCCGGTTGGCCAGTTCGTCGTTCATGGTCAAGATCATCATGGTCGGGCGGTCCAGTCGTAACACTTGGGCGACCAACGACAGTGACCGCTCGAGCACGGTGGCATCGACGACCACGGCAAGCGCATCGGGCACCTCGATCCCAGGCAGCTGCCCGTGCAGCAGATCGGCGACCACCTGCTCATCCGGGCTCACCGGATGCAGGCTGTAGCTGCCCGGCAGGTCCTCCAGGGTGAACTTCACCGTGCCGCAGTGCGGGCAGGTGTGCTTACCGGTACCCACGCTGCGGGTGACCGTGACGCCGGGGTAGTTACCGGTGCGGGCACGCAGACCCGTCAGCTGGTTGAAGACGCTCGTCTTACCGGCGTTGGGGCTGCCCACCAGGGCAATGCGGTGTTGGCCGTCAGGAGCCTCGATCGTTCCGCTGGAATGGCATGCCGGCGCACTCATGGCATCATCTCGACCGCGATATGGCGGGCTTCGTGCCGGCGAAGACACATCTCGTAGCCGAGCAGGCGGTACACGGTGGGATCACCCAGCGGTGCGACGCGGATCGTCTGGACGTTGTTTCCGGCGCGAAAACCCAAATGGCGCAACCTAAGTGCCACATGCTCGGGTGCAGCGTCCGAGATCCCGAGGATGGTCGCGAAACGGCCGACAGGCACCTCGGGCAGCAGAGATTGAGCAGATAACGGCTGCATGGCCCCGCCTTCCGATAGATCCGTTCCAGATAATGGTAAGGCTAACCATCCTCAGAACCGCCCCGACATGGTCTTTGGTCCCTAGTTGAGGCGCGGCCGAACGCGAACAGACCGGCTAGAGCTTCTGCACCGGTGCGTGATTGTGCATCAGCTTGACCCGGCCCGCACTGCCGAAATCGATCAGCGACATCGCCGACTCCCCCATGCCGCTGACCTCTTCGACGCGGCCCAGGCCGTACTTGTCGTGGTTGACCCGGTCTCCCGGTTCCAGCGTGATCAATGTCCGGTTGCGCGCCTTCGTCGGCGCCGGCCGCGCGTTCTCGGCGAACCGCCCGACCCGCGGAGCACTCAGCGTGGCCTGCGGCGCCTCGGCCCGACGCCAATTGATCAGGTCCTCCGGAATCTCGCGCAGGAAGCGTGATTCCGGGTTGAGCATCGGTTGCCCCCAGGATGAGCGCACCTTTGCGCGGCTCAGATACAGTCGCTGCCGGGCCCGGGTGATGCCCACATAGGCCAGCCGACGTTCCTCGGACAGTTCGGTCGGGTCGCCCAGAGCCCGCATGTGCGGGAACATGCCGTCTTCCCAGCCGGTCACGAAAACGACTGGGAATTCCAGACCCTTCGCGGTGTGCAGCGTCATCATCGTGACGACGCCCGAATCGGGCTCGGGGATGCCGTCGGCGTCGGCCACCAGGGACACCCGCTCCAGGAACTGGGCCAGCACGCCGGTGTCGGGCACGTCCTCGTCGACCTGATCTTCTTCCTCGCGAAGGGCCTGGGCGTTGGCCTGGTCGATGCTGAATTCGTGTGCGACGCTGACGAGTTCGTTCAGGTTGTCCAACCGGGCCAGATCCTGCGGGTCACTGGAGGTTTCCAGTTCGCGCCGGTAACCGGTGCGGTCCAGCACCGCCTCGACCAGATCGCCGAGTTCGCCGTCCCGTGCGCCCCGCAGCCCGTCGAGCAGTTGTACAAACGAGGCGATCGCCTTCTCCGAGCGGATGTTGAGCATCGGCACCCGGCCTTCGGCGGCGGCCTGCAGCGCGTCGTTGAAGGACGCACCGCTGTTCTCCGCGTAGACCGCCACACAGGCTTCGGCGCGGTCGCCGATGCCTCGGCGCGGGGTGTTGAGGATTCGCCGCATGCTCACCGCGTCACCCGGGTTGTCCAGCACCCGAAGGTAGGCGACGATATCGCGAATCTCCTTGCGCTCGTAGAACCGCACCCCGCCGACGACCTTGTACGGGATGCCCGCCCGGATGAACACTTCTTCCAGCGCGCGCGACGAGTTGTTGGTGCGATAGAAGACTGCGACGTCGTTATACGAGATCTCTTTGCGGTCGGCCAGGGAGTCGATCTCCTCTGCGACGAACCGCGCCTCGTCGTGCTCGTTGTCGGCCACGTAGCCGACGATCAGCTCACCCTCACCGGAATCGGTCCACAGCCGCTTCTCCCGGCGGCCCGCGTTACGGGATATGACGGCGTTGGCGGCATTGAGAATGGTCTGCGTGGAACGGTAATTCTGTTCCAGCAGAATCGTTGTCGCGTTCGGATAGTCGCGTTCGAAATCCTCGATGTTGCGAATGGTGGCGCCACGGAACGCGTAGATGGACTGGTCGGCATCGCCCACCACGCACAGCTCGGAGGCGGGGACGCCGGCAGGATCCTCAGGGTGTGTCTCGAGCCCCACGAGTTCACGTACCAACATGTACTGCGCATGGTTGGTGTCCTGATACTCGTCGACCAGGATGTGCCGGAAGCGCCGCCGGTAGTACTGGGCGATCTGCGGAAAGGCTTGCAGCACAGCGACTGTCTCGCCGATGAGATCGTCGAAGTCCAGCGCGTTGGCCGCCCGCAGCCGCCGCTGGTATTCGCCGAACACCGAGACGACCGTCTTGGACAGGTCGTCGGCGGTCTCGCTGAGATCCGAGCGGGCGCGGTCCGGATCGATCAGCTCGTTCTTGAGGTTCGAGATGCTGTTGGCCAGTAACCGCGGCGTGTACCGCTTGGTGTCCAGGCCCATGTCCTTGGCGATCATCATCAGCAGGCGCCGCGAGTCGTCGGCGTCGTAGATGGAGAAATTGGATTTCAATCCGGGCAGCAGCGAGGCCTGATTGCGCAGGATGCGCACACAGGTGGCATGGAACGTGGACACCCACATCGAGCGGGCACGCGGTCCGATGAGCCCCACGACGCGCTCGCGCATCTCGGCGGCGGCCTTGTTGGTGAACGTGATGGCCAGCACCTGGCCGACGCCGACATCGCGGGCAGCCAGCAGGTAGGCGATGCGCCGGGTGAGGACCGCGGTCTTGCCCGATCCCGCGCCGGCCACGATGAGCAGCGGGGATCCCTCGTGCAGGACGGCCTGGCGCTGCTGAGGGTTGAGCCCGTCCAGTAGCTGGTCGGTTTCGGAGCCGTGCGAGGGTGCGTGCGAAAGAGATGTCATTTCGGTCTCGAATCTACCGCTGAACGGTGACATCACCGTCGTCGCCTCGGCCCAGCTTTGCACCGAATCTGCGTCGGGTGGCACACTCGGAACGTGCTTCCCGAGTCCGCTGAGAACATCGATGACCTCCGCCTGGAGATCGATTCGCTGGACGCCGCGATTCTGGCCGCCGTCAAGCGCCGCACCGAGGTGTCCCGAATCATCGGCAAGACCCGGATGGCGTCCGGCGGTACCCGGCTGGTGCACAGCCGCGAGATGAAGGTCATCGAGCGCTACAGCGAGCTGGGCCCCGACGGTAAAGACCTCGCGATGCTGCTGCTCCGCCTGGGCCGCGGCCGCCTCGGCCATTAGGGCACAGCCGGTCAGGCCACTGACTGGGGCGTGAAGGCGATGTACTTGGTCTCCAAATACTCCTCGATGCCTTCGGATCCGCCCTCCCGGCCGAACCCGGACTGCTTGACACCGCCGAACGGTGCCGCCGCATCCGAGATCACGCCACGGTTCACCCCGACCATGCCCGCCTCGATGGACTCGGCCACCCGCAGCGCCCGGTCCAGTGACTGCGTGAAGATGTAGGACGCCAGGCCGTACTCGGTGTCGTTGGCCGCGGCGACGCCCTCCTCCTCGGTGTCGAACCCGATGATCGGAGCCACCGGCCCGAACACCTCCTCCTTGAGGATGCGGGCATCGGCCGGGACACCGGCCAGCACCGTCGCCGGATAGAAGTGCCCGGCACCGCCGGGAGCCACCCCGCCGACGGCCACCTCGGCGCCGCGCGCCACCGCGTCGGACACCAGATCCGCGACGATGCCCAGCTGCTTGGCCGAGATCAGCGGGCCCAGCGTCGAGGAATCGTCCAGTCCGTCTCCGAGTGTGAACTCGCTCATCCGCTTGACGAGCTTGTCGGTGAACTCCTCGCGCACCGCATTGGCCACATGGAAGCGGTTGGCCGCGGTGCACGCCTCGCCGCCGTTGCGCATCTTGGCCAGGATCGCACCGTCCACCGCGGCGTCGATATCGGCATCGTCGAACACCACGAACGGGGCGTTGCCGCCCAGTTCCATCGAGGTGCGCAGCAGTTTGTCCGATGACTGCCTCACCAGTGCCTTGCCCACGCCGGTGGACCCGGTGAACGTCAGCTTGCGCAGTCGTCCGTCGTCGATGAGTGCGGTGGTCAGGTCGCCGGGCTTGGTGGTCGGCAGCACCGACAGCACACCCTTGGGCAGGCCGGCCTCGTCGATGAGCTTGGCCAGCAGCAGCATGGTCAACGGGGTTTCCTGCGCGGGTTTGACCAGCATGGTGCAGCCGGCGGCCAGCGCCGGCCCGATCTTGCGGGTGCCCATGGCAAGTGGGAAGTTCCACGGTGTGATGGCGTAGCAGGGGCCCACCGGCATCTTGGTGACCAGGATGCGGCCGGTGCCTGCCGGCGCCGGGGTGTAGCGGCCGCCGATGCGCACCGCCTCCTCGGCGAACCAGCGGAAGAACTCCGCACCGTATTTGACCTCTCCGCGGCTCTCGGCAATCACCTTGCCCATCTCGAGGGTCATCAGGGCGGCGAGGTCTTCGCTTCGCGCGGTGAGTGTTTCGAACACCGCGCGCAGGATCTCACCGCGATCGCGGGCGGGAGTGGCGGCCCAGTCGGCCTGCACGGAAGCGGCGGCGTCCAGTGCGGCGATACCGTCCTCGGGGGTGGCGTCGGCGACGGCAACCAGCACCTCGCCGGTCGCGGGATTCAGGACGTCGAATGTGGACGAGCCTGCCCGCTCTTCACCGCCGATCCACAGTCCGGTGGGCACGGATGAAATCAGATCTTCAATGCGCATACATCCATCATGTACACCCCTTGATCCGCGTACCACACTAAGGTCAGCAGAATGAGTGCTGACATCACCGCTACCGCCGCATGGCATTCGCTGCAACGGCATCACGATGCGGTCGCGTCGAGGAATCTTCGGGAGATCTTCGCCGAGGATCCCGCGCGTGGCACCGAGCTCACGCTCGGCGTCGGCGACCTCTACATCGACTACAGCAAGCACCGGGTGACACGCGAAACCCTGCAACTGCTGGTCGATCTGGCCGAGGCTGCCGACCTGGAAGGCCGCCGCGACGCCATGTACGCCGGCGAACACATCAACACCTCGGAGGACCGCGCGGTGCTGCATACCGCGCTGCGACTGCCGCGCGACGCATCGCTGACCGTCGACGGCCAGAACGTGGTAGCCGATGTGCACGAGGTGCTCGACGCGATGGGCGGCTTCACCGACCGATTGCGTTCCGGCCAGTGGTCCGGCGCGACCGGGCAACGCATCCGGACCGTCGTCAACATCGGTATCGGCGGGTCGGATCTGGGACCCGTCATGGTGTACGACGCGCTGCGCCACTACGCAGACGCCGGTATCTCGGCACGGTTCGTGTCGAATGTCGACCCGGCGGATCTGGTCGCGAAGCTCGACGGGCTCGACCCTGCGACAACGCTTTTCGTCATCGCGTCCAAGACGTTCACCACGCTGGAGACGCTGACCAACGCCACCGCGGCACGGCGCTGGCTCACCGATGCGCTCGGTGACGCGGCGGTGTCCAAGCATTTCGTCGCGGTCTCGACCAACAAACGTCTGGTCGACGAGTTCGGCATCAACACCGACAACATGTTCGGCTTCTGGGACTGGGTCGGCGGGCGCTACTCGGTGGACAGCGCCATCGGCCTGAGCGTGATGGCCGTCATCGGCAAGGAGCGTTTCGCGGAGTTCCTGGCCGGGTTCCACCTGATCGACGAGCATTTCCGCACCGCACCGCTGGCCGAGAACGCGCCGGCCCTGCTGGGCCTGATCGGCCTCTGGTACAACAATTTCTTCGATGCGCAGTCCCGCGCGGTGCTGCCCTACTCCAACGATCTGTCCCGGTTCGCGGCGTACCTGCAGCAGCTGACGATGGAGTCCAACGGCAAATCGGTTCGCGCCGACGGCTCACCCGTGACCACCGGTACCGGCGAAATCTATTGGGGCGAGCCGGGAACCAACGGCCAGCACGCGTTCTACCAGTTGCTGCACCAGGGCACCCGGCTGATCCCCGCCGATTTCATCGGGTTCTCCCAGCCCACCGACGACCTGCCGACCGCCGACGGGACCGGCAGCATGCACGACCTGTTGATGAGCAACTTCTTCGCCCAGACCCAAGTGTTGGCGTTCGGCAAGACCGCCGAGGAGATCGCGGGTGAAGGCACGCCCGCCGAGGTCGTCCCGCACAAGGTGATGCCGGGCAACCGGCCGACCACATCGATCCTGGCGACCAAACTCACGCCGTCCGTGGTGGGCCAGCTGATCGCGCTCTACGAGCACCAGGTCTTCACCGAGGGTGTCATCTGGGGTATCGACCCGTTCGATCAGTGGGGCGTGGAGCTGGGCAAGACCCAGGCCAAGGCCCTGCTGCCGGTGCTCACCGCCGACGCGTCACCGGGCGAGCAGTCCGACACCTCCACCGATGCGTTGGTGCGCAAGTACCGAACCGAACGCGGCCGCTCAGCCTGAAACAGGGCAGTGCGCCTATCCCCGAGTTGCACGAAATGGTTGCCCCCTGGGCACCGGGAACAACCATTTCGTAAGTCTCGGGAGCGTGGACTATCCGCTACGGGGCGGGGATGGTGGCGCACCCGACACCGGGGATGCAGCCACTGGCGCCACCGGGGCCCGCGCTACCAACCGGTCCGCCGGGGATCCCGCCACTGGCGCCACCGGGTCCGGCCGTACCTGCGGGGCCACCCGGAATCGAGCCGGTCGCACCTTCGGGGCCGGCGCTACCACCCGGACCACCGGGGATCACACCGCTGGCACCACCGGGGCCGGCTTCACCACCGGGACCACCGGGGATCGCACCACTGGCACCACCAGGGCCGGCGGTGCCGATACTGGCGCACGGGGTGCCGTCGGCGTTCCAGCACGGCGGCGGCGCGGGCTCTGCTCCGGCGACCGGTGAGAACGCGATCGCCGCTCCCGCGGCGCCAGCGAACAATAGGGGCGTTATCTTAGTCAGTTTCACCATCATGGAGAAACGATTACCACCGGGCTAGCCGGGCTAAACATATTGCAATCAGAAAATCTTGGACGCCTCAGGCGAAGCGTTTGGTGTACTTCGGTGGCAACAACCGCATGATCTGCGTCAGCGGCGCCCACGGCCAGGAGGGCACGGCGGCACGCCCCTTCTCCTTCTCGATGGCCTCGACCATCTTGCGCACGCCGGTCTCGTTGTCGACCATCAGCAGCGTGGTCGCCGACTTCGCAGTCATCTCCGACTCGATGTAGCCGGGCTCGATGACGGTGATCCGGATGGGGCCCTTGTCGTATTCGGCACGCAACGATTCGCCCAGTGAGGTCATGCCGGCCTTGCTGGCGCAGTAGGCCGCCTTAGCCCCGGGCACCCCGGTGTTGCCGAGCACCGACGAGATGAGCACCAGGTGCCCGCCACCGGATTTCTTGAACATCTCCAGCGCGGTCTCGATCTGCGCCATGCCGGAGATCAGGTTGGTGTTGATGGTGGCCTTGTTGGCCCACGGCTTACCTTCTCCGAGTGGCCAGCCCTTGCCGATACCGGCGTTGACGATGATGCGGTCGATGCCACCGAGTTCCTCGGACAGCTCGCCGAACACCTTCGGGATGGCCTCGTGGTCGTCGACGTCGAGCGCGGCGATAGCCACCTTCGCGTACGGATGCTTGTCGAGGATCTCGGCGCGCAACTCTTCGAGACGTTGGGTACGGCGCGCGCACAATGCCAGATCCCGGCCTCGGGCGGCGAAGGCGCGTGCCATGCCGGCACCCAGGCCTGAACTCGCACCGGTGATGAGGATCTTCTGGCGGGTCATGGCGAGAAGAATAACCGAGTTAGACAGCTGGCAAGAAGCGCTCACGCGTAGCCAGCCCGGACACCCACTGGGGTTGGGTCACGGCAGCAAACTACCTGAGCAGCCTCGACATCCTGCGGTCGGCCAGCACCTTGCCGCCGGTCTGACACGTCGGGCAGTACTGGAAGGACTTGTCCACGAACGACACCTCGGCGACGGAGTCACCGCAGATCGGGCAGGGCAGCCCGGTGCGGGCGTGCACCCGCAGGCCCGAACGCTTCTCCCCCTTCAGCGTCGCGGCCTGCTGCCCGACCGACCGCGACACCGCGTCGTTGAGCACCGAGGACATCGCGTCGTGCAGGTCGGCGAGCTGCGCGCCGGAGAGTTTGTTCGCGGTCGCGAACGGTGACAGTTTCGCCACATGCAGCATTTCGTCGCTGTAGGCGTTGCCGATGCCGGCGATCACCTTCTGGTCGGTGATGACGGTCTTGATGCGCCCCCCGTGACCAGCCAGCACCTCGCGCAGCCCGTCGAGATCCAGCGCCAGCGCATCGGGCCCGAGGCCGGCGACCTGCGGCACGTCCATCGGGTCGCGGACGACCCAGACCGCCAACCGCTTCTGCGTGCCGGCTTCGGTGAGGTCGAACCCCAGGCCCTCTTCCAGGTGCACCCGCAGCGCGATCGGACCCTTGCCCGGCTTCAGCGGTGTCGGCGCCAATTTGTCCGACCAGCGCAACCAGCCGGCCCGGGACAGGTGGGTGATCAGGTAGGTCTCCCCAACCTGTAGTCCCAGGTATTTGCCCCACCGGGCGGCGCCCCTCACCTGTTGTCCGTGCAGGGCGGTGACGGGTGGGTGGAAGGTCTTGAGGACCGACAACGCAGAGATGTCCACCCGCGTGACGGCCCGGCCCACGGCATGTCGGCGCAGATGGTCGGCGAGCGCCTCGACCTCGGGCAGTTCGGGCATGTCACCAGTGTGACTCGAGCCGGCCCTGAACGGGTACCGATATCGTTCGGCATGTGCTCTGCGCGATCCGGCGATCCCTGGGTGATCCGTTACTGCACAGCCTTTTTCATGTCGCCGGCCAGCAGCGACAGCAGCCAGCCGACGATGGACAGCACGATCGCGGCCCAGATGGCGGTCCACCAGAAGTCGTCGATGAACAGGCCCCAGTGCGTGGTGTGTTCGGTGATCCACGAGGTGATCCAGAGCATCAACGCGTTGATGACGATATGGATGAGGCCGAGGGTCAGGATATAGAGCGGTATCGAAATGAACTGCACGATGGGCTTGATCACCGCGTTGACGAGTCCGAAGACCACCGCGACGACGAAGATGGTTCCCACGCGCTCCAGCGTGGTATCGCCACCGACGATACTGATCCCGGGTACGAGGAGCGTCACCACCCACAGCGCGACTCCGGTCAGTGCGGCGCGCAACAGAAAATTCATGGGCTCAGTCTGCCGGGCGCAGCAGGTAGATGTCCATGATCCAGCCGTGTCGTTCCCTTGCCGCGGCGCGTGATTCGGCGATCCGCTCACCCACCTCGCCCACGGTGCCCGCATAGAGCATCTCGTCAGGGGTACCGAGATAAGCGCCCCACCAGATACTGGTGTCGGGAGCGCAGCCCAGAAATGAACAGTCCCCGTCGAGCATCACCACCGCCGCCCCTGGCAGTCCGTTGGCACGCAACCGGCGACCGGTGGTGATGAGCACGGGTTCACCAATATCGTTGAGCGGGATGCGATGCCGGGCGGTCAGGGCCTGGATGGCGGTGATGCCGGGGATGACGTCGAAATCGAACTCCACGTGTTCGGCGACGCGGTCCAGGATGCGCAGGGTGCTGTCGTACAGCGACGGGTCCCCCCAGGCCAGAAATGCCCCGACGCCATCGGGCACGAGTTCGGTCTCGATGGCGTGGGCCCACAGTTTCGCCCGCGCCGCGTGCCAGTCGGTCACGGCCTGCCGGTACTCGACCTCCGTCGAGCGTGTGGGGTCGGGCAGTGCGACGAACCGGTAGCCAGGATCGGTGATGAACCGCTCGCAGATGAGCCTGCGCAACGCGACGAGATCGTCCTTGGCGTCACCCTTGTCCATGGCGAAGAAGACCTGCGTGTCATTGAGCGCGGAGATGGCCTGCGCCGTCACGTAGTCCGGATCGCCCGCGCCGATACCGATGACATGAATGGTGCGCACCCGCGAAGGCTAGCCGGGTCGCCGGGCCGAACAACTACCCAGTACCGCAGGTATTGACTACCGATGGTATCGCACGTAGCGTGAAAATCCACGCATCATTGAGAGTCCACGCATCATTGAGAGGGAGTCGACGATGACAGCTTCGGTGAAGGAGCAGACCACCCGCGCGGCTTTCGCCGAGCGCCTACTCAAGGGTTCGGTCCGCAAGTCCTATGCGCCGATCGTCGACATCGACTGGGATGCCCCGCTGGATCCGGACAAGTTCTTCCTGCCGCCGAAGGTGCTGTCGTTGTACGGCACCCCGATGTGGGAGGTGATGAGCCGGGCCGAGCGGATCGAGCTGTCGCGCCAGGAACTGGTGAACACCCTCTCGGCCGGAATTTGGTTCGAGAACATCCTGAACCAGGCGCTGCTGCGCAAGATGATGCACCAGGATCCGACCGCGGCCGCCACCCATTACGAACTCACCGAGCTCGGTGACGAGACCCGGCACATGGTGATGTTCGGCAAGGCCATTGCCAGGGTCGGTGCCGATCCGGTCCGGCCGAAGCTCTACCAACGCATCACCATCAACGCCCTGCCATTCGTGTTCCGGGGTTCGCTGCTGTGGGTGGCCGCGCTGATCGGTGAGGAGATCTTCGACTCGCTGCAACGCCAGATGATGGACGACGAAGAGTTGCAGCCGATGGTGCAGCGGCTCATGCGCATCCATGTCACCGAGGAGGCCCGGCACATCCAGTTCGCCCGGGACGGGCTGCGCAAGCGCATGCCGACGATGTCGCGTGCCAAGCGGATGTGGGTGGGCAATATCAACGGACTCGGCGGTCCGTTCTTCCGCTACTTGTTCACCAACAAGGTGCAGTACCGCCGGGTCGGCCTGGACGGCCGCGCGGCGCGGCGGATGGCGCGGCGGTCCCCGCACCGCCACCAGGTGCAGATCGGGGGCTTCGCCCCGCTGGCCTCCTTCCTTGAGGAGGTCGGTCTGATGGGCCCAATCGCGCGGCGGATGTGGCGACGCAGCGGATTCCTGCCCGGCGGCGCGGTGCAGCCGGCGGGGCGCGCCGAGATCGCGGATTCCGAAGACCTTTATGACGGGCCCGCCACCATCGAGGGCCGCGTGTCCCGGGTCCGGCTCACCGGGCACCTGGATCCGATCGACGGTCAGTACCACTGGCAGGGAACGGTTTTCGAGGCGCTGTCCGATGACGCGCGCAATCCACTGTCGATCACGATCGACAAGCAGTCCGCGTCGGCCAGGTTCACCGAACGCAGCCAGCAGGGCGGCTACTCGATCGCCGGCGTCGGCGTCCCGCCTTTCCCCCGGTAGCTCCCGCCATTCGGTACCGCATGCGGTTCACCTATGCGGAGCCCCTGACCGATCCGAAGCACGACGTCCCGTTGGCCAAGGCCTCCGGCGGCCAGGGACGCCAGCGCTTCAAAACGTAAGTCGTCCTACGCTTGACCGGTGACACCCAGCCTCCAACGCCCCACCCTCCCGCAGGCCGTCATCGCCACCGATCCCACGGTTCGATGGCTGGCAGTGTTCGCGCTGGCGTTGGGCGGTTTCGGAATCGGCACCACCGAGTTCGTCGCGATGGGGCTGCTCCCCGATATCGGAGCCGGCTTCGGCATCACCGAACCGACGGCGGGCCACGTCATCGCCGCCTATGCCCTGGGTGTGGTGGTCGGTGCGCCGACGATCGCCACACTGACGGCCCGGGTGCCGCGCCGCGCGCTGCTGCTCGGGTTGATGGCGGTGTTCACCCTCGGCAACCTGGCCAGCATGGTCGCCCCGACCTACCCGACGCTGGTGATCGCGCGGTTCGCCGCGGGCCTGCCGCACGGCGCGTTCTTCGGGATCGCCGCACTGGCGGCCGCACATCTGATGGGGCCGCAGAACCGGGCCAAGGCCGTCGCGCACGTGCTGTCCGGTTTGACGATCGCCACCGTGCTCGGCGTCCCGATCGCATCCTGGCTGGGCCAGGCGCTCGGCTGGCGCAGTGCCTTCGGCCTCGTCGTGGTCATCGGCGTTCTCACCGTGATCGCACTTTGGTTCTGGCTGCCCGAGCAGCTGCGCACCATGCACGTCACCAGCCCGCTGACCGAACTCGGCGCGCTGCGCCGGCCGCAGGTGCTGCTGGCCGTGCTGGTCGGCATGATCGGCTTCGGCGGGATGTTCGCGGTCTACACCTACATCAGCACCACCATGACCGACGTGTCCGGGCTGTCCCGGACGCTGGTTCCGTTGGCGCTCATGGTTTTCGGCCTCGGCATGGTCGTCGGCAACCTGGTCGGCGGACGGCTCGCCGATATCTCGGTGATCCGCGCGCTCTACATTTCGCTCGGTCTGCTGGGCGTGCTGCTTGCGGTGTTCGTGGCCGCAGCCCACAACCCGTGGACCGCACTGCCGGTGCTGTTCGGCATCGGCGCCGCCGGCTCGGCCGTCGGCCCCGCCCTGCAGACCCGACTGATGGATGTCGCCCACGATGCCCAGACGCTGGCCGCCGCGCTGAACCATTCCGCGCTCAACATCGGCAATGCGACCGGTGCGTGGGTCGGCGGCCTGGTCATCGCCGCGGGGTTCGGCTACACCGCACCGGCCGCCGCCGGTGCCGCGCTGGCCGTGGGCGGGCTGGCGGTGCTCACCGTCTCGGTGCTCCTGGGTAATCGGCTCTCTCACTCCCCGATCGCTGCGCTCCCGCCCGCCGGTTCCTAGTCCTCGATGACGTGGACGGCGGCTTCCTCGGCCGAGGCCGCGCCACCGTCGATGCCGACCTCGCTGCCCACCAGCTCGGACTCGCAGTCCTCGCCGAAACCGGCATCCGGTGCCACCAGCCGACCCGAACGGCGGGCGCCGACCTCGGCATCGCCGGACTGCTCGTCGCGTACGTCATCGCCGTCGAGGAGCGCGGGATCCGGTTGCTCATCGGCCAGCCGCTCGTCCAGCGACTCGTGCTCGCGCGGCTCCTGCCAGCGCTCGGGCGGTGAATAACCCTCGTCGAGCGGGTCATCGACACCGCGGTCGATAAGGGTGTCTTCCTGGGACAGCTGGTCCTCGTCGTCGATGCTGTAGCCCTCGGACTCTTGCGGCGTCTGTGCACTCATGCCACTAATGATGTCATTGCATCGCGGATGTCACTGCATTGCGCAGAAGGCCACCCGTTACGGTGTGCAGATGAGCGACTGGGCCGACGAGCATCTGGCGATCTACCTCGAATCCGGTGGGGTCAAGGGCCACATCCTGGACCTGAGCGAAGGGGGCGGCCGCGCCTTCACGACCACCTGCCTGATCCGTTACCGGGGCCGTACGTCGGGCACCGTCTATGTGAAGCCACTCCTCTATGGGAACTTCGGTGGCGAACTCGTCCTGGTGGCCTCCAAAGGCGGCGCCGATGTTCATCCCCAGTGGTACAACAACATTCGGGCGAGTTCGACCGTGGACGTCCAGGTCGGCACGCAGGCTTTCGAGGCGAGCTGGCGTGAGCTCGAGAACGAGGAACGACACACAGCCTGGACGTACATGACCCACCTGTATCCGCCGTACATCACCTATCAGCAGTCGACGAGCCGCCGAATTCCGCTGGTGGCGCTGGCAGTCGGCCGACCGATCGAGATCTTCACGCAGCACGGCGCTTGAGCGCATTGGCAATGGCATCGACCGGTGTCGTCGCCTCGATCGCCCGTTGTATCCGCAGGCCCGCCGCCCGGTATCGGTCATCGCCGGCGACCACCAGCGGCACACCGTGGCTCAACGCGTAGTGCACACCGCCGTACCCGCCATTGGGTGACCATCACGATCTGGATGTCCTCGGGCAGGGCGATGACGGGCAACCCGGCCCCGAATGCCAGGTCGGCGAACTCCGAGCCCGTCAGCAGGGTGGCATCGTGGCCGAGTTCTCGCAAACCCGCCCCGATATCGATCATCGGCAACACGTGACCCCGAATCGGGCTGACGGCAAGCAGGTATCGCGCCAATCGACTTCCTTCGCTCGGTACA